>Ga0184637_10000261_pt1 | contig 38632 bp, 41 predicted proteins | sample PLM3_127_b2_FD_133143 | JGI IMG/M metagenome (GOLD analysis project Ga0184637, IMG submission 133143) | Groundwater sediment microbial communities from an aquifer in East River, Colorado, USA - PLM3_127_b2 | ecosystem: Environmental > Terrestrial > Soil > Riparian zone | place: USA: East River... | reverse complement strand
GCCCCCGCCGCCCCCACCGCCGCCGTACCCGCCGCCGCCGCCACCACCGCCGTAGCCGCCGCCGGGGCGCGAACCGCCGCCGAACCCGCCACCCATCTTCGGACCGCCACCCATGTCAGGACGCGCCATGACTATTCCTCCTGCGCCTCGGCCGGCTCGGCCTCGAACGGCTCTTCACCCGGGGTCGCCTCCGCGCGTTCCTCGCGCGGGCGCTCCTCCTCGGTGGGCTGCACCTTCACGTCGGCCTCGACCTGGCGGGCGTCGAAGTCCACGTCGTCGGCGAGCCGCACCGACTGGAACTTGGACACGCCGTCGATCATCTTGAGGTTGCGCTCGAACTCGGCCACGAGCCCGGGCTTGCCCACGTACAGGCAGTGCATGAACAGCGCCTTCGCGTTGTTCGCGACCGGGAAGGCCGTCTTGCGCTTGCCCTGGTTGGTGAACCGGATCACCTTCCCGCCCTCGCGGCCGACCACGCCGCGCAGGCGCTCCTTGATCTCTTCCACCTGATCGTCCGGCGTCTCCGCCTTGAGCAGGTAGATGGTCTCGTACTCGCGTACGAGCTTCTTCGTCTCCGCCATGGATGCTCCCCTCGGGTTCAAGAGCGGCGGTTCGCCCGCCGCGAGGAGTCACCGCCCGCCCCGGCCCCATGCCGGCGCGGGCGCCCAGCCTCGCTACCCCGCCGCGCTCGCGCGGCGGTTCACCTGGTTCATCGCCTTCGCGGCGCCGAGCTCGACGCAGAGTCGCGTCGCCTCGAGCGCCCGCTCGAGGCAGACCTCGAGCTCGGCCCCCTCGTCCTTGGGGAACTTCCCGAGGACGTAGTCGGCCGGATCCATCATCGGCGGGGGCCGGCCGACGCCGACCCGCACCCGCGCGTACTCCGCGCCGCTCAGGTGGCCGTTCAGGCTCTTGAGCCCGTTGTGGCCCCCGTGCCCGCCGCCCACCTTGAGCTGCACGCGGTAGGGCGCGAGCTCGAGGTCGTCGTGGATCACCACGAGGTCCTCGAGCCCGAGCTTGTAGAACCGCAGGGCGGGGCCGACCGCCTCGCCCGAGTGGTTCATGTACGTGAGCGGCTTCAGCAGCACCACGCGCTCCTCGCCCGCCCGTCCCTGGGCCTCCTCGGCGGAGAACTTCCCGCCCTGGAACCGGGCCCCGAGCTGCGCGGCGAGCCGGTCGGCGACGACGAAGCCGACGTTGTGGCGCGTCCGCGCGTAATCGGGGCCGGGGTTCCCGAGGCCGACGACGAGCTTCAAGGGGGGACCTACTTCTTCCCCTTGTCGCCCTTGCCCTCGGCCTTGGCCGGGGCAGCGCCCGCGGCCGGGGCGGCGCCCGCGGCGGGGGCCGCGCCCGCAGCCGGGGCGGCGCCTGCGGCGCCCTCGGCAGGGACCGCACCCGGGACCGCCGCGACCGCCGCGACGACCTCCTCCTTCTCGGGCACGGCGACGAGCGCGACGACGTAGTCGGTCGCGTACTTGATCTTCACGCCTTCCGGGGCCTTCACCTCGGAGATGTGGATGGACGCGCCGACCTTGAGGTTCGTGACGTCCACCTCGATCTGGGCCGGGATGCGCGAGGCGATCGCCTCGACCACGATCTCGTGGGCGGAGACCGAGAGGATGCCGCCCTCGAGGGCGCCGACGGCCTTGCCGACGATGGCGACCGGCACGCTCACCTTGACCGCCTCGTCGAGCTTCACCTCGAGGAAGTCGGCGTGGAGCAGGCGCCGCGTGACCGGGTCGACCTCCCAGTCCTTGAACAGCACGTGCTTCTCGGCCCCGTCCATCTGGAGCGTCAGCACCGTGTTGAACTTGTGCGGGGTCTCGATCGCCTTGAGCAGCGCGGCCGGATCGAGCGAGAGGTGCGTCGGGTCGGCCTTGCGGCCGTAGACGACGGCGGGGATGAGGCCCTTCATGCGCAGCCGGCGGGCGGGGCCCTTGCCCTTCTCCTCGCGGCGCTGCGCGCTGACGACGTTCGCCATGGCTCGTCCTCCCAGTGGACTCGCGCGCGCCTTGAAGCGTCCTCGCGAGGGGACGCCCGTGGATGAGCGGGGGCGGCCCTGGGTGTTGGGTTTGCCCGGAGGGCCCGGACACCGGGGCCTCGCGGAAGGCGGGTGTCTAGCGGAAATGCGCCCTGCGGTCAAGGCGGTGGAGCGGCCGCAGGCCCGGACCGCGAGCGGCGGGGTGGCGCTCGGCCGCGTCCCCCGCCGGCGCCGTTGGCCTCAGACGAACAGGCTCGAGAGCGAGTCGGCGGAGTGGATGCGCCGGACCGCCTCGGCGAGGAGCCCTGCCACCGAGAGGACCCGGATCTTCCGGCAGGCCTCCACCTGCGGCGTCTGCGGGATGGTGTCGGTGACGACCACCTCCTCGATCGGGCTCTTCAGGATCCGCTCCACCGCCGGGCCGGAGAGGACCGCGTGCGTCGCGTAGGCGACGACCTTGGACGCACCCTTGTCCATGAGGGCGTTGGCGGCCTGGGTGAGGGTGCCGGCGGTGTCGATCATGTCGTCGAGCAGCACCGCCACCTTGCCCTGCACCTCGCCGATCACGTTCATGATCTCGGCGACGTTGGGCTTGGTGCGCCGCTTGTCGATGATGCCGAGGGTCGAGCCGAGGCGCTTCGAGTACGCGCGCGCGCGCTCCACGCCGCCCGCGTCGGGCGAGACCACCACCACGTTCTGCGCGTCGCCGTCGAACCGCTTGCGCATGTGCTCGAGCAGCACGGGCGCGGCGTAGAGGTGGTCGAAGGGCACGTTGAAGAAGCCCTGGATCTGGCCGGCGTGCATGTCCATCGAGACGACGCGCGTGGCGCCGGCGGTCTCGAGGAGGTCCGCGACCAGCTTCGCGGTGATCGGCGAGCGCGAGGCGACCTTCCGGTCCTGACGCGCGTAGCCGTAGTAGGGGATGACCGCGGTGATGGAGCCCGCCGACGCGCGCTTCAGCGCGTCGATCATGATGAGCAGCTCCATGATGTTGGTGTTCGCGTCGGGGCTCGTGGACTGGATCACGAACGAGTCGAGCCCGCGGACGTTCTCGCCGATCTCGACCTGGATCTCGCCGTCGGAGAAGCGCCCGACCGTCGCGCGGGCGAGCGGCCGCCCGAGCTCCTTGCAGATCTGCTCCGACAGCTTGCGGTTCGAGTTCCCGCTGAAGACCCGGTAATCCGCCCGGACGCCGTTCTGGTAGGTCATCGCGCGCTCCGCCCCCGCGGGTTGACGTCCAAACGTGGTGACGGTGCCGTCTCCAGCGAACCCGGGGGCCAGCGCCGTCACGAGGGCGACACGTATACTCCACGCCTCCGACGGCCGTCGATGGGTCTCCGCCGCGGGTCGGCGGCGGTTGCGCCGGATCAGGCGGCGGAGCACCCGGCGCGCCCGCTCGACCCGCGATCCACCCGGTCGATCGCGACGCCTCGCGGCGCGGGCCCGCCGTCAGCCGTCGTGCGGGTCGGTCCCGGTCGGCCGGGGGCCGCCCGCGGTCTTGCCCACCTCGCGCTCGTACTCGGCGAGGATCGTCCGCTCCATCTTCTCGCGCGTGTCGGAGTTGAGCGGGTGGGCGATGTCCTTGAACGTGCCGTCCTTGCGACGCTTGGCCGGCATGGCGATGAAGAGCCCGGTGTTGCCGTGGATCACCTTGAGGTCGCGGACGACGAAGCAGTGGTCGAGCGTGATGGTGACGTAGGCCTTCAGCTTCTCTTCGTTGACGGGGAAGACGCGGACCTCGGTGATCTCCATGACGTAACCCTCGGGTGCCGCCGCATCGTCCTCGCGAGGACGACCTCCACCTTCGACGTCGCTGCGCCTTCCTCCTTCGCGATCTTCCTCGCCGCCTCGGCCGCCGCCCTGCGCGCAGGGAAGGCTCCGAACACGGTGGGGCCGCTTCCCGACATCATAACAGCCGAGGCACCGCCCTCCGTGAGCCGCCCCAAGAGCGTCGATAGGGCGGGGACGCGCGCCAGGCACGCCGGCTGGAGGTCATTCCCCACGTGGGACGGCCGGAGCCGTCCGGGCGTTCGGGGGAGCGGCGGCACCGGCGCGCCGGACGCCTCGCGTGACGCGTCGAGCCAGCGGTAGGCGTCGCCCGCGCGGATCGCGAGCGCGGGATCCCGCGGGTAGAGGAGCACGAGGTGCTGCACGGGTACGTCCGCGGGCGTGAGCCGCTCGCCGCGGCCGCGCGCCCAGGCCGGCCCCTCGCCGAGGAAGAACGGAACGTCGGAGCCGACCTCGAGCGCGAGCGCGGCGACCGCGCGCGCGTCCCTCACCCGGAACGCGCGCGCGAGGCAGCGGAGCACGGCCGCGGCGTCCGACGAGCCGCCGCCGAGCCCGGCGATCACCGGGATGCGCTTCGCGATGCGGATGGAGACGCCGTTGTGGACGCCGAAGCGGGCCCGGAACAGCTCCGCCGCGCGCGCGGCCAGGTTCTCCGCCCCGTCGAGCTCGGGCCGGGCGGGCACGCGGCAGCGCACCGGGCCGCGCCGCGCGGAGATCGCCACCTCGACGCCGTCGGCGAGGTCGAGCGGCACGAGCAGCGTGAGGAGGTCGTGGAAGCCGTCGGGACGGAGCGGGCCGACGCGCAGCACGAGGTTCACCTTCGCGGGCGCGGGCGTCGAGAGGCGCACGCCGATCCTCGTACCACGAACGTCCCGCCGTGGAGGCGACGCGCACGTCGCTTGACGGTCCTCCCCCGGCGGTGTCTCGTCGGCGCATGTCTTCGCCCCTCGCCCGGTGCTGCCTCGCGCTCGCCCTCATCGCCTCCGCCTGCGCGACCGCGCCGAGGCCGGAGGCCGTCGAGCCGCGGCCCGCGCCGGTGCCCACCTCCGCGGGCTCGACGCTCGCCCGCTCGGGCTACGAGGCGGGGCCGCTCGCGGCGGCGAGCGCGCCCGCCGCCGGGCCCCTCGTCGTCACCTGGCTCGCCGACGGGACCACCGCGGCGCTCGCGCGCCCGGGAGAGCTGCAGCCGCTCGCCGTCGTGACCGGCCCGCTCGCGACGCCGCTCCACGTGCCCGCGGGGCTCGAGCTCCGGGGCACGGGCCCCGCCGGCGCCTGGACGGGCTACCGCCCGCAGGCCGCTGCGCTCACCCGGCCGCTCGACGGCTGGATCGGGAAGCAGGTGCGGGTGGCGCAGGGTGGACAGGCCGAGCCCTGGTGGCTCAGGGAGATCGGCGCGGACCACCTCGTGCTCGAGCGGAGTCGCACGTACCGGGTGGTGCCCCTCCGCCGCGTCTCGGAGATCACCTGGACCGAGCTCACCGGGATCGACCGCACGCCCGTGCTCGTGATCGCACCCGAGTAGCCGTCACGTTCCGCGGCTCCGCGCCTCCGAGCGGAGGGCGCACACGTTCGCACCGACGGCCTGTCGCCGTGGCGTTCTGTCCGTGGCCGGGCGACCCGGCCTCGGCTAGACGTGCGCCCCCGGGACGTGGAGCCACAGCGCCCGCGTCCCGATGGACACCCATCCCAGCAAGAGGACCACCGCCATGCACCGTCTCGCACTCCGTGTCGCCCCCCTCGCCGCCCTGCTCGCGCTCGCCGCGTGCCGGAGCGCCTTCGCGCCGGCGCCCGTCGCCAAGCTGAGCGAGGCGCCGAAGCCGCAGCTCGCCGCGACCGTGAGCCGCGACAGCGCGCTCCGCTCGGGGCCGCACCTGAAGGCGAGCGTGCTCGGCACCCTCGCGGCGGGCACCGCCGTGACCGCCTCGGACGAGGTCGTCCGCGGCTTCCGCCGCGTCCGCACCGCGGACGGCAAGAGCGGCTACGTCGCCCAGGAGACCGTCGAGCTCGGCGCCGCCGCCGCCGCGCCCGCCGCGGAGCCTGCTCCGGCCGCGCCGCAGGCGCAGCCCGAGGCCGCCCCGGCCGCCGAGCCGACCGCGCAGCCGGGTGCCGCGACGGGTCCGGCCGCCGGCCAGTAGCCCCGGGCCTTCTCTTCGCGCGACGTGCGCCGCGTCGGGACCCTCCGCTCCGGGGGGTCCCGATGCTTTTCCACGCGCGGGACCGCGGGGTCTCGTGGCGGGCCGGGCGGGCGGCCGGCCCGCGCCCGTCGATTTGGACCGCGCCGCGTGCGACCGCGGTTATGCTCCCCCGCCGTGCGCGACAAGAGCTACGACAACGTGCCCTTCCGGATCTCGGAGATCGAGCACCGCTACGGGCCGAACGTCCACATCGTCGGCAACCCCTTCCTCCTCGGCCAGCTCGCGACGCTGTGCGCGAAGGAGACCCGCCAGCCGGCGATCAACCGGCTCGTGCGGCTGCTCTACGAGGACCTCATCCGCACGGTCCTCAACGCCGAGTTCCCGCGGCGGCGCGTGGCGGTGCCGACGCGCATGCACGACACGGCGCCCCAGGCGATCTTCGAGGGCGAGGTGGTGGACCGGCAGGTGCGGGCCGTCACCGTCAACATCGCCCGGGCCGGCGCGGTCCCGTCGCAGGTGGTCTACGACCTGCTCAACGAGACGCTCGAGCCATCGCTCGTGCGCCAGGACCACATCATCATGAGCCGCATGCTGGGCGACCACGAGGAGGTGGTGGGCGCGGGCATCGGCGGCATGAAGATCGGCGGCGACGTCGACGACGCGTTCCTGCTCTTCCCCGATCCGATGGGGGCGACCGGCTCGTCGCTCGCGACCGCCATCGACACCTACAAGAACAAGGTGCCCGGCACGCCGCGACGGATCGTGAACATCCACCTCATCCTCACGCCCGAGTACCTGAAGACGATGACGAGGGCCCACCCGGACGTGGTGGTCTACGCGATCCGGCTCGACCGCGGCCTCTCGCACCCCGACGTGCTCGCCACGGTGCCCGGCACGCGCTGGGACGAGGAGCGCGGGCTCGACGATCACCAGTACATCGTCCCCGGCGGCGGCGGCTTCGGGGAGATCATGAACAACGCCTATGTCTAGCGCGGCGAGCGCCATCGAGGTCCTCATCCCCGAGGAGACCATCCGGGCGCGGGTGAAGGAGCTCGGCGCGGCGATCACCCGCGATCAGGCGGGGCGGCCGCTCACGGTGGTCGGCGTCCTCAAGGGCAGCTTCATCTTCCTCGCCGACCTCGTGCGCGCCATCGACCTGTCGCTCACGGTCGACTTCATCGGGATCTCGTCCTACCAGGGCACCCGCTCCTCGGGCGTCGTGCAGATCACGAGCGACCTCACGCGGCCGATCGAGGACAAGGACGTGCTGCTCGTCGAGGACATCGTCGACACCGGCCTCTCCATGCGTTACCTGCTCGACAACCTCGCCACGCGCCGGCCGGCGAGCGTGAAGGTCTGCGCGCTGCTCGAGAAGCCCTCGCGCGCGGTCGTGAAGGTGCCGATCGACTACCGCGGCTTCGTCGTGGGCGACGAGTTCGTGGTGGGCTACGGGCTCGACTGGGACGGCAAGCTCAGGAACCTGCCGTACGTGGGCGTCCCGCGCTGAGACGCGGGAGGCGGGCGGGGTCGAGCGCGCGCCCGACGAGACCGGGCGCGCGCGATGACGGGGCGGGCGCGAAGCCCCGGTGACGGAGAGGAGACGGTGTGGCCGACGAGACGGTGCGGGCGCGGAGTTCCGGCGGCGGGGGCGCGAGGGCGCTCCTCGCATGGGTGGTGATCCTCGGGCTGCTCGGGCTCGTCACCTGGCTCGTCTCCGAGCGGAACGCCCGCACCTGGTACCTCGTGCCCGACGAGGGCCGGCTCGTGGTGATGCGCGGCATGAAGCTGCCGGTCGGTCGCCAGCCGTTCCGCACGGAGGATCCCGCGCTCGCGCAGGTGTACGAGCCGATCGTGGTGCCGCCGGGCGTCGCGGCGCCCTCCGAGCAGGCGTTCGAGGACCGGAGCGGGCTCGACCAGGCCATCTACGATCTCGTCGCGCGCTGGGCGCGCGACGACATCGGCAGCGGCGATCCGGCCCGCCTCGAGCGCGGCCTGCGGCTCGTCGATCGCGCCGAGCGGCTCCCGGGGCTCTCCGGCACGCAGGAGCGCGACCTTCACGAATTGCGCGCCGAGTCCGCCTACCACGAGGCGAAGCGGCTGCTCGAGCGCGCGACCGCGGAGCTGAAGGACGCGGCCGACAAGCTCCGGGCCGCGTCCGCGTCGCGCTCGACGCACGCCGACGAGGCCCGGCTCCTCCTGCGGGAGGTGGAGCCGGCGGTGGACGCCGCGACCGCGGCGCTGCGCGGTGTGCGTATCCAGCCGACACCGCCGCCCTCTCCCGCGCCGGCGCCCGCGGCCGGGGGCGAGAAGCCCCGCACGCAGCCGCCGCAGCAGCTCCCGCCCGTCGAGGCGGCCCCGCCCGCCGGGCGATAGCGCGCGCCTCGCGCCGCCCCGGACCGCCCGTCCGGCCGCCCGGGGGCGGCGGGGCGACGGCCGGTGTACCATCCGGTCGTCATGGCCTCCTTCCACGCGCGCAACGGCGCGGGCGAGCTGCTCGCCCGGTACTGCTTCATCGAGCCGCTCCTCGAGGGGCGTCGAGTCCTCGAGATCGGCGCGGCGCGCGCGAGCGCGGGCGCGACTGCCCTGTTCCTCGCGGAGCGCGGCGCCGCGGCGGTGCTCTCGATCGAGGCGGGCGAGGACGGGCTCGAGGCCGCGCGCGCGGCCGGCCACCATCCGTTCGTGCAGTTCCGCGCGATCGCCCCCGGCGCGCTCCCCGCCGGCGCGTTCGACGTCGTGCTCGCCGCCGACGGCGCCGCCCTCGCGCGCGCGCCCGCCGAGGTCGCGGCGCTCCGTCGCCTGCTCGCGCCGGGCGGCCGGCTCGTGACCGCGCTCCCGGCCGGCGGCGCCGGGCTCGCGGAGCTCGCGGGCGAGCCGCCCGCGGAGGAGCCGCCGTCGTACGAGGCCTTCGTCGGCGCGCTCGCCGATCAGTTCGCGCTCGTCGAGGTGGCGACCCAGTCGGCCACCGTCGGCTACGTGCTCGCGCTCGCAGGCCCGGACGGCGAGGGCGCGGCGGATCCCGACGTCTCCATGGACGGGACGCTCGCGGGCACGCCCGAGACCGCCGCGTACCTGGCGATCTGCGGAGACGAGCCCTGCGACCTCCAAGGCCTCTCGGTGGTCGCGCTGCCGGTCGCGCCGCTCGTGGAGGCGGCGGGCGCGGGGGCCGAGGCGCGCGACGCCGCCGCCGCGGCCCGCGCCGAGCTCGAGGAGGCGCTCCGGGCGCGCGACGCCGCGGCCGAGGCGCGCGACGCGGCCGTCGCCGCACGCGACGCGGCGCTCGCCGCGCGCGAGGCGGCGCGCGCGGACCGGGACGCCGCGCACGACGAGCGCGACCGCGCCCTCGCGGCGCGCGACGAGGCGCTCCGGGAGCGAGCCGGCGCGGCCGCCGAGCGGGAGGGGGCGCGCGCACAGGCGGCGGAGGCGGAGGAGGCGCGCGCCGCGGCCGTCGCCGAGCAGGTCGCCGCGGCCGAGCGCGTCCAGGCGGCGATCGGCGAGGGAGAGCGGGTGGCCGCCGAGCTCGCCGTCTCGGCGGCCCGCGAGGCGGAGCTCGCGGCGCGGCTCGAGGCGGAGCGCGAGTCGGCCTTCGAGGCGCGCGCGGAGCTCGACCGGGCGCGCGCGGCGGCGGCCGAGCACGCGCGGGCGCTCGAGTCGGCGCGCGCGGCGACCGCCCGGGCCGGCGAGGAGCGCGACCGGGCGCGGGCGGAGCTCGCCGAGCGGCAGGGCGCCGGGGTGGAGCTCGAGGCCGCGCTGCGCGCCGCGCGGGCGGAGGCGCAGGCGGCCAAGTCGGGCATGGAGGCGGCGCTCGGGCGGGCCACCGACGCCGAGGCCCGGCTCGCCGACCTCGAGGAGGCGGCCGAGCGCGACGCGGCGGCGGCGGCGGAGCTCGCCGCGGCGCGCGAGACGCTCGAGCAGGAGCGGCGCGGGCTCGAGGAGGCGCGCCGGGACGCCGACGCGGCCCAGTCCGAGGTGGCGGCCGCGCAGGGCGCCGTCGAGGCGGCGCGGGTCGAGGCGGCGGCGCTGCGCGACGAGCTCGCGGTCGTGCGCGCGGGGGCCGAGGGCGCGCGCGAGGCGGCGGCGGCGGCGGCCGAGGAGGCGCGCCGCGAGGCCGAGGCGGCGCGCGCCGAGCTGGCCGCGCTCCGCGAGCGGAGCGAGGCGGCCGCGGGTGAGGAGGCGGACGCGGCCGCGGGTGAGGAGGCGGACGCGGCCGCGGCGCTGGAGCGCGCCGCGGTGGAGCGCGACGGGGCCCGGCACGAGCGCGGGGTCGCGCTCGCCGAGCTGGAGGCGGCGCGCGGCCGGATCGCCGAGCTGGAGGGGGCCCAGGCGCGGGCCGACGAGGCCGGCCGCGAGACCGCCTCGGTGCACGAGGCGCTCGAGGCGCAGGTGGCGGAGCTCGGCGCGCGGATCGCCTCCGAGGAGGAGCGGACCCGGATCGCCGAGGCGATCGCCGCCGAGGCCCGCGCGCGGCTCGAGTCGGCGGAGGAGGCGCACGCGCGGGGCGCGGGCGACGAGAGCGCGCAGCGGGAGGCGGAGGAGCGGCTCGCGGGGCTCGAGGCGCGGCTCGCCGCGGCCGAGGCCCGCGCCGCGCAGGCGGAGGCCGAGACCGCGGGACGGGACGAGGAGCTCGCGCGGCTCCGTGCCGGCGCGGCCGAGGCCGAGCGCGCCTTCGCCGTGCTCGCGGCGCAGGAGCGCGACGCCGCCGCCCTGGGCGCGGCCGCGGACGCGGCGCGGGCGGAGGCGGCCGCGCTCCGGAACGCCGCGGACGCCGCGCAGGCCCAGGCCGCCGAGCTCGAGGCCGAGCTGCAGGCGGTGCGCTGGGAGAAGGACGAGATCGAGCAGCGGCTCCACGTCGCGCAGCAGACCGGCGCGCTCGGCAGCGCGGGCGAGGTGGCGCGGCTGCGCGAGGAGCTGGCGACGCGCAGCGCGGAGATCGCGCGGCAGCGCAAGGAGCTCGCCCGGCTCGAGGAGGTCGTCTCGGCGCTCACCTCCGCCCCGTCCGCCGCACCCGCCCCCGAGGGCGAGGCCGAGCGGGTGCGCGCGCTCGAGGCCGAGCTCGCCGAGGCGCTCCGCCGCGCGGCGGACGCCGAGGCCGCCGCGGGCGCGGCGCGTCAGGCGCCCGCGCCGGACGCCACGGGAGACGCGGCCGCCGCGCTGCGCAAGCTCACGGAGGAGCGGGAGGGGCTCGCGGCCCAGCTCGCGGACCGCGACCTGCGCATCTCGCGCCTGCAGCGCGAGGTGGCCGACAAGACCGACCGGCTCGGCCGGCTCGCCAAGGAGATGGGCGAGCTCAAGGCGCGGGGGCTCGGGAAGATCTTCCGCTGAGGCGTGCTAATGTCGAGCGGCATGAGCGAGGTCCGGCGCTACGAGCGCATCGACATCGAGCTGCCCTGCCGCCTCTTCATCCCGGGGGAGGGCGGCCTCCGGTTCGAGGCCTACTGCACCTCCCTTAACCTCGGCCTCGGCGGCCTGTTCGTCGCCTCGAGCTTCCTCCTGCGCGAGGGGCTCGAGCTGTACGTCGAGCTCGCGCTGCCCGACGGGCCGCTCGCGATCCGCTCGCGCGTCGCGCACGCGGTCGGGCTCGACGACGAGGAGCTCCAGACCGGCCTCGGCATCGAGTTCCTCGACGTCGACGCCCACGGCCGCGAGACGCTGCTCCGCTACTTCACGCCGGCGCGGTACCAGGCCTTCTACGAGGCCTTCATCGGGGAGTTCGGCCACCTGAAGAAGGAGCTGCCGCTGCGCGACGTCTCGCTCGTCCTGAACCTCTGGGAGGAGTGGAAGATCAAGAACGAGGGCGGGCCCGCCTCGACGGCGTCGGGCGCGCCGCCCGCGCCGCCGCGCGCGGGCCGGGGCCCGCTCGCCGCCCCGCCGGCCCCGCGCGCTCCGCGCGGCCGGCGCGGCTGAGCGATCCCCGAGGTCCCCGAAAGCGATGGCCAAGGTCCGGCTCGCGTTCCTGTGGCACATGCACCAGCCGCCGTACCGCGAGGCGGACACCGGCGAGTACCTCCTGCCGTGGGTGCGGCTCCACGCGACGCGCGCGTACAACGACATGGCCTGGGTGCTCGAGCGCCACCCCGGCGTCCGCTGCACGGTGAACTTCACGCCCGTGCTGCTCGAGCAGCTCGCCGACTACGCGGCGGGCACCGCGCGCGACCGCTTCCACGACCTCACCGCGAGGCCCGCGGCGGAGCTCTCCCCGGACGAGCGGCAGGCGGTGGTCCGCAGCTTCTTCATGGTGGACTGGGAGCGGCACGTCCGGCCGGTGCGCCGCTACGCGGAGCTGCTGCACAAGCGCGGCCGCGACCTGCGCGGGCTCGACGTCGCGCGCATCGCCGCGAGCTTCTCGCCGCAGGAGCTCACCGACCTGCAGGTCCACTTCAACCTCGCGTGGATGGGCTTCGGCGCGCTCGCCGACGACGCGGCCGTGCGCGCGCTGCGCGAGAAGGAGCGCGACTTCGACCGGCGCGACGTCGAGGCGCTGCTCGCGGCGCAGCAGCGGATCGTCAGCGGGATCGTCCCGCGCTGGCGCGCGCTCGCCGACTCCGGGCAGGTCGAGCTCTCCTCGACGCCCTACTTCCACCCGATCCTCCCGCTCGTCTGCGACACCGACGTCGCGCGCCGCGCGCTGCCGGGCGTGGTGCTCCCCCCGCGCTTCGCCCACCCGGAGGACGCGCGCTGGCAGGTGCGCGAGGGGATGGCGCTCCACGCCCGCACCTTCGGGCGGCCGCCCGCGGGCATGTGGCCGGCGGAGGGCTCGGTCTCCCCCGAGGCGCTCGACGTGCTCGCCTCCGAGGGCGTCCGCTGGGCCGCGAGCGACGAGGGGGTGCTCCTCCACTCGCTCCCGGGCGACGCCGCGCGGCTCGCCTCGCTCTACCGGCCCTGGCGCGTGCAGGCCGGCGCGGGCGAGGTGGCGATGCTCTTCCGCGACCGCTCGCTCTCCGACGTGGTCGGCTTCACGTACGCGCACGTCCCCGCCCGGGAGGCGGTGCAGGATCTGCTCGGCCACGTGGCGTCGATCGGCCAGGCGTGGGAGCTCGCGCGGCTCGAGGGGGAGCCGACGGTGGGCGTCTTCCTCGACGGCGAGAACGCCTGGGAGCACTACCCGGAGTCGGGCCGCGACTTCCTCGACGGCCTCTACGGCGCGCTCGAGGCGGACCCCCGCTTCCAGACCGTGACGATGTCCGAGGCGACCGCCCACGCGCCGGGGCCGCGCATCGCGCGCATCCACTCGGGGTCGTGGATCGAGGCCTCCTACCGGATCTGGATCGGCCACGCCGAGGATCGGCAGGCCTGGGCCGCCCTCGGCCGCGCCCACGACGCGGTCACCCTGGCCGAGCGCGAGGGGCGGATCCCCGCCGAGCGGCTCGCCGCCGCGCGGCGCCACCTCTACGCCGCCGAGGCGTCGGACTGGTACTGGTGGTACGGAGAAGACTTCACCACCGAGCTCGCGGCCGAGTTCGACGGCCTGTTCCGCGGCCACGTCGTCCGCGCCGCGCTGCTCGCCGGCGGCCACCCGCCGCCCGAGGCGCTCGAGCCCATCAAGCGGGCCGGCCCGCTCGCCGCGCTCGGGATCGAGCCGAAGCCGGTCCGCGAGCCGACTCTGCTCCTCTCGCCGCGCGTCGACGGCCGCGAGACCACCTTCTTCGAGTGGCAGGGGGCGGGGATCTACCGGCCCGGGCAGCACCGCGGCTCGATGTACGGCGGCGCGCAGGCCTTCCGCCTGCTCCACTACGGGTTCGACCTCGCCGCCCTCCACCTCCGGCTCGATCCCGCCGAGTCGCCGGGCCGCTCCGCGGAGCTCACCTCCCGGGTGCGGGTGACGATCCTCGCCGGCGAGCGGCAGGGCGCGGTCGACTTCCCGGTCGTCGCCGACGGCGTGCTCCGGGCGGGCGACCTGCGGGGAGCGGGCGTGGGCGAGGTCGCGCTCGCGGACGTGCTCGAGCTGTCCATCCCGTTCGCGGCGCTCGAGCTGCGCCCCGGCGTGAAGGTCGCGCTCGCGGTCCACGCGCTGCGCGGCGAGGTCGAGGTGGAGCGGCTCCCGCGCACCGGCTACGTGACGTTCGCCGTGCCGGGGGAGGACTTCGAGCAGCTCAACTGGCGGGTGTGACGCGTGGGGGACGACCGGACCCGCGCCCGCGCGCCGGGCGAGCCCGCCGCGCCGCCCACGGGCGCGAGCCTCGTGTTCGTGGAGGGGGAGGAGCTGCTCGGGCTCAAGGTGCCGCTCGAGGGCGAGGTGGTGCTCGGGCGCGAGCCTGGCTGCGGCGTCCAGCTCCCGTCCGACGAGGTCTCGCGCCGGCACGCCCGCGTCGCCGTCGCGCCGGGGTCGGGGCACGTCCTCGCCGATCTCGGCTCCACCAACGGCACCTTCGTGAACGGCGTCCGCCTCGCTCCGCTCGCGGCGGTGGCGCTGGCGCCCGGCGACCGGATCGCCCTCGGCCCCTTCACCGCCCGCTACCTCGCCGCGGGCGACCCGGCGGCGCGGGAGCTCGAGGCGCTCGCCGGGCTCGCCCGGCGCGACGCGCTCACGGGCCTCCCGAACCGGCGCGCCTTCGACGAGGCGCTCGCCCGCGAGCTGGCGCGCGCCGACCGCGGCGGCGCGCCGCTCGCGGTGGTGGCGCTCGACGTGGATCACTTCAAGCGGGTGAACGACGCTCACGGCCACGCCGCAGGCGACGCCGCGCTCCGCGCGGTGGCGGAGCGGGCGCGGGGCGCGCTGCGGGCGGGGGACCTCCTCGCCCGCGTGGGCGGGGAGGAGTTCGGCGCGCTCCTCCCGGGCGCGGCCCTCGCCGACGCGCGGGAGGTGGCGGAGCGGATCCGGGCCGCCGTCGAGGCGGCACCGGTGCCCGTCACGGCCGCCTCGGTCCCGCTCCGGCTCACCGTGTCCCTCGGCTGCGCCGCGCGCGTGTCGGGCGAGGCGGCGGCGGCGCTCGTCGGCCGCGCCGACGCGCGCCTCTACGACGCGAAGCGCGGCGGGCGCAACCGGGTCGAAGGGTAGTTCGTTAGAAGAAACGGTTTGCCCACGCCGGCCCACCGGACGCGTTATCTTCCCCCCCGCCGTGAAGAACCGCTCCGCGCTCGCCATCCTCTTCGTCATCGTCTTCATCGACCTCCTCGGTTTCGGGATGGTCATCCCGGTGATGGCGCTCTACGCGGAGCGGCTGGGCGCGTCGCCCAGCCAGACCGGCTGGCTGATGGCGTCCTACTCGCTCGCGCAGTTCGTCTTCGCGCCGCTCTGGGGGCGGCTGTCGGACCGCCACGGGCGCAGGCCGCTCCTCCTCGCCTCCATCGCGCTGACCTCGGTGGCGTTCCTGGCCTACGCGCTCGCCCCGACCTTCGGGTGGCTCCTCGCCGCGCGGGTGTTCGCCGGGATCGCCACCGCCAACATCGGCATCGCCATGGCGTACGTGGCGGACGTCACGACGCCCGCCGAGCGCGCGAAGGGCATGGGGATCATCGGCGCGGCGTTCGGGCTCGGGTTCGTGCTCGGGCCGTGGATGGGCGGGGAGCTCTCGCAGGCCTATGGCCTCTCCGCCCCCGGGTACGCGGCGGCGGCGCTCGCCGCCGCAAACTCGGTCGCCGCGTTCTTCATCCTGCGCGAGCCCGCGGAGCGCAGGGTCGCGGAGCGGAGGTCGCGCCTCGCGGCCCTCGCCGCCGAGCTGCGCAAGCCCGGCGTGCGCCGGCTCATCTGGATCTACCTCCTGGTGGTGTTCGCCTTCGCGGGCATGGAGTCCACCTTCGCGCTGCTCTCCGAGCATCGCTACGGCTTCTCCCCCCGCGACGTCGGGCGCGTGTTCGCCTTCATCGGCGTCGTCATGGTCGTGGTGCAAGGCGGGCTGATCGGGCCGCTCACCCGGCGCTTCGGCGAGCGGACGCTGCTCGTGGCCGGCCTGTTCCTCCAGGCGATCGGCCTCGCGGCGCTGCCGTTCATGCCCGGGTCGCCGGGGCTGTTCGCGGCCACCTTCCCGCTCGCGGTCGGCAACGGGCTCGCGAACCCGTCGATGTCCTCGCTGCTCTCCCGCAGCGCCGCGGCCGACGACCAGGGCGAGACGCTCGGCATCGGCCAGTCGGCGTCCGCGCTCGGGCGCGTGCTCGGCCCGCTCGGCGGGACGTACGTCTTCGGCGAGGTCTGGATGGGCGGTCCCTACGTGGGCGGAGCCCTGATCATGCTGGCGATGGCCGCGCTCGCGGCCACCCTCCGACGGCCGGAGGAGGTCGCCGCCGCGGGCGCGGGCGCGACGGCGCTGAGAGGCGAGGAGGGCTGATGCCCGAGCTGCGCAGGGATCCCGTCGTCGGCCGCTGGGTGATCATCGCGACCGAGCGCGCCCGCCGCCCCATGGACGTGACGCCCCGCCCGCCGCCGCGGCCGCCGGGGCTCTGCCCGTTCTGCCCCGGCCACGAGGACAAGACGCCGGCGGAGGTCTACGTCTCCGGCCGCTCGCCCGCCGCCGCGCCGAACGGCCCCGGCTGGAAGGTCCGGGTGGTGCCGAACCGCTTCCCGGCGCTCAAGATCGAGGGCGACCTCGACCGGCAGGCGGAGGGGATCTACGACCGGATGAACGGCGTCGGCGCGCACGAGGTGATCGTGGAGACGCCCGATCACGACCGGCGCATGAAGGACCTCGCGCCGCAGGACCTCACCGAGGTGCTCTTCGCCTTCAAGGCGCGCCTGCTCGATCTGCGCAACGATCTGCGCTTTCGCTACATCCTGCTCTTCAAGAACGAGGGGCACGAGGCGGGCGCCTCGCTCGACCACGCCCACTCGCAGCTCATCGCGCTCCCCATCGTTCCCCGCCACGTGATCGAGGAGATCGAGGGTGCGCGCCGCCACCACGACCTCAAGGAGCGCTGCATCTTCTGCGACATCGTCGGGCAGGAGCGGAAGGAGCGCAGCCGGCTGGTGTACGAGAACGACGAGTTCGTGGCCTTCGCGCCGTGGGCGCCGCGCAGCCCCTTCGAGACCTGGATCGTGCCGAAGCGGCACGAGTCCAACTACGAGGCGGAGCCCCGCGAGCGGCTGGCGCTGCTGGCGCAGGCGCTCGGGACGACGCTGCGCCGGCTCTCGGCGGCGCTCGGCGCGCCGTCGTTCAACTTCATGATCCACTCGAACCCGCTGCGCGACGCGCCCTCGGCCTCGTACCACTGGCACGTCGAGGTGATGCCCGCGCTCACGCACGTGGCCGGCTTCGAGTGGGGCTCCGGCTTCCACATCAACCCGGTGCCGCCCGAGGAGGCGGCCGAGTTCCTGCGCAAGGTGCAGGGCTAGCGCGCGGTCCGGCGTCGCGGCATGGAGATCCTCTTCGTCTCCTCCGAGGTGGCCCCGTGGTCCAAGACCGGCGGGCTCGGCGACGTGGCCGGCGCGCTGCCGCGCGCCCTCGCCGCCCGCGGCCACGACGTCGCGGTCGTCACCCCGCGCTACCGCTCGGTCGATCCCGCCCGCCACGGCCTCGAGCGGCTCGACCACACGCTGCGCCTGCGCGACGACGGGGCGGGGCTGTGGGTGAAGCGGGCGGGCCGCGCCCGGACCTACTTCGTCGAGCACGACCGCTTCTTCGGCTCGCGCCCCGGCCTGTACGGCGACGCCCGCGGGGACTACGCCGACAACGCCGAGCGGTTCGCGCTCCTCTGCCGGGCCGCGCTCGCCCTCCCGGCGGCGCTCGGCCTGCGGCCCCGCATCGTGCACGTGAACGACTGGCAGAGCGGCCTCGTGCCGTTCCTGCTCCGCCAGGAGCACGGCCACGATGCCGCGCTCGCCTGGGCGCGCACGGTCTTCACGATCCACAACCTCGCCTACCAGGGGGTCTTCCCGAAGCACGTCGTGCCCGCGCTCGGGCTCCCCTGGGACGTGTTCCGCTACGAGGCGATGGAGTTCCACGATCAGCTCAACTTCCTGAAGGCGGGGCTCGTCTTCGCGGACGCGCTCACCACCGTCTCGCCCACCTACGCGCGAGAGATCCTCGGACACGAAGCGGGGAACGGGCTCGACCCGCTCCTGCGCCACCGCGCGGGCGACCTCACCGGCATCCTGAACGGCATCGACACGCACGAGTGGGACCTCGCGACGGACCCGCACCTGCCGGCCCACTTCACGGCCGAGGACCTCTCCGGGAAGGCGGTCTGCAAGGCCGCCCTCCAGCGCGAGCTCGGGCTGCCGGTGCGCGCGGACCTGCCGCTCGTCGCGATGGTGGGGCGGATCGCCGATCAGAAGGGGCACGACCTCGTGGTGCACGCGCTCGTCGAGCTCCTCGCGCGCGACCTGCAGCTCGCGCTGCTCGGCAGCGGCCGGCCCGACTGGGAGGAGAGCCTCCGCGCCGGCGCGCGCGCGCACCCCGACCGCATGGCGGCGCGCATCGGCTTCGACGAAGGGCTCGCCCACCGCATGGAGGCGGGCGCCGACCTCTTCCTCATGCCGAGCCGCTTCGAGCCGTGCGGGCTGAACCAGATGTACTCGCTGCGCTACGGCACCGTGCCCGTCGTGCGGGCGGTGGGCGGCCTCGAGGACACGGTCGAGGACTTCGACGGCTGGAGCCGGGGCACCGGCTTCAAGTTCCGCGAGTACACGCCGCAGGCGATGCTGCTCGCGGTGCGGCGCGCGCTCGAGGCCTTCCGCGACCGCAAGGCGTGGCTCGGCATCGTGCGTCGCGGCATGGCCCAGGACTTCAGCTGGGAGCGGAGCGCGGCGAGCTACGAGGCGCTGTACGGCCGGCTCGGCGCGTGAGGCGGGCCGCGAGCGGCCTCCCGCCCCGCGCTACCCCGCCCGCGGCCGCGGGCCTAGCTTGCGGCATGGACCCGCCTCGCTTCGACGACGAACCCGAGATCACCGCGCGACCCAGCGAGCGGCCGCTCGCGGAGCCCGACGACGAGAGGATCGTGCCGCTCGCCAACGTGGGAGGCGCCGCGCCGACGCCGGCCGGCCTCGACTCCGGCGGGAACCTGCCCGGGCCCGCGGACGACCTCGGGAGCCTCTACGTGGACGAGCCGGACGCCGCCCCCGAGGTGGCCGCCGTGCAGGTGCGCGAGGAGGACGAGGAGAACCCGCCCTAGGCTCGACGTGCTCGACGCGCTCGGGCGCCGGGTCCGCCGCCGGGCGGCTACTCGAGCCCGCGGTCCCGCAGCTCGTCCTCGGTCTCGCCGCGCAGGTGGCCGAGCTCGTGGAGGAGCGTCACGCGCACCTGCTCGGAGAGCTCCCGCCGGTCCCGCGCGAAGCGCAGCAGGTTCTTCCGGTAGACGACGATGCTGCGGCACGTGGGGCCGTCGGCTCCGGTGCACGGCTCGTCTTCGGAGGGCCCGCGGAAGAGCCCGAGGATCGAGGGCGACAGCGGCGGGCTCGCCTCGAGCAGGTCGGAGGCGTCGGGCAGGTCGGCGATCTCGACCGGCACCTGGCGGAGCGCGCGGCGATCCGCCTCCGGGAGCGCGGCGATGGCCGCCTGGACCTCGGCCTGAAACGCGGCGGCGTCCACCGGCAGCTCCGGCCGGAACTCCTCCGGCGCGAGCTCGCGCGCGCGGGCGGCGAGCTCGCCGGCCCGCCCCTCCTCGCCGCGGCGCTCGGCGAGCAGGCCGAGCTGGTGGAGCGCCCAGGGGTCGTCCGGCGCGAGCGCGAGCGCCCGCTCGAAGGCGCGCTGCGCCTCGGGGAAACGGCACAGCTCGAAGAGCGCCACGCCGCGCTCGTAGACCGCGTCGGGATCGCCGGCGCGCCCCGCCACCGCGCGATCGAGGTGCGGCAGCGCGAGGTGGCTCCGGCCGAGGTCGTTCTCCGCCATGCCCGCGACGAGCTCGAGCCGCGTCCCGAGCGCCGGATCGCGCCGGAGCTGGGCGGCGCGCACACCGCGGAGCGCGTATTCGAGCCCTGCCTCCAGGGCGTCACGGGACGAGCCGAGCCGGCGCACGTAGAGCTCGGCGGCGCCGAGCAGCGTGGCGGGGTCGTCGGGGTCGACCGCGAGCGCGCGCGCGAAGGCGGTGCGCGCGTCGTCGAGCCGGCCGAGCGCGGTGAGCGCCGCCGCGCGTGCGGCGAGGGCGGGCACGAGCCGCGGCGAGAGCCGGATCGCCTCCTCGGAGCAGGAGAGCGCGCGGGCGGGCGCGCCGCGAAACAGCTCCGCGTCGGCCGCCTCGGCGATGGCCGCGGGGGCGGCATAGGGCTCGCCGGGCAGGCAGGGCGACGGGCGCGCGCGGATCGGGCCGGCGGGGGGTGGCAGGGCCGAGCGGGCGGGGACCGCGGCCGCGTTCGCACGGGCAGAGGTGCCCGCTGACGCGGGCTCCGCGGGGACTGCGGAAGGGGTCGTGCCGCGCGTGCAGGCCGTGAGGAGGACGACGACGCCGGCGGCGCGGCGGAGCGCTCGGAACATCGACGAGGAGCTTGCCACACGGAGGTCGGGCAGGCCAGACGGGGCTCCCCCCGGCGGACGCGCCTGCGGGCGCTCGCCCGGCGTGCTGCCGCATCACGGGCGCGGATCGGCGGGGACAACCTCCGGCGGGGCGCCCCGCCCCGCGCCGAGGCGAGCGGGGGAGAACGGCGCGAGGTCCACCGGGGACGCGCCGCCGAGCACCGCCGCGGCGATCGCGTCGGCGGTGATGGGCGCGAGCAGGATGCCGTTGCGCGTGTGGCCGGTCGCGTAGAAGAGGCCGGGCACCGAGCCGGGGCCGAGGATGGGCTCGCCGTCCGGGCTCGCGGGGCGGAAGTTCGCCCACGTCTCCACCACCGGGGCCTGGGCGAGCGCGGGGGCGATCTCGATGCCGACCTCGAGCACGTGGCGCAGGCCGCCTGCGGTGACCGCCTTCTCGAACCCGACCTCCTCCATCGTCGAGCCGCAGAGCACCCGCCCGTCGGGGCGCGGCACGACGTAGCCGTTGCCCGAGAAGATCACGCGCGAGAGGAGGGGCGGGCGGGTGTCCACCACGGCGATCTGGCCGCGCACCGGGCGCACCGCGCCCGGCGGGAGCCCGTGTCCCTCCACGAGCATGCTCCAGCTCCCGGCGGCGAGCACCACCGCGCCCGCCGCGATCCGGCCCGTCGCGTGGTCCACGCCGACGGCCCGCCCGCCCTCGACGGCGATGCGGCGGACCTCGCCCGAGACGAAGCGCGCGCCGGCGCGGGCGGCGGCCACGTACACCGCGCGTCCGAGCAGGCGCGGGTCGAGCGAGGCCTCGTCCTCGAAGAAGAGCGCGCCGCGCGCCTCGGGCGAGAGCCCGGGCTCGAGCCGGCGGACGGCCACGTCGTCGAGCACCTCCACCGGCAGCGCGTGCGCGGCGAGCCGCTCGGCCCGCGCCGCGAGGAGCCTCGCGTGGTCGTCGTCGAGCGCAACCTCGAGCGTGCCGAGCCGCCGCCAGGCGACGTGCATCCCCGAGCCCTCCTCGACCTCCCGGACGAACTCGGGGTAGCGCGCGAGCGACGCCCGGCACAGCGCGTAGAACGGCCCCGGCTCCACCGCCTCCACGCCGGGTGAGAGGATCCCGCCCGCGGCGCTCGAGGCCTCCGCGCCCGGCACCGAGCGCTCGAGGACCGTCACGCGCTTGCCCGCGCGCGCGAGCCGCAGGGCCACCGAGGCGCCCTGGATGCCGGCGCCCACCACCACCACGTCCACGGAAGGCATCGCCGCCGAGCCTACGCCGGAAGGCGTCCGTCGGGGAGCGGGAAGCGACGGCTAGAGGGCGGCGGCGCCGCGCGGCGGCGAGAGGCCGTGCAGCAGGAGGTCGAACACGTGCTGGCGCCAGACCTCGGGCGGCAGCGGCTCGGGCACGAACGGGCTCGCGGCCTCGCGCGCCGAGGCGACCAGCGCGGCGAGCCCACCCACGGTCACCACGGCGAGCATCGGGTCGAGCGAAGAACCGCCGTTCGTGCTCGCGCTCACCGCGAGCGCGGCGGCCGCGCGCCGGACCGGCTCGAGCAGGGCCGGGTCGTCGGTCGTGAGCTGCGCGAGGTACGGCGCGCCGTCGAGGTACTCGCGGATGAGCATCTGCGCGCCCATCGGATCCATCATCATCGCGTCGAGGTACGCGCCGACGACCGCCGCCGCGCCGCTCGGGCCGGTCTCGACGAGCCGCGCGATCTCGTTCGCGGCGCCGAGCCAGACCGAGCGGAGGATGTCGAGGTAGAGCGCCCGCTTCGACGCCCAGTGGCGGTAGATGAGCGCGACGTTGCACGAGGCCCCGCGCGCGATCCCCTGGACTCGCGCGCCGTGGTAGCCGCGCTTCGAGAACTCCTGACGGGCAGCGTCCCAGATCCGCTCCGCGATACCCGGCCGAGGCGGTCCCAGCTTGCGGTTGGCGACGGATCCATCCATGGGAATCCGTGCTTACCGACTTGGTTGACTCAGGTCAAGTCAGCCTGCGTCCCGGCCGGGTGGGACCACAGGCGTATGGTGCGCGGATGGCGGGCGGGCCCAGGACGATCCTCCACCTCGATCTCGACGCCTTCTACGCGTCGGTGGAGCAGCTCGACGACCCATCGCTGCGCGGCCGGCCGGTGATCGTGGGCGGCACCTCGGGGCGGGGCGTGGTCTGCGCGGCGAGCTACGAGGCGCGCCGGTTCGGGGTGCGATCGGCGATGCCGACCGGGCGCGCGCGGCGGCTCTGCCCGGACGGCGTCTTCCTGTCGCCGCGCTTCGACCGCTACGGCGCGCTCTCCTCGCAGGTGTTCGACATCTACCGAAGGTACACGCCGCAGGTGGAGCCGCTCTCCCTCGACGAGGCGTTCCTCGACGTGACCGCGAGCCGCGCGCTGCACGGCGACGGGCGGACCATCGCGGCGGCGATCCGGCGCGCGGTCCGCGCCGAGTGCGGCCTCGCGGTCTCCGCCGGCGTCGCGGAGGTGAAGCTCGCCGCGAAGATCGCGACGGACCTCGGCAAGCCGGACGGCCTCGTGGTGGTGGAGCCGGGCACGGTGCGCGCGTTCCTCGCGCCGCTCCCGGTGTCGCGCCTGTGGGGCGTCGGCGAGGTGACCGAGGCGGCGCTGCGCCGGATCGGCATCGCCACCATCGGCGACCTCGCCGCGATGCCCGGCTCCGCGCTCGCCGCCGCCATCGGCACCTCGCACGCGCAGGGGCTCGCCGCGCTCGCGCGCGGCGAGGATGCACGCGAGGTGATCGCCGACGAGGAGGCGAAGTCGGTCGGGGCGGAGGAGACCTTCGACGAGGACGTGACGGCCCGGCCGGCGCTCGAGCGGGCGCTCCTCGGGCAGGCGGGCCGGGTCGGCCGGCGGCTGCGCGCGAACGGCCTCGCCGGGGCGGTCGTTACGCTCAAGGTGAAGTACGGGGACTTCACGCAGGTGACGCGTCGCGTGACCCTCGACCACCCCACCGACGACGACGCGGAGATCTGGGCCGCGGCCCGGGCGCAGCTCGAGCGGATCGAGCTCGGCCGGCCCGTGCGGCTCACCGGCGTGTCCGTCTCGGGCTTCGGCGGCGAGACGCGGCGCTCGCAGCTCGATCTCTTCGGTGCGGGAGCTGCGCCGCCCGCGGGCGCGCAGGAGCGTGCGCCCGACGCGAGCAAGCGGCGCGCGCTCAACGCCGCGCTGGACACCCTGAACGATCGGTTCGGCGATCGGGCCGTGCGCCGGGCGGACCTGGTGGACGGGGACGGGGAGTAGTCGCTGCGGGTCGCGGTCGCGTCATCGTCCGGGGCGCGCCCTCCCGCTTCCCCGGCGGCGGTCGTCTGCCCATCTTTTGGGGATGACCGGGACCGATGCGCCGGCGGCCGTGGCGGCGGGCGAGCGACCGCAAGCCGAGATCGACGCGCGTGGAGACGCGCTGAAGGCGCTCGCCGAAGGCGGCGTCCCGCACCTCGTGGCGGGCGCCTACGCCTTCCACCAGTACACGGGCATCTTCCGCGACACGAAGGACCTCGACGTCTTCCTCCGCGAGCGCGACCTCGAGGCGGCGCTCGCGGCGCTCGAGCGGGCGGGGTTCCGGACCGAGATCGTCGACCCGACGTGGATCGCGAAGGGCTACCGCGGCGAGTGGTTCGTGGACCTCATCCACTCCTCGGGCAACGGCGTCGCGGTGGTGGACGACCGCTGGTTCGAGCACGCGCGCCCGGGCACCGTCCTCGGCCAGCCGGTGATGCTCGCGCCGCCCGAGGAGATGATCTGGTCGAAGGGCTTCGTCCTCGAGCGCGAGCGCTTCGACGGCCACGACGTGAACCACCTCCTGCACGCCTGCGCCGACACGATCGACTGGACGCGGCTCCTCGAGCGCTTCGAGCGCTACCCGGAGGTGCTGCTCGCGCACCTCCTCCTGTTCCGCTTCGCCTACCCGGGCGAGCGGGACCGGGTGCCCGCCTTCGTGATCGACCGGCTCGTGGAGCAGGCGCGCACGCAGAACGGGGTGCCGGACCGGATCTGCCGCGGCACGCTCATCTCGCGCGTGCACTACCAGCACGACCTCGACGTCCACGGCTACGCAGACGGGCGGCGCTGGGACGAGGCGGATCGCGCCGAGGGTGGGAAGGCTGGGGATGGCGGACGGGAACGGGACCTTCCGGCTGGCGGCGGTCGCTGACCTCCACTGCCGTCACGATCAGCGCGGGCGGTTCCGGGAGCTCGTCCGGGCGGTGAACGGCGAGGCGGAGGGGCTGCTGCTCGGGGGCGACCTGACCGACCACGGCACCGTGGCGGAGGCGGAGACGCTCGCCGAGGCGCTCGCGCTCCTGCGCGTTCCCTGCGCGGCGGTGCTCGGCAACCACGACTTCGAGAGCGGGGCGGTGAAGGAGGTGCTCCGGATCCTGTCCGAGGCGAACGTCGAGGTGCTCGACGGCGACCACGTGGTGTTCGACGGCCGGCTGGGCGTCGCCGGCGTGAAGGGCTTCGCGGGCGGGTTCGAGCGCGCCATGCTCCAGGCCTTCGGCGAGCCGGCCATCAAGGCCTTCGTGCAGGAGGCGGTGAACGAGTCGCTGAAGCTCGAGGCGGCGCTCGCGCAGCTCGACCTGCCGAAGAAGGTGGTGCTCCTGCACTACGCGCCGATCATGGGGACCCTCGAGGGAGAGGACCCCGCGCTCCTCCCGTTCCTCGGCACCACCCGCCTCGCCGCGCCGTGCGACGCCTTCGGCGCGCTGGCGGTCTTCCACGGCCACGCGCACCACGGCAAGCCGGAGGGGCGCACGCCGCGCGGAATCCCGGTCTACAACGTGGCGACGTCGGTGCTGAAGAACGCGCTCGACCGGCGCTTCCGGGTGGTGGAGCTCTGAGGCGAGGCGGCGCTCAGTGCCGCAGCGGCGGCGATCCCGCGGCCCGCCGGACGCGCTCCAGGATCTCGTCCATGCCGACCGACTTCGGGATGTAGCCCTGCGCGCCGAGCAGCTCCGCCTCCCACTCGAACCCGTAGGCGGACAGGATGAGGATCGGGATCGGCGCGCTGCGCGGGTCGACGCGCATCCGCTCCATGACGCCCCAGCCGTCGAGGACCGGCATCTTGAGGTCGAGGAGCACGATCCCGGGCGACTCCTCCTGGACGCGCTGCAGCGCCACCTCCCCGTTCTGCGCCTGCTGCACGGGGTAGCCTGCGTCCCCGAGCACCTCGGACAGCGCCTCGCGGAAGTCGTCGTCGTCGTCCACGACGAGGATGTACTGGCCTGGCGTCATGGCGCGGGCGGCTCCTGCCGCAGGGTGTCGGCGATCTCGGCGGCGATGCGGCGGGCGTCCTGGATGCGGTCGGGGGCGAGCGACACCGCCCCCACGACCGGGTGGCCCCCGCCACCGTACCGCTCGCAGAGCCGGGCGATGTCGTGCGCGCGCGCGGGGCGCGCCCACGGGTTCGAGCCCACCGAGACCTTGACGCGCTTCGGGTCGCGCGTGACGACGACCGTGTACGCCGCCGCCGGGTAGAGCTCGTAGGCGATGAACTTGTTCGCGCCCTCGACGGTCGTGTCCGCGAGATCCACCGTGACGACGCCGCCGTCCAGGCGGGCGTGGGCGCGCACGACGTCCACGTTGCGCCGGTGGCTCTCGAGGATGGGCGCGAGCGGGCCGGTCACCCAGGGCTCCGCCGCGACCTCCGCGAGCGGGCGGCGCTGCAGCGCCTCGATGAGGCGGGTGGGCACCGCCGGGTCCTTCGTCGCCTCGAGCAGCGTCATGATCCGCAGCGCCGGCTCCTCGAGCCGGACCGCCGCGGCCGGCGACTCGAAGCGGGCCGCGTCGATCACGTCGGCCCATCTCACCAGCTCGTCGAGCCCCTCGGGGCGCCAGCCGTCGCGCGCCGCGAGCGTCCGGGCGATGTAGCCCGTGCAGCTCGGCGCGGTGGGATCCCAGAACTTCTGGCCCGAGCGGTCGGCCTCGAACGCCGCGCGGTCGGCCGGCGTCGGGAACGCGCTCGCGTGGTGATCGAACCACCAGTGAAGCCGCGGCGAGGGCGAGAAACGGAAGTCCACGCAGGCGTTCAGGTCGCCGTCGAACGCGTCCTTCGGGAACGGGTCGCCCGCCTGGTGGTGGAGCGGCTCGTAGCGGACGGACGCGAGGCGCGAGCCCTCCCGCTCGGAGAGGAAGCGCGTGATCAGGGCGGCCGAGGCGCAGCCGTCGAAGCAGTTGCCGTGGTAGAGGATCTTGAGCTGCATCGGGCGGGGGAATCTAGGACGCGGGCAGCATACCGGCAACGCGCTCAGCAGCGGGGTGCAGAGCGCACCGCGACCCACCGGGGGAGAGACGCGCTGGCCCACGCCGCCGGGCCCATCTAGACTCGGCGGCCGGAGGTCCCACGTGTCCAGAAGAGCCCTCGCATCCGCCGTCGCCGCCCTCTCGCTCGCGACGGCCGGGTGCCACGCGGTGCGCTACGACGCCGGCCGCCCCGCCTCGCCGCGGCGCTACGAGCGGACGGTCCACTTCTTCCTGTGGGGGCTCGCCGGCCGCCCCGTCGTGGATCTCGACACCGCCTGCCCCGAGGGCGTCGCCCGCTTCCGCAGCGAGGCGAGCTTCCCGCAGTGGCTCGCGCAGGTCGCGACGGTCGGGCTGTGGGCGCCTCGCCGGGTGGTGGTCGAGTGCGCCGAGGTGGCCCGGTGACCCGCCCCACCACGCCGCGCGCCCTCGCGGGCCTCGCGCTGGTGGCCGCGCTGACCGGCCTGCCGGGCTGTTACACCATCCGTTACGAGCGCAAGGGGACCGTCGCCGAGGCGGGCGCGCCGCGCGAGCGCTGGCACCACGCGTTCCTCGGGGGCGCCATCCCCGGCTCGCGCGCGGTGCCGCTCAAGCAGATCTGCCCGGCGGGCGTGGCGCGGGTGGAGAGCCAGGTCACCTTCCTGAACGCGCTCGGGCAGCTCGTCACGACCGGCGGCATCCTCTACCCGCTGCACGCGCCGCTCTGGGAGCCCACCACCGTGTCTGTCGTCTGCGCGCGGGACGGGGCGCCCGGCGGGCGGGGGGAGAGGGCGCTGCGGGTGGTCGTCCTGCCGCTCACGGCGCTCGGCGGGGTGCCGCCGGAGACGGCGCAGCTCCTCGGCGACGCCCTCGCCGGCGAGCTCCGCCGCCGGCGCGGCGTCACGGTGGTCACGCCCTCCGACGTGGCCGCCATCCTGGGCGTCGAGCGGACGAAGCAGATGCTGGGCTGCAACGACGCGGGCTGCGTCGCCCGGATCGGAGGCGAGCTCGACGCGGACCGGATCGTGCACGGCAGCCTCGGCCGTGTGGGTGACTCGCTCGTCGTGAACCTCTCGGCGGTGGACCCTCGCCGCGGGGACGCGCCCGGGTCGGCGTCTCGCCGGCTGCGCGGGGTGGGGGACGAGGCCTTCCTGGACGCCTTGCCGGAGCTCGCAGACGCGCTGCTCGCGCCCGGCGCACGAGCGAGGTAGCGGCCCCGGGTTTCAGCGGGTTAGACTCCGCCGCGAATGGACGCCATCCGCGTCGGGGCGCTGCTCGACGACAAGAAATTCGACCTGCGGCTCACCCTCGTGGCGGGCAAGCAGGGGCTCTCTCGCCGGATCAGCTCCGCGCGCATCCAGAAGCCGGGCCTGGTGCTCGCAGGGTTCACCGAGCACCTGCACAAGGAGCGCGTGCAGGTCTTCGGCAACACCGAGATGAGCTACCTCGGCACGCTGCCCCGCGACCGCGCGGTCGAGGTGCTGCGCCGGTTCTTCTCCGCCGACGTGGCCTGCCTGGTGGTGACGAAGGGGCTCGACGTGCCGCCGGAGGTGATCGCGGCCGCCGAGGAGGTCGGGGTGCCGGTGCTGCGCACGAGCCACCTCTCGTCGAACTTCATCGAGGGCGTGCAGGCATACCTCGAGGACATCCTCACCGCGCAGACGTCGATGCACGGCGTGCTGCTCGACGTGTTCGGCGTGGGCATCCTGCTCCTCGGCAAGTCCGGGATCGGCAAGAGCGAGATCGCGCTCGACCTCGTGATGCGCGGCCACCGGCTCGTCGCGGACGACATCGTGGACGTGAAGCGGAAGAGCGCCGAGGCGGTCTTCGGGGCGGGCTCCGAGATCATCAAGCACCATATGGAGATCCGCGGGCTCGGCATCATCAACATCAAGGACCTCTTCGGCGTGGCGTCCATCCGCGAGCGGAAGAAGATCGAGATCGTGCTCGAGCTCGTGGAGTGGGACCCCGCCGTCGAGTACGACCGGCTCGGGGTGGAGGAGCGGCGCTTCCGGATCCTGGACGTGGAGATCCCGATGCTGGTGGTCCCGGTCCGGCCCGGCCGCAACATGACCACCATCGTGGAGGTGGCCGCCCGCAACCACCTGCTGAAGCTCCAGGGGCACCACTCGGCCCGGGAGTTCCAGGAGCGCCTCAACCGCGCCATCGCCATCGCGCCGGGCGGTCGCGTCGGGGAGCTGGACGTCGAATGAGCACGCCGCCGCTGCCCCCCGTCCCCGCCGGCGGCCCCAAGGTCGTCATCCTCTCCGGCGTCTCCGGCTCGGGGAAGACCACCGCGCTGCGCGCCCTCGAGGACGCCGGCTTCTACTGCGTCGACAACCTGCCCATCGTCTTCCTCGAGAAGCTGCTCGAGCTCTCCGGGCACACCGCCGGAGAGGTCTCGCGCATCGCGCTCGTGGTCGACGCGCGCGAGGGGCGCTTCCTCGCCGACGCGCCGCGCATCATCCAGGAGATCCGCGAGCAGGGCGCCGACGTGGAGGTGCTCTTCTTCGAGGCCACCGACGAGTCGCTCGTCCGCCGCTACTCCGAGACGCGCCGCCGCCACCCGCTCGCCGGCGACGGCGGCACCGTGCCGGACGGCATCGCCGCCGAGCGCCGCGCCCTCGCGGACCTGAAGGCCATCGCCGACGAGGTGGTGGACACGACGACCCTCAACGTGCACGAGCTGAAGCGGCTCGTCTCGCGCCGCTTCGCGGCGGGCGACGGCGTCCGGCTCGGCGTCACGGTCGTCTCGTTCGGCTTCCGCTTCGGCATCCCCACGCACGCGGACCTGGTGCTCGACGTGCGCTTCCTGCCGAACCCGTTCTTCATCCCCGAGCTGAAGCCGTTCCCCGGGACCGATCCCAAGGTCGCCGCGTTCGTGCTCGGGCAGCCCGACGCGAAGGCCTTCCTCGACCGGCTGGCGGAGCTCTGCGGCTTCCTCCTGCCGCGCTACCAGGCGGAGGGGAAGAGCTACCTCACCATCGCGATCGGCTGCACCGGCGGGAAGCACCGCTCGGTGGCGCTCTCGGCGGCCCTCGCGGAGCGGCTCTCGTCGGGCGGACAGCCGGTCCGGCTCTGGCACCGCGACGTCGACAAGGAGTAGCTTCCCCCCGAGGAGATCATGGTCGGACTCGTCGTCGCCACACACGGACGGCTGGCGGAGGAGCTCCTCCAGACGGCCGAGGGGATCGTCGGCCGCCTGGAGCGGTGCGAGGCGGTCAGCATCGGCGCGAGCCTCTCGATGGAGGACTGCCGCCGCCGCCTCGGCGAGGCCATCCACCGCGTCGACGCCGGCGAGGGCGTGCTCGTGCTCACCGACATGTTCGGCGGCACCCCCGCGAACCTCGCGCTCACCTTCCTCGACGACCGGATCGAGGTGGTCACCGGCGTCAACCTGCCGATGATCCTGAAGCTCGCCACCGCCCGGGCGGAGAACCTCACCCTGCCGGCCTGCGCCGAGCTCGTCACCGCCCACGGCCAGAAGAACATCAGCCTCGCCTCCGAGCTCCTCCGCAGCCGCGCGCGCACGAGCCGGAGCTGACGGCGGTGAATCCGGCCCGCCCCGCCACCGTCCCCGCCACGTGATCGCCCTCGTCCGCGTCGACAACCGGCTCCTGCACGGCCAGATCCTGGAGACCTGGATCCCGCGGCTCGGCATCCGGGAGGTCGTGGTGGCGGACGACGAGGCCGCCGCGAGCGATCTCGCGCGGGCCGCCATGACGCTCTGCGTCCCCCCCGGCCTCGAGGTGCGCGTCCTGCCCGTCGACGCGGTCCGCTGGGCCGACGTCGCCGCCGCCGACCGGCCGGTGCTCGTCCTGCTGCGCGAGGTCTCGGCGCTCGCCCGGGCGGCCGGGGCCGGCCTGACCCCGGTCCTCGCTCCGAGCGTGAACGTCGGCAACGTGCACTTCGCCCCGGGGCGGCGGCCGATCACCCCCTCCGTGTTCCTCGCCGCCGACGAGGTCGCCGCGCTGCGCGCGCTCGCGTCGTCCGGCTTCGCGCTCGAGGCCCGCGCGATCCCGTCGGAGGCCCCCGCGGGGATGAACGAGATCGAACGCCGGTACGCCGCGGCCCGTTAGGTTAGACTGACCCGGCTTGGAGTACCTCGTCCTCGCCGTCGTGGCTGGCCTCGCGGCCGTGGAGCGCAAGGGCTTTCTGCAAGCCATGCTCTCCCGGCCGATCGCGCTCGCGCCGCTCGCCGGGTGGGCGCTCGGGGATCTGCGCGGCGGGCTGCTCGTGGCGCCGCCGCTCGAGCTCTTCTGGCTCGGGGCGGTGAACCTCGGCGCCGCCCTGCCGGTGCACGAGGCGCTCGGCACGGCCGCCATCGCGGGCGGCGCGGTGCTCGCCGCCCGGGCGCTCGGAGTGCCGGTCTCGCCGGACGTCGCCCTCCTCGCCGTGCTCGTCTGCGCGCCGCTCGCCCTCGCCGGCCGCAAGGCGGATCGCCTCGTCGAGATCTGGAACGAGCGCCTCGCCGACCGCGCCGAGCGGCAGCTCGCCGCGGGCCACCCGCGCGCCGCGGTCCGCTGCAACGTCTACGGCCTCGCGCTCCCCTTCGCCATCGCCGCGGTGCTCGCCCCGCTCGGCGCCGCGCTCGCCGCGACCCTCATCCCGCGGCTGCTCCGCGCCGCGCCGGCCGCCGCCGAGCCGCTCCAGCACGGTTTCTTCGCCTTCGCCGCGCTCGCCTGCGCGTCGGGCGCGAAGGCGCTGCGCGCCCGTGCCGCTCCCGGCTTCTTCTACGCCGCGCTCGGCGCCGCGGTGGCCGTGTCGATCGCGGTGGCGCTCGGCCGGAGGCTCGGCACGTGAGCGCCCTCCCGCGGGTCCCCCGCCTCACGCTCGTCCGCGTCTTCTGGCGCTGCCTGTTCCTGCAGGCCGCCTGGAACCGGCGCGGGATGCAGAACCTCGGCTTCGCCTACGCGATCGCGCCGGCGCTGCGCGCGCTCTATCCCGAGCCGGCGCGGCGCGAGGAGGCGCTCGCGCGCCACCTGCGCTTCTTCAACTGCCATCCGTACATGGCGGCGGCGATCCTGGGCGGCGCCATCCACCACGAGGAGCGGGTCGCCGCCGGTCTCGAGCCCGCCGAGGGGCCGCTCCGGTACAAGACGACGCTCCAGGGGCCGCTCGCGGCGCTCGGCGACGGCTTCTTCTGGACCGCGCTCCGGCCGTTCTTCGGCGCGCTCGCCGCGGTGGGCGCCCTGCTCGCCGGGTGGCCCGCGGTCGTGGCGACCCTCGTCGTCTACAACGCCATCCACCTCTTCCTGCGGATCGGCCTCTTCCGCGCGGCCTACGCCGGCGGCGACGCCATCGTGGGGCGGATCGCCCGGCTCGGCCTGCCGGTCGCGGCGGACCGGCTGCGCCGGGCCGGGGCCGCGCTCTGCGGGCTCGCGGCGGCGATCGTCGTCGTGCGCGGCGCGGCCCTCTCCGGCCTCGGCGCGGGCGCCGCGGCCGCGGCGGCCGCGGTCGCGGGGTACCTCGCGCTCGCGCGCGGCGCGCGGCTCCTGCCCGCCGCCTACGTCGCCGCGCTCCTCGCCGTCGGCGCCGCGGCGCTCGCCGGCCGTTTCCATGGAGGCAGCTAGCGTGTCGCGCGTCCGGCGCTCCTTCCAGATCGTGAACACCCTCGGGCTGCACGCTCGTGCGGCGGCGCAGCTCGTCCAGACCGCGAACCGCTACCGCTCCGAGATCCACGTCGAGAAGGACGGGAGCGAGGTCAACGGCAAGAGCATCATGGGCGTGCTCACCCTCGCCGCGGCGAAGGGCTCGCAGGTCGGCGTGTCGTGCGAGGGAGACGACGCCGAGCAGGCCATGACCGCGCTCGCGAAGCTCATCGAGAACGGCTTCGGAGAGACATGACGGCGGCGGGCACCTCGGTCCTGATGGGCATCCCGGCCTCGCCGGGCATCGTCATCGGCCGGGCCTGGCCGCTCGAGCGCCGCCGCGTCCGCACGCCCAAGCGGAAGCTCGGCCCCGATGAGGTGGACGTCGAGCTCTCGCGGCTGCGCACCGCCCTCGAGATCTCCGACCTGCAGCTCGCCGAGGTGAGGGAGAAGGTCGGCCGCGCGGACGGCGCGGCGGGCGGCGCCGAGCACACCGCGATCATCGACATGCACCGCATGATGCTCAAGGACGAGATGCTCGTCCTCGAGGCGCAGCGGCTCGTCCACGAGGAGCGGCTCAACGCGGAGTGGGCGGTCAAGCGCGCGGTCCGGAAGATCAAGAACGCGTTCCACGAGCACGCCGACGAGTACTTCAAGGAGCGGCGCGCGGACGTGGACTACGTGGGCGAGCGGATCATCAAGAACCTGCTCGGCCAGGCGCCCGACGTCGAGGAGGCGCCGCCCGAGGGCGCCATCATCATCGCGCACGACCTCTCCCCGGCCGACACCGCGCTGCTCCTGCACGACCGCAAGGTGGCGGGCTTCGTCACCGAGACCGGCGCGAAGACCTCCCACACCGCCATCGTGGCACGGGCGCTGGAGGTCCCGGCGGTGGTGGGCGTCGGGCGCGTGACGACGCTCGTCGACCGCGGCGACTGGGTGGTGGTGGACGGCAGCCGCGGCGTCGTGGCGGTGAACCCCACGCCCGGCGAGCGATCCGGCTACGAGGCGGCCCGGGAGCGGTTCCTCGCGCAGGAGGAGGCGCTCCTCCAGACGAAGGACCTCCCCGCGCGCACCCAGGACGGCCTCACCGTCCGGCTCGTCGGCAACATCGAGTTCGCGGCGGAGGTGCCGAGCCTCGTCTCGCACGGCGGCGAGGGCGTCGGCCTCTACCGGACCGAGTTCCTGTACATCGGCCGCAGCGAGCTGCCCGGCGAGGAGGAGCAGTACCGGGAGTACCGCGAGGTGCTCGAGGCGCTCGCGCCGCGGCCGGTCACCATCCGCACGTTCGACCTCGGAGGAGACAAGCTCCCCGCCGGCATGCGCATCCCGGCGGACAACCCCGCCCTCGGCCTGCGCGCGATCCGCTACTGCCTGCGCCAGCCGGACATGTTCCGCGCGCAGCTCCGGGCGCTCCTGCGCGCGTCGGTGCACGGGAACCTCCGCATCATGTTCCCGATGATCTCGGGGGTGGCGGAGCTGCGGGCCGCGAAGCGCCACCTCGCCGACGTGCGCGAGGAGCTCCACCGCGCCGGCGTGCCGGTCCGGGCGGACATCCCGATCGGCATCATGATCGAGCTGCCCTCGGCCGCGCTGATCGCGGACCGGCTCGCGCTCGAGTGCGCGTTCTTCTCGGTCGGCACGAACGACCTCATCCAGTACACGATCGGCATCGACCGCCAGAACAAGGACGTCGCCTACCTCTACAAGCCGCTCCACCTCTCGGTGCTGCGGCTCGTGCGGAGCGTCTGTGACGCGGCGCGCGCCGCCCGCATCCCGGTCTCGATGTGCGGCGAGATGGCGGGCGACCCGGTGAACGCGCTCGTGCTGGTGGGGCTCGGGGTCACCGAGCTCTCCATGAACGGCCCCTCCATCCCGCTGGTGAAGCGCGTCATCCGGGCGGCCAGGGCCTCGGACGCCCGCAGCCTCGTCGAGCGGCTGCTCGACCTCAGCACCGCCGACGACATCGAGCGGGAGGTGCGGGCGGAGATGACGCGGCGCTTCCCGGGGCTCCTCGGGAACGACGCCGCGGTCGAGCCGGTTCAAGGCTGAGGCGCCCGCCGCCCGCCGCCGATTCCCGGCGCCGGAGGCGAGCGGTGGACGAAGATCCGCCATATTGACAGGGCCGGCGCCCGCCGCGTACGTTGCCGCCCTTCCGCGAGGAGAGACCCCGATGGCCGCCGCCGACCACCTGTTCACGTCCGAGTCCGTGACCGAGGGCCACCCCGACAAGATGGCGGACCAGGTGTCCGACGCCGTCCTGGACGCGGTCCTGAAGCAGGACCCGAAGGGGCGGGTGGCGTGCGAGACGCTCCTCAAGACCGGCTACGTGATGATCGCCGGCGAGATCACCACGAGCGCACGGGTGGACTACCCCCGGCTCGCCCGCGAGGTGGTGAAGCGGATCGGCTACACGCGCGGCGACATGGGGTTCGACGGCAACACCTGCGCGGTGCTCGTGGCGGTGGACCAGCAGTCGAGCGACATCGGCCAGGGCGTCGACACGGGCGGCGCCGGCGACCAGGGCATGATGTTCGGCTACGCCTGCGACGAGACCCCCGAGCTCATGCCGGCGCCGATCCAGTACGCCCACGCGGTCACCCGCCAGCTCGCCAAGGCGCGCCGCAACGGGCTCGATTTCCTCCGGCCGGACGGCAAGAGCCAGGTCACCGTCGAGTACCGCGACGGCAAGGTCGCGCGGATCGACACGGTGGTGGTCTCCACGCAGCACGCGGAGGAGATCTCGAACAAGAAGCTGCACGAGGCGATCCGCGAGCTGGTCATCGCGAAGGCGCTCCCGAAGCGGCTCATCGACCGCAAGACCAAGATCTTCATCAACCCCACCGGCCGGTTCGTGATCGGCGGCCCGATGGGCGACACCGGCGTCACCGGCCGGAAGATCATCGTGGACACCTACGGCGGCATGGGGCGGCACGGCGGCGGGGCGTTCAGCGGCAAGGACCCGTCCAAGGTGGACCGCTCGGCGGCGTACATGGGGCGCCACATCGCGAAGAACGTGGTCGCGGCCGGGCTCGCGACGCGCTGCGAGGTGCAGGTCGCCTACGCCATCGGCGTCGCGGAGCCGGTCTCGGTGATGGTGGACACGTTCGGCACGGGCACCGTTTCCGACGAGAAGATCTCCCGCGCGGTGCGGGCAGCGTTCGGCCTCACGCCGCGGCAGATCATCGAGGGGCTCGACCTGCTCCGCCCCATCTACGAGAAGACCGCCGCGTACGGCCACTTCGGCCGGACCGAGAAGGCCTTCACGTGGGAGCGGACCGACAAAGCCGACGCGCTCCGCGAGGCCGCCGGCGCGCGCCCCGCCACGGAGAAGGTGCGCGCGGTGGTGAACGGCTAGCGCGCGGGCGGTCGTCACGCCCACCTTCGAGGTCACGGTCGAGGCCGTGCCGCTCGCCGAGGGCGAGCTGCGCGGCCTTCGCGTCTCGACGCCCGAGGGCGTCCGCTGGGTGCTGCTCGCCCGCGTGAACGGCCGGCTCCACGCGCTCGACGACTGCTGCAGCCACGCCGGGCGGCTCCTCTCCGAGGGGCGGCTCGAGGGGAGCGCCGTCACCTGCCCCGGCCACGGGATCGCGTTCGACGTCCGCGACGGCCGGCGCCTCACCGCGACGGGCGCCTGCGGCGACCAGCGCGCGCTCCAGGTGGAGGAGGGCGTGGGCGGGCGCCTCCTCCTGCGCTTCCCCGCTCCGTCTTGACCGGGCGGCGGCGCGAGCCTTATATCCGTCCATCCGGATGGAGAGATGACCCCCAGGCCCGCCGCCACCCCCGCCCCCGCCCCCGACCCGGCTCGCCCGCCCGAGGCGCTCCTCGCCTGGATGGAGGCGCTCGCCGACCCGACGCGCCTGCGCGCGCTGCGCGCGCTCGAGCGGGGCGAGCTCTCGGTGCTCGAGCTCTGCGAGGCGCTGGCGCTCCCGCAGTCCACCGCCTCGCGCCACCTGAAGCACCTCGCCGACCGCGGCTGGGTGCGGGCGCGGCGCGAGGGGACGCAGGGCTTCTACGGGCTCTCGCCGGACCTCCCCGCCGGCGCGCGCAAGCTCTGGCTCGTGGCCCGCGCGGAGAGCGAGGGCTGGCCCGCGGTCCGGCAGGACGCCGGCCGGCTCCAGGCGGTCCGCGCGCGGCGCGACGGGGCGCACCGCTTCTTCGCCGGCGCGGCGGGCGCCTGGGACGAGCTGCGGGCGCGCGTCTACGGCCGCGCCTTCGGCCAGGCGGCGCTGCTCGCGCTCCTGCCCTCGCGCTGGACGGTCGCCGACCTCGGCTGCGGCACCGGCGCCCTCACCGCGGAGCTCGCGCCGCACGTCCGCAAGGTGGTCGCGGTCGATCGCTCCGCGGCCATGCTGCGGGCCGCGCGCCGCCGCGCCGGCGCGGCCGGGAACGTGGAATGGCACGAGGCGGACCTCGCCGCGCTCCCGCTCCCCGACGGGCGCTGCGACGCGGCGCTGCTCGTGCTGGTGCTCGCGTACCAGGAGGCGCCCGCGCCAGTGCTCTCCGAGGCCGCCCGCATCCTCCGCCCCGGCGGCCGCCTCGTGGTGCTCGACGCCGCCCGCCACCTCGACGAGGAGCTGCGCCGCCGCATGGGGCAGCTCCGGCCGGGCTTCGAGCCGGACGAGCTCGCCGCCCTCGTGAAGGGCGAGGGGCTCGCCCATCCGCAGGCCCGCGCCCTCCCGCCCGAGCCGGGCGCGAAGGGGCCGGGCCTCGTCCTCTGCACGGCGGAGAAGCCCGCCCGCGACTAGCTCCCTCCTCCCTCACCCCCGCGCCGCACCCGAACCGCTTCCCGAAGCCGCCTCCCGCAGGCACCAGGAGAGAAGACCATGGCCGTCGCCGCGAAGAAGAAGCCCGCCCTGCGGGCCGTACCGTCCCAGAAGCTCGAGCACCGCGTGAAGGACCTCTCGCTCGCGGAGTGGGGCCGCAAGGAGCTCGACCTCGCCGAGAAGGAGATGCCGGGCCTCATGGCCGTCCGGAAGGAGTACGCGAGGAAGAAGCCGCTCGCGGGGCAGCGGATCACGGGCTCGCTCCACATGACCATCCAGACGGGCGTGCTCATCGAGACGCTCGAGGAGCTGGGCGCCGAGGTGCGCTGGGCGAGCTGCAACATCTTCTCGACGCAGGACCACGCCGCGGCGGCGATCGTGGTCGGCAAGCACGGCACGCCCGAGGATCCGCGCGGCGTGCCGGTCTTCGCGTGGAAGGGTGAGACGCTCGAGGAGTACTGGGAGTGCACCGAGCGGGCGCTCGACTTCGGCGACGGCCGCGGCCCGACCCAGATCGTGGACGACGGCGGCGACGCCACCCTGCTCCTCCACAAGGGCGTCGAGTTCGAGAAGGCGGGCAAGGTGCCGGCGCCGCGCGCCGCCGACTCGGAGGAGTACGCGGTGGTCCTGAAGCTGCTCCAGCGCGAGCTGAAGAAGGATCCGAAGCGCTGGCAGCGGGTCGCGAAGGACTGCCAGGGCGTGACCGAGGAGACCACCACCGGCGTGCACCGGCTCTACGACATGCAGAAGGCCGGCACGCTGCTCTTCCCGGCCATCAACGTGAACGACTCCGTCACCAAGTCGAAGTTCGACAACCTGTACGGCTGCCGGCACTCGCTCATCGACGGGCTCAACCGCGCGACGGACGTGATGCTCGCCGGCAAGCTCTCGGTCGTCTGCGGCTACGGCGACGTGGGCAAGGGCTGCGCCCAGGCGCTTCGCGGCCAGGGCGCGCGCGTCGTCGTGACCGAGATCGACCCCATCAACGCGCTCCAGGCTTCGATGGAGGGCTACCAGGTGGTCCGGCTCGAGGACGTGGTCGAGACGGCCGACGTCTTCGTGACCGCCACCGGGAACGTCGACGTCGTCACGGTCGAGCACATGCGGCGGATGAAGGACTGCGCCATCGTCGGCAACATCGGCCACTTCGACAACGAGATCGACATGGCCGGCCTGAAGAAGGTCACGAAGCGCGTCAACATCAAGCCGCAGTACGACGCCTTCGTCTTCGAGGACGGGCACCGGGTCCTCGTGCTCGCCGAGGGCCGCCTCCTAAACCTCGGCTGCGCGACGGGGCACCCGTCGTTCGTGATGTCGAACAGCTTCACGAACCAGGTGCTCGCGCAGCTGGAGCTCGCGACCAACCAGGCGGCCTACGAGAAGAAGGTCTACGTGCTGCCGAAGCACCTCGACGAGAAGGTCGCGGCGCTTCATCTCGAGCAGATCGGGGCCCGGCTCACCCGGCTCACCAGGAAGCAGGCGTCGTACCTCGGCATCCCGGCCGAGGGGCCTTACAAGTCGGATCACTACCGGTACTAGGCGGGGCCTGCGGTCGGTGGGGACGAGGCTGCTCGTCCTCGCCGGCCCGCCGACCGGGGCGCTCTGGGCCTCGTCGGGAGCTCGTCGTCCCGCCGAGGGAGACCGGCGCCGCGGGGCCGGGCCCGGGGCGAGTTCGCGTCGGCCTTCGCTCCGCGCGGCCCGGAGCGTGACCGTACTGGGGACGTGACCGCGCGCTCGGAAACCGCCGGCAACTAATCGCGCGCCACCGCCGTGCTCCGCACGAGCCCTGCGATTCGGCGGTGTCACGCGAGTTGCACGGCGGTCCG
>Ga0184637_10000260_pt1 | contig 38652 bp, 26 predicted proteins | sample PLM3_127_b2_FD_133143 | JGI IMG/M metagenome (GOLD analysis project Ga0184637, IMG submission 133143) | Groundwater sediment microbial communities from an aquifer in East River, Colorado, USA - PLM3_127_b2 | ecosystem: Environmental > Terrestrial > Soil > Riparian zone | place: USA: East River... | reverse complement strand
GTGATTGAGCCCACGATCCCGGCGGTTGTGGACTCGATCGACATCGGCGGCTCTCCCGCCGCCATCCTGGTGCTCGAGGACGGCAGGGGCGTCACCGGGGGCTTCTATGGCGGCCTCCGTCTCTACGATCTCCGAGACCGGAGCGTGCGCACGGCTCGCGCCCTCGCCAACCAGGAGGGCCTGTCGGCACTCGCCTACGACTCGGCCGACGACCTGCTCTATGTGGCCGATTTCGATGACTCCGCCGTCCACGTGGTGGATCTCACCGCCGACTCGGTGGTGACCCGCTACCCGGTGGGTCACGGGCCGGTTCACCTTGCGATCCGGCGATAGAGTCGCGGCCGAGTGGTCGCTTCGCGGCTTCTTGCTGACTTTGGCTCCTTGCCGGCATTGGCTCCTTGCCGCCTTTACAGGCGGACGCGCCGCTGCTACGCTCGGCCAAAGATGGCGTTTGACGGACGCCGCGTTCCGCGCGTGGTCCCCGCGCCAGGTCCAGGAGGTGCGATTGAGCAGTGAACGCAAGAAAGAGCTTCGTCGTCGGCGCCAGCGGCGCCTGAAGCGGCTCAAGGTTCGGCGGCGGAACCCGGTTCTCAAGGAGGCGGAGGCGCCGAAGCCACGGCGGCCCGAGCCCCAGGCGGTGGTAGCGGCCGGCTCCAACTAGGTCGAGCCGGGATTGATTCGCGGGCGATGGCGCCCGCGGCTTCGCGCTCTGTACGTTCTTTATTCTGCGCCTCTCCGTTCGATTCTCTCCTTGGCGTGTCCGGCTATGGCGCCCAGCTTCTCCGAACCGCCTCAGCTCCCCTCGGACGAGCAGCGTGAGCTCCTCGCCCTCGCCCGCGTCGCCCTCGAACGTTATGTCCTCGCCGGTGAGCTCGTCGAAACCCCGCCCGCCGGAACCATCGTCTCATCCCGGCTCGAGGTCCCCCAGGCGGCGTTCGTCTCGATCTATCGCGGTCCGCGCCTCCGCGGCTGCGTGGGGTTCTCGGAGCCGATCAAGCCTCTGGTCAACACGGTGATGGAAAGTGCGGTGAGCGCTGCGGTCCGCGACCTTCGGTTCGCTCCGGTCGAAGCCTGGGAGTTGCCTGAGATCGTGGTCGAGATCTCGGTCATGAGCCTTCTCAGCGAGCTCACCCCCTCCGAGGTGGTGACCGGGCTCCACGGCCTCGTCATCGAACGCGGCGGCCGGCGCGGGTTGCTGCTGCCCCAGGTGGCGACCGAGCACGGCTGGGACCGGGAGGGTTTTCTTCGCCAGCTTTGCCTCAAGGCGGGGTTGCCGGAGGACGCCTGGCAAGCAGCTGATATTCGGCTGCTCAGCTTCACCGCCCAGGTGTTCTCCGATCCCGTACGTGTCCCCTAGGCCGGCCGTTGCGACTTGCCCGGCGAGCCTTCAACCGTCGGGCGTCTTGGCTCAGCCATCGCAGCATCGTCGATTTCTGCTCGAGCCCGCGTGTTTTCGCTTGGCGAACGGTGCCGGCCGCCGTTATCCTTGATATGGGTGCCCCGAGCCCTCCTCCGGTGCGATCGCACGCCGGACCATCGCCATCGCTGCCCACCTCCGGTAACGCGCGCCGCGTCAGGCCGGCCACCCGACCAAGACACCCCAGTCCCAACCCGGAGAGCCCCAATGCGAACCAAGCCCCGGGAGTCGCGAGCCCAGGAGATCCGCCGCCGGGCGGACATCCTGGCCCAGGTAAGTGATCGTGCGCGAGTCTTCGTAAGCATGCCCGTGGTGCCCGGAATCACCCCGCGCTTGCTTCTCGATCCGGATCGCTCCGAGTCTCATCCCGATCCTATCCTCGAACGAAGGCATGGCACCTTTGCGGTCGATGAGGTCGGAATTCCCTGCTTCGACCACTTGGTTCTTTACGGCGATGGGTGCTTCGAGGGCATCCTCATCAGCCACGGCCGCGTGTTCCTGCTCAAGGAGCACATCGAGCGGCTGTGGGGCTCGGCTCGGGGGCTTGAGATCGAAATCCCCTACACGCGGACCGAGCTCGTGCGGCTCATGCTCGAGTCGGCAAGCGAGGTTGACTTTCCCGCTCCCCGCAACGGCTACATTCGCCTGGTCGTGAGCCGGGGGGTGGGCGATCTCGGGATCAACCCACGGAAGTGTGTGGCTCCCACTGTCTTCTCGCTCACTTCCACTATTCGGCTCTATCCGCGCGAGATGTACGAGACCGGGATCGCGATCGGGCTGGCGGAGAAGATCCGGCGTCCCGACGCCTCGGTCCTCGACCCGCGGATCAAGAGCAACAACTACCTGAACAACGTGCTCGGGCTCATCGAGGGCACGCGCGCAAGCGGCACCCTCGAGGCGTTGATGCTGACCCGCGAGGGATTCGTGGCCGAGGCGACGGTGGACAACGTCTTCCTAGTCGAGCGGCATCCCGGCTGGGAGAGCGATCCTAGCCAGGTCGATGTGCTGACGCCGCGGCGCGAATATTGTCTGAACGGCATCACCCGCGCGCTCATCCTCCGTTTCGCCCGGGCAGCGGGCTACCGGGTGGATGAGGAGGCCGACATCCTCCCACTGGACATCGCCGGCCCCAACCGTGAGTGCTTCATGACCGGAACCGGCGCCGGAGTGATGCCCATCGTCAGGGTGGGGGAGAGCGTGGTGGGAGACGGAGTCCCGGGGCCGATCACCCTCGGATTCGTCGAACAGATGCGAGCCACCCTCGCGAGCAGCGAGTACGGCATCCCCCTCTCCGCCACCGCCGAGGAGATCGAGAGCTATTTGGAGGGACCGGGCGCGCTGCCCGAAGAGAGCGCCCGCTACCGCTTCCGGGACTCGATCGCCCCCAGCCCCGAGTACGCCTAGGGCGGATCAGGGGCCGGGCAGCCCTCTCTTTCGGCTGCCCCTCCAGGGCTGCCAGGACGACGCCGAGAGCGGCTTTGGCCCGCGCCCAGCCGGTCCCCCGCGGGGTTGCCTCCCAACCCCGCCCGCCGCATACCCCTCGGCTTCGGGCGGCAAGCCTCTCCCACCGCCGGGTCAGAGGCGGGAAAGGGCCGATTCGGGGGCAAAGTCGGCACTTTCTCCTTGAAAGCTGGTTCTCGCTACCTCAAGATCTGCGGCGCTCAATGGCTGAGCGAAAGGTCTCTTCAAGGAGGTCAGGATGGCAGCCAAGAAACCCATGATGAAGTCAAGGAAGACCGCTGGTTCCGAGCTCATCATTTCAAAGTCACGGACCAAGGCCGCTTCGAAGCGTTGCAACGTCTCCAGCGATTTCTACGGCGCACTGGACAAGCGAGTGCGCGAGATCATCGCCGACGCCGAGCAGCGTGCGCTCAACAACAAGCGGAAGACCCTCAAGCCTGCTGATCTTTAGCCGTCACTTCACACCTGTCACATCGAATCACGCCTGAGCGGCGCGCCCATCCTCACGGCGCAAAGCTCGCAGCCACTCCGCTCTCAGTCTCCGCGCGCGACGGAGTGGCCAGGCGCAAACTCGGCGCGGGGGAACGGACCGGCTGGCCTCGGTCAAGGGGTCGAGCTACGCTCCAGGGTCCTGTCCCCCGCGCCCGAGTCATCCCTGAGTCGGCCCGCCCAAGTCGAGCGCTTGGCCCGAAGCGGCTGGCCCGAAACCTGCTTCTCTCGTAACTTCCGACTCACGGCGACGATCGGGCCGCGGGAATTGATCCTGGGTGGGCCGGGTGTTAGCCTCAAGATCCCCGTCGCGTCGGCGTCGCCAGGAGGTCTGGAACCCAGCGCCGGATCTCGGACTACTAAACCTGTTAGTATCGAGGAGTTATGAGCATCGACATCTCATCGGGAAGCGGTCGGGCAGGTCGCAGTGGTCGGGCAGGTCGCAAGGTGGAGGAGGTCGAAACCGTCGCGGTGCGGTTCGCCGGCGATTCCGGCGACGGGATGCAGGTCACCGGCGATCAGTTCACCTCCACGGCGGTGATCATTGGCAATGATGTGTCGACCTTCCCCGACTTCCCGGCCGAGATCCGAGCGCCCGCCGGCTCGCTGCCCGGGGTCTCGGGCTTTCAGGTTCGCTTTTCGAACCACGATATCCACACCCCTGGCGATCAGCCCGATGTGCTGGTCGCGATGAACCCGGCGGCGCTCAAGGTCAATCTTGGCGACCTCAAGCCGAACGGCATGCTGCTCGTAAACACCGACGCCTTCAGCGACTCCAATCTGAAGCTCGCGAGCTATTCGTCGAATCCGCTCGAAGATCATTCGCTCGAGGGCTACCAGGTGTTCAAAGTGGAGTTGACCCGGCTCACGCGCACCGCGCTCGAGCACACCGAGTTGCGCAAAACGCACGGCCAGAAGGCAATTGACCGCTGCAAGAACTTCTATGCCCTGGGGATCATGTACTGGCTGTACAACCGGCCGCTCGAGCCGACCCTGCGCTGGCTCGAGCGCAAATTCGCCGGCAGTGACGAGCTGGTCGAGGCCAACAAGCTCGCCCTGACGGGCGGCTACAACTATGCCCATTCGACCGAGCTCTTCCAGTGCACCTACGAGGTGGCGCCGGCCCGCTTCGAGCCCGGCCTCTACCGGAACATCTCGGGCAACACGGCCCTGGCCCTGGGCCTGGTGACGGGGGCGCAGCAGGCGGGTCTCACCCTCTTCTACGGCAGTTACCCCATCACCCCGGCATCGGATGTCCTCCATGAGCTCTCGCGGTTCAAGGAGTTCGGTGTCATCACCTTCCAAGCCGAGGACGAGATCGCCGCCCTGGGCTCGGCCCTGGGCGCCGCGTTCGGCGGCTGCCTGGGGGTGTCGGCGACCTCCGGGCCGGGCATGGCGCTCAAGGGCGAGACGATGGGACTCGCGGTGACGACCGAGCTGCCGCTCATCATCGTGGACATTCAGCGCGGCGGCCCTTCCACCGGCCTGCCAACCAAGACCGAGCAGGCCGACCTGCTCATGGCCATGTTCGGCCGCCATGCCGAATCCCCGCTTCCTGTACTTGCCGCCGCCACTCCGGGCGACTGCTTCTACCTCGCCATTGAAGCGGTGCGCATCGCCACCAAGTACATGACGCCGGTGATCCTCCTCTCCGACGGCTACCTCGCCAACGGCGCCGAGCCGTGGAAGGTCCCGAGCCTGACGGACCTGCCATCCTTCCCGGTCCAGTTCCGCACCGAGTCCGAGGACTTTGCCCCGTTCCTGCGCAATCCGCACACCCTGGCCCGGCCGTGGGTGAAGCCGGGGACGCCGGGGCTCGAGCACCGGATCGGCGGCCTCGAGCACGAAGACGTCACTGGCAACATCAATTACGACCCAATCAACCACGAGCGGATGGTGCACATGCGAGCCGACAAGGTCGCCGCCATCGCCAACGACATCCCGCTCCTCACCGTCGAGGGGCCGGACCAAGGCGACCTCCTGCTCCTCGGCTGGGGGTCGACCGAAGGCGCCATGGTCGGCGCGTTCGAGCAGCTCACCCGCCAAGGAAAGCGGGTCGCTCGCGCTCATCTGCGCTATCTGAACCCGTTCCCAAGAAACCTGGGCGAGGTGTTGAAGCAGTACAAGCGGGTGCTCATTCCCGAGATGAACATGGGGCAGCTTGCGCTCCTCATCCGCGGGCGGTTTCTGGTCGACGCGATCAGCTACTCCAAGGTGCAAGGCCGGCCGTTCAAGGTGGCCGAGATCAAGGCGAGGGCGGATGAAGTTCTCGCCCGGGAGAGTGTGTGATGGGTGTCACGACGATGGGGGGCGGCGAGCATAGCCAGCTCACTCGCAAGGACTTCGTCTCCGACCAGGAGGTCCGCTGGTGCCCGGGCTGTGGCGACTACTCGATCTTGAAGGCGGTACAGACCGTTCTTCCCGAGCTCGGCATCCCGCGCGAGAAATTCGTCTTCGTCTCAGGTATCGGTTGCTCCAGTCGCTTCCCCTATTACATGAACACCTATGGCTTCCACACCATTCACGGGCGGGCGCCGGCCATCGCCACCGGCCTCAAGGTGGCCAATCCCGACCTCCAGGTGTGGGTGGCGACCGGCGACGGGGATGCCCTGTCGATCGGCGGGAACCACCTGATCCACGCCATGCGCCGGAACATCGACATCAAAGTGCTGATGTTCAACAACCGCATCTATGGGCTCACCAAGGGCCAGTACTCGCCCACATCGGAGCTGGGAAAGAAGACGAAATCCACCCCCTTCGGCTCGGTGGACCGGCCGTTCAATCCGATCTCGCTTGCGCTCGGCTCCGAGGCGACGTTCGTCGCCCGCTCGGTGGACGTTTTCCCCGCGCACCTCAAAGAAACGTTGGTGCGGGTGGCCGGCCACCGGGGCTCGGCCTTCGTTGAAATCTTGCAGAACTGCAATGTGTTCAACGATGGAGCTTTCTTCGACGTGACCGACAAGGGAGTGCGCGACGACCGCACACTCGCCATGGAGCATGGGAAGCCGCTCATCTTCGGCAAGAACCAGGATCGAGGGATCCGGCTCAAGGGAACGCGACTTTCGGTGGCAGAGTTCCCGCCGGGAAACCCGCCCGCGGACCTCTTGGTGCACGAGGAGAGTGATCCCGACGCCACCGTCGCCTATATCCTGAGTCGCATCAGCCCGCCTGAGTTCCCGCTCCCCATCGGCATCTTCCGCCAGGTGGCCGCACCCACCTTTGACGGGGCCATCCACGACCAGGTCGCGGCGGCGCGTGCGCGCGGCGCCGGCGACCTGGAGAAGCTGATCCGGGGGCCGGAGACCTGGACGGTAACCTAGCCGCCGCCTTCTACGGGTGAAGCCGACGGCGCCGGTTGGTCGAACGGCGCCGTTGGTCTAGCGGAATAGCCAGCCGACCGACAGCCCCAGATCGGGCGCCTCGCCGATGCCGATGCGCACCTCGGTCTGGAAGAGGTCGTTCCCACGCACTCCCTTCCCGACGCCGCCGATCAAGTTAAGTCCCGGCTCAACTTCGGTGTCGTCATTGAAGTCGTCGTGACCGATGACACCGAGGCTGATCCCGCCGCCGGCATAGGGCTGCCAGACATCCCAGCGCTCGCGGAAGCGGTAGAGCGCATCGATGAGGAAAGCGCCGCGGGTGCGATGATCGCCGAACCCGAGCTCGACGCCGGGGCGCAGATCGAGACGGTTGGACAGTTCGCCGGCCCCGAAACGGAGGCCGACATGAAATTGCTCCGGGTCCATGCCGATGCCCAGGACAGGGCCAACCCCCCTGGAAGCGCTGGTCCCGGCAATGTCGGCGCCGGCTGGCAAGCTTCCAAGGGCCAGGGCGGCTACGGCCACCAGGGTTCCGAGCGCGGAGCGTAAGTCACGGCGTACTTGTCGATTCGTCATGAATGGTGACATTCCTGACTTTGTCTCCTTTTGAAACCAGTTGTAAATATAGAAGCGGGAAAGAGGGTATAATGCAACTCCCATGCCCAGACCCGTGTTTGAGGACGGTTGATCGAGCTCTGGAGCACGGATAGGCTTCACAGGCTTCACTCCATACGGAGGGTTGGCCCACGTCTGCCGATCTAGTATCTTGATGGTGATGATTCGCTTGGTTCGCATCCTCTTCCTTGCCCTCCTCCTGGGGCCACACCTCGGTGAGATGACGTTACACGTCTTGGAGCAGTGCGAGGAATCTCGCGATTGCTGTGCGGGAGGGGCCTTCGATGCCGCATGCCCCCAGTGTCCGTGCTGCTTCGAGAGGGCACCCGGCATAGCCGTGTCCTTGGCGGCCATACCCCCTTGGGCGCCGCCGGCTGTCGACGTGCCGCAACCGATTCACTTCTGCCAGCCTCCGGATCCTACCGACATCCTCCACGTTCCAAAGTCCACGCTCGCCTGAAACTGCCTTTCGCGCGGTAGGTAGGCCCGTTTCCGGTGGTGGCGTTGCCACCGGTGGAATTGTGACACCTGCTGCGGTCGGCCGCGTCCTTCTTTGGAGCGTGGATGGTTATGTTCAAACAGGTCTTTGCATGTCTCGGCTACCTGTGTCTCTGGAGCAGCGGCGCTTCGGCAGAAACACCGGTCAACCCGCCGGATTCCCTGAGCGCGGCGCGGATCGTCGCCATGGCTCGAGACCGGGCTCCAGAGGTTCTGCTGGCTCAGACCCGGGTGCTCGAAGCTCGCGGCCGGCTGGCGGGGGCGCGCGTCTGGCTGCAGGAGAACCCAGTCATCGAGGGCGTGGCCAACGTGGACCGTCGATTCGAGCGCCGCACCGAACTTGAGCTCACGGTCCCGATCGAACTGGGGTTTCATCGCTCACGTCGGGTCGGGGCCGCACGCGCCGAAGTGCAGCGGGAAGAGTACCTCGCGACGGATGCCGGCCGTCGGGCGATCGGTGTGGCGCTTACAGCCTACTACCGGGTGCTCCATGCCGAGCAGCGCCTGGCCCTGGCACGGGAGCGCCAGACGCTGGCGGATGAGCTCCAGCGCACGGCCGCAGAAAAGGTGCGCGCCGGCGATGCGGCCCGGATCGACCTCAATGTGGCCGAAATCGAATTGTCCCGAGCCGAGAGCGAGGCGCTCTCCGAGGAACATCAGGTGGCCCGAGCTCGCGTGGAGCTCGCGGGCGTGCTCGGCCTCCCTTCGGTCGCAGGACTGCTGGTGGCTGGCGAGCTCGCCGACCAATCCTTCCTCGGGAGCGCCTTGGCCGACACGAATGCCATCGAACGGCCAGACGTCCTTGCGGCCGAGAGCGAGGTGGAAGCGGCGGCCTCAGAGGCGGCACTGGCGCGCACGGCGCTCCTGCCGGATCTCTTTCTACGCTGGAATTACGGGCATGAGGATGGCGAGGCGATCGAGCGGCGCGGATTGGCGCTCTCCGTTCCGCTCTTCAACCACGGGCAGGGCGAGCGAGGGCTAGCCCGGGCCCGGCGCGAGCGAGCCCGGGTGGAACTCGGCAGCCGGCGGGCTCAGGCATCAGCCGAAGTGGAAGGGGCCCGCGCCAGCTACTTGGCCGCGCTGTCGGCCGTGCATCAACTCGAAATCCGCGGCATACCGCGGGCCCTCGAAACCGAAACCATGGCCCAGGATAGTTACCGTGCCGGCAAGATGGATCTGCTCGGAGTCCTAGTGGTGCGCCGCGAGGCGCTTGAAACTCGACGGGAATATCTAGACCGACTGCTCGAAGCAGCCCTTAGCGCCATTGATGTGGCGGTTGCCACGAGCGCTTTCCGTTAACCAACAAAGAAGGAGACATTCCATGAAGCCTTTCATCTGCTTCTTGACCCTGGCAGCACTCAGCATTTCGGCCATCGGCTGCGGCAAGGAGAGCGCGCAGACGAGCAAGACCGACAAAAGCACAGAGACGAGCGCTGCTCCGGCACCTGAGACGGGCGAAGGACATGCTACGGCCAATGTCGTTCCCGGCTCGTACGAGGACTGGTGTGAGGAGCACGGCGTTCCCGAGAGTGCCTGTACGCGCTGCGACCCATCGCTCATTCCCGCCTTCAAGGCGGTCAATGATTGGGACGAAGAGCACGGACTGCCGATGTCGCAGTGCCTCAAGCACAACCCCAACCTCAAAATCACCCGACCTCCGAAGCCGGAAGGAACCTAGCCATGCGCAGGCAGCTCTACCCGACAGGCGCGCTTCTCCTGACGGGCGCGCTTCTCCTGGCGCTCTGTGGTTGCCAGCAGAAGAACGCTTCCACCACCGCGACCGTCTCGGCGAAGACTGAAACGCCGACAACAGCAGCAGCGTTGGCCGCCGACATGTGCGCCGAGCACGGCGTGCTTGAAGCGCTATGCACGAAGTGCCACCCCAAACTCATTCCGATCTTTCAGGCCAAGGGCGACTGGTGCGCGGAGCACGGGTTCCCGGAATCGATCTGCCCGATTCATCACCCGGAGCGTGGCGGCCGGCCGGCGACCGACGTGGCGGTGGATGAAGCGCCGGCGGATGGCACGATGATTCGCTTCAAGACGCTTCAGACTGCCCGCGAGGCAGGCCTCGAGGTCGCCAAGGCGGTCGAAGGTCCGAGCCATGGCGGCGTGGAAGCGACCGCCACGATTGTGGCCGATGCCTCGAAGATGGCGGTCGTGAACGCCAGTGCGCCGGGAGTAGTACGAGCGATTCGCGCCGACCTCGGAAACCGCGTCAGCCCTGGATCACCCCTGGCTTCCATCGAAAGCGCGTCAGTCGGTGAGTCGCGTTCACGGCTGCAGGCAGCTCGTGCCCGCGCCCAGGCGGCGGAAGCTACCTACCGCCGCGAGAAGGACCTTCAAGAGAAGGGTATCTCCGCCGCCAAGGACGTGCAGGCAGCCGAGCAGGAATGGGAGAGCGCCAAGGCGGAGGTCGCGGCGGCCTCTTCTGCCCTTGGCATGGTCGGCACCGGGGGCGGGACGGCAGGCATGTACACGCTGCGAGCGCCGATTGCTGGGGTCGTCACCAAACGCACCGCCACGGTCGGCACCATGGTCGACCTCGAGGAGCCGCTCTTCGAGATCGTCAACACCTCCTCGCTCTGGGCAGAAATCGACGTCCCCGAGCGCGAGGCGCCGCGCATCCGGGTTGGGCAGCGGGTCGTGCTCCGGCTCGATGGACTTGGTGAGCGGGAATTCTCCGGCACGCTGAGTTACATCGCGCCGGTCATCGATCCGCAAACACGTACCGCCAAGGCGCGCGCGGCGATCACGAACCACGACGGAGCATTGCGGGCGAATATGTACGCTAGGGCCCGCATCCTCACCGACGCTGGTGCCTCTGCCGTGCTCGTGCCGCGCACTGCCGTGCAGGAAGCCAAAGGCGTCAACCTCGTCTTCGTCCGCTTGGCGGAAGATCAGTATGAGACCCGCCGCGTGAAGGTGGCCCCATCGACTGGGAATCTCGTGGCGCTGAACAGCGGGGTGAAGCCGGGTGACTTCGTTGTGACCGCGGGAAGCTTTCTGCTTAAGACCGAGACGATGAAGGAAGGCATCGGCGCCGGCTGCTGCGAGGTCGAAGCGCCGAAGAAATAGGATCCCATGCTCAATCTCATCATCTCCTGGTCGATTCGGAATCGTCGGCTTGTCATCGCCGCGGGACTCATCATGGGCCTGCTGGGTGCCTTCGCCGGGAGCCGCCTGCCGATCGACGCCTTTCCGGACACGACGCCCGTCCAGGTCCAGATCAACACGACGGCTGCCGCGCTCTCGCCGCTCGAAGTTGAGCGGCAGATGACGTTTCCGGTGGAGCAAGCCATCTCGGGGTTGCCGGCCTTGAAGGAGGTTCGCTCGATCTCGAAGTTCGGGCTCTCCCAGGTGACGGTCATCTTCGACGAGGGCGCGGACATCTACCGCTCCCGGCAAACCGTCATGGAGCGGCTCCAGAGTGTGGAGCTACCCTCGACTATCGAGCGCCCGCAGCTCGGGCCGGTCGCCACCGGCCTTGGGGAAGTCTTCCATTATCTCGTCACCGGCGCGGGGAAGAGCCTGGCCGAGCTCAGGACCGTGCACGAGTGGGTGATCAAGCCGCAGATGCGCTCGGTGCCCGGGGTGGCCGAGGTCAACACTTGGGGCGGTGACGAGCGCCAGCTTCAGGTGGTGGTCGATCCGCTGAGTCTTTCCAAGCATGGGCTGACCCTCGCGCAGCTCATCGAGGCGCTCGAACGTAACAACGCCAACGTCGGTGGCGGCTCGCTTGACCGGGCCGGGCAATCGAGCCTGATCCAAGGCGTCGGAATCGTTACCGGGGCGGCGGACGTCGAGAACATCATCATTGTTGCTCAAGGCGGTATCCCAACCCGCGTGCGCGATGTGGCCCGCGTCGTGGATGGTCGAGAGATCCGCCGCGGCGCCGTGACTGCTGACGGCAAGGGCGAGGTCGTCTTGGGACTTGGGTTCATGCTCATGGGGGAGAACAGCCACGAGGTCACGAGCCGGCTCAAGGTGCGCCTGGAAGAGATCAAGAAGAGCCTGCCGGCCGGGGTCGAGGTCGCCACCGTCTACGACCGAACCAGCCTCGTCGACCGCGTGCTTCACACCGTGAAGACGAACCTTTTCGAGGGAGCGCTCCTCGTCATCGCGGTGCTCTTTCTCTTTCTCGGCAACATCCGGGCCGGGCTCATCGTGGCCGCTGCCATTCCGCTCTCGATGCTCTTTGCCTTCGACCTCATGCTCCGGGCCGGCATCGCGGGCACGCTCATGAGCCTGGGCGCGATTGATTTCGGCCTCATCGTCGATAGCTCCGTCATCATGGTCGAGAACGCCGTGCGGCGCCTATCGGAGGATCGCACGGGTCGACCCCAACCGGAGATCATCGAGGAAGCGGCGATCGAAGTGCGCCGTCCGACGATGTTCGGCGAGCTCATTATCCTCATCGTCTACCTCCCGATCCTGGCGCTCGAAGGAGTCGAGGGCCGTCTCTTCCGGCCGATGGCGCTGACCGTCATGTTCGCGCTCGTCGGCTCCCTCATCCTCTCGCTGACCCTCATGCCGGCTCTTTGCGCGACGTTCCTCCCGAGGCGCGGAGGAGATAGGCGCAACCGGGTCGTGGAGTTCTCGGAGCGGCTCTATCGGCCGGGACTTCGTTTCGCTATGCGGCGCGGCAAGCTCGTCCTAGGCATTGCCGTCTTTCTTCTCCTCAACGCTCTGTTCATGGCAACGCGTCTGGGCTCGGAGTTCGTACCGCGGCTGAGCGAAGGCGCGCTCGTCATCAACACGGTGCGCCTTGCGGGGGTTTCGCTCGATGAGTCGGTGCGTTACGGGCTCCAGATCGAGCAAACAATCCTCAAGAGGTTTCCCAACGAGGTCGATCGGGTGTGGACCCGAACCGGCACGGCCGAGGTCGCGACCGATCCGATGGGCCTCGAGCTCTCCGACGAATTCATTACCCTCAAGGACCGAAGCCATTGGGAACGAGCACGCAGCCAAGACCAGCTCGTCAAGGTCATGGAGGCCGAACTCTCGACGCTGCCAGGCATGCGCATGGTGTTCACGCAGCCGATCGAGATGCGTGTCAATGAGATGATTGCCGGCGTCCGCTCCGACGTGGCAGTGAAACTTTTCGGCGACGACTTTGCCATACTGAGAGCCAAGGCGCGTGAGATTGAAGGGGTGATGCGCGCGATCCCGGGAGCAGCCGACGTCGTGGCCGAGCAGGTGACCGGCCAGCCTATCTTACAGATCGAGGTGGACCGAGACGCGATTGCCCGCCACGGCATCGCCGCCCGAGAGGTACTCGATGCGATCGAAACACTCGGCCCACGGGAGGTGGGAGTGCTGCAGGAAGGTGAGCGTCAATTCCCGATCGCCGTGCAAATGGATGAGCGCTATCGAACCGACCCTCAAGCGATCAGCCAGATTCTCGTCGCCTCTGGAAGCGGAGACCGGGTGGCGCTCGGCGCCTTGACTCGCATCCGCATGACCGAAGGGCCATCAACCATCAATCGCGAATGGGCGAAGCGGCGAGTCGTGGTGCAGGGCAACGTTCGCGGGCGCGATGTCGGCAGTTACGTCGCGGCACTTCGGAAGGCACTCGATCGGCAGGTCAACCTCCCGGCCGGCTATTACCTCCGCTTCGGTGGGCAGTTCGAACACCTCGAGCGGGCCAGGGCGAGGTTACTGCTCGTCGTTCCGCTGGCACTCGCCCTCATCGCCAGCCTCCTCTACCTGACGTACCGCAGCTGGCTCGATGCCGCGCTCGTCTTCACCGCTGTACCGTTTGCCACAGTGGGAGGTGTGATTGCACTCTGGTTGCGCGGGCTGCCGTTTTCCATCTCGGCGGCGGTGGGATTCATCGCCCTCTTCGGAGTGGCGGTGCTCAACGGGCTGGTGCTGGTCTCCACCATCCGCCAGAACTTGGCCAAGGGGAGTGGGCTTGGTGAAGCGATCGAGCACGCGGCGGAGCGCCGCCTGCGGCCGGTGCTCATGACCGCCCTCGTTGCCAGCCTGGGGTTCGTCCCGATGGCCTTCAACACCGGCATCGGTGCCGAAGTACAGCGCCCGCTCGCGACAGTGGTCATCGGCGGGATTGTCTCTTCGACCCTCCTGACGCTCTTCGTGCTTCCCGTGCTCTACAGCAGGCTCGGCCGCCGCGGGCGGGTGGGGATGCGACCGTCGGAGTCGGAGCTGGAGCCGGTGGCTTGAGGCGCGCCGGGTGTGGCCGATCCGACGAGAGCCGCGGACCGAGCGGAACTGGGGGCAGGCTTCGGTAAGGGCTGAGCGGAGGACGGCCGAAAATGCAAGTTGGGGTGTTGCGGTTCGCCACTCGGGCGGCGAAGGCCGTTCTGTCCCATTTTGTCGCTTAAGTCGCCTCGGCGATAGGTCAACTCGGCCTCGCCGCTTAATTTACTATGCAGACCTGGCTGAGAACTTGAACGCCCAGTTTCCCAGCCTGAGCCAAGGTGGATGAGCGTTCTCCCGTCCGGCTCGCCGCCGCTGCCCCCACCGCCGCCGCCCAACCCCGCATCACTGGAGGCGGCGAAACTTCTCGCCGGGCCTCCACCCAGCCGGCCCGCAGCCTACGGGCTCATCAGCGGCGTACTCGTCGCCGCGCTGGCGGCCGGCTACTCGAGCCGCGCCGTTCTGTTTGATTTCGACCAGGCGGGCTCCCTGCTTTTCTGGGTCGGGGTCACCCTCCTGGCCGAGTTCCTGTGGCTGCCCACCCTCACCGGCCGCGCCACCTCGAGCATGGCCGCGACAGTAAACTTCGCCGCCCTCTTCATCGAGGGAACCGAGAAGGCGCTCTGGGTCGTGGCGCCTGCGGCCGCCATCGCCACCGTCCTCATCCAGCGCCGGTCGCCGCTCCGCGGCGTCTACAACCTGGGCCAGATGATGGTCACCATCGTGGCGGCGGGATGGATATACACTCACACGGGCGGCGGGCCGGCGAAGCTTTCGGACTTCAACCAGCCGGCGACTCTCATCCCTTTCCTCAGCGCCGGCCTGGTCTACTTCTTCGTCAACACCGGGCTCGTGTCCGCGGTCGTCGGCCTGTGGGAGGGGCAGCGTCTCCTGCGCGTGTGGCGCGAGAACTATGGCTACGCCAATGACCTGTTCACGACGCTATCGCTCTTTCTCTTGAGCCCGCTCATGGTTCTCTCCTTTCTGGCGCTGGGGGGGGTCGGCCTCACTCTCTTCTTCGTTCCCATGCTCTTCATGCGCAACGCCGCCATGCGCTACATCGAGCTCCAACAGGCCCAGGAGCAGCTCGTCCGCACCGAGCGCATGGCGGCCATGGGAGAGATGTCGGCCGAGATCGGGCACGAGCTGGCGAACGTGCTGCAGGTGATCGGCGCCCGAGCCCAGATGCTCCTCACTGATCCCGAGGGCGTGCGCAGCGAACGGGCGATGAAAGCAGCGCGCATGATTTTCGAGCGGGTGGCCGACATGCGCCGCCTGACCAAGGGGCTCATGGATTTCTCCCACCGCGATGTGGTGCGGCGGCGTGAGATGGTGAACGCACTGGTGCGCGATGCGGTTGACTTCGTGAGCCCGCAGAACCGCTTCGATCGCGTCGATTGGCGGATGGATCTTGACCCCGCCGAGCCGGAGGCCGATCTGGACGGGACCCAGCTCCGCCAGGTGCTCCTGAACCTGTTCCGAAACGCCGCCGATGCCATGGCCGACGCCGGGGTGGCCGAACGGCGAATCGAGGTGGGGACGCGCCAGCGGGGGAGCACGATCGAGCTCTGGGTGCGCGATTCAGGCCCCGGAATCCCCGAAGTGATTCGCGAGCGCGTGTTCGAGCCCTGGTTCACCACCAAGCCCGACGGCCACGGCTTCGGGCTGGCGGTCTGCTACCGGATCATCCGCGCCCACGGCGGATCGATCGCCGCCGGCAAGGCACCCGAGGGTGGCGCCGAGTTCATGGTTCGACTGCCGGGCCGGCCGGCCCAGCGCGCCGCCGCCTAGCGAAAGCAGCTCGTGCGCTCTCGAACCGCCTGAGTCCGCCTGAGGCCAACCGCCTGAGGCCGCCTCAGGCCGAGGAGCCGCCCTCCTGCCGCCATTGCTCCCACAGCCGGCGGAAGCGACTCTCGTAAATCATCTCGTAGAGGTAGACCTTGTCCGGGAAGATCTCGCGCACCCGGCGCTTCAGGTTGGCTTTCTCGATCTCGATGTCGATCTTGGGATAGTCGTCGAGGAGAATGAGGACGCAGATTCGTTCAGCCGCCCGCTTGAGCTCCTGAGCTGACTCGTCGGGGTCGGCAGGGTTCATCGAGCCGCTCGAGCCCAGGGTCCAGGGGATTCGAACACGCACCTGCCGCCGACGACCGTGGCTACCACCCGGCAGTCGGCACCTGGATCGTGAGCCGAAAGTGGATCGCCATCCAGGATGACCAGGTCGGCGAGCTTGCCGGCTTCGATGCTCCCGGTCTCGGCCTCGGCAAAACCGGCCCACGCCGAGCCGCGAGTGTAGGCAGCCAAGGCCTCGGCGACGGTGAGTCGCTCCTGCTCGAGCGGATGCTTCACCGCTCCGGCGAGCCCGGATAGCGGTCCCATCGGCATGGCGTCGGAGCCGAAGGCGAGGGGGACGCCTCGCTCCCGGAGGCTCCGGAAACGATTCATCTCCTCATGCCGTGCGCTTCCCAGCGCGGTCAAGTACATCCCGCCCGGCATTCCCCACCGGGTCACGAAGTTGGGTTGCATCGAGGCGGTGGCCCCGATCCGCGCCAAACGCTCGACCAGCTCATCAGGTGTCAGCTCGCAATGCTCGATCCGGTGGCGGTGCTCGCGCACCGCCTCGGGTCCGAGGAGCTCGAGGGCGCCGAGAGCGGCGGCGATGGCCCGATCTCCGATCGCATGGATCACCGCTTCGAGCCCGAGTGCGTCGATCCGCCGCACGAGCGCGCGCAAGCGCTCTTCGTCGATGAGGAGAAGACCCCGCTCACCGGACCGGTCGGCGTAGGGCGAAGTGAGAGCGGCGGTGCGGGCGCCGAGCGACCCGTCCAGGTAGAGCTTGACCCCACCCAGCTTGAGCCACGGATCGCCGAAGCCGCCGGCTAGGCCGACGCGCTCGAGGGCTTCGAGGTGCTCGATGGCGACCTGGGCGGTGATGCGCAGGGTAAGGCGCCCGTTCCGCCGGCATGCCTGCTCCGCGCGCAGGGCCCCCGGCGTGACGATGTCGTGGACGCCGGTGATCCCCAAGCGAGCGGCATGGGTGAGAGCGGCCTCGAGCGCGGCCGACACTTCGTCGGCCGCGGGAGGGAAGACCTCGCCGAGACGCATGGCGGCGTCTTCGACCAGGACGCCGCTCGCGGCTTCGACCAGGCCGCGCGTCGCGTAGTCGGCGCCGAAGGGATGGCGGGCGAGTCGGGCGAGGGCGGCGCCGTTGGCCACCGCTCGATGGCCGCAGACCCGACGCAGGACGACCGGAGTCGACGGGGCCAGCCGATCCAGATCGGCGCGCTCGAGCCGGTCGCCGGGGGCCCAGTCCGAGTCATCCCAGTGCTCGGCGATCAGCGGCCGCTCGGGAGGATGGGAGGCGAGAGCGGCGCGCACTCGCTCGAGGGCTGCGGCTGCCGAGGGTGCGCCTTCCAGGTCGGGACGGGCGAGTCCGAATCCCATGTGAACGAGGTGAGTGTGGGCGTCGATGAACCCGGCGGCGACGGTCAGTCCGGGAAGCTCGAGCTCATGCACCGTCCCGGCCGGCGAAGCGGCGGCCTCCGCCCTGGCCGTCTCGCCCACCGCACGGATCCGGTCGCCCGCAACCAGGAGCGCGTCCTCAGTTCGCGCGCCGTCGAGCAGTATCCGAGCCTTGCGGAGGAGAACGAGGCCATGCCCGTCGAGGGCGGCCAAGCGGTCGAGGGACGCGAGGCGTTCCTGCCGGCCCGATGCTGAGGGGTCGGGATCGCGATCCGTCGAGAGTATCGGCATGGTTCCTCCGCCGCCTTTGGTCTTTTGCCGCACTGGCTTCGATCTCATCCGTCTCCATTCAGGATCAGGCATTTCAATCGTAGCCGGGGCAGGGGCGCGCGACCAGTCGCTTTTGTTGTGTTCCCGGCTGGGATTATTCCGGCTGGATTCTCAGGTAGCGCGCGCGCGGTCGGAAGCGCCGGGCTTGACTTCGCAGCGGGCGCCGCCGAGAATGACGGTGGTTGAACATCAACGCTTGACGATCCAGAGGATGAAGCGGCCTTGAACCATCCAGATCCTGAAGTCCAACGGTTGCGGGACGAAGTCGATAAGCTTGGACGCGTCATCTCCGAAGTGGTGGGCGCCGAGTTCGACTCGATCATGAGCCGGCAGAGCGAGGATCAGCGCGCGGCCATGCGGTGGATGGCGACCTGCATGGCCATGCTGCTCGCCACCATCCGGCTGCTCATCGATCGCGGCGTGTTGGAGCAGAGCGAGGTCCAGGAGCGCGTGCGGAACATTCGCAGGCGCCTGCTGCAACACGCCGAAGCCCTGGGCACCGATGCCGACGTCGCTGAGATGATCGGCGATGTCTTCGCCGAAGAGACCTAAGATTCGTGACCGAGCTGCCGGACGGTCCGATCGCTAATCAGCCTCAGCTCGGACTCGCGCTCTCCGGGGGCACGGCGCGCACCGTGGCCCATATCGGGGCGATCAAGGCCCTTGAAGAAGCCGGGGTGCGAATCGATTGCGTGGCCGGCACCTCCGGGGGATCGCTGGTTGCCGCACTCTACGCCGCCGGGTTTTCCGGGGGCGAGATCGAGCGCCACGCCCTGGCCACCCGCTGGAAGCATCTGGCGGCCGTGACCATGCCGCGGCTCGGCTTCCTGTCGAGCCACCGGATCCAGGAGTTTCTCGAGGACGCGATCGGGGAGGTCACCTTCAGCCAGCTGGCGCGGCCCTTGGCGGTGGTGGCCACCAACCTCGGGAACGGGCAACGGCGGGTGTTCACCAGCGGCAGCGTGGGGCTGGCCGTGCGCGCCAGTTGCTCGATTCCACAGATCTTCGCCCCGTGTGAGATCGACGGCGAGCTCTACATCGACGGCGGCATCGTCGAGTATCTGCCGGTCGCGGCCCTCGATGCATTCAACCCGCAGGTGGTGATTGCAGTCAACCTCGGCGCCTATCGAGATCCCCTCCGCCGGCCGAAGCACATCTTGCAAATCATCTTACAGATGACCTCGGTGGTCTCGCGGCAGAATGTCCCCGCCTCGGAGGCGCTGGCGAGCTATGTCATCCGGCCGAATCTGTCGAAATTCAGCCCGTTCATGCTCGAGCGGACCAAGGAGATGATCCAGATCGGTTATGACGAGACGCTGCAGCACATCCCCGAAATCCTCGAGCTCCTGAAGCGCGAGTCATCGCCGATCCGGCGCTTCTACGCCGGGCTGACTTCTCGCCGCAAATAGGCCAGGGAGGCGGCATGCAGATCCAGGTTGTGGGCGGTGATCCGCGAGGCGTGGCCACCGAATCTCTCGTGGTGGGGGTGCTCGAGCAAAGCGACCGGCAGCCGCCATGGACGGTGGAGGTGAACCGCGCCCTCGGCGGCGCCATCGCCGATCGGCTGCGCGCCGGCGACATGCGCGGGAAGCTGGGCGAGGTGGCGGCGATCCCGGGCGGAGGATCGATCCGGGCACGGCGCGTCGTGCTGGCCGGGCTCGGGCCTCGCGACCAGCTGGATATCGAGCGGCTCAGGCGAGCCACCGGTCGGGTGGTGCGCTGGCTCGACGAAGGCCGCGGCCGCGAAGCGAGCCTGCTCATCCACCTGCTTGCCGGACGCAAGGGCGTGGCGGCGGCGACCCGGGCCGCTGCCGAGGCGGCGGTGCTGGCCAGCTATCGCTCGCCGGTCTTCGGCGAGAAAGAGGCGAGGGCGGCGGCGGCAAGAGGCGGGGTCTCGCTTGGCCGCGTGCAACTGATCGAGCCGGGGGCCGCATCGGTGCCGGCGGGCTTGCGGGCCGCCGCCCATGCCGGGCAGGTCGTCGCCGAGAGCGCCAACCTCGCCCGGCGTCTGGCCGAGCTCCCCGGCAACCATTTGCCGCCGAGAGGGCTGGCCGCAGAGGCCGCCGCTCTCGGCAAGGAGAGCCGCCTCCAAGTCACGGTCCACGACGAGGCGTGGCTGCGTGCGCGCAAGATGGGCGCCATACTTGGCGTGGCTCAGGGAAGCGTCGAGCCGCCGCGCTTCATCGTGATCGAGCATCGCCCGCGGCGGCGCGCTCGTGGCCATGTGGCGCTCGTCGGTAAGGGAGTAACGTTCGATTCGGGCGGGATCAGTCTCAAGCCGCGCGAAGATATGGAGCGAATGAAGTACGACATGTCAGGCGCGGCAGCAGTTCTCGGCGCTTTGCGAGCGGCTTCGCTCCTGGACTTGCCGGTTCGGGTCACCGGAGTCATCCCGGCGGTCGAGAACCTGCCGAGCGGGAGCGCCATCAAGCCCGGGGATGTGATCCTGAGCATGGCCGGCAAGTCGATCGAGGTCGTCAACACCGACGCCGAGGGCCGTCTCATTCTCGCCGATGGGCTGGCCTTCGCCGGCCAGCTCGAACCGGATGTGATCATCGACATCGCCACCCTGACCGGCGCTTGCCGCATCGCCCTGGGGGGCGGGGCGTGCGGGCTCACCGGCAATGATCAGGCCCTCATCGACGACCTCCGCGCCGCGGGCGCGGCGAGCGGCGAGCGAGCCTGGCCGCTCCCCCTCTACGACGACTACAGCGAGGAGATCATGACCGAGGTCGCCGACCTCAAGAACTCGGCGGGCCGGAGCGCCGGCGCCCTCACCGCCGCGGCCTTCCTCAAGGCGTTCGCCGGCGAGCGGCGCTGGGCCCATCTCGACATCGCGGGGATGGCCTGGCTCGACAAGGACCGCGACTACCTCAAGTGCGGCTCGACGGGCTTTGGGGTGCGGCTCCTGACCGCCTACCTTGAGGCTTGGCGATGAATGACCGCCTGATCGAGGCCGCCGCGCCACCGGCGGCGGCCTCGATCCGGACCCGGGCGTATCCGCTAAGACAAGTCGGACTCGCGGGTTGAGCTGGGTCGGTCACGAGCTTGACGAGGCACCGGAAGCCCAGGTCCGGGCGGTGGGGATCAAGCGCTCGCGTCCTTATCCGCCTAGCGCTGCCCCTCCTTGTCCGCCCCCCCTTGCGGACGAGGGTAGAATGGCCTAGAATAATAGGGTTGATGGAACCCTCCTTGGTCCTGCCCCACTCCTGCGACGGGCTGGGCGCTGTCTTTGCATCAGGGAAACCACACCACCTACCGGGGACCGAAGTCACGCCCTTCTGCTAAAGAAGCTCGCCCGTGCGAGCCGCCTAGGCCGTCCTGAGTCCGCCCCTGCCAGCCGGCAGACGTACGTCGGTTGCAGACGCATTCCGTCTTGCCGACGAGTCCCGCCGATTGGGGACCGGGAGCGTGCTCGGTCATTGCCCAGCCGCCGCTTCATGCGACGGACCCGTCCAAACTGTCGAGGGACCCCGAGATGCTGGTTAACCGCCCCATCCGCGGTCTGATCCGCGAGGCCCAGGGGCTGGCCGCCCTGGGCATGGTCGTTCTCCTCGCCATCGGGGCACCGGCCCATGGTCACGACCGGGGGGTCGAATCGAGTAAGGGGCCAACGCGACCCACCGGGCTTCCGCTGTCTTTCCTTTCCCGGGAGACGCCACCTCCTGCCACCGCCGTCACCGCGGAGGTGGCGGTGACTGGGTTTGTCTTCCAGGACAATGACGAAGACGGAGTGTTCGATCCGGAGGAAAGCGGCTTCGGCCAAGTCCGAGTCTCGAACGGGGTAGAAGTCATCGAGACCGGCGCCGACGGCTCCTTCGCCCTCACCGTGGTGCGTGACGACTCCCGCTTCGTCCTCCTCACGGTTCCGCGCGGCTTCCGCGCCACCCGCGGCTTCTTCCATCGGATCGGCGAGGGGCCGGACGAATCGACGACCTTCGGTCTGGTTCCGGATGCCGCGGCGGACTCCGACCACTTCCGGTTTGTGCATGCCTCGGATCCACACGTCAATGACGAGGGGACCGCGCTCGAATTCGGATCGGCGCTCGAGGAGGTCGCAGCCTTCGGCGATCCGGCCGAATTCGTCATCATCACCGGCGATCTGACCAACAGCGGCACCCTGGCCCAGCTCGGCCACGTAGGTGGGCAGCTGGTTAATCCGCCGCTTCCCGTGCATGCCGGGTTTGGCGATCATGACGCCAATCCGGACTCGCTCCTGGTACGGAACTTCGAGGGAATCATCGGTCCAACGTACTATTCCTTCGATCGTGGGCCCTACCATTTCGTGCTGCACAACGATGTCTATTCCGCTTCACTCGACGGGAGCTTCCGCCAACTCACCTGGCTCGCCAATGACATCGCCGCCGCCGCCGGGCAGACCGTCTATGTCTTCACCCACTTCCAGCCCAACCGGCAGGAGATCGACCTCTACCGCAGCCTCGGAGTGGACGCCGTCTTCTCCGGCCACTGGCATGGGAATCGGATGGGCGTGATCGAGGGGATCCTGAGCGTCAATACGGGGACCCTGCGCTTTGCCGGAATCGATCGCACCTCGCGGGGCTTTCGGGTGATCGACCTCGACGCCGGCAGCGTGCACGCCAACCTGCGCACCGGCGGGATTGCGCCGCGGATCACCATCGTGGATCCGCCGGCTTCGGTCGTGCCCTACGGGACGGTTGCGATCCGGGCCAGCGGCTACGCCACGAGCATGCTCGCGCCGGCCGCCCGCTTCCGGGTGGAGGGGCCCGGCGGGCCCATTGCTGGCGACCTGGTCCCAACCGGTGGCTGGAATTTCACCGGGAGCTTCCAGATGACAGCCCCGGCTTCCTCAACCTGCGAGCTCACCGTCGAGCTGCTGAACGGCACTGAAGTGATGGCGGTCGCCAGCCGCACGGTGAGCCTCGACAACCTGCTGGTCCCTCAGGGAGCGGCGGGAGCGCCGTGGTCAGGTTTTCGTGGTGATGCCGGAGGCACGGGTGCGGTCGCCGGCGATCTTCTCCTCCCGCTGAATCTAAAGTGGGCTCGCCATGTCGGCGGGCCCACCGAGCTCGCCTCCCCGGTGATCGCCGATGGGCGCGTGTTCATCGCCCACGGGACCTTGGCGGAGCACGGCTCGCCGGCCCTGGTCGCGCTCTCGCTCGCGACGGGGGCGGAGCTGTGGCGGCACCCCACGGGCGCCGAGGTCAAAGGGACGCCGGCGGTCGCGGACGACAGGGTCGTAGTCCTCACGTCGGTCGGGGAGGTGCAGGCGGTCGATGCGGCGAGCGGGGCGCTGCTCTGGTCGTTTAACCTCGGAGATCCAGCCGATCGGGTGGACATGACCTCGCCGACGGTGGTTCAAGGGACCGTCTATGTGGGAGGGGCGGAGATGACGGCGGCCCTCGATGCGGCGACCGGAGCGGTCCTTTGGCAGCGGGATCTCGGCGACGACTGGCTGGCCACCATCTACTCGGCGCCCGTGTGCGACGACGCCCGGGTCGCCTACGGGCTTTACTCCGGACTCTTCGTTCTCGACCGTGCTTCCGGCGCAGTCCTCTGGTCGCGGGCGGCGAACGAGCGCGAGGCCCACCGAAGTCCGGTCCTCGCCGACGGGGTTCTCTACGCCGCCGGGGACACCTTCGGCAGCCAGTTGCTCCGCGCCTTCGATGCGGCCACCGGCAGCGTTTTGTGGGAGGCCCCGTTCCCGGCGGGCAACTCCAACTCGGCCCCGGCCATGGGCCAATCGGTGGTTCTCCTCGGCTCGGGCAACGGGACCTTGGAGGCCTTTGCGCGCAACGACGGCCATTCCCTGTGGAGTTTCGCCGTCGGGCCGCCGATTGCAAGCGGCCGCCCCTATTCGAACAATGTGTCGACGGTGACCTCGTCGCCGTTGATCGCCGGCTCCTACGCCTTCTTCGGCGCCGATGACGGCCGCTTCTACGCCGTCCAAGTGGCCGATGGAATCTCGCCCTGGAGTGCGGATCTTGGCGTGCCGGTGCGTTCCTCACCCGCCGCGTCCGGCACCTACCTGCTGGTGGCCACGGTCGACGGTACGCTCTACGCCTTCGTCTCCGGGGAGATGACGCCGGCGGGCATGGGCGAGGCTCCCGCTCCATCCGCTCCCGCACGCTTGATGGTCGGACCGGCGTGGCCGAACCCCTTCAACTCGGCGGGGACGATCCCGTTCGTGGTTCCGGGGAGTGCAGCCGGCTCGATCCCAGGCGCGGGCATGGCGGCGGTCGGGACCCGGCTTCAGATCGTCGACGTGACCGGCCGGAAGGTGCGGACCCTGGTCGAGGGTCCAGTCGCCCCCGGCAGTCATCAAGTGCACTGGGATGGTCGTGACGCCGCAGGGCGTCCGGTCGCCTCTGGAATCTATTTTCTCCGGCTGAGCGCCGGCGAAGCGGAGGTTTCGAACCGGATCAGCGTCGTGCGGTGATGTCGCGGGGCGAGATGGATCTGGCATGAGAGTGAGGCCGTGCGGTGAGGGGTGATGGCGGGTGAGTGGGAGCAGCCGTTGGCCGGGGTGGGGTGGGCAAAGGGCGCGAGTTTACAAGCCCGCGCCCTTGCATGGGTGGCCGGAGAATTGAATTGAGAGTGGCGTGCCTCACCCTGGCGAGGGCTTGCGCACTCACGAACCTCCCCGCCACCGACCCAATCAGCAACCCGCCGGCGCCTCCGGCCAGATGCTGTACCTGCCGGGCGCTGCATGCGGCGCGTTGCCTCAGGGTTCAAATTTCCGAGCCGACACTCAAAGTTTAGCCGCAGTCTTGGCCGCCGTCAACGCGCTTGATCCATGCGGGCGAGGAATTCTTTGGGCGGGATCACTCCAGTGATCCGGAGATCTGAAATTTCGCTCCCGTTGGGGGCGAGGAAGACCACGGTCGGCACGCCCAATACGCGGTAGCGGTCTCTGAGGGTGCGCACCGCCGGCGAACGAGAGTCGCTCAAGTCAGCCTTGAGGGTGACGAAGGAACGCGCCCGCTCGACCACCGGCGCCGCGGCAAAGGTCCAGTGGTCCAGCTCCTTACACGGTATGCACCAATCGGCAGTGAAATCGATGATGACCGGAAGGCCGGCGCCGGCTGCCGCGGTAATGGCCTCCTCGGTGTAATCCGACCAGGTGATGCCGGTGGTCGGCACAAGAAATCGCGGGGCGATGAGGAATCCTGCGCTCATGAGAATCCCGGTGAGGCCGGTGGCGCGCTTGACCATCCGGAAGCCGCGTCCGGGGCTTCGGGTGTGATCGAGGACGGCCAGCACCAGAGCGGCGGCGAGAGACAGGATGGCGAGTCCGGGGAGGAACAGCCGCTCGGGCACCAAGCGCGGCGATCGACTGAGGAAGTAAAGGGCCATGCCGAGCAGGACGAAGCCGAACACCTTCTTCACCCATATCATCCAGCTACCCGAGCGCGGCAAGGCAGCCAAGCTGCCGGATGCGATCGCGAGGACCAGGAAGGGCACGCCGAGCCCGAGGGCGAGGGTGAAGAAGAGCGAGAAGCCGAGGGCCGGGTTGCCGGTGGTGCCGACGTAGGTGAGGAGCCCGAGGACAAAGGGGCCGATGCAGGGGGCGGCGATGATACCGACCGTGGCGCCCATGAACAGAGCTCCGACTGAGCCTTGGCGGTTGCCACTGGCGACACGGCTGAGCCTCTGGGGCACGGCGATATCGTAGAGACCGAACATCGACAGCGCGAGCACAACCATGACCGCGGCGATGAAGACGAGGACAAGCGGGTTTTGCAGCGCGCTGCCGAGGAGGCTTCCGGTCAGCGCCGCCACCGTCCCCAGGGCCGAGTAGGTCAACGCCATGCCGAGGACATAGAAGGCCGCCAGTTTAAGACTTTGCCTCGGCCCCCCGCTCTGGGCCCCGAAAATGGAGATGGTGATCGGGATCATCGGGTAGACGCAGGGGGTGAGGTTCAACGCCAGGCCGCCGGCGAAGACCAGCAAGAAGGTGAGGAGCAGTCCCCGCGAGGAATCGAACCCTCCCGTCCCGCCGGTGCGGCCCGCGGCCTCGCTCGCCCCAGGCGCCTTGGCCTGCCCCGCGGCGTCCGTCCAGATCACACGGGCAGCAAGGGGGGAGGCTGCGAGGTCGATGCCGCCGACGCTCACTTGGAGCCCGATCTCGAACGGGAGATCGGTGGGCGGCATGCACATGGCGTCGTTGCACGCCTGGACGGTGACCACCCCCGGGACCGTGAGCCCACCCTCCGCCACGCCGTCCGGAGTCTTGAGCTCGAGTCCGATCAAGACCGAGCCTTCGTAAACCGCCATCGGTTCCTCGGAGAACGAAAGCTCCACCACCTCGGGCTTGGGATAGACGGCGGCGACCAGCTCGGCCGGTGTCTCTCCCAAGGCGACCTCGGTGGCAATGAGGAAGTCCTCGAGCGGCTGGTTCGCGTTCACGTGCCAGCCGTGCTCGATGGTCATCTTGAGGACGGCGCGCGCTCGCCCGCCCGGGCGCACGGGGTCGGCCGGCGCCTCGAGGTCGAGACTGACGACCTGGGGGGGAGCAAGAGGTTCGACCGAGCCCGCGGCTGGTGTCTGAGAGTCCTGTGCCTCGGCGACGGCCGGCCCGAGGGCGAGCGCCGACCCGACGAGCAGGCCGGCGATGAGCCAGGCCGACGCCCGGGAGAGAGTCGAATGAGCTCGGGCGGAGCCGCTGCTCGTCGTCCTTACCGCAACCTGAAGCATCTTGGATCCTGTTCGCTTGGGTTCGCGGCCACCCGGTGGGGCCTGTCCTCGGCTGATTCGCGGCGGGGCAGGAAGCGTTGTGTCCGGCAGGGGACCTCGCTATGATACCGAAGGGCTCGAAAGACGGCAAAGTGTCGCCTCGGCCCAGACGGTTCGATCTCAAATCTCATTAAACCAGGGTTGCTGCCGCGGGGTTCTTGGTAGTCGATGGTCGATTTCGGCTGTCGGCTCGAGCTCCGGGGTTGACCTACCCCCCTCCATTCCGTGGCCAAGCGCCCGGAAGTGCCCTGGGTTCGGTTTTGGGGAACCTGAGCCGGGCTTTCAGCACCGTGTTGGCTGCGAATCGCGCCGACCCGCTTTTATGTTGTAAAGGAGGTGCTGCTTTATGGGTTTGAGAGTGGGGATGGCCATGGGCCCGGTCCGAGTGGTCGCCGGTCTTCTCGCCGCCACATTAGCCGGCCAGGCGGGCTGCAGTCCCTCGAACAAGGCCCCGGAGCTCAACCTCACCGAGCTCTCCGGTAAGCCGCTCAAGCTGGCGGACTATCGAGGTCAGGTCGTGCTCGTCGACTTCTGGGCCACCTGGTGCGGCCCCTGTCGGATGGCGGTGCCGCATTTAATCGAGCTCCAACAGGAGTACGGCCCCCGCGGGTTCCAGATCATCGGCGTCGCGGTGAGCGACAACGAGGCGAACGTGCGCTTGTTCACCGAGACGAAGGGGGTCAACTACCTGACCGCCATGGGCACGGAGGAAGTGGTCGAGGCCTACGGCGGGTTCACCGCCATACCCACAGCATTCCTGATCGCTCCCGACGGGACCATCGCCGCCCGCTACACTGGCTACCAGGACAAGCAAGTGTTCGTCGAAGCGATCGAGAAGCTCCTGCCGTCCGTGCGCGTGGCTAGCTAGTTGACTTTGTCACCATCCAACGGGGCTTGATCACCATGAGCCGTCCGCAGACCCTGGGAGAGCTCAAGCGATCGGGGTATCGCCCGCGCACCGTCAAGGAGGAGATGCGGGGGAATGCGCTCCGCATGATCGCGGCCGGCGAGGAATTCCTCCCCGGCATCATCGGCTTTGACCGCACCGTGCTGCCGCAACTCCAGAATGCGATTCTGTCCAAGCACGATTTCATCCTGCTCGGCCTCCGCGGGCAGGCGAAGACCAGGATCCTCCGCAGCTTGATCCGTTTCCTGGATGAAACGATTCCGGTGATCGCAAACACCCCGCTCAACGACGACCCGCTGCGGCCGCTGTCCGCCGAGGCGCGCCGGATCGTGGCCGAGCAGGGGGACTCGGCCCCGATCGAGTGGCTGGCCCGAGAGGATCGCTACCGGGAGAAGCTCGCCACCCCCGACGTCACCCTGGCCGATCTGATCGGCGATGTCGACCCGATCAAGGCGGCCTCGCGCCGGCTCTCCCTCGCCGATCCCGAGGCGATCCACTTCGGCATCATTCCGCGCTCGAACCGGTGCATCTTCGCCTTGAACGAGCTTCCCGATCTGCAGCCGCGCATCCAGGTCGGACTCCTCAACATCATGCAGGAGAAGGACGTCCAGATCCGCGGGTTCCCGGTTCGCTTCCCTCTCGACCTGGTGATCGTCTACTCGGCGAATCCCGAGGACTACACCAACCGCGGCAACATCATCACCCCACTCAAAGATCGCATCGACTCCCAGATCATCACCCACTACCCGACCACCCTCGATGACGCCTTGAGAATTACCACCCAGGAGGCGTGGGTGGCGCGAGACTCGGGTTTCGCCCTCCATGTGCCGCCATTCATCCGGGAGGCGATCGAGGAGGTCACCTTCCAGGCACGCGAGTCTGAGTACGTGGATCAGGGCTCGGGAGTGTCGGCGCGCCTTTCGATCACCGCCCTCGAGAACCTGCTCTCGAACATGGAACGTCGGGCGGCGCAGCACGGGCAGACGGAGACCTGGTCGCGGGTGTCCGACCTCTATGCCGCGCTTCCGGCTCTCACCGGCAAAATCGAGCTGGTCTACGAGGGGGAGCAGGAGGGGCTCAGCAAAGTGGCTCGCTTGCTCACCGGGAAGGCGCTGGCCCGCGTGTTCAAGCGCCACTTCCCCGGCGCCTACAAGCCCCGCCGGCGCGAGCGAACCGCCGGCGCGTCCGGCGCCGGCGCGTCCGGCGCCGGCGGGTCGCAGTCCGCCGCCCGGGGTCCGTCGCCCGCCGGCGGCCCGGCCGGGCCGCCGCTGCCGCTCGACGACTCCTCGCCCTACCGCGACGTGATCCAATGGTTCAGCGGGGGCAAGAAGCTCGATTTGAGCGATGAGATGTCAGAGCGGGAATACCGTGAGGCGCTCGAGCAGGTGAACGGCCTCAAGGCCATCGCCGCCAAGCACTGGCGTAGCGGTGACGAGGGCGAAATCTACGCCGCCATGGAGCTCGTGCTCGAGGGGTTGCACCAGAATTCCCTCCTCTCGAAAGAGGACCTCGACCACGGCTTCGCCTATGGCGACATGCTGCAGACGATGTTCTCCGGGATGGGTCGCGAGGCCGAGTAGTCCCGGTCCGGGGCATCGTCCAGGGGATCTTCCGGGGAGTCGTCCGGCGGCCGTCGGGGAGTTGAGACGTGCGCTTCCGCTATTCGGAGTTCGACGACGAGCTGTTTCGCCGGCTCCTCGCCCAGCGCGGTCTCATCGAGCTGTTCAACCAGCTTCTCCTGCGCACCAACGGTGACGTCGAGGAGGCCTTGCGGTGGATGGAGCTGCTCCGCAGCCGAGGTCTCTTGCCGTCGGATTGGGACCCGCAACAGTTCAGGGAGCTCCTCGAGCGCGAAGGCCTCATCCGTGAAACCCAGGGCGGGGCCGCCCTCACCCCCAAGGGAGAGAAGCGGATCCGGCAGGAGTCGCTGGCCCTCATTTTCACCGCGCTTGCCCGCGGGGCCGAGGGCGATCACCCGACTGTGCACGAAGGCGGGGAGGGCGAACCGATGGCCGAGACTCGCCCTTACCATTTCGGCGACTCGGCGTCCGACATCGATTACCTGACCTCGGTCAAGAACGCGGTCGGCAGAGCGGGCGAGCTCGATTTACAGGAGGAGGACCTGGAGGTCTACGAGCGCCACGATCAGACCTCGTGTGCCACCGTTCTCCTCCTCGACGTGAGCCATTCGATGGTGCTTTACGGCGAGGACCGCATCACCCCGGCCAAGCAGGTCGCCCTCGCCCTCTCCGAGCTCATCCTCACCCAGTACAAGCGGGACTCGCTCGAGGTCGTGCTGTTCGGCGACGATGCCCGGCGAGTGGCCGTGCGCGAACTGCCCTACGTCGGCGCCGGCCCTTTCCACACCAATACCCGCGCGGGGTTGCGCCTCGCCCAGGACATCCTGGCGCGAAAGAAGCACATGCAGAAGCAGATCTTCATGGTGACCGATGGCAAGCCCTCCTGCATCTTCGACGAGGGAGGCCGCCTCTACAAAAACCCCTTCGGTCTCGATCCGCGGATCGTCATCAAGACCCTGGACGAGGCCAAGGCCTGCCGACGGAAGCGGATCGTCATCACCACGTTCATGCTCGCTCAGGACGTGGATCTCGTGCGCTTCGTTGACGAGCTCACCCAGGTGAACCGGGGCCGCGCCTACTACGCCAGCGCCGACCGGTTGGGCGGCTTCGTCTTCGTCGACTACATCCGCAACCGCCGGCGGATGGTGCACTGAGATGGCCGCCGGGGTCGTCCCCGGCGGCCATCGTGCAAGGAATGCGAGCTCGATCGACGCGGTGGCGACCAGCGTCACCAGCGTCCGCAGCCCGTGCGCCCTACTTGGTCAACACGAGCTTGCGGGTGTCGGTGAAGCTCGGGGTGACGATCCGGTAGAAATAGACGCCGCTCGGGAGGCCGCGAGCGTCGAGATCGAGCGCCTGCGGGCCCGCTTGCACCTCATCAACCAGGATGGCCACCTCTCGCCCGGCGAGGTCGTAGAGCCTGAGGGTCACGTGCTCGGGTGCGGCCAGCTGATAACGGATGGTGGTGGTTGGGTTGAACGGGTTCGGATAGTTCTGGGCGAGGAGCGAGCGAACCGGCGCGCTCTCGGCCGGTCCGATCCCGACCACCGACACCGTGACCAGCTGGCCGCGGATCTCGCCTCCGCCATGCATCGTGGTGTGGACGTTGAGGTAGTGGTTCCCGGCGACGAAGATGCCGATCTGAGTCGGAGTGAGCGGCTCGCCGTCGGCGGGAGTCCAGGTGCCGGTTGCGGTGTTTCCGCCGGCGAAGTCCGGGGTGATGGTTCGCACCACCGGGCCGTTGACGCCGGTTGCGGCGTTGTGGAAGTGGGCGAGAGTCATGGGACTCGAAAGGCCCTCGACGGTGGCGTCGAACACGATGCCGGCGCCGGTGAGCACGCAGGAGCCGGTGCCGGTGGCGGCGGTGGCGACCGGCGGCACTTCCTGGGCGCCGTCGAGGGAAGCGGTGCGGCCGATCCCGGTGGTAAGCACGACCTGGCTGCGGATTTCGCCCCCGCCGAACATCGTGGTGTGGACGTTGACGTAGATCCGGCCGGCGAGGAGCTGGTTGACCAGGGTCGGGGTGAGCGGTTCGGCGTCGGTCGCCCGCCAGTCGCCGGAAGCCGTGTTGCCGCTGAAGTCGCCGGTGATCGTCCGCACCACCGGGCCGTTCACACCGGCCGCAGCGTTGTGGAAGTGGGCGAGAACGATGGGGCCCGTCAGCCCCTGGACCGTGATATTGAAACGCAACGCGGTCCCCGGGTCATTCAGGCTGAACGAGCCGGTGCCCTTGGCCGGAGTGGCGACCGGCGGCACCTCCTGAGCGCCGTCGAGCCGAGCGGTGTGCCCGCTCGAGTTCTGCAACCGCACCTGGCTGCGGATCTCGCCCATCCCGTGCATCGCGGTGTGGACGTTGACATAGATGCGCTCGGCGAGCAGTTCCGCCACCAGCGAGGGGGTCAGGGGTTCGGCGTCGGTCTTGGTCCAGGTGCCGGTCGCGGTGTTTCCGCCGGCGAAGTCCGCGGTGATGGTTCGCACCACCGCGCCGTTGATGCCGGCCGCGGCATTGTGGAAATGGGCGAGAGTGATGGGACCCGACAATCCCTCGACGGTGATGTCATAAGCGAGCCCGGCGTCGGTGAGGGTGAAGACGCCGGTGCCGGTGGCCGGGGTGGGCACCGCCGGCACCTCCTGGGCACCGGTGAGCGAGGCCTTGGAATGAAGCCCGGCAATGACGTCCAGCTGGCCGCGGATCTCGCCGAGGCCGTGCATCGTGGTGTGGACGTTCAAGTAGATGTTGCCGGCCAGAATCTCGGCGACCAGCGCCGGCGTGAGCGGCTCGGCATCGGTCGCCCTCCAGACCCCGGAAGCCGTGTTGCCGCTGAAGTCGCCGGTGATCGTGCGCACCACCGGACCGTTCACGCCCACCGCCGCCCGGTGAAAGTGGGCGAGGGTCATGGGACTCGACAACCCCTGCACGGTTATGTTGAAGGTGAGCTCGGTTCGACTCGCGTTGAGGCTCAAGGAAGCCGTGCCGGTGGCCGGGGTGACGACGGGCGGCACCTCCTGCCCGCCGTCGAGCCGGGCGGTGGCGTGAGGTATGGCAAGAGCGACGCCGGGCAGAATCCATGCGGCCAATGCGGCGACGGCGACGAGATGGCGGGCGGTGGTTTTCGTCAACATGGACCGCTCTCCTCTACGAATGTGTGGGTCTGGCCGGGGAGATCCTGGTCGACGAGCAACAGACGGGACCCACCGTTGCGAGATACGCCGACAGGTCAAGTATTCAGCCGGCTCTCCAGGGGTGTGCCACCCGGTAGGGGGAGGGCTCGGGCGCGGTCCCGCCGCCGGTGTCGCGCCGAGCAGCACGCCTCAGCCGCACCAGGGAAGGTGCGGGAGCGGTACTTCCCCGCCTTCGAGCGCTTCCTGGAGGAGCAGGGAGTCGAGAAAGAACTTCGCCGCCCAGTTGGGATAGAAGATGGGGCTATAGCCGCGGGTGTTGGGATGGGAGCCCTTGACCCCGCCGCGGATGCCGGGGTCGGGGTCTTCGAGGCGCTGGGTGCGGGCGATGAAGTGGTTGGCGCGGCGGACACCGTCCAGGTAGCGCGCCTCGCCTTCGAGCGCATGGAGCCAGCCCCAGACGATCGCGATCTGGGCGTTGCCGGTGAGGCAGGTCGAGCGCGCTCGCGGCTGCCAACCGCGATCAAAGGCGCCGGGGAGCCGGCCGTCGGCGGTGAGGCGGGCGAGCAGGGCGTCCGCGGCCATGCGCACCGAGTCGAGATAGCTGGTTTCCCCGAGGCGCAGATGGCAGGCCAGGAGACCTTCGAGGACATAGCCGATCGGATGGGTGGTGGGAGCGGCAGCGCCCAATGCGGCATCGGCATACCAGCCATCGGCCTCCTGCCGGCTGGTGGTCCAATCGGCGGCGCGCCGGGCCGCGACTCGAGCCGCAGAATCTTGCGTGATTCGGTGAAATTCGAGCAGCGCCCAAGCCACGCGCACATCGTAGGTATGGGCTTGCGCCGGCGCCTTGGGCGACTGCCCGCGCCGCCAGCTCCCGTCGGGCTCCTGCATGGCTGCGAGCCAGCCGGCGGCCCGCGCCGCCGGCTCGAGCCAGGCCGAGTCCCGGTCGAGATCATGAAGGGCGCACCAGCCGAAGAGCACCTGGCCGGTGTTGAAGACGGCCGGCCGCGGCTTGGACCCGAGGTAATCCGCCTGCACGCAGCCTTCGGGCATCTGCACTTCGATCTCCCACTCTCCCATGCGCCGGGCGCGGGCGCGCAGATCCGCGGCTTGCGCGGTGTCGCCTCGCGCCTCGAGGTACTCCGCAATTCTTATGAGGGTGGGAATGATGTAGCCGGTGGTCTCCGGGTAGGACGGGAACCACACCCGGCGGGCGGGCTGGTAACCGGCGGCGACCCCGTGGTCCGGGGTCGAGTCCTGCGCCCGCAGGAGCCAGGCGAGGGTGGCCTCGAAATGCGCGGCGCGCGGGGCCGGCTGGACCGGGAGCTGGCGCGTGTGCTCGCCCAGAACGTAACCGAAGCGCCGGGCGATGCGCCCGACGACGTTCGTCGAAGCCACGACCGAAGCCACAGCCGAGGTCACGGCGCACGACCGGAGGCGGCCGCGCCCTCGCCGCGCGCCACCACCACCGCCGCCGCCAGGTCGCCGGTGACATTGAGGGTGGTCCGGCACATGTCCAAGAAACGGTCGACGCCCAGGATCATCCCGATCCCTTCGGCCGGCACCCCGACGAGCCCCAGAATGAGGACGACGACTGGGATCGAGCCGGCTGGGACTCCGGCGGTGCCGATACCGCCGAGGATGCACACCAGCACGACCAGGAGTTGCTGGCCGAGATCGAGGGCGATGCCGTAGAACTGGGCGAGAAAGAGGACCGTCACTCCCTCGAACAACGCGGTGCCGTTCTGGTTGGCGGTCGAGCCGATGGTGAGCACGAAGCGGGCGATGTGGGGGGGCAGACGCAGGTTCTTCTCCGCCACCTGGATAGCGGTTGGCAGAGTCGCGTTCGACGAGGCGGTCGAAAAGGCGGTGAGCATCGCCAGCCGGATGTCGCGGAAGAAACGGATCGGCGACATACCGCCGAGAGCGCTCACCGCGAGCGAGTACACCACGAACTGATGGATGACCAGCCCCAGGAGCACCACCAGGACATAGGCCCCAAGCTCGCGCAGCACGCTGACTCCCAGACGAGAGGTGAGGACGAAGAGGAGCGCCGCCACTCCAAAGGGCGCAAACCCGATCACGATCCCGATCAGGCGCATGGTCACGCCGTAGACGCCCTCGATCACCTCGCGTAGCCGTTCGGTGGCGGGGGAGCGCGTGGTGGCGAGTCCGATGCCGAAGACCAGGGAGAAGAACATGACCGCGAGCATGTCCCCGCCGGCCATCGCCTTTACGATGTTGTCAGGAACGATGTTGACGAGAAGCGCAATGCCGGCGCCGGGGCCAGCGGCGGGTTGGGGGGCGGCGCCGGCCGGGGGGCCGGCAGCAGGGGCAGCGGCGGCCGGGGCGGCGACCGTGCTCGACTCGATCAGCCGGGCCCGCAGTTCCGGTGACAGCCCGGATCCGGGGCGGAGCACGTTCACCAGCGTGACCCCAATGGCGACGGCGATCGTTGAGACGATGATGGTGTAGGCAAGAGTCTTGAGCCCGATCCGGGTCAACGAGCGCAAGTCGCCGAGGCCGACCACCCCGAGGGCGAGACCGCTCGATACCAGCGGAATGACCAGCATGAAGAGGAGGCGGAGAAAAACCTTCCCCACCGGCTCGGCGACGTAGCGCACGAAAGCCTGGAGGCCCGGCGACCCACCGAAGGTGGCGTTGGCCAGACTGCCGGCCGCCGCACCCACGGCCAGCCCAATGAGGATCCGGGTCGAGAGGTGGGAGCGCATGGGCGGCAGGGTGGCATGGCCAGGCGGTCGCCGGCAACCGGGGTAGCGCACCAGGCTCGGCGTCACCCACAGCTGCCATATTCCCGGAAAGTCACTGCCCTCTCCGCCGATAACCTCTCCGCCGACAACCGATGGGTTGAGCGATTTTGACTGCTCGGCAGGTCCGAGACGGCGTTTTGCATAGGGATTGTCTCGCAATGAGCCTCGCGCGGCCGAACGCCACCAGCACGGAGAGAACCGCCGCGGATTCTCGTATGAACTCCGCCCCACCCGGGTTCAGGCCGGAGCGCGACCTGCCACCCGGTTTCGTCGCCTTCTATGCTCCGCTCCATGCCGAGTTCGCGCCGCGCCAGCGCCAGCTTGTCGCCCGACGCGAACAAGCCCTGGCCCGAGCCCATCAAGGCGGCCTTCCCGACCATCTCCCCTCCGCGGCCGCCGGCCGAGGGGACTGGCGCATCGAGCTTCCATCCTGGTGCCAAGACCAGCGCAACCAGATGACCGGCCCCGCCGACGACGGCGAGCTCGTGGTCAAGATGATCAACTCCGGAGCGCCCGGGGTCATGCTGGATCTCGAAGACTCGATGGCGAACACCTGGCCGCGACTCATGACTGGTATCCGCAATATTCTGAGCGCCCTCCGGGGTGACTTGACCTACGAAGACAGGAAGCGCCGGCGGACCGTGGGCATTACGCCGAGCACCACTGTGATCTGGAATCGGGTCCGCGGCTTGCATCTGAGCCAGGCGGGGATCCTGCCCCGGAACGAGGCCACCGCCGCCTCGTTGTTCGACCTGTCGATGATCGTCCACCAGGTGGATCCGAGTTGGCTCAGGCATCCGCTCTGCATCTACATCCCGAAATCCGAGTCGGCCGAGGAGGCTCTTTGGTGGCGTGACGTGTTCGAGGCCCTCGCCCGCGCCAAGGGCTGGGCCCCCGATGCGATCAAATGCATGGCCCTGGTCGAGAGCCACCCACTTGCCTACGAGATGGAGGAGTTTCTTTTTAATCTGCTACCACACATCATGGGGCTCAATCTCGGACGCTGGGACTACATGGCGAGCCTCATTCATTACACACTCGAGATCCCCGAATGGGTGCTTCCCGACCGCAACACGATTCCTCATGATGTGCCGTTCTTCCAGCGCCTGCGCCTGCTCATGGCCGACATCTGTCACCGGCGGGGGGTCCTGGCCATCGGCGGCATGACCGCCCTCTATCCCAGCCGTGAAGACGCCGAGCTCAACGCCCGGGCCCTGGCGGTCCTGGCGGAAGACAAGAAGAACGAAGCGGCGTGCTACATGGACGGGGCTTGGACCGGCCATCCCGATCAGAACGAAGTGGCCGTGGCCCAGTTCCCGGTGCCGAACCAGATCCACCGCCGGCCGCCGGGAGTCGAGCGGTGCCCGGATCTGCGCCCGGTCCCGGCGGGCGTCGGCCGGCGTTCGGTGGAAGGCACCGCCGCCGCGGTGCGAACCGCGATTCGCTACCGGAACGGCGTTCTGGCCGGCAAAGGCGCCAGTCTCCTCGACGGTTACATGGAGGACCTGGCGACCGATCGAATCTATCGGCTGATGATCGCTCAGCGGATTCGGCACCGGGACTCGGTGGCCATCTCGGACGGTTCGGGCCGTCCCGTCTCCCACACTCCCGAGTTCATCAGCCATTGCTTCGACGAAGCACTCGCGCGGCTCGTCGATGAGCTTCCGCGCGGCAAGGATCTTGGTGACGCCGAGAGCCTCGCCAAGGCTCGCAGGCAAGGCGAAGAGATGATTCGGCGGGGCTGGTTCAATCCGGTGTGAGGTCGGCCGGCAGCTTCATCGTCAGCAAGAGGAGCCATTCATGTCCGAAGCGAGGACAAGAGCCGAGATTGAAAAGTCATGGACCACCGACCCCCGCTGGAAGGGAATCGAGCGCAACTACTCCGCCGGAGACGTGGTTCGGTTGCGCGGGACTCTGCACATCGAGCACACCCTCGCGCGCCGGGGAGCCGAGGGCCTCTGGCAGCGGATGAAGACCAACCCGCCGGTGCGGGCACTGGGAGCTCTGACCGGCAATCAGGCGGTGCAGCAGGTGGCGGCGGGCTTGAGCGGCATCTATGTCAGCGGCTGGCAGGTGGCCGCCGACGCTAATACCGCCGGTCAGATGTACCCGGACCAGAGCCTCTATCCCGCCGACAGCGTTCCCGCCTTGGTGCGCCGGATCAACCACGCGCTGCAGCGCGCCGACCAGATCAGCCATCTCGCCAACGGCAAAGCCAACGGACAAGAAGAGCGGATCGACTGGTTCGCACCGATTGTGGCCGACGCCGAAGCCGGCTTCGGTGGGGACTTGAACGCTTTCGAGCTGATGAAGGCCATGATCGATGCGGGTGCGGCTGGAGTCCATTTCGAGGATCAGCTCGCCTCAGCCAAGAAGTGCGGGCACATGGGGGGGAAGGTGCTGGTGCCAGTGCGGGAGTTCATCCGGAAACTGCTCGCGGCCAGGCTGGCCGCCGATGTCATGGGTGTGCCCACCGTTCTCGTCGCCCGCACCGACGCCGACAGCGCCCACTTGCTCACCAGTGACATCGATCCCCGCGATCGTGTCTTCCTCGGCGGCGGCGATCGCACCGCCGAGGGCTTCTTCGCCTTCCGCGGCGGGCCGGAGGCGGCGATGGCCCGGGGCCTCGCCTACGCGCCCTACGCCGACCTGATCTGGTGCGAGACCTCGACTCCCAATCTGGAAGAGGCTCGCCGGTTTGCCGAAGCCATTCACGGCCGGTTCCCGGGCAAGATGCTGGCCTACAACTGCTCGCCTTCCTTCAACTGGTCGAAGAATCTGGACGCCAGGACCATCGCGAGGTTCCAGCAAGAGCTCGCCGCCATGGGTTATGCCTTCCAGTTCGTCACCCTGGCCGGGTTCCACTCGCTCAACCTCAACATGTTCGAGCTGGCTGTCGGGTTCCACGCCGAAGGGATGGCGGCCTACGCTCGACTTCAAGATCGGGAGTTCGAAGTTCAGCGCACCCACGGGTATGGTGCGATCAAGCATCAGAGCTTCGTGGGCACGGGCTATTTTGACGAGATCGCCCGATGCGTCAGCTCGGGCGAAAGCTCCACGGCTGCGTTGACCGACTCGACCGAGGCGGCGCAGTTCTGAGGAGAAGGAGAAACCTGATGAGAACGTGGATCACGATTGTGTTGGCCGCGATGGTGGTGGTGGTGGCCGCCGGAACGTCGCCGGCCTCCGACATCCTTATACCTGGAGACCCATATCCCGGGGAGTACAGGAGCTCGGCGGCCTCCTGCAAAGACAACCTCCATTGCATCGATCATACCCTGCCTAGCGGTTTCATCGCCGATGGCGAATGGGATCCAGTCACTCAGAACGTCGGATTCGTCACCACCGGCAATACCATTGTCGTCAGGGATGGCCTTTGCGCCCTGCAGGGGGAGACTTCGATCACCGGCACCGATTTTCCCGGTCCGGTCACGCGCAGCTTCGCCTGGGGCATCCAGAGCGGCGACAGCTGGGTGGGGAGCTGGCTGGTCAGCGGCGCCCCCGCACCGAAGATCTATCACCTTGACGGCACCTTCAATGTATTGAACTCCTACAGCTTCATGGACACGGGCACGGGACTGGACATGCAGTGCTCCGGCTTGGCGATGGACCCGGATCGCGGCCACCTGTGGGCGATCCTGCGCAACAACCCCCTCGGCACCGTGTCGAGATTCGTCGAGCTCGACGTCAATGTGGATCCGCCGGTGATCCTCCAGGGCCCCCTGGACGTGCCCTGGCCGGGAGGGCCGAGCGCGATCAGCTCGGCCGGCCTCGAGTACAACAGCCTCGACTGCACGCTGCT
>Ga0184637_10000259_pt1 | contig 38800 bp, 27 predicted proteins | sample PLM3_127_b2_FD_133143 | JGI IMG/M metagenome (GOLD analysis project Ga0184637, IMG submission 133143) | Groundwater sediment microbial communities from an aquifer in East River, Colorado, USA - PLM3_127_b2 | ecosystem: Environmental > Terrestrial > Soil > Riparian zone | place: USA: East River... | reverse complement strand
TCGGCCAGGACCACCTCGAGCGCCGCCTCGGCTCGCCGACCGCGGTCATCGCCGGCCGCGATCGCGACCGGCTCGGCCCGATCCTGACCGCCGCCGACCTCGGCCGCAACGAGCGCACCGCCATGGCCGCGTTCGACGGCGAGCGCACCCTGGCCGAGGTGGCCCGGTTCGCTCCCGATCGCCCGGTGGCGACGGCGCGCATGTGCCTGCGCGGACTCCGTCCTCTCGCGCAGGCGGGCCCCCAGGCAGGCCCCGGTCAGGTAGGCCCCGGCCAGGCAGGGGCCGGTCAGACAGGCCCTCGGCTTCTTGCCCCCTCGACGATCGGTGGCCCAGTCGCCACTCTGGCCGGCATCGCACGCCCCGAACGCCTGGCCGAAGGCCTCGCTGCGGCCGGCTTGACCGTCGCCACCCACCACGAGTTTCCGGATCATTACCGCTTCTCGCCTCGGGACCTCGAAGCGATCGCGGGAGCGACGCGCGGACTCTCGGCGGTCGTGACCACGGAAAAGGACGAGCCCCGGCTCCTGTCCGCCGGTGAGCGGCCTTCTTCGGCCCCCGTCCTGAATGGGATTCCCATCCTGGTCGCGGTGCTGGACCTGGTCTTCACCTCGGGGGAGGCCGAGTTGCTCGGGGCGGTGGGGGCGGTTGCGGGAGTTGATTTAACCCAGTCCTAGAAAGCGTCACCACATTAGATTGTGGTTTCTGTTTGCGATTTCGCTTTAGCTCTAGAAAGTCGGCCTTCAAGTGATGGTTGAAGTCAGGCGGAGGAGGAAGGCGAGGTTGGCGTCGAGCAGCAACACGGATGTCCTGGTGATCGGGTCCGGGATCGCCGGTCTCACGGCCGCGCTCAAGTGCGCACCGGCGGGCCGGGTGCTGATCGTCACCAAGAAGGAGGACCGCGAGTCCAACACCAACTATGCCCAAGGGGGGATGGCCGCGGTCATGGGTCCCGGCGATCGCTACGAAGTCCATGTGCGCGACACCCTGCGGGCGGGAGTTGGGCTCTGTCACCGTGACGCGGTCGAGCTGATGGTGCGCCAGGGACCCGCCCGGGTACGGGAGCTCGTGCGGCTCGGGGTCCACTTCTCGCGCGCCGGCCGCGGCTATGCCCTGGGGCGCGAGGGCGGGCATTCGCGCCGTCGGATCGTGCACGCGGCCGACATGACCGGGCGCGAGATCGAGCGCGCCCTGCTCGAAGCGGTGGCGGCCACTCCCGGGATCCGTGTCCTCGAGCATCACCTGGCGGTGGACCTGATCCTCGCCTCCCGGTTGGGAATCCGGGAAGGAGGTGAGCGCTGCTGGGGCGCCTACGTGATGGACTCGGCGACCCGGGCGATCGAGCCGGTCACGGCCGCGGTGACCATCCTCGCCTCCGGAGGCTCGGGTCGCGTGTACCTTTATACGTCGAACCCGGACATCGCCACCGGGGACGGCGTGGCCATCGCCTATCGGGCGGGGGCGGCGGTCGGGAATCTCGAGTTCGTGCAGTTCCACCCGACCTGTCTCTACCATCCGCGGGCCCGTTCCTTCCTCATCTCGGAGGCGGTGCGGGGGGAGGGCGCCGTGCTCCGCGCCCTCGACGGGCGGCGCTTCATGGTGCGGGCGCACCCGCGCGCCGAGCTGGCGCCGCGCGACGTGGTGGCGCGGGCCATCGACGCCGAAATGAAGCGGAGCGGGGTTCCCCACGTCTGGCTCGACGCCACCCATCTCGACCCTTTGTGGGTGCGAGAGCGGTTCCCGACCATCGACGCGCGGCTCCGCGAGCTGGGGGTCGACATGACGCGGCAGCCGATCCCGGTGGTGCCGGCGGCCCACTATCAGTGCGGCGGGGTGGTGACCGATCTCCATGCTCGGACCACCATCCCCGCTCTCTTAGCCGTCGGCGAGGTGGCGATGACCGGGGTGCACGGGGCCAACCGCCTGGCCTCGAACTCGCTGCTCGAGGCGGTGGTCTTCGCCCACCGGGCCGCCGCCCAGGCCCGGGCCATCCTCCGACTCCGGCGGCGCCGGCCGCGGGCCCGGCCCTGGGAGCCGGGCAAGGCCGGCCGGCCGCGAGAGACGGTCACCTTCGACCACAACTGGGACGGTGTCCGGCGACTCATGTGGGACTATGTGGGCATCGTGCGGAGCGACGACCGGCTGGCGCGAGCCGAGCGTCGCATCCAGCTCCTGCGCGAGGAGATCGAGGCGAGCTACCGCGACTACGTGCTCGATGCCGACCTGGTCGAGCTCAGGAACATCGGCCTCCTGGCCGAGCTGATCATCCGCTCGGCCCGCCGGCGGCGAGAGTCGCGCGGGCTCCATTGGAATCGGGACCATCCGCGGCGTGACGACCGCCGCTGGCGGCGCGACAGCCTCATCCTGGCCGGAGGGTTCGTCGATCAGGCCCCGAGCCCCCGCGGACCACACAGCCCCCGCGGACCACAAAGCCCCCGCGGACCACGCAGCCGCCGCGGCACCCGAACGTCCAGCAGCGCCGGGAGCCGCCGCGGCACACGGAATCGCCGCCCCATGCGAGGATTGAAGGCATGACCCACAATGCGGCAAGCGACTTGCCTGCGGGCGGCTCGGACCGGCTCCTCCGGCGACCGGCCGTGGCCGGCGCGTTCTACCCCGACTCCCCGGGTCGTCTCGAAGCGGAGGTCGACGCCATGCTGGAGGAGGCGGAGCCCGCCGGCTTGCCTCGGACTCCGCTCGCCCTGATCGAGCCGCACGCCGGCTACATGTACTCGGGGGCAGTGGCGGCCGCCGGCTATCGCCAGCTCGCGGCGGAGGAAGAACGTGAGCGCGTGTTCATGGTCGGCCCCAGTCACCGCGCCGCCTTCCAGGGGGTCGCGGCTTGGGATGGCGATGGGTTCCTCACTCCGCTGGGCGAAGTGCCGGTCGACCGTGATGCGATCGCCGATCTCATCCATGAGGACTCCTGGATCGTCCGGCGGAATGGGGTTCACGATGGAGAGCATGCGATCGAGGTGCAGCTACCTTTCTTACAGCGGCGTCTCGGCCGCTTCCGGTTGGTCCCCCTGGTGATGGGGCGGCAGGACCAAGACACCTGCGAGCGCCTCGGGCGGGCGTTGGCGGCGGTCGCCGGCGCCCCGGGGACTCTCCTGGTCGCCAGCTCCGATCTCTCCCACTATCATCCTTATGACGTGGCGGTGGCTCTCGATCGCCGGACCCTCGAGTGGGTCGCGGCATTCGACCCCGAAGGGCTCCTGGCGGGGCTCAGGCGCGGGGAGTGCGAAGCTTGCGGCGGAGGGCCCATGGCCGCGGTGCTTTTCGCCGCGCGAGCCCTCGGCGGGCGCGAGGTGCGTGTCCTGAGCTACCGGAACTCCGGCGACGTCACCGGCGATCGATCTCAGGTGGTCGGCTATCCCGCGTGTGCGATCATCTGACGTCCGACAGACCATGGAACGCCCCGGCGAGCGCATGGAACCGATCGAGAAGATTGACCAGATCCTCGAGCGCGACACCCGCTACCGGATCGAGGCCTACAGCTTCGTGCTCGAAGCGCTGGGCCATGCCATGGTCCAGACCGGTCGAGTCGGGCATGTGACCGCCGCCGAGCTCATGGCCGGAATTCGCGATCACGCCCTCGATCAGTTCGGCGCGCTGGCCAAGACGGTCTTCAACCATTGGGGCATCACCCAATCGAGCCAGTTCGGAGACATCGTATTCAATCTCATCGACGCGGGATTGCTCGGCAAGCGTCCGGAGGACCGGCGAGAGGATTTCGATGCAGCGAGTTTTGATTTCGACACCGAGTGGGTGGACCGGAGCTCCTGAGCCCGGGAGCTCATGAGGACCTATCTCGCCCTGCTGGGGACGCTGCGCCCTTACCGGCGTCTCCTGGCCCAGACCCTGGCGGCCACGATCGCCTTCTCGATCCTGAGCGCGATCTCGATCGGGATGATCTCACCGCTCACCCGGGCTCTGTTCGCGCGGGTCGATCCGGCAGGGCAGATCGCGGGACAGGTCGCGGCGCCCAGCCCGATCGGTGGACCCCAATCATCGCTCCCGCGGATCGAGGACATCCCCGTCGTCCGCGGCCTCCGCGCCCGGATCGAGGAGTACCTCTTCGCCGGCGAGCCGGCGGCGGCGCTCCGCCGGGTCTGTGTCGCCATCCTCGTCGTCTTCTTCCTCAAGGGGCTGGCCGCCTACGCCGAGCAGGTGTCGATCAACCGGATCGAGCAATCGGTGGTGCGAGATCTACGTAATCGCATCTTCGCCCACCTCACCACTCTCTCCCTCGATTTCTTTCACCGGCGGCGAGCCGGGCACTTGATCTCCCGGGTCACGAACGACGTGGGTCTGGTGCGAGGGGCGGTGACCGCCGGGATCTTCAGCAGCACGCGCGAGTTGTTGCTGCTCATCGCCAGCCTCTGCTGGGTGTTCTGGGTCAGCGTCCCCCTGGCCCTGGTCTCGCTCTTGGTGGTGCCGCCGAGCGTGCTCTTGATCGTGGCGCTCGCCCGAAAGCTCCGGCGCTCCAGCCAGCGCACCCAGGAGCGGATGGCCGATCTCACCACGGTCCTGCACGAGACTCTCGGCGGCATGCGGGTGGTCAAGGCCTTCGCCATGGAGAAGTTCGAGCTGAACCGCTTCCGCGCCGCCACCGAGCGCGCCTACCGCGCCTTTCTCCGGCTCCGGCGCTACTGGGCGGTGTCGAGCCCGCTCTCCGAGATGCTCGGTGTGGGGGCGGCGGTGGCGGTGATCGCCTACGGCGGCCAGCTCATTTTGATCAAGCAGACGCTCACCCCCGACCGCTTCCTCCTGTTCTTGGTCGCGATGCTGTCGATGCATCGACCGCTCCGGAAGATCGCCTCGGTCAACGCCGACATTCAGGAGGGCACCGCGGCGGCGGAGCGGATCTTCGGCCTCCTGGCAGTGGCGCCGAGCGTGGTGGAACGGCCGGACGCGCGGCCGGTGGATCGGATCTCGAACGCGCTCCGCTTCGAGGGGGTCGAGTTCTGCTACGAGCCGGGGCGGCCGGTGCTCACCGGGATCCACCTCGAAGTGCGCGCCGGCGAGGTGGTGGCCTTGGTGGGCCCTTCGGGGGCCGGCAAGTCCACCCTCGCCGATCTGGTGCCGCGGTTCTACGACCCCACCACCGGGCGAATCACCCTCGACGGGGTCGATCTGCGTGATCTCCGTCTCGCCGACTTGCGCCGGCTGATCGGAATCGTCACCCAGGACGTGATCCTCTTCAACGACACCGTGCGCGCCAACATCGCCTACGGCGACGATTCGATGCCCGAGGAAGCGGTGCGCGAGGCGGCGCACGCCGCGCATGCCGCGGAGTTCATCGAGGCCCTTCCCCAGGGCTACTCGACCGAGATCGGGGATCGCGGCGTCCGGCTCTCCGGCGGCCAGCGCCAGCGGCTCGCGATCGCCCGCGCCATTCTCAAGAACCCGCCGATCCTGATCCTGGACGAGGCGACCTCCGCCCTCGACTCCGAATCCGAGCGCCTGGTGCAGGCGGCGATCGCCCGCCTGATGGCGGGGAGGACTGCGCTCGTGATCGCGCACCGGCTGTCGACAGTGCGCGCCGCCGATCGGATCGTGGTCCTCGACCGCGGCCGCATCGTCGAGGAGGGGAGCCACAGCGAGCTTCTGCGTCGCGGCGGCCTCTACACCCGGTTGCACGCGGTCGAAGCCGCGGGTGAGGGGGTCGCGGTTGGCGATGCGTCGGGTGGCGAAGCCGCCCCCGATCCGGACGCATTCAGGGAGGCCGCGCGGTGAAGGAGGAGATCCTCGTGGTTCGCTTCGGTTCGCTGGGCGACGTGATGCTCACTCTGCCCGCCCTGTCGCTCCTGCGCGACCGGAGCCCCGAAGTCCGGATCGTCTATCTCACCAAGGCGGTCTATGCCCCGCTTGCCGCCGCCTTTCCAATGGTGGACGAAGTTATCGCTCTCACTCCGGCGGACTGCGGGTTCACCGGGCTCATCCGCCTCGCCCGGCGAATCCGCGCCCGCCGCTTCGCCTCGGTCTATGACTTGCACGGCAGTGCGCGGAGCCGGTTCGTGACCACGGCCAGCGGCGCCCGCGAGCGCCGGCGGGTGGCCGGCCGCGCTCTGGCCCGCCGGTGGCTGGTGGCGCGCGCGACCGCCCGCCGGCTCCTCGATCGCCCGGCGCCAACGGCGGAGGCGAGCCCGCCGGTAGCCGCGCTCGCCGCCGCGCGCGTCGTCGACCCGCCGCTCACCGCCGCTGACTTGCCGGCCCCCGTCCTGCGCTTCCCGGCGGCCGCCACCGCTGCCGCGGCCCGCTGGCTCGCCCCGCTCCCGCACCCGCGGATCGCCCTCTGCCCGGGCGCGCGCCATGCCACCAAACGCTGGCCCGGCTTCCCGGCGCTCGCCGGCGAGCTCATCCGGCGGGACGCCGGAGTGGTGGTGGTCCTCGGTCCCGACGACACCTGGGATGGCCCGGCGGGGCTTCCCATCGTGCGCGGACCGCTCGTCGATCTCGCGGCGCTGCTCGCCGGCTGCGATCTCGCGATCGGCAACGACTCCGGGCTCGCGCATGTCGCCGCGGCCGCCGGTACCCCGGCGGTCGTCCTCTTCGGCCCCACCGTGCCCGCTCTCGGCTTTCGGCCGGCGGGGCCGCACCGGGTGCTCGAGAGGGCCGATCTCGGCTGCCGCCCATGCGCGGTGCACGGCGGGCCGCGTTGCCCGCGCGGCGACCACGCCTGCCTGGTCGGGATCGCTCCCGAGGAGGTGCGGAGCGCCGCCGACGATCTCTTGGCTGCGATTCGCCCCGAGCGAGTGGATTTTCGCTGATGACCGCCAATTTCCACCGGAGGCTCGGCGTCGCTTGCGCGCTGGCCCTCGGTCTTGGCGCTCTCGCCGTCTACGCGGCCACCGCCTACCGCACCGTGCCGTTCTGGGACGCGGGCGAGTTCATCGCCACCAGCTTCATTCTCGGCATCCCTCACCAGCCATCCACGCCGCTCTATGTCCTCATCGGCCGCCTCGCCACCCTGGTGCCGGTGGGATCGATCGCCTTCCGGATGAACATGCTGTCGGCGGTGGCGACGGCCCTGGCGGTGCTCTTCACTTTCCTTGCCACCGATCGGCTGGCGCGGCGCATGGATGCGGCACGCACGAGTTCGGGGCGACCGGATGCGGAGCGCGTGGATGCGGGCGGATCAGGCACGCGCCACGTGACCGGGATCGTGGCCGGGCTCGTGGCCGGGGCCCTGGTCGCGTTCTCGAGCACGATCTGGTTCAACGCCATCGAGGCCGAGGTCTACGCCCTTTCCGGGATGATGGTGGCGCTGTCGATCTGGCTGGTGGTGCGCTGGGCCGACCGCGCGCCTACCGCGAACGCGCCAGCTGCGGCCCGTGACCTCAAGGTGCTCCTGCTCGTCTTCTACCTCCTGAGCTTGTCGGTCGGCATCCACCTCGGAACCTACCTGGTCCTGCCCGGGCTCCTGGTGTTCGTCATTCACGAGCAGGTGGGAAGCTGGAGCCGCACCTTCGCTCTCCTCGCCGCCCTCGGCGGCGGCCTCCTCGCGGTGGGCGTCGCCGGGCAGGTCGCGGGGTGGATGGGCGCCGGCGCGGCCAGCGAAGCCGCCGGCTTCCTCGCGGTCAGCCTGCTCATCCTCACGGTGGCGCGCCTCCGCCGCCCGGCCGGGGTCCTTCTCGTCCTCTTGTTGCTCGGGCTGAGCGTCCACCTGTTTCTCCCCATCCGCGCCCATCTCGACCCCATGATCAACGAGGGCGAGCCCGACAACTGGCGCGCCTTTTGGGACACCCTGACTCGCGCCCAGTACCCGGCCTCGAACCCCTTCGTGCGGCGGGCGCCAGCTCTCTTCCAGATCGAGATGTTCTTCCGCTATCTGCGCGAGCAGTGGTCGCTGATCCCAGGGACTATAGGAGCGTTGAGTGGGGTCCTCGTCGTCGGAGGCGCCGCGCTGGCCGGCGCCTGGGCCCAGGCTCGGCGGGATCGGAGCGGCTTCGCCTTGCTCGCCGTCCTGGCCCTGGTCACCGGGCCGGGGATGGTCGTCTACCTGAACCTCACCGATCACGAAGTCCGCGAGCGCGACTACTTCTTCACCGGCTTCTTTCAAACTTGGGCGATGTGGGCGGGATTGGGGGCGGCAATGGCGGCGCGGGCGGTTGCCGGGGCTCGGCGGGGCGAAGTTCCGGTTCCGCGGCTGGCCGTCGCCGGGCTGCTCATCTTTCTACTCGCCCTGCTGCCGATGCAGACTCAGTGGTTCGTGCATGACCGGAGCGGCGATTCGATCGCCCGCGACTACGCCTACAACTTGCTCGTGCCCCTGCCCCCGGATGCGATCCTCTTCACCAACGGGGACAACGACACCTTCCCCCCCTGGTATCTGCAAGAAGTTGAGGGCATCCGCAAAGATGTGCGGGTGGTGAACTTGAGTCTCCTCAACACTCCATGGTACGCGCGCCAGTGCCGCGACTACGAGCCGCGGGTTCCGCTCCAGCTTACCGACGTCGAGATCCAGGCCTTGCAGCCGATCATCGACCCCGAGTCCGACAAGCTCCTCTTGGTCAAGGATCTCGCGGTTCACCAGATCATGCGTGACAACCGGAACCAGCGACCACTCTATCTCGCGGTCACGGTGCCCGATCGCATGGGACTCGAGGAGCGCTTGACGATGGAGGGCCTGGCTCACCGCATCCATCCCGAGGCCACTCCGGCGCGGATCGATCTCGAGATCTGCCGCCGCAACGTGGACGAGGTCTTCACTCCCCTGAATGGCATCCTGACTCCCGACGGCAAGACCGACATGAGCTTCTACCGGGATGAGAATGAGGCCCGGTTGATCCAGAACTATGCGGCGATCCACTTCTACATGGCGATCGAGTACGACCGGCAGGGCAAGGTGGAGGAAGCCCTGGCCGAGGCCCAGCGCGCCCAGGAAGTGAGCCCGAACTTTGCCGGCAACCGGCTCTTCCTCGGGATCCTGTACGAGAAACGGGGGGACCTGGCCAAGGCGGAGGCTCACTACCGGGCCTCGCTTGCCCTGAACGGGGCGGATCCGGGCGCCGGGTTGGGAACGACTGCGCGGCTCAACCATCGTCTGGGCTGGGTCCTCGCTCAGCAGGGAAGATACGACGAGGCGTTGCCGATCTTACGGAAGGCGGTCGAGCTGGGCGGCCCAGGCTACTTCGACCCCTATGCCTCGCTGTTCGAGATCCACATGCGGTTGGGGCAGGTCGCGGATGGGGTGGCGGTGCTGGACGCCTGGCTCGCCGTGCATCCTGGCGACGCCGAGGTGCGGCGAGTCCGGGACCAGGCGCAGAGCGGGGAGCTGCCGCCGGACACGGGCCTGGATTGACCCGCCCCGCCGTTCTGGATGGGATCACTCGCCGCTCTCGATGGATCAACCCGCCGCCTTCGCGGCGTGAAGGAGCTCCATGGCTGATCGCGCCCTGGTCACCGGGGTGGCCGGCTTCATCGGCTCCCATCTCGCCGAGGCTCTCGTCGCCCGCGGGCACGAGGTGGTGGGCGTTGACCTCCTCACCGACTACTACGATCCCAAGCTCAAGGAGGCCAACCTCGCCGGTCTCCGCTCCGAGCCACGCTTCCGTTTCGTGCGTGCCGACCTGAACGAGGTGGACCTGGATGAGGTGGCAGCGGGGGTGAGCGTGGTCTTCCACCAGGCGGCGCAGCCGGGAGTGCGGGCGAGCTGGGGGCGGGAGTTCACGACTTACACCCGGCAGAACGTGGATGCCACCCAACGGCTGCTCGAGTTCTTTCGTACCCGGCCGCTCCGGCGCTTCGTCTACGCCTCGTCGTCCTCGGTCTACGGCGAGACCACCGAGCTGCCGATGCGCGAGGACGGCCCGACCCAGCCGCACTCTCCCTACGGGGTGACCAAGCTCGCCGGCGAGCACCTCGCCCGCCTCTACCACCGGAACTTCGGCATGCCCACCGTGTCGCTGCGCTACTTCACGGTCTACGGGCCGCGCCAGCGTCCGGACATGGCTTTCCGCCGGTTCATCGGGGCTCTGCTCGCCGGCCGCCCGATCGTGGTCTATGGGGATGGCCGGCAGACCCGCGACTTCACCTTCATCGACGACGCCGTGGCCGCCAACCTGGCCGCTGCGGAACGCGGAGCTCCGGGTGCCGTGCTCAACATCGGCGGCGGCTCGCGGGTCACGCTCCGCGAAGCCCTCGATCTCCTGCTCGGTCTGGTCGGCAAGGGAGACGTGCGGTACGAGGCGGCGCAGCACGGGGACGTAAGCCACACCTGGGCGGACACGAGTCGAGCCAAGGCCGAGCTCGGTTTCACCCCGGCGGTGAGACTGGCCGATGGCCTCGAGCGCCAGGTGGCCTGGCAGCGACAGCGGGTCGCCGCGCCGAGCTAAGCGCAGGCGCCAGTCGCTTGCGCTATAGTGTTCTGAGTCATGAGTTTGCTATCTAAGTGGGTATGGGGACGCATGGATGAGCGCGACTCGCCCGGTGACTTCGACTAAGACCCAGACGGCGCTTGCCGCCGCTCCCTCGGCGGCCGCCGGCGTGCTTCCGGCGCGCCCGCGCCTTCTGAGCGTGATCGTCCCGGTGTGGAACGAGGTCGAGTCGGTGGCCGAGCTCGTGAGCCAGCTCCGCCAGGTGCTCGGTGCCCACGGCGAGCCCTACGAGATCCTATTCGTCGACGACGGCTCGGCCGACGGCACCTTCGAAGCTGTCGCCCGCGCCGCCGCCGGTGAGCCGGCGCTCCGGGCCATCCGGCTCCGCCGCCACTTCGGCAAGTCGGCGACCCTCGCCGCCGGCTTCCGCGAGGCGCGGGGCCAGATCGTCGTCACCATCGACGGCGATCTTCAAGATGACCCCTCCGAGATTCCGAACCTGCTCGCCAAGCTCGATCAGGGCTACGACCTGGTTTCGGGCTGGAAGACGAAGCGCCAAGATCCATGGTCCAAGCGCATCCCCTCTCGCTTCTTCAATCTCGTCACCCGCCGGATCTCGGGTCTCGATATCCACGACTTCAATTGCGGGCTCAAGGTCTATCGCCGCGAGGTGGTCGATGCGATCGATGTCTACGGTGAGCTTCACCGCTATCTGCCCGCCCTCGCCCATTGGGCGGGATTCCGGGTCGGAGAGCTGCCGGTCGTGCATCACCCGCGACGGCACGGCCTGACCAAGTTCGGTCGCTCCCGCTATCTGAACGGCTTTCTCGATCTCCTCGGGGTCATGTTCTTGAACTCGAGCGAGCGGAGCCCACTCCACCTCTTCGGCCGGCTGGGTCTCGCTTCGGCGGCGGCGGGATTCTTGATCTGTGCCGTATTCCTCGCCCAATGGTTGGGCGGAAGTCCGCTCCGCGTTCGCCCGCTCATGCTGTTCGGGTTGGCGCTCATCCTGCTCGCGGTGCAGTTTGTCTCGATCGGTTTCCTCGGCGAGCTGGTGGTCAAGGAGCGGGGCTCGCGTCCCTATCCGATCCGCGACCGCCTGGGGTGACGCCGTTCGGCCGCCGGCCTGGACGGCGGCAGCTAACCAAGAGATGAGAACGGGCGCAAACAGGGAGGGAGCCGGGGCGCCGCGCGTGCTCGTCATCGTCGTGCACTGGAACGGCCTCGAGCACACCGACCGCTGTCTTCACTCGCTCGAGCGGCTCACCTTTCCCAACGTGAGCGTGCTGGTGGTGGACAACGGCTCCACCGATGGCTCGGGGGAGGAGATCGCCGCGCGCTTCCCGGCGGTCGAGATGCTCCGGCTCCCGGAAAACCTCTACTACGCCGGCGGCGCCAATCGCGGGCTCCGGCGCGCTCTGGCCCAGGGCTTCGACCATGCCGTCATCCTCAACAACGACACCGAGGCGGCACCGGATCTGATCGACCGCCTGGTGGAAGTGGCGGAGTCCAATCCGGCGATCGGCCTCGTGGGTCCGAAGATCCTGCATCTCGACCGGCCAGATCTCATCTGGTCGGCGGGCGGTCGCATCCACTATTGGCGCGGCATGTTCCACCACCTGGGGTTGCGACAGCCCGACGGGCCGGCCTGGAACCGCGAGCGGGACGTGGACTACCTGACCGGCTGCTGCATCCTCGTCACGCGCTCGGTCCTGATCGATGTTGGCTACCTGGACACCGGGTTCACCATGTACTCGGAGGACGCCGACTGGTGCGTGCGCGCCCGCCGGTCGGGCTACCGGGTGGTTTACGCCCCGCGGGCCCGCCTGGGCCACCGGGTGTCCGCCGCTTCGGGCGGCGGGCTGACGCCGTACAAGATGTACCATCGGGTCCGATCGAACCTCCTCTTCTTCCAGCGCCACGCTCGCCCATGGCACTGGCTCACGATCGTGATCCTCCTGCCGCTCGAGTTCGCCTGGTTTGCAGTCCGCCAGCTCCGCTACGGGAACCGGCGGGTGGTGCAGGCGGCGTTCAAGGCCCTCGCCGACCTCGCGCGGCGGGCGCCGCGCCAGGCGTCGTGACGGCGCCGGAGCGCCCATGACCGGGTTTCAACTCGAGGAATACAAGCAGTTCTACGAGAACTGGGCCCAGCGCCGGGAAGATCCGCTCGAAGCCGACTACAACGCGCAAGCATCGAAGTGGAAATGGGAGCACTTGCGCCCCTTGATCAGCCGCCATCTCACCCCCGAGAGCGTGCTCGAGTTTGGTTGCGGGTCGGGGGAGATGCTGGCGATGGCGCGCTCGAGCTTCCCCCGAGCCAAGCTCTATGGGATCGATCTCTCCGAGCGCATGATCGACATGGCGAAGCAGCGGCTGGGCGATGCAACCCTGATCTGCGGGTCCGATGATCGGCTCGAAGACTGGCGGCCGCCGGTCGATCTGGTCCTGGCCGTGGACATCCTCGAGCATCTGGTGGATCCGGTGAAGGTGGCGCGCGCGCTAGGGAAGGCGGGGCGCTGGGTGGCCCTGTGGATTCCCATCGAGCGGCGAGTGATCCGGCTCGGGATCAGCAAGCAGAAGACCGGCATCGAGCACCTGTCGGGTCACATTCATTTCTGGACCCTCGAGGAGTCGCGCCGCTTGCTGCGCGCGGCGGGGCTTCGCATTCTCGAGGAAGGCATGGCCGATCCCCCGGAGTCGTTGCGCTACCATCCGGCGATGACCCGCCTGGTGCCGAGTTGGCCCCGCACCCCGATCGGAATCTTGCGCGGCGCTCACCACGCTTTCGAGGTGGCGCTCGAGCGCTTTTCCTCCCGGCACGCGAGCTTGCTCCACCGATGGATGTTCGGCTCCACCCACTTTGTCCTCGCCACCACCGAGGGTGCCGGCTAGGCGCGAGCGGATGCCGGCCAGGCGCGAGGGGATGTCGAGTCGCATCGGGGTTTTGATCCTCACCCCCTGGTACCCGACCCCGGACCTGCCGCACCGCGGCATCTTCGTCGTCGATCAGGCGCGGGCCTTGGCCGGGGCGGGGGCGCGGGTGACCGTGCTCCATCCCGATGCCCGCCCGTTTGCCCTTCGTGGGATTTATGCCCTCCGCGGCACCAAGGTCTGGCCTTCCCGGGTGGAGGACGGGGTCACCGTCCTCGCGGCCACGCGCCCCGCGTTTCTGCCGCGGCTCGAGATCGCCTACGCCTGCACATCTCAACGCCTCACCTCCCGCCTGCTCGCCGAGCTGCCCGCCGCCTCCCGGCCCGATATGGTTCACGCCCATGTGAGCTATCCCACCGGTGCCATCGCGGTCGAACTCGGGCGACGGTGGCGGCGGCCGGTGGTGATCACCGAGCACTACGCGCCGTTCAGCGAGCTGATCGCCCGACCCCTGGCTCGCCGGCGGGCGCTTTCGGCCCTCGGCCAGGCCGACGCGGTGGTCGCGGTGAGCTCGGCGCTGGCGCGGGACATGGCCGCGGCGGGGCTCGCGCGGCCGGTCGAGGTGGTTCCCAATGTGGTGGATGTGAGTCAGTTCCAGCCCCGGCCGCTGCCCCCGGCCGCACCGTTCAAGGTGATCGCCATCGGCAGCCTGATCGCGCGCAAGGACCCGGTGACCATCCTGGAAGCCGCCGCCCGCCTGGCAGGGGACCGTCCCGAGCTGGGAGTGCGCGTCACCTTCGTCGGGTCGGGGCCGCTCGAGCGGGAGCTCGAGCAACGGGCGCAGGCGCTGGGTCTGGCCGACCGGGTGGTGCTCACCGGAGATCTATCGCGGCCCGAGGTTGCGCGCGAGCTGGCCGCGCACCATCTCTTGGTGGTGGCGAGCCGGAGCGAGACCTTCAGCGTGGTGGCGGCGGAAGCCCTGGCGTCCGGCCGGCCGGTGGTCTCGACCCGCTGCGGCGGGCCCGAGGATTTCGTCACCCCCGAGGTCGGCGAGTTGATCCCGATCGGCGACCCGGCGGCGATGGCCGGGGCCTGGGCGCGCTGGGCCGATCGACTCCCGGCGACCGATCCCCACCGCATTGCCCAGTTCGCCCAGTCGCGGTTTGCGCCTAAGACCGTCGCCGCGCGACTACTCGACCTCTACGACCGCTGCCGGACGGAAGCCCGATGAGTCTCGATCCCGGACTCGACGCCCCGATGCCGGCCCCGATCGAGTCGCCCTCGGTGGCCCGGCGCGTCAAGGTGCTCACCAAGGACTCGCTCGTCTACGGGCTCGGAATGGCCGGGCAGAAGTTCATCGGACTCCTTCTCCTGCCGGTTCTCACCCGCGTCTTCGAGCCGGCCGAGTATGGAGCCAACGAGCTGATCGGGCTCCTGGTTCTCATGGTCTCGTACTTCGTGGTGCTGGGGAACGACGCCGCGCTGCTCCGCTTCTCCTTTGACACCGACTCGGACGACGAGCGGCGGCGCATCGCCACCGCCGGACTGCTGATGCGAGTGGCGGTAGCCACGGCGCTCACGCTCATCTGTCTGCCGGCGAGTAGCCTCATCTCATACCTCATCTTCGACTCGCCGGAGTATTCGCGGTTCGTCCTCGTCGCCCTCCTCGATCTGCCCTTCGCCACCGTGGTCAAGTTCTGCATCGATCTCTTGCGGGTTCGGCTCCGCCCGCGGGAGTTTGTCGCCTACTCGCTCGGGAACCTGGCGGCGATCGCGCTCCTCACCGTCGTCCTGGTCCCGTCCGTGCTCCAGATCGAGCTTCCGCTGATCGGCGCCCACCTATCGCTCCATGGCCATGGGATGGGACTCATGGGCGTGTTCGTGGCCAGGCTCATTGCGGACTTGACCTTCGCCGTGCTGGGCCTGGCCTGGACCTGGAAGGACTACGCGCGCTCGGCGTCGCTGAAGGTGCTGGGCGGCATGCTACGCTATGGCTTGCCGTTGGTGCCGGTGGGGCTCGCCCAGTTCGTCCTCGCCTATGCCGACCGCTACGTTCTCAACCGATTCGTCTCGCTCGACCAGGTGGGACCCTACTCGGTCGGCGCCAAGGTCGCCTCGTTCATGATGCTGTTCGTCGCCGCCTTCCAGTACGCGTGGGGGCCGTTCGCCATCTCGATTTTCCGCGAAGCCAACGCCCGCGAGACCTACGCCAAGGTCTTCCTGCTCTACACCTTCGTCGCCGGCGCCATCGGTCTCGTCCTCACCTGTCTGGCCCGAGAGTTCCTCGCCCTCATCACCACCGCGCACTACGTGCACGGCTATCGCATGGCCGGATTTTTGGTGTTTGCCGCCATGGCCAACGGCGCCTTCATCATTCTCACCACCGGGCTCCAGATCGCCAAGCGCACCGTCTGGATGGGCGGCACTGCGGTCGCGGCCGCGCTGTTGAACGTGGCGCTCAACCTTCTCCTGGTCGGTAGCCTGGAGGCCTACGGAGTGGCCACCGCGAGCCTGGTCAGCCAGGCGGCGGCGGCGATCTTTCTGTTTGCCGTCGCCCAGCGGATCTACCCGGTGCCCTTCCACCCCGGCCGGGTGCTCCTCACTTTCCTCATGGCGATCGGGCTCGCGGCCCTCGGCATCTACTTCGGGCGCACCGGCCCGGCGGCGGCGGCCGCGGCCACGGCCGGCGCTCTGGTTCTCTATCTCGCGGGAACGATCGGGCTCAAGGTCGTTTCTGTGCAAGATTTCGTGATCCTGCGCAACTATTTGCAGAAGGTTGCGGGGCGGTGAAGAAGTGACATGTGCGGTATTGCCGGCATCTGGCGCCTGGACGGCGCCCCGGTAAGCCCGGAGCGGGTGCGGCGCATGGCCGCGGCCATGCATCACCGGGGGCCGGACGACGAAGGCTATGTGGCCCTCGACCCGATCGGGGGCCGCCCGCCGGTCCCGCTGGGCGGCCCCCACACCGCCCCCGACGCTCGGGGCTGGCCGCTGCCCTATGCGCCGCCGGCCGCCGATCTGGACCCCCAAGACCATGCCCTGGTGATCGGACAGGTGCGGCTGTCGATCATCGATCTCTCCCCCGGAGGTCACCAGCCGCTTTGCAACGAAGACGGCCAGGTGTGGGTCACGTTCGGCGGTGAGATCTTCAACTACGTCGAGCTTCGGACCGAGCTCGCCGCCCGCGGCTACCGTTTTCGCTCGGCCTGCGACACCGAAGTGCTGGTGCATGGTTACGCCGAGTGGGGAGAGGGGCTCTTCTCGCGGCTGAACGGCATGTGGGGCCTGGCCATCTGGGATGGGCGGCGGCGGCGACTCGTCTGCGCCCGCGACCGGCTGGGGGTCAAGCCCTTCTACTATCGCTATGACGGAGCCGAGTTCGCCTTTGCCTCCGAGCTTCGCGGCCTCAACTCGCTCGGCGGCGCGGCAACACCTGATCGAGCGGCGATCGGCCGGCTCATTGCCGAGGGTCGGGTGGATACCGGCCAGGGCACGTTCTTCGAGGGAATCCAGAGCTTGCCCCCGGCCCATTATGGAGTCGTGGGCGAGGGTGCGCTCGCCCTCACCCGGTACTGGGACATCCAGCCGGTACCGGCGTCCGCGCCCGACCCGAATCGCGTGGCGGAAGCCCTCCGCGAACTCCTGACCGACAGTGTTCGCCTGCGCCTGCGCAGCGACGTCCGGGTGGGAACCTGTCTCTCGGGCGGCATCGACTCGAGTTCGATCGTGGCCCTGGGCACTCGCCTCCTGGGCGGGCCGATGGACGCCTATTCGGTCGCCTACGATGAGGGCCCGGAGTTCGACGAGCGGGTGCACATGCGCGCCGTCTGCGAGGCGACCGGCGCCCGCCATCACCTGGTGATGCCGCGCGGCGAGGCGCTGCTCGACGAGCTCATGGCCGTGGCCCAGGCTCAGGAGGAACCCACCGCCGGCCCGGGCGTCTACTCCCAGTGGCAGGTGATGCGGCTCGCCGGAGCGAACGGAGCCAAGGTGCTGCTGGATGGCCAGGGGGCGGACGAGCTCTTCGGCGGGTACTTCGCCTTCTATTTCCCGCTCCGCATGCGCGATCTCATGGCAAGAGGGGAGATCGCGAGCGCGGTTGCTCTCGCCCGCGCCGCGCTCCGTCGCGGCCATTCGCCGCTCGAGGTGGCGGCGCGCACCGCCGAGCCTTGGATCCCTGGGACGTTGTTCCGGAGCGGGCGTCGCTGGCTGGGGGCCGGCGACTGGGGTCACGTGCTCACTCCCGAGCTCAGGGCGGCAAACCGTCCCGAGTCGGAGGCGTGGTCGGAGGCGTGGTCGGCGGCGTCACCGGCGTCGCCGGCGTCGGCGTTGCAGCAGCCGCCGCGTTTCGCCAGTCATCTGACCACCCGGCAATACGAGGACTTGAAGTGGCTCCTCCTGCCATCGCTGCTCCGCTACGAGGACCGAAACTCGATGGCGTTCTCGATCGAAGCGCGGGTGCCCTTTCTTGACTATCGATTGGTGGAGCTCGCCTTCGCCTTGCCTCCGGAGGTCAAGCTCGATCACGGGGTCACGAAGCGCGTGCTCCGGGAAGCGATGGCGGGCATCGTGCCCGCGTCGATCCTCGCCCGCACCGACAAGCGTGGATTCGAGACTCCGGTGGTGCGCTGGCTCCTGGCCCGCCACTCCGGCTGGCTCAAGGAGACTCTGCTCGGGGGCCGCGCGGTGGAGCGCGGGTTCCTCAATCGCCGAGCGGTGGGCCGCTTGCTCGAGCGCCAGCTCGCGCGACCGCGCGGGCCCGGGCATGAAGTGTGGCGGTTGGTGAGCCTCGAGCTGTGGCTCAGGGCGTTCTTCCGAGCAGGCGGAGGGTAGGGATGCAGGTGGTGGTGTTCTCGGAGGTCAAGTGGCGCTACATGCGCACGCGAAAGCGCTTCCTCCTCTCCCGCTTCCCTCCAGACTGGCCGATTCTGTTTCTCGAGCCGTTCAATCGCACCGACCCGAACCCGCTCAAGCCGGTGCGGGAGGGCCGGGTGATCGTGGCTGCGCTGCCGGTCCTCAAGCCGCGCACCACGTTTCGGGCGGTGAACGTGCTCCTCGGTTTCGCCTGGATGCGCGCCCTGCTCACGGCCTTGGTTCGGCTCTGGGAGGGGTTCCTGCTCAAGCGGTTCGGATGGTTCGCGGGCGGGCGGGGTCCGCGCCTCATCTATCTGTCGAATGTGCTCTTCATTCCGGTGGCCGAACGCTTGCCCCGCGATCTTCTGCTCTATGACGCCAATGACGACCCGGTGGGTTTCCCCGGCAGCCCGCCCTGGGTAGGCGCCTACCTTGACCGCACCCTGAAGGTGGCAGATCTTGTGGTATCGTGCTCCGAAGCGCTCGCCGTGCGGCTCCGCCGGCGCGGAGCGGTGGACGTGACGGTGATCGGCAATGGTGCGGAGATCGAACACTTCGCGGGCCCGGTCGATCCGGCGCGATTGCCGGCGGTGGGGCGGGACTTGAAGCGGCCACGCATCGGCTATGCCGGCGCCATTGCCGAATGGTTCGACTTCGAGCTGGTGGGGGAGGTGGCTGCAGCGCATCCGCAAGCGTCGGTGGTGGTGGTGGGGCCGGTGGCGGCGACGGTCCGGGCGGACGTGCAGGCCCTCATCCATGCCCACCCGAATGTGGTCTTTCCGGGCCGGGTGCCGTACGAGGACTTGCCCCACGTGGTGGGGTCGCTGGATGTCTGCCTGATCCCGTTCCGTCTCGGCCCGGCGACCGACGTTCTCAACCCGAACAAGGTCTACGAGTATCTCGCCGCCGGCCGCACCGTGGTGAGCCTCGCCTATTCCCCCGACCTCGAACGGCTCAAGGAATGGATCCTTCTCGCTGGCGACCGTCGCGAGTTCGTGGCTCGAGTGGGTGAGGCGCTCGCGGCTCCGCGCCCGCCGGCGGCGCTGCGCGCGGTCGCGGCCAGCCATAGCTGGGACCGGCGAGCGGGCGACCTCGTGGCTCTGGTGCGGGAACGGATGGGCGCCCCCGGTGGAGATGGGGGATGAAGCGTCGGGGCGCGGCGGCGGCCGGGAATGGGATTTGGATCCTGGCCGTGCTCTTGGGGGTGGCGGCCTTCTTCTATCCGGTCCTCTTCGGCGGGCAGGTCTTCTCCTCTCCCGATGCCCAGGCCCCCCAGGGGTTCGCGGTCTATGCCGAGGCCTGGCGAGCGCGCACCGGGCAGTATCCGTTCTGGAATCCTTTCATTTTCTGCGGCATGCCGTCATATGCTGCGCTAGCCTACAATCCCGACATCTACTTCCCGGACTGGATCTTCAAACTGCTCGGCAACATGGCCCCGCCGATGCTCTGGCTCATCGCCTACTACATGATCGGGGCGGTGGCTCTCTTCGCTTTTCTCCGCGACCGCGGGGCGCTCCCGGGGCCGGCCGCCTTGGGCGGCCTCCTCTTCGCCCTCACCCCCAACTTGATCGCGGTCGGCGGGCACGGCCACGGCAGCCAGCTGGTCAACTCGGGGCTCATCCCGGTGGTCCTCCTGGCCCTGCACCGCTTTCTCGCCCGTGGGACGACCTCCTGGCTTGCGCTCCTCGCCCTCGCTCTCGGGGCTCAGGTGCTCCGGGGGCATGTCCAGATCGCCTTCTACACCTGGCTCGTGGTCGCGATCTATCTCGGGTTCTATGTCGCCGACCGGCGGCGCGGCGGATCCACCTTCGCCGTTCCCCTGGCCCGCGGCCTCGGCGGGGTGGTACTCGCTCTCGTTCTCGCCGTGCTTCTCGGAGCCGTCATCATCTTGCCGGTCGCCGCCTACACCCCCCACTCGATTCGAGGCGGGGGGCCGACCGGCGGGGTATCGATTGAGTATGCGACCGCCTGGTCGCTCGGCTGGGCCGAGCTCCTGACCCTGGTCGTGCCTTCGGCCTTCGGCTTCGGGGGTGCGACCTACTGGGGAACGATGCCCTTCACCGACTACCCCAACGGCTATATGGGCATTCTCACCCTGGGCTTCGCTGCCTTCGGCCTCTGGCAGACCCGCGGGCGCGGCCAAGGGTTCTTCGTCGTGCTCGCGGTCCTCGGGCTCCTGATCGCGCTGGGCAAGCACTTTTTCCTCTACGATCTCTTCTATCGCCTGCTCCCGTTTTGGAACAAGTTCCGGGTGCCGGTCATGATCCTCGTCCTCACCCAGCTGGCGGTGGCGAGCCTCTGCGCTCTCGGCTTGAGCCGAATGCTGGCCCTCGCCCGCGAGGCCCCGGCCGCCGCCTCTCCTGCCGCCCGGCTCTGCGGGCGCCTGGCGGCCGCGGGGTTGGTCCTCCTCGCCGTGGTGCTGGTCGCCGGCCAGCCGCTCCGGGACCGCTATGCCGCAGCTTTTCGCTCGAACCCGCGGATTGTTGCGCAGCACCGCGACTCCCCTGCCGAGGCGGCGCGCCTCGGCAGGCTCGCTGCTTCCCGGGCCCACGCGGATCTCGCCCGCTGCCTCACCCTCTTCTCCCTGGCCGCGACCGGGGGCCACTTCCTGCTGCGTCGCGGCCGGCGCCTCGCTCCCGGGCTCTTCCTCGGCGGGGTGGCGCTGGGCTCCGCCCTGGATCTGGTGCCGATCGGACGCGAGATCATGGCCCCGGTGACCGCGCCGCCCACGGTGCTCACCCGCGTCACCGAGCCCGACCCCGTGACCACGTTTCTTTCCGGCCAGCCGGGACCGTTCCGCATGTACCCGCTGGAGGAATTCCGTTCGAACCGGTTTGCCACCTTCGGCATCGCCTCGGTGGGCGGCTACCATGCGGCCAAGCCGCGCGCCTACCAGGATCTCTTGGACGCGTTCGGAATCGAGACCCTCGAAATCTTCCGCCATCCGGAGCGCTATCGGTTCATGGACCTCCTGAATGTGCGCTACCTCGTCACCAGTCTCGATTTGGGTGCGAGCGGGCGCTTTCCGCTGGTGCACGCCGGTCCGGTGCGCGCCTACGAGAACCCCACGGCCGGCCCGCGCGCTTTCCTGGTGGGCGAGGCGATGGTGGAGGCGGAGCCGGCGCGGGTCTTGGCGCGGCTCGCCGACCCCGCCTTCGACCCGGCGCGGCAGGCGGTGGTGGCGAGCGAGGTGGGCCCGCTCGCCGGTCCGGATGTGACGGGGTCGGCACGGGTGGTCGAGCACGAGCTCAACTGGGTCGTCCTGGAAGTTACGGCCTCGGGGCCGGCCTTGCTCGTACTGGGCGAGCTCTACGATGTCGGCTGGCGGGCGACGATCGATGGGCGGCCGGCGCCGGTGGTGCGGGCGGACCACATCTTTCGCAGCGTCCGGGTCGAGGAGGGCACGCATCGGGTCCGCTTCGACTACATGGCCCCCGGATTCCGCCTGGGACTTGGGCTCTCGGTGGCCGCCGGCGCCGTCATCCTCGGGTTGGGCGGGGTTGGAAGCTGGCGAGGCTTGAGGGGTCGCCGGGGCCGGCGGGAAGGCGGAACGTGAAGGGGCTCGTCGTCATCCCGACCTACAACGAGCACGATAATGTGGGCGAGATCGTGCCGCGCATCCTCGAGACCGATCCGCGGTTCGAAGTGCTGGTCGTGGACGACGCCTCCCCCGACGGCACCGGGGAGCTCGCCGATCGGCTCGCCGCCGCCAATCCCCGAGTCCACGTCCTGCACCGGCCCGGGAAGCTCGGCCTGGGCTCGGCCTATCGGGCCGGCTTCCGCTTTGCCCTCGAGCGCAACTACGATCTCGTGTTCGAGATGGACGCCGATTTCTCGCACGACCCGGCCAGCCTGCCCGAGTTCCTGCGGGCGATCGAGGACGCCGACCTGGTCGTCGGCTCTCGCTATCTGAACGGGGTGACGGTGGTCAACTGGCCGATCGGCCGGCTCCTCCTGAGCTATGCCGCCAACCGTTACACCCGCCTCATAACCGGGCTCCCGCTCTGCGATTCAACCGCTGGCTTCAAGTGCTTTCGACGCTCCGTGCTGGAAGCGATCGACCTCGATCGGGTCCGTTCGGACGGTTATTCGTTCCAGATCGAGATGAGCTTCAAGACCTGGAAGAAGGGTTTCCGGGTGCGCGAGATTCCGATCCTCTTCTCCGACCGGCGGGTGGGGATCTCGAAGATGTCGAGGCGCATCATCATCGAGGCCGCCTTCATGGTCTGGCGCCTGCGCGCCCTGGACCTCCTGAGGCGACTTTGAGTTCGGTGAGCTCGGCGGAACGGAAGGACTCGGCCCTCGCCGTCGTCATCGTCGCCTACGAGACCCCCGAGCTTCTCGCCGCCTGCCTGCGCTCGCTGGCCGCCGCCCAGGTGCTGGGGCGTTACCCGGTGATCGTGGTTGACAACTCGTCCACGGCCCGCTGCGCCGAGGTGTGCGCCGGGGTCGAAGGTGTTGCGCTCATGCGGAATTCCCGCAACGTGGGGTATGCCCGGGCGGTCAACCAGGGGATGGCGGCCGAATCTGCGGCTGGCGCCGAGCTAATTCTCGTCCTCAACCCGGACATCGAGGTCGAGCCCGACGCGATCGAGCGGCTCCGGCAGGCGATGGCCGAGCACCCCGAGGCAGGGCTCGCCGGGGCCAAGCTGCTCAATCCCGACCGCACGCTCCAGTTCTCGTGCCGCCGCTTCTACACTCCGGGAGCCCTCCTCTTGCGCCGCACGTTTCTCGGGCGGCTCTTCCCGCGGCACCGCGCTCTCCGCGAGCACCTCATGCTCGATTGGGATCACGGAACCTTGCGCGATGTGGACTGGCTGATCGGTGCCTGCCTCATCGTTCGCCGGGCTGCGGCCCAGGACGTCGGTCCGATGGACGAGCGATTCTTCCTTTATTTCGAAGATGTGGACTGGTGCGCGCGGATGCACGCTCGGGGCTGGAAGGTGCTCTACGTTCCCGACGCGGTCATGATTCACCATCATCGGCGGGAGAGCGCCCGGGCCGGCCTCTTTCATCCCAGCCGCCGCAGCCACCTGGCGAGCGTGCTCCGCTTCTACGAAAAGTGGAGCCTCCTTCTCTATCTGCTCAAACGCAACCGGGACCGGCTGCGCGGCGCGGTCCTCGTCGCCGCCGACTTGCTGGCAATGAACGCCGCGTTCCTCGCCGCCTTCGGCGCGCGCAAGCTCCTCGCCACCCATCTGGCCAAGCCGCTGTTCCCAGTGGCCGACTACTGGCAGTTCCTCCTCGTGTTCAACCTCGCCACCCTTTTTGCTCTGCGCCGATTCGGCCTCTACCGGCCCGGCGGGCCCAACGACCCCAAAGAGGTCGCGCTCCGGGTGGCGCAGTCGGTCCTCCTCTCCGCGCTCGCGGTGTTGGTGTCGACCTTCCTCCTCTACATTCGGGCCTACTCGCGCTTCGTCATCCTCCTCACCGTGCCACTGGCCATCGCCGGGCTCTGGTCGGGGAGGATGCTCTTGGCGCGCTTCGTCGATCGCCTGGCCGCCAGCGGTCTCGCCGTGCGCCGAGTGCTCATCGCCGGGGACCGCGAGCTCGGGAGCTGGATGGCGGGGCAGCTCCGCGCCGCCGCATCGCCCTCGCGCTACGAGGTGGTCGGGCTCCTCGATCCGGCGACCAGGATTCTCGCCAATGACGGCGAGGTCGCCCGCCGGGTGCGTGAGCTCTGCCATGCCGAGCGGGTGCAGGAGGTGGTGATCGCCGATCGCGATGGGAGGTTCACCGGCCTCGCGCGCGATCTCGCCCCGCTCGCCGGCGAGGGAGTGGGGGTGCACCTGATCGGGCCGTGGTCGCAGGCGCTCGAATCCGGGACCCGGCTCGAGAGCATGGCGGGTGTCGACCTGCTCTCGCCGGGACGAGGGGGGAAGCGTCCGAGCCGCCGGCGGTGGCGCCGGGAGGAAACTCCGTGACGCCAAGCTTGCTGATGCGTATCTCCCGGAAGCGGATCACGCAGCGGCAGGCCTTGGTCTTCTTCGCCGCCGCCGGGCTCATCTGGCGCCTGGCTCTCGCCCTCCCGATCTATGAAGCCCATCGCCCGGGCACGCCGGCGGCGGGAGATGCCGACCTCTATTTGGCCTTGGCCGAGAACCTGCTCGCCGGTCGCGGCTATACGATCGACCCCGACCCGCCGCATGAGCCGTTCGTGTTCCGCACGCCGACCTATGCTTTGTTCCTGGCCGGCGTGCTCGGACTGAGCGGCGGCTCGCACGCGGTGGCGGTGGCCGTGCAAGTGCTCCTCGATCTCACGACCGGTCTCTGGCTCTTCCTGCTGGCGCGCCGGTTGTGGCCGTCGCGCCCCCGGCTTCCGTTGTTGGTCTTTGGCTTGTGGGCGACTTTTCCGGGGGTGGGCTCGCTCGCCGGACGCCTCATTGCGGAGGTTCTCGCCACCTTTCTGGTCACCAGCGGAATCCTGCTCTTGGCCTGCGCCGCGGCCGCCCGCGGGGCGCGGGGGGCGGGCCTGGCCGCCGCCGCGGGCGCCACCCTGATGCTCGCGGTCTTCGCCCGGCCGCAGCTCGTCGCGGTCGTCATCCTGCTGCCGCTCCTCGCCGCCGCTTTCCACGTCCCCGGGCGGCAGTCGCGGAGTGCCCGGCGCCTCCTGGTTCTGGCGATGGTCGGGGTCCTCCTGGTCGAGGGGTCGTGGGTGATCCGCAACCTGCGCGCGGTGGGCGAGCCGGTGCTCTTCTCCGGCGGACTGGGCGAGCTCGTCTTGGCCATGGGAGCGGCCGGGGAGCCGCGCTGGGAGACGATGAAGGATGCCGAGGAGACTCTCGCCGCCGAAGGGCTCGTGGTCTCCCGCAACCCCGCCGAGCGCTATCATGATCGCGGCCGCTACCTCCGGTTTGCCCTCGAGCACATTCGCCAGCATCCACTGCATTATGTCAGCCTCTCACTCCGGCGCGCCGTTCTCCTGTGGGCGACGCCGCGCACCGCGATCTATGGGGTCAAACCGGCCGCATTGCGGGGCGCCCTCCGCCATCCCTTGGCGCCGCAGTCCAGGAGCACTCTGTTGGTGGTGGGATTCTTTGGCCTCTACTACGCCGTGCTCCTCGCGCTGGCGGCGCTCGCCGCCGTCCGTCATCGCCATGACCGCGCGCTGTGGGCGATTCTCATCGCCCTGCCCATCGCAGTGACCGCGGTCAACATGTGGCTCTACCTCGAGGCGCGCTATGCGCTCCCCACCTTTCCAGCCGTGGTTCTGGCCGCTGCCATCGGGCTGGATGACAGGATGGCAAAGGACGTGCAACCGGCGGCGGTCGCGTGATAAACTCAATGCATCCATTTCACCCCCGCCCCCGAACCAAGCGCTCGCCCCGCGTCCAAGGAGGTTGCTTGCCAGGCGTTCATCTTCGCTCGTTCGCCCCACCGCTCGCCGCCCTGCTACACCTCCTTCTCCTCTCCCTCTCGCCACAAGTCCAAGCTGGACCGGGAGGTTGGGATACGTTCATGGATGGCACTTCGCAGGCCGGCATTGCGGTTGAAGGGACGGATCGCATATGGGTCGCCTCATCGGGAGGAGCGTTAGCTTTCAACCGCATTGATAGCACCTATGCGCGGCTGTTCAAGAACGACGGCCTTCCCGAACAGGACCTGACGGCAGTCGCCATCGACGCGGCCGGCAACCGCTGGTTCGGCTCGCGGGCCCGCGGTCTCCAGGTGCAATCCCTAAGCGGCGTCTTTCTCTCCCGCCCGCTCGATCAGTTCGACACCGGTTCCGATTCGGTGCGGGCCCTGGCGGTGGTGGGCGATTCGGTTTGGGTGGGCATGGCGAGCGGTGCGGCCCTCGTCACCCATCCGCCCAATCCCAATGAGCCGAGCGACGCGGTCATCCTCACCTTCAACATCGAAGCCTTCCTCGGCCAGTCACCGCTGGTCAATGCCATCGCCGCCCGCGGCGACACCACCTGGTTCGCCACCCAGCGCGGCGTCGTGCAGCGCGAGCCGGACGGCAGCCGGTCGCTGGTCAACGCCGGCCTCACGAACCTCGACATTCGCGCCCTCGCCTTCTTCGACGGCTATCTGTGGGCGGGAACCGCGACCAGCGTCTTCCGCCTCGACGACCTTGGGAACGGGGTGTGGGTCGAACACGCGCAGGGGCTCGCCGCGAACCGCCCGTTCCTGGCCTTTGCCGTCTTCGCCCAGACCCTGCATGTCGGCGCCCTGGCCGGGGCGCAGTCGATCTACCGCCTGGAGGGGATGACCTGGACTCCGCTTACGAGCGGGATCGGGAACCGCAACGTGGTCGGGTTGGCGCCGGGCGCCGGCACTCTATGGGCGGCGACCAACGCCGGACTCTACGCGCTCGATGCGGGCGAGGTTTGGCAGCGCCTGCCCTCTCCCGACCCACCGGCGCCCGACGGGTTTCCGTTCAACGCCGACTACCGGGACGTGGCGGTGATTCCGCAACCGCAGCGAGCGCGGGCGGTGACCGGGGTGTTCGTGACCGAGCTCACCGAGACCGGGTGGCGCGGCGTCCGCCGCGGCCAACAGAACCTCGAAGCCAAAGATATCTTCCGGATCCTCGTCGATCGTCAGGGGCGGACCTGGCTCGGCCACTGCTGCTGCAACGAGGTCGCCACCTGCGGTGTCGAGCGGCTCGATACGCTGGACCCGACTTCGAACGCGGTGCGCTATGCGGCGTTCAACATCCTCGCCCTCGCCGAAGCTCCGGATGGCCGGATCTGGGCCGGCAGCGTGAACACCGATGTCCTCCAGGGCAACGGCCTCTATCGCATCCATCCCGGGACCGGGGCCGTGGATCAGTTCACCAGCGCCGACGGCCTGGCATCGAACTCGATCAAGGCCCTCGCCTTCGACGACCGCGGGCGGCTCTGGATCGGGAACGCCGAGCAAGGGGTGGATCTGTGGTCGAATCCCGGCACCCTCCCGGCGGCGATCGTGCACATCGGCCCGGCGCAGGGGCTGCCGAACCGGTTCGTGAACGCGATCGTCATGCGCGGGGAAGAGACCTGGATCGGCACCGCCTCGGGGATCGGCGTCTTCTCCGGCACATCGCTCGTGCGAGTCATCACCGGGAGCGCGCTCCCGGATCCCCAGGTCCTCGACCTGGCGGTGGATACATGTGGAAGGGTGTGGGCGGCGACCAACGTAGGACTGGTCGGGCTCGACGGCGAGGGCCAGATCGTGGCGGTCTTTGACCACGATGCGGAACCCGGAGTGGTGGACGAACGGCTGAACACGCTCGATATCGACCCGACGACCGCAACGCTCTGGCTTGCCACCCAGAACGGGCTCAGCCGTTTCGCCTACGACCGCAGCTGTTCGGGCTCGGGCGGAAGCGAGCGCGCCTGCGACCGCGTCTGCCCTTACCCGAATCCATTCCGGCTCGGCGGGGGAGAGGTGCTAAGCCTGACCGATCTCGAGGCGGTGGGGAGTGTCGACGTCACGGTCCTCGATGTCACCGGCCACGAGGTGTGGTCGGGCCGCGTCGACGCCGCGGGGAGCTCGACCTGGGATGGGCGCGACTTGGGCGGGGACTTCGTCCCGTCGGGAATCTACTTGCTGCGGGTGTCGGGGGCGGGTGGCGCAAGCACCCCGCTCTTCCGCCGCCTGGCGGTCCTCCGGTGACGACCGCCGTCCCGCCGCACCTGCGAGCCGCGCCTCGCGGCTTTTCCTGGACGCCGCTCATCGCCGCCGCCCTCACCGCGGAGCTCGCGCTCACCGTGCTCCTCGTCTACGCGCCGCCGGCGTTCGTGCTGGTGACCGCCGTGCTCATCGTCGCGGTGGCGCTCGCAACCGCGGCTCATTTCGCCCTCCCGGCGGCGGAGCGCGAACCGTTGCTCATCCTGTTCGGAACCGGTCTCCTGGTGCGACTCGTCGTCATGTTCGTCTGGCATTATGCGGCCATCTCGCCCGCCAACCCCTACGGTCTGCACGCCCGGGACTCCTTCGGCTACGACGGGTTGGGCTGGCTCGTGGCCCAGCATTGGCGGCATGGCCAGCCGCCACGGATCGAGTTCCAGTTGGTGGGCTTGACCCTCGGCTACCACTTCACGGTGGCCGCGATCTACACCGTGGCCGGCCATGTCCCGCTCCTGGTCAAGACGGTGAATGTGCTGCTGAGCGCGGGCCTGGTCCCGCTCACCTTCCTCGCCGGACGCGAGCTGGCCGGCCGCCGCGCCGGGCTCACCGCGGCGTTTCTCATCGCCTTCTGGCCGCCGGTCGTCTTCTGGTCGGTCCACATCTTGAAGGACACCGCCATCACCTTCCTGCTTCTCCTCGCCGCTCTGGGATGGATCGCCTTCGCCCGCCGCCCGCGGTTTCGCACCCTGATCGCCGCGCTCGGGCCGGCGATCCCGCTCGCTTTTCTCCGGAGCTACGCCCTCGTCTTCTGGATCGTCAGCCTTGCCGCCGGCCTTTTCTTCATCGCCCTGCGCTCGCGCCGGGTGCTGCCCGCGGTCGCTCTCGTCCTCGCGGTGGCGGCCATGGGGTGGTGGGCGGCGACCCCCCAGGGTGCCCAATGGATCGGGGTGCAAGAGGATCTGGTCGCCAAGATGAGCGCGATGGGCGGCAGTACGGATTCGGTGTTCGAGCATGTCACTTACACATCCCTGCAAGACATTCTCGTCTTTCTCCCACTCGGGTTCGCCCGCTTCCTGGTCACGCCCCTACCGTGGAGGGTGGAGCTCTCGAGCTGGCCGGAGGCGGCGGGGGCGATCTTGCGTTATGCGCTCCTGCCGTTTGCCATCGTCGGCTTCCTGCACCTCTTCCGGGTCAAACGGACGGCGACGATACCCATCGTCGTCTTCGGGTTCCTGACCCTCGTCCTCTATTCGGTCGCCTTCCGCGGTGGCATCCCGCGGCACTGGATGCAGTTCTATCCTTACTTCCTGGTCTTCGCCGCGACCGGCCTGCCGCGCTGGCCGAACTGGCCGTTGCCGGTGGCTCTGGGCGGGATAGCTTTCTTGGTCTCGGCGATCGCCGTCACTCGGGGCTAGCTAGCGATGGTGACGGCTGCGGTGCGCGTCCTCATCCTGGGAGCGGGAGTCGCCGGGCGCGAGGCCGTGGAGCAGATGCGCGCCCATCCGGAATACGGATACCGTCCGGTGGGATTCGTCGACGACGATCCGGCCAAGCTCGGGACCGAGGTCGCGGGGCTCCCGGTGCTCGGGCGGAGCGAGGACATTCCCCGCCTCACCCGGGAACACGCGATCGACGAGATCCTGATCGCGGTGCCGTCCGAAACGGGAGCGACCATCCGGCGCCTGGTGCGCGCCTGCGAGCAGGCGAAAGTCTCGTTCAAGATCGTTCCCGGGATCCGGGAGATCATCCTCGGCGATGTGCGCATCGATCAGATCCGCCGGGTCGAGCCGGAGGACCTTCTCGGGCGCGAGTCGGTCGATCTCGACTCGAGCGCCCGGGATGCGGCGGCGGCCGCCCTCGACGGGCGTTCGGTCCTGGTCACCGGCGCTGGGGGCTCCATCGGGGCCGAGCTCTGCCGCCAGGCCTTCGCTCTCAAGCCACGCCGCCTGGTTCTCCTCGGGCGCGGGGAGAACTCGATCTTCGAGGTCGAGGCCGATCTGCACCCCGCCGCCGGGAGCCCCGAGCTGGTGCCGGTGATCGCCGATGTACGCGACCGGCGTTCGATCGAGGTCGTCTTCGCCGCCGAGCGGCCGCAGATCGTCTTCCATGCCGCCGCGCACAAGCACGTGCACTACATGGAGAGCTTCCCCGAGGAAGCCGTGCTCCGCAATGTGATCGGGACCCGGAACCTGATCGCCGCCGCCCAGGCGTCGGGATGCGAACGGCTGGTCGTGGTCTCCACCGACAAGGCGGCGGAGCCGGTGAGCGTGATGGGAGCGACCAAGCGGCTGGCCGAGGAGATGGTGCGGGCGGCGGGAGCAACGGGAGCTGCGGGAGCAACGGGAGCTGCGGGAGCAACGGAAAATGTAGGACTAACGGGGCGGTTGCGGGTGGTGGCCGTTCGCTTCGGCAACGTGCTCGGGAGCCGCGGGTCGGTCGTGCCCCTGTTCAAGCGGCAGATCGCGCGCGGCGGGCCGGTCACCGTCTCCGACCCCGAAGCCACTCGCTACTTCATGACCGTGCGCGAGGCGGCGTCGCTGGTGATTCAGGCGGGAGCCATGGGACGAGGGGGGGAGGTCTTCGTCCTCGACATGGGACAGCCGATCCGCATCTTGGAGCTGGCGCGCGAGCTCATCACCTTTTCCGGCTATCGGCCCGAAATCGACATCCCCATCGTCTTCACCGGACTTAGGCCGGGGGAGCGGCGGCATGAGACCCTGTGGGGGGCGGAGGAGCGGCTCGAGCCCACCGCCCACCCCAAGATTCAGGCGGTCAGGAGCCTCAGGCCACCGCGACAGGATCTCGAGCCGCTCCTCGACCAGCTCGAGGCGGCCGCAGATCGTTGCGATCGAGAGCAAGTTCTTGCGCTCCTCCGCCATGCGGTGCCGGAGTGGCAGCCGGGTGCGGCGGGGGGGAGTCCTGCGCCGAAGGGCGCGGCGGCCAGGGCGCCAGAGGGTGCGCTTGGGGAGGGTGCGCCTGGGGAGGGTGCGCCTGGGGAGGGTGCGCCGGCGGAGGGTGCACCGGCGGGGCCGGGCGGCGAACGAGGTGGGGAGCGGGGTGGGCGGTGAAGGTCATCCGCAACGTCTCCGAGGCCGAATGGTGGGGCTGGGTCCGCAAGGTGGAGAGCGACGCCACCTTCTTCCAGACCCCCCTGTGGGCCGGGCTCTTGAGCCAGGTCTTCCCCGACCTCCGGGTCGACACTCGGATCTACGAGCTCGGCGACGGCGCGAGCGTGCTCCTGCCGCTCATGCGGCGCCACCGGCTGGGCGGGAGTGTCGCGACTCTGGAGTCGATGCCGTTCGGCACTTACGGGGCCTTCCTGAGCGAACGCGCGCTCACCCGGGAGGAGGTGGACGAGATCCTGGCCGAGCTCAAGCGCTCGCGCCCGCCGGTGGCGCGGCTCATGGTCACGCCCAACCCGCTGGGCCGCTTCTCCATCCCCGAGGATGTCTTCCATTGCCAGAACTTCGTCCATTTCCTGCGACTGGACGAGGGCTACGATCGCATCTGGCGGAGCCGCTTCTCGCGCGGACTTCGCTACTCGGTGCGAAAGTCGAGCCGGCGAGGAGTGCGCGCCGGGATCGAGCGGGGCGAGACCGCCTATCTCGACTTCTGCCGTCTCTACCGGCGGACCGCCCAGCGCTGGGAGCGGGGGACCGTCTTCGGTGAGCGCTTCTTTGCCGCCCTCGCTCAGCTCGACGAGCGCCACGTTCAGCTCTGGTTGGCCCGGCTCGAGGGGCGGATGATCGCGGGCTGCGTCATCTTCACCTACGGCGAGCACCAGACGCCCTACGTGGGGGGCTTCGACCGGGAGTTTCGCGGCTACGACCCGAACAACCTCATCTACGCCGAAGCGATGAAGTGGGGGGCGAGGCAAGGGTTCAAGAGCTTCAATTTCCTTTCTTCGGCGGGCATCAAGGGAGTCGAGCACTTCAAGTCGTCCTTCGGCACCCAGAGGCTCTTCTTCAATTTCTATTTGTACGAGAATCCGTTCGTGCGCCTGCTCCTGCGACTGAATCCGCTGGGCACCCGGCGCGGCTAGCGCCGGAATCAGGAATCCGCCGGAACTGGGAAGCCGAATCCGCTCGACAACCGTGCGCATCGCCCTCCTTGCCAACGCATCGGTCATCCACACCCGCCGCTGGGGAGACTATTTCCACGCCCGCGGCCACGAGGTGGTGCTCTACTCGCTCGAGCCCGGGGAAGGCTTCCCTTACCGCTGCGAGATCGTGCGCTCGCGCATCCCCTGGAGATTCCTGCGCTATCCTCTGGCGGCGGGCAAGGTGCGTCGACTCCTGGATCGCTTCGCGCCCCAGGTGGTGAACGCCCACTTCGTGCCCAACTACGGGCTGATCGGGGTGGCGGCAGGACACCGGCCGCTGGTGGTGAGCGTGTGGGGGTCGGACGTCCTGGTCTCGGGCCGGCGGTCGCCGCTCCATGCCGCGCGGGCGCGCTACGTTCTTGAGCGCGCCGATCGCATCACCACCGATGCGGCGATGCTGACCCGCGCCGTGTGCGCTCTCGGCGGTGACCCCGAGCGCGTGCTCACCGTGCCGATGGGAGTGGAACCCGAGCCCTACCGGGCGGCCCGGCGGGCAGCGGACGGAAGCGCGGAAGCGGCCAGAAGAGCGGAAGCGGGCAGAAGCGCGGATGCAGGCAGAAGCGGGGCGGGCGGAGGCGAAGGATCGGTGGTCGTCTCGACCCGGAAGCTCGAGCCGATCTACAACCTCGGCCTGTTGATCGAGGCGCTGCCCGCGCTCGTCGCCGCCCGTCCCGAAGTGGAAGTGCAGGTGGTGGGGGAGGGGCCCGAGCGGGCGGCCCTCGCCGCGCGAGCCCAGGAGCTTGCCGGCCCCCGGGTCGCCTTTCTTGGCCAGGTGCCCCACGCCGAGATGCCGGGGGTGCTGGCCCGGGCCGCGGTGTATGTCTCCACCTCGCTCTCCGATTCGACCTCGGTGTCGCTCCTCGAGGCCATGGCCTCGGGGGCCTTCCCGGTGGTCACCGACATCGAGGCCAACCGGGAGTGGATCGACGACCGAGTGAACGGCTTCCTCGTGCCGCTCGGCCGGCCGGATGAGTTGGCGGCGCGGGTGGCCCAAGCGCTCGGCGACCCGGCGCTGCGGGCGCGGGCGCAGGCGGAGAATGCGCGGCGGATCGACGAGCGCGCCACCTGGGGACACAACATGGGGGCGGTGGAGCGGATGTTCGAAGAGCTGGCGCGCTCGCCGCGGGAGCGCGAGTGGCGAGAGGTCGGCCGGTGACTCCGCACACCCTTCTCGTGATCGCCTATTTCTTTCCGCCGCTCGGGGGCGGAGGTGTGCAGCGGACGGTCAAGTTCCTCAAGTACCTGCGGCCGCTGGGCTGGCGGGCCGAGGTGATCACCGTGCGGGCGGCGAAGTACTGGGCGCTCGATCCTGCCCTGGCCGCTGAAGTACCGGCGGATACCGTGGTCCATCGCACCTTCGCGCTCACCGGTCCCGATCTCTTGACACACGGCAGGGCGGGGGCGGCGGGCATCCGGTCCACGGCCGCCTTCCGCCGGCTGCGCCGCTGGTCGAGCCTCTTCCTGGTGCCCGATGCCTACGTGGGCTGGTTCCCCTTCGCCCTGGCCCGGGCGCGCGCGAGGATGGAGCGGGGAGACGTGGATGTCATGCTCACGACCTCGTCCCCGGACTCTACCCACCTGGTCGGCCTCGTGCTTCGTGAGCGCCTGCCGGTGCCGTGGGTCGCCGACTTTCGCGATCCCTGGGTGCGACGCCTCACTTTCCAGGCGCCCACCGCCTGGCACCGCCGCCTCCACCTGTGGCTCGAGCGGCGGGTGCTCGAGCGGGCCGATCGGGTGCTGGTGACCAACAAGGCGACGCGCGACGACTTCCTCGCCCGCCACCCGCAGCTTCCGGACGGGCGCTTCGCAGTCATTCCCAACGGCTATGATCCGGAAGATCTGGCGGTGATGCGCCATTTTTCGCGTGATTCTTCGCGTGACTCTTCGCTTGACTCTGGGCGTGATCGTCATCCCCCCGCACCGGGGCTGATTCTGGTTCACACCGGCCTCTTGTCGGGAAGGCGCACTCTGGCCCCGGTGGTCGAAGCCATGGCCCGCCTCTTCGCCGAGCGTCCGGAGCTGGCCGCCCGGCTCCGGTTGCGGCAGGTGGGCCCGCGCGAGAGCGTGAACGACGACCTCGTGTCCATGGGCGGTCTCGCCGGTAACGTCACCTTCGTGCCCCCGGTCGCTCACCGCGAGGTGCTGGCCGAGATGGCCGGCGCCGGGGCTCTCCTCCTGCTCGAGGCCGGGGAGCCCGAAGGAAGCCTGATCACCCCCGGCAAGCTGTTCGAGTACCTGGCGAGCCGCCGGCCGATCCTTGCGGTCGTGCCTCCCGGTCCGGCGGCCGACTTGGTCCGCGCGACCGGTGCGGGGGAGGTGGTGGCACCCCAGGACCCGGCTCAGCTCGCCGCCGTCCTCGGGCGATGGCTGGCGGAGGGGCCGCCGCCCTCGCGGGTGCGTGAGGAGGATCTCGCCCCCTACGCCCGGCCGGCCCTAGCGGCCCGGCTCGGTGCCTTGCTCGACGAGCTGGCGAGCGCTTCCCGCGCGGGCACCCGCCCATCGTGATGTCGAAGCTCGGAGCGCCTGCCGTTCTCCTTCTGGTCTGCCTGATCTCATGGAGCTTCTTCAATTCTCCAGGCACCGGCGATGTCAACTACTGGAAGCAGTGGATCGCCAATGCAGAGGAATTTGGGGCTGGTGGCCGGCTACAAGGCCAACTAGGACTTCTATCCTCCGCTCAGCACCGTGATCTTGTACGGTGCATCGAGAGTCTCGCGATCGCTCGACTTGACCGCGGTCTCCGGTTTCAAACTGTCCCTGTTCGTATTTCTTCTGTTGGCGACTCTCGCGCTCTTGGTGTGGACCAGGAACCTCATGGTCGCTTCGTTGATGCACTTGTCCTTGACCCTGAATGTCATGGGCCTGGGCTATATCGACATCTACTTCGCACCCACCCTCATCCTGGCGCTATGGGCGCTCGAGCGCGGCCGGTGGTTCTGGTTCAGGTTGCTGTTCACCGTGACCTGTTTGGTCAAATGGCAGCCGGTCGTCCTGGTCCCCTTCATCATCGCTTATCTCTTGAGACAAATAGGGATGCGAGGTCCCAAGGGTGCTGGGCTGAAGGAATTGGTGATTAAGGCGGTCCTGCCGTGCCTCTGGATTGCCGCCCTTGTGCTCGGGGTCTTCGGGTTCGAGATGGTCCGGACGCTCGGGCGCGCCAATGCCGACGAGAGGCTGAGTGGGAACGCGCTCAATTTCAACTGGGTGCTGACTCACTTCTACCATATGTCTTCTCCTGAGCGCTTCGGTCCGTGGGTGGGTGGGCGTTCTGATTGGATCTCGACCAGGCAGGTGAAGATCGTGCCTCTCCTCAAACTGGCGTTCGTGATCACCTACGCCACGGTTCTGTTCGCGTTTCTCCGCCGGGGAAATAGTTTTAGAAACCTGCTGTTGTTCTCGCTCACGGGCTATTTGGCCTACTTCATCTTGAACACCGGCGTGCACGAGAATCATCTGTTCGTGGCATGCATCCTGGGAGTCCTGCTCTGCTCGGTGGACCCGGCTTTTCTCGGCGTCGCGGCGGCGGTCGCCTTGGCCGCCAACTTGAACCTCCTCATCTTCTACGGCATCGACGGACGTGGGTTGTCGTTCGACCGGGTGGTCGGCGTGGACATGGCGCTGGTGCTGTCGATTGTGAACGTGCTTCTCTTCGACCTGCTGTTGTATGCGGTGGTGAAAGGTTGGCTCGCGGGAGTACCTGAATCGACCGACCGCGCCTCGCCGCAAGCGAGTCGGCCGTGCTAGAGTGCGGTCAGCGAAAAGATTGCGGGAGGGGCCGCCTGCGGCCGAAAGATTAGGGAGGAGAAAAGCCGGGATTCGGGGGGGAGGTCGTCGGCGTAAGACCCGGCCCGCGGTTTAGGGCTAGAGGTTCGAGGTTCCATCCCATGTGCGGCATCGCCGGGTTCAACTGGTCTGACCGCGAGCTTGGCTCGCGGATGATCGGGGAAATCGTCCATCGCGGCCCCGACCAACAGGGGGTCGAGGTCGTGGGAGACGTCACCCTCGGCGCGGTCCGCCTGAGCATCCTCGACCTGAGCCCGAACGGAAGCCAGCCTATGTCCGCCGGCGACGGCCGACATTGGATCGTCTACAACGGCGAGGTCTACAACTTCCGGGAGGTCCGCCGCCACCTCGAGGCCCGCGGCCATGTCTTCAAGAGCGGCACCGACACCGAGGTCGTGCTCCGCGCCTATGTCGAACACGGACCCCGCTGTCTCGATCTCTTGCGGGGCATGTTCGCCTTCGCCATCTACGATGCGCGCGAGCGCGAGTTCTTTCTCGCCCGCGACCCGGTGGGCATCAAGCCCCTCTACTACCGGATCGCCGGCGGAAAGTTGCTCTTCGCCTCCGAGATCAAGGCCCTGCTCGTTCATCAAGACGTGCCGCGCGATGTCGATCCGCAGGCGCTCTACGACTATCTCGGCTGGGAGTTCGTGCCGGCTCCCCGCACCATGTTCCGCGGGGTGCACAAGCTCCCGGCCGGACACTATCTGCGGGTGAGGGGAGGAGGGCACGAGCTCGTCCGCTACTGGGACATGAACTTCGACCCCGAGGAGCACGCGGCGAGCTACTACCGCGATCGCCTGCGAGAGCTCCTCGACGACGCCGTGCGCCGCCATCTGGTCAGCGATGTGCCACTCGGAGTCTTCCTCTCCGGCGGCCTCGACTCGAGCGCGGTCACCGCCTTCATGCGGAAGCACGTACGCGAGCGGCTTCGCACCTTTACCCTCGCCTACGACGACCCGTCGTATAGCGAGCTCGAGCACGCCCGGAGGGTGGCCCGCGCGTTCGGCGCCGAGCACCACGAGCTCAGGATCGAGCCGATCTCGGTGCCGCTGATGGAGGAGGCGGTCTGGCACCTGGATGAGCCGATGACCGACCTTTCGGCCATCCCGTTCATGCTCATCTGCCGGGAGGCCCGGCGGCAGGTGACCGTCTGCCTGAGCGGCGAGGGCGGCGACGAGGTCTTCGTCGGCTATGACCGCTTCCGCGCCAGCCGCTTCGACGCCGACATCTATCGCCGGTTCGTCCCCGCCGCGGTGCGCCGGATGATCTCGCCCCTCGCCGCCCGGCTTCCCGACCAGCCGCAGAAAAAGGGGGCCCTCAACGTCATCAAACGCTTCGTTCAGGGGTCCGATCTGCCGCTCGCCGGAGAGCACCTGCGCTGGCAGTACTTCCTCAGTCCGGGAGACCGGGTCGGACTCTTCCGGCCGGATCTCCTGGCCGCGGTCGAAACCGACCCCTTTGCCGAGCTCAGGCGCCGCCTCGACGGGCGGGACAACTGGACTCGGCTCGCGCGCGAGCTCTATCTCGACTTCCATTTCGTCATGCCGGACAGCGTATTGATGAAGGTGGACAAGATGAGCATGGCGAGCTCGCTCGAGGTGCGGGTGCCGCTCCTCGACCGGGCGGTGGTCGAGTTCGCCGCCTCGATCCCCGACCATTTCAAGTACCGCGGGGTGACGACCAAGGTAATCCTCCGCCAGGCGCTCCGCGGGCTGTTGCCGCCGGCCACCTTGAGCCGCGGCAAGCAGGGCTACAGCTTCCCGATCAAGAACTGGCTCCGCGAGGAGCTCCGCCCCTACATGACCACCCTCCTCAACGAATCCCCGCTTATCCGCGAGCACATGAACCTGGTGCACGTGAACCGGCTCATCGCCGAGCATGTGGCGCGCACCCACAACCACAACCATCTCTTGTGGGCGCTGATGAATCTCGCCGTCTGGCACAAGCTGTTCGTGCTCGGCAGCTCGGAGGCCGCGCTCGGACGCAGGCGCAGTTTGGAACGGCGGGATCCCGCGGCGGTCTAGGCGGCGATGCGGCAGGCGAAGAGATTGGCGAAGCGGTAGGCGACGAGACCATGCGCATCGGTTTCATGCTGCGCAACCTGGGCGAGCAGGGGGGGATCCAGGTTTACACCACGAACCTTCTCGGCGAGCTGCTTGCTCTCGACAGCCCGCACGAGTTCGTTCTCCTCTACCGCGACCCCGCCTTCCTCGGCGCCTACGCCGGGCGGCCGCGGGTCGAGGAGGTGGTAGTCCGCTGTCCCACCAAGCTCCTGTGGGATCAGGTGGCGGTGCCGTGGGCGGCGCGCCGGTTGGGCCTCGACGTGATCGTCAACCCGAAGCTCTCGGTGCCGCTCCTCACCGGACGGCCGACGGTCTTCACCTTGCACGGCGCCGAGCAATTCGCGGTGCCGGAGGTGTTCGGGCGGATCGATCGCTTCTACACCTCGCTCATGATGCCGGTCTACTGCCGCCGCGCCGGCGGAATCATCTCGACCACCCACATGGGTGTGGACGAGATCGTGCGCTATGTCGGCGCCGATCGGCGGAAGCTCCACCCGGTGCACGAGGCCGCCCATCCCCGCTTCCAGCGCCTCGACCCCGCCGCTTGCCAGGAGGTGAAGGCGCGCTACCGGCTCCCGGATCGCTTCATCCTCTTTGTCGGCGGCATCAATCCGCTCAAGAACTTCTCGAATCTCCTTCGAGCGTTCAAAGACCTGGCCGGCGAGCTGCCGCACGCCCTGGTGGCGGTGGGCTTTCTGCGGTGGAAATACGCCCGCGACGTGGCGCTCATCGACGAGCTCGGCCTCGGTGACCGCGTCTTCCGCACGGGTTTCGTGCCGGATGAGGACCTGCCGGCGATCTACAATCTGGCCGAAGTGCTGGCGCTGCCCTCGCTCTATGAAGGGTTCGGGATCCCGATTCTCGAGGCGATGGCCTCGGGTTGCCCGGTGGTGACCTCGAGGACCGGTTGCTCGCCGGAGGTGGCGGGAGGTGCGGCCATCCTCGTCGATCCGCGCGAGGTGGGAGATATCGCCGCCGGCCTGAGGCAGGTGCTGGTGGATCGCGAGCTCCGGTGGTCGTTGATCGAGCGGGGCCTCGTCCGTGCGGCCGAGTTCAGCTGGCAGCGCGCGGCGCGCGAATCGCTCGCGGTCTACGAGCGGGTAGCGGCTTGATTGCGGAAGACCCGTCGCCAGCTCCCCCGGCGCTAAATCGCGCTCCACAGGCGACTCCCGCCCCACAGGCGACTCCCACGCCGCAGGCAGCTTCCGGCCCGCAGGCACCTCCTGCCTCGCGCGGCCGCCGGCGGATGC
>Ga0184637_10000258_pt1 | contig 38805 bp, 42 predicted proteins | sample PLM3_127_b2_FD_133143 | JGI IMG/M metagenome (GOLD analysis project Ga0184637, IMG submission 133143) | Groundwater sediment microbial communities from an aquifer in East River, Colorado, USA - PLM3_127_b2 | ecosystem: Environmental > Terrestrial > Soil > Riparian zone | place: USA: East River... | reverse complement strand
CGACGACGACTGGGTCGCCGTGGTCTCGAGCATGGGGGCGCCTCTCGTAGGCGAGGAGCGCCTTCAGGATCCGGCCGTCGCCGCGAAGCCGGTGAGTATGATGGAGGCCTACCTCGGCGTCTCGTTCCGCGGAGTCATGTCGGTCGAGATCGGAGGGTCGAACGCTCTCCAGCCGTTTCTCGCTGCCGCGGTCCTCGGTCTTCCGGTGGTCGATGCCGATGCGATGGGGCGAGCGTTTCCCGAGGCGCAGATGACGAGCTTCGCTATCGGCGGCCTGAAACCCTTCCCCCTCACCCTCGCCGACGTTCGGGACAACGAGGTCATCGTGGCCCGGGCGGCGAGCTGGAAGTGGATGGAGCGGTTGAGCCGTAAGGCCTGCGTCGAGGTCGGCTCGGTGGCCGCGACCTGCAAGGCGCCGCGAACGGGAAAAGAAGTCAAGGAGTGGGGGATCCTGCATACCACCACCAAGGCCATCCGCTTGGGGCGACTCGTCCGCGAAGCGCGCCGCCTCAAGAACGATCCCATCCGGGCGCTTCTCGAGGCGGAGGGAGGCAAGGCCCTCTTCCGAGGAAAGGTGAAAGACGTGAAGCGGCGGACGACGGAGGGATTTCTCCGCGGCTTCGCCGAGATCGAAGGGCTCGATTCCGATCGCGGCCACGTCTTCCGGCTCGAGTTTCAGAACGAGTTCGCCGTAGGCGCTCTCGACTCCGAGGTGCGAGCGACGGTGCCGGAGATTCTCACCGTCCTCGACAGCCTCTCGGGAGAGGCGGTGGGGACGGAGACACTGCGCTATGGACAGAGGGTCACCGTCGCGGTCCTTCCCGCCCCGCCTCTCCTCACGACGGAAAAAGGTCTGGAATTCGTCGGACCGCGCGCGTTCGGCTACGACCTCGATTTCCGATCGGTATTCGCCCCGTGAGTACGATCGGAATCGACGTCGGGGGCACCAATACCGACGCTGTCCTCATCGAAGATAATAAGGTGGCCGCATCGGCCAAGACGACCACCACCGAGGATGTAACCTCGGGCATCGTTCACGCGCTCGCGGCGCTGGTTGCGAACGTTGCCGGCCTTGCCGACACCGTCGACGCGGTCATGATCGGCACCACCCACTTCACCAACGCGGTCGTCGAGAGAAAGCACCTCTCCCGCGTGGCCGCGATCCGCATCGGGCTTCCCGCGAGCTCTTCGCTTCCTCCGTTCGTGGACTGGCCGGAGGACCTCGTGTCTCTCGTCCGGGGCGAGGTGTTTCCGATCGAGGGCGGACACGAGTACGACGGCCGCCCGATCGTGCCCTTCGACGAACGGGGAATGAGGGATGCGGCTCGCCGCATTCGCGAGAGCGGACTTCGGTCGGTCGCGGTCGCGAGCGTCTTCTCTCCCTTGAAGTCTGATTGCGAGGAGAGGGCGCGGGAGATCCTCGAAGAGGAGTGCGAAGCGATCGACGTAACCCTCTCCAAGGACGTCGGCAGGCTCGGCCTTCTCGGCCGGGAGAACGCGACCCTCCTGAACGCCGCCATCATCGAGCTCGCCCGCCGCACCACGCGGGCGTTCGTCGAGGCGTTGAAGAAGAGCGGCATCGAGGCCCCGCTCTATCTCACCCAGAACGACGGCACGGTGCTGCGGGGGGAGATCGCGGAGAAGTTTCCCGTTTTTGGCTTTGCCTCGGGCCCGACGAACAGCATGAGGGGGGCGGCGTTTCTCTCCGGACTCGAGGACGCTCTGGTCGTAGACGTCGGAGGGACGACGAGCGACGTCGGCTGTCTCAAGTCGGGCTTCCCGCGCGAGGCCAATAACGTCGTCGAGGTCGGCGGCGTGCGCACCCTGTTTCGCATGCCCGACCTGCTCTCGATCGGGCTTGGCGGCGGAAGCCTCGTCGAGCAAGGCCGCGTCGGCCCCCGGAGCGTCGGCTATCGTTTGACGGAGAAGGCCCTGGTCTTCGGCGGCGATACCTTGACCGCGACGGACGTCGCCGTGGGCCTCGGTCTAACGGATCTCGGCGATCGCAGCCGGCTGAAACGGCTCGACGCGAGAACCCTAGAAACGGCGCGGGCGACGATGGCCTCCATGCTCGAGGAGGCCGTGGATCGGATGAAGACCGACGCTGCTCCCGAACCGCTCGTCGCCGTCGGTGGCGGCGCCTTCCTCGTTCCCCAGACGATGAGCGGGATCTCGGAAGTGGTTCACGTGAAACACCAGGGTGTCGCGAACGCGGTCGGGGCGGCCATCGCCCAGGTGAGCGGGGAAGTGGATCAGGTGTTCAGCGGTGTCGGCCGCGAAGAAGCGATTGGCCGGGCGACGGCGCTCGCTCGGGAGAAAGCGGTCGCGGGCGGCGCGTCGGCCGGGAGCCTTCGTGTCGTCGAGGTCGAGGACCTCCCGCTTGCGTATCTTCCGGGCGACGCGCTCCGGGTCCGGGTGCGGGTAGTTGGGGACGCCGCTACGGGTTTACGGTGAGACGGTTCGTGACCTGGAGGACGCCGAACGTGCTCCGCACGATCGACTCCGCCTGGCGTTTCTCCACGTTGTTGCGCACCGCGCCGGTGAGCATGACATTACCTCTCTCGACGATGATGTGGATCGGCGGATGGGTCTTCCGGGAGTAGGCGATGAACATGTCGGCCCCATAGATGCGCTCGAACAGGATCTCCCGCAGCCGCTCGTCCGACGGTGAAACCGGGAGCACCTGGATCTGGCTCTTCAGCTCCCGCACGCCCCGCACCTTTCCCACGCGCTCCTCGAGCTCGGTTTTCTTGAAGGGCATGGTGACGTAGCCCCCGAGAGTGACCGCTCCTTCGTCCTCGAGCATGAAGGTGACGTCGTCGAACACGGTGTAGTGAGGATAGGTCAGCACCCGGTTCACCAGATCCTTGGTGAAGTCCTCGACGCTCTCCGCTTCCGGGATTTCGAGGTCGCTCTCGACCTCCGCCACTCCTTCGACACTGAGGGCCGCCTCGATGGCTTTCATCTTGGAATAGGCGTTTCTCGCCTTGCCCCGCAGGGTCACGACAGAGTCCTTCACCAGGATCTCGGAGACGTCCTTGTCGAGCTTCTCCTTCTTGAGCTTCGTCCAGATCGCTTCCTCGATCCGCTTTTGAGGGTCATCCGCGGACTGAGATCCGACTCCCGCGTACGCGAGCGCGAGGGCGCCAAGGACGATAAGCGCGCGAGCGCGAGCTCCCGGGTGCCCCATGGTCCCATTCTATCCCAGGGCGCTTCGGGCAGTTGCCCCTGGCACCTGCCGGAGTTATCGTTTTGCTCCCATGACAGTGACCGCGAAGAAAAACTACTGGCTCATGAAGAGCGAGCCCGACGTGTACGGCATCGACGATTTCGCCAAGGATGGGACGACCCACTGGGACGGAGTCCGCAATTTCAAGGCTCGGAACTATATGCGCTCGATGGCCGCGGGCGACGGCGTCTTCTTCTATCACTCGAACGCCGACCCCAAGGCCATCGTCGGCATCGCCCAGGTTTCGAAAGAGGCCTATCCCGACTCCACACAGTTCGACAAGAAGAGCGACTACTTCGAGCCCAAGGCCACCAAGGAAAATCCCTACTGGTCGATGGTCGAGATCCAGTTCGTCCGAAAGCTCGACGAGCCCCAAAGCCTCGAGAAGCTTCGCGAGGTGAAGGAGCTCCAGGGAATGGCGCTCTTGAAGAAGGGTCAGAGGCTCTCGGTCCAGCCCGTGACCGAGGACGAGTGGAAGACGATCTGCGCCCTCGCTCGGGTTCCCGCCTAAATCAGCGAAGCTTGTCGAGCCAGGCTTCGAAGGCGAGTACGATATCGTACTGATCTTTGTGCTGGCCGAGGGCGAGGAACTCGGTGAGGGTGCTGCTCGTAAGCATGGGCAGCGCACGGCTCGATTCTGCCGGTACGTATTCCCCCTTGGTCAGGTTGTACATGAGGAGCGCCTTTCCGTCGAAGCGCCAGACCTCGGGAATGCCGAGCGCGGCGAAAACCGGGAACTTGAATAGCGACTCGTGGTGGATGTCGACCTCTACCACGATATCCGGCGGGGGGTCTTTGCCGAAGTCTATGCGCAGCTTTTTCCCGATGGCAGCCGCGGACTGCACGTAAAAGCACCCGTCGGGCTCCGACCCCTTGTCCTCGGCCCGCTTCCTGATGGTGGAGGAGCCGAAGGAAAGGACTCGGATGCGTAGCTTCGTGCTCAGCAGGCGGACCAACGCCTCGATGAGCCTGTTGTAGTTCTCGTGCTCGGAGGAAAGCGTCATGACGTGCAGAGTCCCTCCGTCATAGCTGATGCGAAGCCCACTGGCATCACCCACGTTCTCGAGCAGCGCCTCGTACTCTGTCCAGCTGACGTTGCGCAACGTCAGCGTGCTGTCAGCGGGCAGTCTCTCGATGACCTCGACAAGGGCGGTCGCCACGCTGCTCATATCCGAATTCTATCATTCTTGCCGAGCTCGCCAAGTGCGGCAAGTAAGACGGGCGGCGTCAAGGCTTCGGTGGGGTGGTCGTCCGCCGGCTCCTCGGGCGCTCCGCCCACCGGAGCTTGTGGCGCAGGACCTGGAAGTAGTTTTTTCCCGGAGGGCTCACGAGCTTCACCTGGTGCCGGCTCTGTCTTACGCGTACCACGTCTCCGGGCTGCATGGGCGTGCTCGTCTGCCCGTCGAAGGTGACGTAGACCTCCTCGGAGCTCCCGCGGAGCGTGAGCTCGATCTTCGCGTCGTTGGAAACCACGACGGGACGGTAGGTGAGGGTGTGGGGGCAGATGGGTGTCAGAATCATGGCGTCGAGGTTTGGATGAAGAATGGGGCCTCCGGCGGCGAGCGAGTAGGCGGTGGAGCCCGTGGGAGACGACACGATGAGCCCGTCGGCGCGGATCAAGGCTACGAACTGCTGGTCGATCTCGACCCCGACCTCGATGATGCGCGCGATCGCGCCCTTGGTGATCACCACGTCGTTCAGTACGACCTCGCTCGCGAGCGTTTCGTCCTTCCGCAGGAGCTCGGCCCGGAGCATCATCCGGGAATCGATCGTCGCCTCTCCCGAGACCACCGAGTCCAGCGTCTCGTAGAGGTTTTGAAGTGCTATGTCGGTCAAGAAGCCCAGGCTTCCGAGGTTCACACCGAGGATAGGTATCTGCTTTGCGCCCATCGCCCGGGCGACGGAGAGAAGCGTCCCGTCGCCTCCGAGGACGATGACCAGAGAAAGCTCGCGAGGGAGGGTCTCGAGGGTGAAGCTCGCACTCCCGCGTCTCCTTCTGGCAAGCGAAGCCTCGAGGTAGGTCTCGATGCCGCGCTCGCCGAGCCACTTCACCAGGGTGCGCACGACGCTCGAGGCTTCATTCGCGTGCAGCTTGGCGACGATCGCCACTTTCTCGAGCTCGAGCCCGCCGTTTCCCTTCACCGGTCCTCCCGCCGGGCGAGGAGGAAGTACTCCTGGTTGCCGGCCGCTCCTCGAACTCGAGAAGGGACGACGCCATCGACGCGGAGGCCCAGGTCTTCCGCCGCCCGTCGGACGCTTGCGATCGCCTCGCGGTGCTTTCCCTCGTCCCGGACCAGCCCGCCCCGCTCGATGTCCGAAGGCGAAAGCTCGAACTGGGGCTTCACCAGCATCAACAGGATTCCCTCGGGCTTCACCAGGGGTATGATGGCCGGGAGGACCTTGGTGAGGGAGATGAACGCGAGGTCGAGGGTCGCGAGATCGAAGGGCTCGGGGAAGTCCTCGGGGTCGAGGTAGCGCGCGTTCACGCCTTCGACCACCCGGACCCGCGGGTCGGAGTAGAGCTTCCAGTCGAGCTGGCCCTTGCCCACGTCGAGAGCGGTGACGGCGCGAGCGCCTCGCTGAAGTAGACAGTCGGTGAAACCGCCGGTGGAAGCCCCGACGTCCAGCACGGAGAGCCCCGCGGGATCGACACCCAGACCGTCGAGAGCCCCTTGAAGCTTCTCGCCGCCGCGGCCCACGAAGTTTTTCAGCGGGCGCCGGAGACGGATCTCGGCGTTCGTTCGCACCATGGATCCTGGTTTGTCCACGAGCGCCTCGTCGACGAGCACTTCGCCCGCGAGAATGAGACGGCGCGCCTTCTCCCGGCTGTCCGCAAGACCTCTCTCCACCACGAGCTTGTCCACGCGACTCCGGTGGGCTTTTGCCATCCTCCCCCGATCAGCGGCTCCGTCGAATCATGTGCTCCGCGAGGAGCGCGAGCGGCCGGCCCCTGTCCCCGAAGGGCTCGAGACGGTGAAGCGCCGACGAGACGAGCTCTTCCGCTCTCCGTCGGGCCTCGCCGATCCCGTGAACCAGGGGATAGGTGGCCTTTCCCGACCGGGCGTCCTTCCCCGCGGATTTCCCGAGAGTCGCGTCGCTTCCTTCGACGTCGAGGATGTCGTCGACGATCTGGAATGCGAGCCCGGCCTCCTCGCCGAACCGGGTCAAGCGGGACAGATCGTCTTCGCTTGCGCCCGAGGCGATCGCGCCTACGCGGGCCGACGCCCGGATCAGGGCCCCGGTCTTGTGCCGATGGATGCGCTCGAGGGTAGCAAAATCGACCGGTCGTCCCTCGGATTCGAGATCGAACACTTGACCTCCCACCATGCCGCCCGCGCCGGCCGCGCTCGCGAGCTCGGCTACGGCTCGAATCCTCCGCTCTGCGGGGAGCTGGCAGGGAGGGGGAGGGTCGGCGAGGACCGCGAACGCGTGTGTCTGGAGCGCGTCACCGGCGAGAATGGCGATCGCCTCCCCGAATACCACGTGCGACGTCGGCCTTCCCCGGCGGAGCGAGTCGTCGTCCATCGCCGGGAGGTCGTCGTGGATCAGAGAGTAGGTGTGGATCATCTCGAACGCGGCCGCGGCGGGGAGCGCGTCCGAGGCCTCCCCACCCACGGCCTCCGCGGCGGCCAGAACCAGCACCGGCCGCAGGCGCTTGCCTCCCGCGAACAAGCTGTAGCGGACGGCGCGCGAGAGCGTTTCCGGGGGAGTCGACTCCGGGGGAAGGTAGGAATCGAGGAAAGCGTCCACCAGAGCCGCCCTACCCGCGAGGTAGTGCTCGAAGCTCTGCTCCGCTTCCAGGGTTTCGTGGTCCGCGCTCACTCTTCGTTCGAGTCCTCGCCGAAATCGAGAGGTGTGGTCCGGAGCGCCCCGGGCGCGTCCCGTTTCGGCTCACCGGAATCGGTTACCTGGAGAAGCTCGACGCGCTTCTCCGCCTCCTCGAGCTTTTCGCTGCAGAACCTCGCGAGGCGTATGCCCTGCTCGTAGCGCGCGAGAGAGCTCTCGAGGGAGAGCTCGCCCTTCTCGAGCTCTTTCACGATGCCTTCGAGGCGTCCCAGCGCGTCCTCGAAGTCCTTCGGCTCGATCTCGGAAGCTTTCTCAGGCATCACGCTTTTCGACACGACAATGGAGCCGGCCACGGGCCAGATCCACGCGGACGGCGTCGCCCACGGCGACTTCGTCCGAGCTACGGAGAAGCTTACCTTGAGGCGACCAGGCGAGGCTATAGCCCCGGCCGAGGACGCCCAGGGGCGAAAGGGCGTCGAGCTTCGACGTGACTTCGGCGAACGCGCGCCGCCCGCGGTGGATGCGGGATCGCTCCGCGGCCTCGAGGCGGGCGGAGAGGCGAGCGAGCCTTGTCCTCGCTTCTCCCAGGCGGCGATCGACACGACGTTCGGAGAGCCGCGCCGAGAGGCCCTGGAGTTGCTGGCGAAGGCGAGTGAGGCGCCGGTCCATGTGGAAGCGCGCTCGGTGGACGGACTCATCGACCCTCTGGGCCCGGGTCTCGATCCCGTGGAGAACGGCGCCGAATGCCTGGTGGGTCGAGAGGCGGTCGACACGGGAGCGGAGCTCCCGGAGACGGTAGCTCGCCGAGCTCGCGAGGCGGCGCTCGAGCGCGACTACCTGCTCACGAAAGTCGTCCTTGCTGCGCACCACCATCTCCGCCGCCGCCGAGGGGGTCGGGGCCCGGACGTCGGCGACGAAGTCGGCGATGGTGAAATCCACCTCGTGGCCCACGGCGCTCATCACCGGGATCGCCGAAGTCGCGATGGCCCGCGCCACGGACTCTTCGTTGAAGGGCCAGAGATCTTCGAGGGACCCTCCGCCGCGGGCGACGATGACGACGTCGATGGCGGCCTCTTTGGCGAGTTGGTTGAGAACCTGGATCCCTTTGGTGATCTCGGCGGCCGCGAGGTCTCCCTGCACTTGCGCGGGGTAGACGAGAACCTCGATGTTGGGAAAGCGCCGGAGGAGGATCCGGCAGAGGTCGCGGAGGGCCGCGCCCGAAGGCGAGGTCACGATCCCGAGCCTCTGAGGCAGGAGGGGAAGCGGCCGCTTGCGCGAGGTCTCGAAGAGACCTTCCTTACCCAGCTTCTCCTTGAGCTGCTCGAAGGCGAGCTGGAGCGATCCCTTTCCCCGCGGCTCCATGCGCTCGACCCGGATCTGGTACGCGCCTCTCGGCTCGTAGACGGTGACGTGCCCCCAGACGAGGACCGCCATCCCGTCCTCAGGGCGGAATCGGAGGTGGCGGGTCGAGCCTCGAAACAGCACCGCCGAAATCTGCGATTGGTCGTCCTTCAGCGTGAAGTAGTAGTGCCCGGAAGAGGGCAGTTTCAGGTTCGAGATCTCCCCCGCGACCCAGAGGTTATAGAACGTCCGCTCGAGGTTGAGCTTGATCTCCTGGGTGAGCTCGGTGACCGAGTGGACTCTGCGGCCGGTGTCCGACGCGGCCTTCGGCTGGCTGGTCACTCTTCCACTTCAAGCTACGTCGGCTTCAGTGATTTTGAACCGGGTGATGCTTCGCGCGCGGCCCGTTCTCTCGTCGATGTCGGCGATGATGCCGCACATCCAGGGGTTGCCTTTTGCCGTTTCGAACTTCGTGGGCATCGCCGTCAGGAACCGGGGGAGCGAGGTCGAAGCCTCGATCCCGATGACGGAGTCGTAGGCGCCGCACATGCCGAGGTCGGTGATGTAGGCGGTGCCCTTGGGGAGGATGCGCTCGTCGGCGGTGGGGACATGGGTGTGCGTTCCGACCAACAGAGAGACCCGTCCGTCGAGATAGGCGGCCATCGCCATTTTTTCCGAGGTGGCATCGGCGTGCACGTCCACCACGATGACCTCAGCCTTTCCCTTGAGGCCCTGGAGCTCTCGATCGATGGCCTGGAACGGGCAGTCGATGAGCGGCATGAACACCCTGCCCTGGACGTTCACGACCGCGGTCGTGATACCGGAGGCGGTGGTGGTGAGGCAGGTGCCGACGCCGGGGCAGGCGTCGGGGTAGTTGATCGGCCGCAGCAGCCGCGGCTCGCGCTCGAGGTGCTCGAAGATCTCCCGCTTGTCCCAGATATGGTTTCCGGTGGTTAAGACGTCTATCCCTAGATTGAAGAGCTGGTCGGCGATGTCGGGCGTGACCCCGAATCCGGCGGCCGCGTTCTCCACGTTGACTACGACGAGGTCGAAGTCTTCCTTGGATTTGAGATGAAGAAGACCCGCTTTGAGGATGTTCCGCCCGGCCTTCCCTACGACGTCGCCGGCGGCGAGCACCCTCACTTGAGGGCCGTCCTCGGGCTTCGCGACGAGCTCGGGCGGGGTTTCAGCCGCGCCGCCTCGGGGGGGCGAAGGCTCAGGACCTTGCCGTCGTCGACGAGCGAAGCCTTGAGAGCCTCGTCCACGTACTCCACCAGGCGGAAATCCAGATCGCGGCGTACGTACGAAGGCAGCTCGTCCAGATCCTTCGCGTTCATCTTGGGAACGACGACCGTCCGGAGCTTCGCCCGCCGGGCGGCGAGGATCTTCTCCTTGATCCCTCCGACGGGAAGGATGTTGCCTCGAAGCGTGATCTCGCCGGTGAGGGCGACGTTGTGCCGCACCGGAGTCTCGGTGAGGGCGGAGATCATCGCGAGCGCCATGGTGACGCCCGCCGACGGTCCGTCCTTGGGGATGGCGCCCTCGGGGATGTGCACGTGGATGTCGTGGCTCGCGAAGAGCGATTCGTCGATATGGAACTGCGCGGCGCGCGAGCGGGCGTAAGAGAGCGCTGCCCGGGCCGACTCCTGCATGACGTCGCCGAGAGTACCGGTGAGGATGAGCTCGCCCTTCCCCTTCATCACCATCGCTTCCACGAACAGGACGTCTCCTCCGGTGGGCGTCCAGGCGAGGCCGGTCGCGACCCCGACCTGATCCTTCTGGAGAGCGTCCTCCCCGAGGTACTTTGGGGCGCCCAGGAACTGCGAGACGTTCGACGCGGTGACTCGCGTGAGCTGCTCGCGTCCGTCCGCCACCCTCCTCGCGACCTTGCGGCAGATCCTCGAGATCTGACGCTCGAAGCTCCGGAGTCCAGCCTCGCGGGTGTACTGACCGATGATGAGCTTCTGAGCCTCGTCGCTGAAAGCGATGCGGTTCCCGTCGAGCCCGTTCTCCGACACTTGCTTCGGGATCAGGTGCCGTTTCGCGATCTGGACTTTTTCCTCTTCGGTATAGCCGCTGAGCTCGATGACCTCCATCCGGTCGAGAAATGCCGGCTGGATCGGATCGAGCTGATTGGCGGTCGCGATGAAGAGCACGTTCGAGAGATCGAACTGCACTCCGAGATAGTTGTCGCGGAACGAGTAGTTCTGCTCGGGGTCGAGGACCTCGAGAAGGGCCGAGCTCGGGTCGCCGCGGTAGTCGGACCCGATCTTGTCGACTTCGTCGAGCATGAACACCGGGTTCGAGGTCCCCGCCTGCTGGATTCCCTGGATGATGCGGCCCGGCATCGAGCCCACGTACGTCCGGCGGTGTCCCCGGATCTCCGCCTCGTCGCGGACGCCTCCGAGAGAGATGCGGTGGAACTTGCGGCCGACGGCGCGGGCGATGGAACGACCGAGAGAAGTCTTTCCCACTCCCGGGGGGCCGACGAAGCAGAGAATCGGCCCGCGCATCTTCTTTTTGAGCTTCCGCACCGCCAGGTACTCGAGGATTCGCTCCTTGATCCGATCCAGACCGTAGTGGTCCTCGTCGAGAATCACCCTGGCCTGAGAGAGGTCGAGGTTGTCGCGGCTGAAGCGGTTCCACGGAAGGTTGACCATGCACTCGAGGTAGTTCCGGAGAGTCGCGGTCTCGGCGGCGTCGGGATGCATCCTTTCGAGCTTTGCGATCTGGCGGTTGACTTCCTTGAGCACCTCCTTGGGCATCCGCGCCTTCACGGCCTTCGCGCGGAACTGGCGGACTTCCTCCGCGAGCTCGTTTCCCTCGCCCAGCTCCGACTGGATGGCCTTGAGCTGCTGGCGCAGGAAGAACTCTCTCTGCGAGCGGTCCATCTCGCCCCGGGCCTGGGAGCTTATCTGCTGCTGCATCGTCAGAACCTCGAGCTCCTTGGCGATGAGCTCGTGGACTTTCTTCAGCCGCTCGATGGGGTCGATGGTCTCGAGGATCTCCTGGGCTTCCGTCACCTTGAGGTCGAGGTTCGATACCGCGAGATCCGCGAGTCGTCCCGGATCCTCGAGGTTCGCGGCGATGACCATGACCTCGGGAGAGATGGACTTGCCGAGGTTCACGGATTTCTCCAGCGCCTCCTTGACGTTTCTTCGAAGCGCCTGGAGCTCGAGCGACTCCTCGTCCCAGGTTTCTTCATGGACGGGAGTGAGGCTCGCGAGAAAGAACGGATCGGACTGGGGAAAGCCGTCCACCTGAGCGCGGTTCATTCCCTGGACGAGGACGCGAATGCGTCCGTCGGGGAGCTTCAGCATTCGCATGATCACCGCGACCGTTCCCATTCGATGGAGATCCTCGACCGCGGGGTTCTCGCGATCCTGATCCTTCTGGGCGACGAGACAGATCATGCGATTTTCGGAGAGCGCGGAGTCCACCGCCTTCACCGACCGGTCGCGGCTCACGTAGAGGGGAACGATCATGAAGGGAAAGATCACGATGTCCCGAAGCGGGAGGACGGGGAGATACTCCGGTATCTGCGGCGGCTCTTGGGTCTCTTTGGGGTCCAGTTCCATCGGAATCTACTTGATCTTGGATTCTACGTCGTCGATTTCAAGATGGAATTCGCTGCCTCGTCTGTCCTTGAGCTTGGGGATGGTCACCGTCAGCACTCCGGCCTCGAGCGCGGCCGTCGCCTTGGTGAGATCCACCGCGCGGTCGATGTAAAGCGACCGGGAGAACTTGCCGAAGCTCCGCTCGAGACAGAGGTAACCTCGTATCGAACGGTCCACCTTCGCCTGCTTCTTTTCACCCGACAAGATCAACTTGGGCCCCTGAAACGCGACTGCGATCTCGCTCTTCGCCAGCCCCGGAGCTTCCACTTTGACCACGACGTCTTTCGCGGTCTCGAGCACGTCCACTCGAGGGAACCACTCGCCGAGACCGATGCCTCCGGCGTCGCTCGTGTCGAGCTCGCTCAACTGACCGAAGATCTTGCTGAACTCTCTCTGGAGGCTCGAAAGACTGGAAACTTCAGGGAGAGCTCCGCGGCGCTGCACCATTGGAGATATGAGCGAAAGTAGCACGAACGCCCGGAGGGCGTCAACGCTGCGAGATCACGAGATCACGTCCGTTTCACCACGATGAGCGTTCGATCGTCGGTCGCGCGAGCGCCGGCGGTGAAGACCTCGACCTCGTCCTGGATCATCCGCTCCAGCTCCCGCGCGGGGAGAGAGGCGTTGGCGCGAATCAGCTCTCCCATACGCTCCTCGCCGAACTCCTCCTCATCCGGGCCCCAGGCCTCGCTCAAGCCGTCGGTGAAGACCAGGAGGATGTCTCCGGGCGCGAGCTCCACCTCCCCGGCCGCGAACGTGGTCTCGGGAAAAAGACCGATGACGGTGCCGCCCGTCGTGAGCCTCTCAATCGTTCGGTCCTTCGCCCGGTACAGGATCGGCGGAATGTGGCCCGCGTTCACGTAGCGCATCTTCCCGCTCCCGGTCTGAAGGTCTCCGAAGAAGAACGTCACGTAGAACTGAGCGGGGGAGTTGTGGAACATGACCCCGTTGGTCTGGGAAAGGATGGTGAGCACCTCGGCCTCCCGCTGGCAGGCGAAGTGCACCGTCGCCCGGAGCACCATCATCATCAGGGCCGCGCTCGCGCCCTTTCCCGAGACGTCGCCGAGCGTCACCGCTAGACCATGCGGGCGCTCGATGAAATCGAAGTAGTCGCCACCGATGGTGTAGCAGGGAGTGTTGGTGCCCACCAGGTCCCAGCCCGGATAACGCGGGGCCTGGCTCGGGAGGCTGTTCTGCTGGATCTCGCCCGCGAGCTCGAGCTCGCGCTCCATGCGCTTTTTCTCGATCATCTCCTCGAGAAGCTTGGCGTTCTCGAGCTTGATGGCGGCGACGTTCGCGAGCGAGCTCAGAAGCGTGAGGTCGTCCTGGGTGAAGGAGTTCTCCCGGCTCAGGCTGTCGACGTAGATGAGCCCGGTGACCGCATCGTCGTGCCAGAGCGGAACGCACATCGCGGATCGGATCCCGAGGGAGATGATGGAGTCCTGCCGGCCGAAGCGCGGATCCACGAGAGCGTTCTTGGTGAGGATCGAGACCTTTTCCTTGACCACCTTGTCGGCGATGGTTCGGCTGAAGGCGATCTCCTCGGTGGTGTTGCGCCCGTCAGCGCTTCTCACCGCCTCGACCGAGAGCCCCGAGCTTTCGGTCGTGAGCATCAGGACGCCGCGCTCCGCGCGGATTGCCTTGAACGCGAGCTCGAGGATGAAGTCCAGGAGCTCGTTCAGCGGGCGGTTGGAGATGAGCGCCATGCTCGCCTGGCTGAGGGCGCTCAGGATCTGGTTCTGCTTCAGGATCCTCGCGGAGTCGTCGGCGATCGAATGAGAGGAAGTCCGAGCCGCCCCGCGGTTTCCCGCGATGTTGTCCCAGGTGTCGTCCTTGGGCCGGGCCGCCGCCAGGAGCTCCTCCGTCGAGACCACGAGCGTTCCTGCGAGGTCGAGCCCCGCGGGCGTCTCCGTCAGGATTACGCTTCCCGAGGCGTCGTGGACGAAACGAATCTGCTGATCGCCAAGGGTGATCACGTCGCCGTTCTGGAGGGGCACGCGCTGCGACAGGCGCAAGCCGTTCACGTAGGTTCCGTTCCGACTATCGAGGTCGCGTATGAAATGCCGGATGTTCTCCCGCCGGATCTCCGCGTGGATGCGCGAGAGCCACTGGTCCGCGAGGACCAGGTCGTTTTTCTTCGACCGGCCGATGGTGATGACGTCCTTTTCGAGCTCGAACCGATAGGGCTCGCCCTGGAGCGGCTTCACGTAGAGCTCTGGAGTTCGGGCCATCGGTGAAATCAGAAGGGCGTCCTCTAGGAGACCGGGGAGTCCTCCTCGCTTTCGGGGCTTTCGTGGCTCGCAGGTCGTCCTGAAATGGCTGAAATGGCTGAAATGGCTGAAGTGGATGGGACGCTTGCAATGGAAGGCACGGGGGCCTCCGGACCCGACTTCTTCTGCTCCTTCGCCGCGCGCCGTCGTTCCTTGGCCTCTTCTTTCTCCTTCAGCTTGTGGGCGGAAATGGCGTCCTGGAGAACCCTCGTCATGAACGCCTGTGCTTCGGCCCGGGTGCACTCTTTTCCGATTGCGACCTCGGCTGCGAGCCAGCTCCGGATCTTCTTGCGGGTCTGCTCTTCCTCGCGCGCCAGACCAGTGGTTTGGCGGAGGAAATGCAGGCGCTTCAGGGCGCGGGCCAGGCTCCGGGGCGAGCCTTCGGCGATGAGCTCCTCGATGACCCGGTGGCGGTCGGCATCCTCCAGGATCGCTCCCTCGAACTCCGCGGACAGCTCTTCTTGCACCGCTTCCATCGCCATTCCCGCCGGCCGGAGATTCAGCTCGGGGACGCGCGAAAGAGGAACGAGGATCCGGCTCCCTTCCTCGATGTCCTCGAGCTCCACCAGCTTGGCGCCGGGCGCGGCTGTATCCTCGATCACCCCGCGAAAGATGCAGTGACCCACTTTGGGGTAGAAAATGGACTCGCCAGGCTTCGGAAGCCTCGCGAGGGTGGCCTCGTCTCCGCCCAACCGTACACCTCCCTGTGAGCCCAACAACATATCACGAGTCGGGCTGGCCCATAATAGGGTCCTTGCTCTTCGAAGAGAGGCTCATCTACTTCCCCTCCCGGGAGATCGAGTTGACCCCCGAATCTCTCGGCCTCGAGCACGATGAGGTTTTCCTCGCCGCCTCGGATGGGATCCGGGTCCACGGGTGGTTTCTTCCCAGTTTCCCGCGGCCGAGTCCCGCTTACAACATCCTCGTCTGCCACGGCAACGCCGGAAACATCTCCGGCCGGTTGGATCGCGCTCTACTCCTTCGCCGCAATCTGGGAGTGGACGTCTTTCTCTTCGACTATCGCGGCTTCGGGCGGAGCGAGGGCCGGCCCTCCGAGGAGGGCACGTACAGAGACGCCGTCGCTGCCCACCGGTATCTGGTCGAGGAGCGACGGATCGCGCCCGAGAGATTGATTCTGCTCGGTGAGTCTCTGGGCGCGGCGGTCGCGATCGAGCTCTCGCTCCGCGAAGACGTGGCCGCGCTCGTTCTCGAAGCTCCTTTCACTTCCATCGCCGACATGGGCCGGGTCGCCTATCCGTTTCTCACGCCCTTCACCTCGTTCGTACGGACGCGGTACGACAACCTGAAGAAGATCCCCGAGGTCGCTCTTCCCCTTCTCATCTTTCACGGGAGGCGGGATCCGACGGTCCCCTTCGCGCAAGGAGAGGCTCTATTTCGCGCCGCCCGCGAGCCGAAGACCTTCGTCGCCGTCGAGAATGCGGGGCACGCCGATGCTTTTCTCGTAGGAGGGGAAGCGTACTGGAACGCCTGGGAGCGTCTCCTCCAGTCGCTCGACTCAGCTTGGGCGCGCGAAGGGTAAAGACGATACGGTCGCGGTTGCACCGCCTATCGTAACCTCTATCCCCGGCTCCAGGTACGCGCGCTTCAGGTAGGCGAGGGCGAGGGCGCCGCCAAACGCGGGCGAGAAAGCTGCGCTCGTGACCGCGCCCGCTTCCTCGCTTCCGTGCAGCACTGCGCTTCCTGAAGCGGGTGCTTCGACTCGCCCGAGTCTCAATCCCATGAGCTTGCGATTGACGTGGCCCCGGTGAGCGAGACGGACCACGTACTCCTGGCCGATGTAGCAGCCTTTCTGGAAGCTGATGGCTTCGTCGAGGCCGGCTTCGAGCGGCAGGTGAGACTCGTCCATATCGATCCCGAAGCGAGGGCGAGAGGCTTCGATGCGGCGCGTCTCGCGGACGCTCTCGCCTCCGAGGAGCGCTCCCCGTTCGAGGACTCGCTCGAGGAGATTCTTCACGGCGGCGGGGCTCGCGGTTACGTCGAACCGTGCCGTGAGCTCCCGCCTCTGGGCGGTGATCCGCCCGGTCACGTCCGTTAGGTCCGCCAGACCCGACAGGTCGAGGCAGCGGAAATGCAGGTGGGCGAGCTCGTCCAGCTCGGACATGGAGATCCCTGCGAGCTCGGCCAGGATCCCGCTCGCTTTCGGCCCTTCGAGCGAGAACGTCGCCTCCGTCTCCGTGCGGTTTTCGAGAGCCACGTCCTCCGAGATGATGTATCGGTCGAGGGCCTTCCGGAAGGGCTCGGCGCGCCCGCGCTCCAGCTGGAGGAGGAAAGAATCGTCGCTCTTGAAGACCAGGAGGTCGGAGACGAGCTTACCCTTGACCGTGAGAAACGCCGCCGGCAGGCCGGTGAATGGGGCAAGGGAGCGGACGTCGTTCGTTAGCATATTCTGGAGGAAAGACTCCCGATCCTTCCCCCGAGCGGCGACGGTCGCGAGGTGGGAGCGATCGAGAGCGAGAGCGCCCACGGTTGCCGCGCGATACGCTTCCTCGAACGAGCTTTCTTCCATCGGAAGGTCATGATACCTCCGATCGGAGATGGCGCGCGGGCTTGAAGCGCGCTATCTTTGCCGCCATGGATTTTCCTCTCGACTACGTCCGGGGCTGCTTTTGCCGACCGGAGAGCCCGGACACCGTCTATTTCAAGAATGCATCCGCGCCCTGGGTTCTCAGCACGGTTCGAGCCCTGGAGGACAGAACTTCGATCGCCTTCGACCCGGACGAGATCCTCCGGGAGACCCGCGAGAGCCTCGCGGTTTTTCTCAACAGCAACGAAGCCTCGTCGGAGGAGGAGATCGTGTTCGCCTCCGACGTGAGGGAGCTCGCCCGAAGCCTGAGCCTGGGCCTCGGAGCGAGTCTCGAGCCGGACTCGGAGGTGGTGGTTACCGAGATCGACGATGAATGGAGCCTCGCCCCATGGCTCGCCCTCGAGCAGAAGGGAGTGAAGGTTCGGTTCTGGCCGCTGAAGCGGCCCGGTGCGGGTCTCGACCCCGCTCGGCTTTCCGAGCTTCTGAACGAGCGCACTCGGCTCGTCGTCGCGGCGAAAGCGTCCTCCGCCATCGGTACCATCGTCGAGCTTCTGCCCGTGGCGCTACAGGTCCGCGACTGGAAGAGCTCGTTCGTCGTGAATTGGACCCCGTTTCTCGCCCACGGCGCCATCGACGTGCGTTTCCTGCGCTCGGATTTCGTGCTCGCCTCGACCTCCTCGCTCTTCGGATCGCGCGCCGGATTTCTCTGGGGACGCCGCGAACGGATGCGGGAGCTTCGAGAGGCGAACCCGGCGATCTTCGAAGGGCTCGAGACGGAGCCGAAGGAGATCGACGCTCTCGGGGCCGCCCTCCGTTACGTGGAGGAGCTGGGCCTTCTGTCGCAGGAGATGCAGATCCAGCCTTCCGAAGACTACGGACGACGACGGCACATGAGGCGGGGCATGCAGGCCATCCGCCACTACGAGAGGACCCTGACCTCGCTCGCGCTCCGTCGCCTTGCCGCGATTCCCGGTGCCACCGTCTACGGCATCGACGACTGCGATCACTCCGCGAGGCGAATGCCTCATCTGTTCTTTCGCCTGCGGGACAAAGAGCCGGGCGAGGTGGTCGAAGCCCTCGCGCGAGAGAACGTCCGCGTCGAGCACGGATCCCTCGGGTGCCCGAGGGCGGTCCGGGCGCTCGGTCTTCCGGAGGACGAAGGCGCGGTCTCGGCCTCGATGGCGCACTACAACACCGAGGCGGAAGTGGAGAGATTCGCCGAGGTCCTCCACGGGATCGCCACGTGAAGCTTCTCGCCGATCCGTTCTTTCCCGAGGGCGTGGTCCAGGACCTGAACGACGCCGGCTACGATGCCGTCCACGCGCTCGAGATCGGGGCGGGGGATCTGCCGATCCGGGAGTTCCTTCGCCTCGCGGCGTTCGAGAGCCGGGTCGTCGTGACCCGGAACCGGAGCCTCGCGCGCCTGGTCGAATCCGACTCCGGAGTCTCCTGGCCCTCGGTGATTTTCTTCCGTCAGGACGCGGTCGAGGCCCAGGTCATGACTGCGACGCTCTTCAATCTCCTGAAGCTCTTCGACGAGGATTTGAAGGACGGCGCGCTGGTCATCGTGCGCGACGGCCAGACCCTGCTGAGGAAGTTCATCAAACCATGAAGTCTTCTACACCTTACTTCACCGCCAGCATGACGATCTCGACCAGGGCCTCGGGGGCCATGAGCTGGCTTCCGACCGTCGCCCGCGCGGGAAGCGGGCTTCCCACCATCTCGCGGTAGACCTCGTTCATCGCCTGGTAGTACCGGATGTCGGTGAGGTAGACCATGGTCTCGACCACGTCTTTGAAATCGAGGCCGGCGGCGTTGAGCGCTGCCCGGAGGTTTCCGAGCGTGAGCCGGGTCTGCTCCTTCGCGTCCGCGGAATAGCCGTTGGGACCGCGTCCCAACATCCCCGAAACGAAGAGGCGCCCTCCCGCCTCGATGGCCGGGGAGAGAGGAACCGAGGCAGGGGTCGCTCCCGCGGGAGCCACGACTCTTCGCGCCGGGTCCTTGACCGCGGTGCACTGGATCTCGGAAAGGAACTGCGCGTTCATGAGGTCGGCGCGCACCGTCGCCCGGCTCGGCGGCGCCGTCTGGAAGAACGTCCGGTAGACCTCGTTCATGCCCGCGAAATCGCGCGCGTCGTCGAGAAAGACTCGGCAGTGGGCGACGTCCTGGTAGCTCATTCCCGCAGCCTCGAGAACCAGTCCCACGTTCTGAAGGATGTTGCGCGTCTGTTCCTGGACCGTCTTTCCCTCGGGCTCGAGAGTCTTGGGATTGCGGGCGGTCGCACCCGCGATGAAGAGCGTCGATCCCACCTGGATGCCCCAGCTGTACGGAAGCTGCGGGCTTTGCATCCCCGAAGGCGTAATGACTTTGCGCTCGACCCCCGGACGGGCCGCGATCATCGAAAGCTCGACGAGGGCTCCGGGGATCGCGATGTCCGCTTCGACCGTCGCTCGCACCGGCGGGTCCTTCGGAAAATAGGTGCGGTACACGTCGTTCATCGCGGCGAAGTGACGGACGTCGGAGAGGTAAACGTTGACGCTCACCGCGCGGGAGAAATCCATCCCCGCCGCTTTCAGCACGGATTCGAGGTTGGCCATCGCCTGGCGCATCTGGGCCTCGATGCCCGCGGGAACCTCGAGAGTCCCCGGTTTGTTTCCGATGGCGCCAGCGAGGTAGAGGAAGTCTCCCGAGAGAACGCCCGGGCTGAAGGGAAGCCCTACGTCCGATCCTTCGGGCGCGATGATTTTCTTGTCTTCAATCAGTGCCGCGGGGACCCCACCCCCGCGGCTCTCGCTCCGGGACTCGCTTCGCTCGCCCTGCGCTCGGGCTGAAGGCTCCCCCGCTGACGTGAATGGAAAAGACAGAAGCAGCAGGAAGGCGATGTTTCGAATCATGGGGGGAATATATCTCATTTCCGATCGGACCGAGGAGGATCATGGAAGAGACGATATAATGCCGCGCCGTTCGAGGTGGCAATGACTCCCGACGTTTTCCGCTACGAGAACGACCAGCTCTCCACGGCCGGCGTGCCCCTCGCCGAGATCGCGCGATCGGTCGGAACGCCGTTCTACGTCTACGATCCCGCGGCGGCGCTCGAGCGCTTTTACGCGCTTTCAACCGCCTTTGAGGGCGTCCCCCACCTCCACTGCGTCGCGCTCAAGGCCAATAGCCAGCCCGCTCTTTTGCGGCCCCTCTTTGCCGCGGGCGCCGGGGCAGAGGTCGTCTCCGGCGCGGAGCTCGCGCTCGCGCTCGCGCTCGGGCTCCCCCCTTCCCGAATCGTGTTCTCGGGGGTGGGCAAGACGGACCGCGAGCTCGCCTCCGGCATCGCCGCCGACGTGCTGATGTTCCTCGTGGAGTCCGAGACCGAGCTTCGGACGCTGGACTCCCTGGCCTTCGAGGCGGGGCGGACGGCCAGAGTCGCGTTACGTCTCAACCCCGATATCGACGCGAAGACCCACCCTCACATCGCGACCGGAGTCGCGACGGCGAAGTTCGGCATCGACCCGATCGAAGCGCTGAAGCTCTACCGGAGCCGTCGCGATTTCGCGAACGTCGATTTCGCGGGCGTGCACTCGCATATCGGATCCCAGATCACCGAGCTCGGTCCTCTCGCCGAGAACGCCCGGGCGCTTTCGTCACTGGTGCGGGAGCTCTCGGAGAGCGGGGTAAAGGTTCGCTACGTCGACATCGGCGGAGGCCTGGGGATTGCCTACCACGGGGAGTCGACGCCCGCCTTCGAAGCGTACGCCGAAGGCGTCGCGAAGCCTCTGCGCGAGCTTGGCGTGACTCTCTTGACTGAGCCCGGCCGGGTGCTCTTCGGTCCGGTGGGCGCCCTCGTGGCGCGAGTCCTCTACGTCAAGCGGGTTCACGGGCGCGAGTTCGTGGTCCTGGACGCCGGTCTCAACGACCTCCTGCGCCCCGCGCTCTACGGGGCTTACCATCGCGTGGTCCCGCTCGCGCGGCGAGAACGGGAGGTGAGGATCTTCGACGTCGCCGGCGCCGTCTGTGAGAGCTCGGACGTCTTCGCCCGTGACCGCGAGCTTCCCACCCCCGAAAGAGGAGAGCATCTCGCGATTCTCGACGCCGGCGCCTACGGGTTCGCCATGAGCTCAAACTACAACCTTCGGCCCAGACCGGCGGAAGTCGTCGTCGAGAACGGAGGCTTTCGCGTCGTCCGCGAGGCCGAGACGGAGGCCTCCCTCGTGGCGCGCGAGCTCGGACGCTCACCGTGAACGGTCTCAGGTAAAGAGCCGCCTCGCGTAAAAGATCAGGCAAAGCACGAAAATCGCGACCGCCGGGAGGAGAATCACCGGGGGGACCCAGACGGGATCGGCGAGGGTCTCGAGACCCCAGAAGTTCACGAGCGCGAGAGCCGAAACGTTGTTGAGGAAATGGATGACGACCGGCACGATGATGCTTCGGGTGGCGAGCGCGGTCAGTCCGAGAACCAGCCCCGCCGCCGCGAAGGAAGGCAGCGGCAGGAGGTGGAGCACCGTGAATAGAATCGACGTCAAGAGGACGGCGACTCCCGGCCGGGTGGCGCGAGAGAAAGCAGTCTGGATGAATCCCCGGAACATCAGCTCTTCCGAAATCGCGGCGCCCACCCCGATGGTCGCGAGCCTGGAAAGCCACTCGCCCGGACTCGAGACCACGAGCCATCGAAGCTGCGCCTCCCGGAGCTCTTCGATAAGCTCCGCCGGCACGAGACCGGACGTGAGACTCGAGAGCTGATCGCTCAGGATTACGAACGAGATCGCGAGTGGGACCGCCATCAGGAGGTCGGGCCAGGCTGGAAGGCGCAGGAGCAGGGTCTCTCTCGGGTCCAGGCGGAACGCGGACACGAAGACACCCGTCGAGGCCAAAAGGACGAGGGGTGTTGCGACCAGGAGCCAGTCCGGGCTGATTTTCGACGTCGCGAAGATCGCCGCCATGCCCAGGTTCGAGATCAGAACCGCGACGAACAGGGACATTGCCGCCACGGGGGAAGGGAGCTTCGAGGCCGGCATGGGACGCCAATATACATTGCCGGTGGCTGAGGGATTGAGATAATCTTCGCTGTTTGGTTCCGTTCGTCATGTTGCGGAGGTGCGTTGGATGAAAGCGCCGGAGCGGCTCCGAGTGGTGCTGTACGGACTGGGTCAGATCGGTCTCGAAACGGCGAAGGTCGTTCTCGCGCGCCGCGACATCGAGCTCGTCGGCGCTATCGACGTCGATCCGAAAAAGCTGCAGCGGGACGTCGCGGATCTCTCCGGCCTCTCGCGGCCGTCGGGGGTTCGCGTCTCGGACCGGCCGGCGGAAGTCCTGCACGTCACGAGACCCCACGTGGCGATCCTCACCACGAGCTCGCGCTTCAAGGACGCGCTGCCCCAGATCAAGCAGTGCGTGGATGCGCGGGCCCACGTCGTGAGCTCCTGTGAGGAGCTTCTCCTTCCCCACGTGCGCTACGCCGCCCAGGCCAAGGATCTGGACCGCTACGCGAAGGGAATGGGAGTCGCGGTTCTCGGCACCGGGGTGAACCCCGGTTTCATCATGGACACCATGGCGCTCGCCGCGACCGCCCCCTGCCTCGAGGTGAAGTCGGTAGCCGTCGAGCGCGTGGTGAACGCCTCGACGCGAAGGCCGAACCTCCAGCAGAAGGTGGGGGCGGGAATGACCCCGGCCCGGTTCCGCAAGGGGGTCAAGAACAGCGAGATCGGCCACGTGGGACTTCTCGAGTCCACCCATCTCGTCGCCGAGGGTCTGGGATGGACCCTCGAGCGGGTGGACGAGACCATCAAACCGGTCCTCGCCACGAGCCGGGTCAAGACGCCGCACGTAACGGTCCAGGCCGGCCAGGTGGCGGGCATCCATCACGTCTGTCGCGGCTTCGTCAACGGAAAGGAAACCGTGACTCTCGACCTCCAGATGTACGTCGGCGCCAAAAAGCCGTTCGACCGGATCGCGGTCAAGGGACGGCCCGACGTCACCCTCCTGTTCGAGAACGGGGTCGCGGGCGACGAGGCGACGATCGCCATGCTCGTCGCGATGGTTCCCGCGATGCCGAAGCTCGAGCCGGGGCTGCGCACGATGGCGGATTGTCCCGTGCCGCACTTCCGCGCGGGGAATTAGATTCGTCTACTCTGAGTCCATGGACCAGGGCCTCGAGGGCTCGGCGAAGCACCCCGTCTGGCGCGGGGTCAAGATCGCGCTGGGCTTGATTCTCCTGCCGCTCGGAGTGGTGGGACTCTTCCTGCCGTTTCTGCAGGGAGTGCTGTTTCTTCTCGTCGCCGTCGCCCTTCTCTCGAGCGAAGTCCCGTTCGTCGCGCGCCTGCGCGACCGGCTGCGCCGCCGCTACCCCGGCCCGTGGGAGAAGGCCGAGGCGTTCGGCAGAAGCCTCAAGGCCCGGTTCCGCCGCAACGGAGCCGATCGTTGACGAAGCTCGAGGCCGGGGAGCGCATCGAAAACCTCAGGAGCCAGATCCGCCACCACGATCATCTCTATTACGTGAAGGGGAGTCCTTCGATCGCCGACGCGGCTTACGACAAGCTGCTGCGGGAGCTTTCGGAGCTCGAGGAAGAGTTCCCGGATCTCAAGACCCCCGATTCCCCGACGGAGCGCGTCTCCGGCAGGGCCCAGGACGCGTTCGGCGAGGTGCGCCACCTCTCCCCGATGCTCTCTCTCGAATCCCTGATGATCGAAGACGAGGTGCGCGAGTTCGGAAAGCGGGTGGAGAAAGGTCTCGGGCTCTCCAAAGTCGCCTACATGGCCGAGCCCAAGTTCGATGGCCTCTCGGTGGAGCTCATTTATCAGGAGGGTCGTTTCCTCCGGGGATCGACCCGAGGCGACGGCACCGTGGGAGAAGACGTCTCCCTGAACCTGAAGACGATCCGATCTCTTCCCCTCACGCTCTTCACCGAGGCGTATCCCGCCTCCGGCACGCTCGCGGTCCGTGCCGAAGCCATCATGCGTCTCGAGGAGTTCGAGGCCCTCAACCGCCGCATGACGGAGATGGGAAAGGAGTCTTTCGCCAACCCCAGGAACGCCGCCTCCGGCTCGCTCCGGCAGCTCGATACGAGGGTCACCGCGAGCCGTCCTCTGGATCTCTTCGCCTACGACGTGATGTACGCGGACTCGGTCGCGATACGCTCCCAGAGGCAGGCGCTCGACTTGCTCTCGGCGTGGGGCTTTCGCACCGACCCTTCGAGCCGGCTCTGCGAGGACCTCGACGAAGTGGTCGCCTGCCACCGGGAGCTCGAGGCGAAGCGCGACGAGCTCGACTACGAGCTCGACGGGATCGTGGTCAAGGTCGACCGCCGCGATCAGCAGGCGGAGCTCGGATCGCGCTCGCGGAGCCCGCGGTGGGCGGTTGCCTTCAAGTTCGCCGCTCGTCAGGAAGTCACCGATGTTTTGGACATCGCGGTTTCGGTGGGCCGGACGGGGAAGCTCACCCCGGTCGCGCTCCTCCGGCCGGTCGACGTTTCCGGGGTCACGGTGAGCCGGGCGACGCTCCACAACCAGGATGAAGTCCGGAGGAAGGACGTTCGCGCCTCCGACCGGGTCCGCATCCAGCGCGCGGGGGACGTGATCCCCGAGGTGGTGGAGGTCCTCCTCGAGCATCGCAAGGGAGATCCCCCCGAGTTCCAGATGCCGGCCGTCTGTCCGGTCTGCGGCTCAACGGTGGAGTCGAAGGGCGCCTACCACGTGTGCACCGGCGGCTGGAGCTGCCGGGCGCAGCAGACGGGACGCATCCAGCACTTCGCCAGCCGGGGCGCCATGGAGATCGAGTTTCTTGGCGAGAAGACCGTGGCCCAGCTGGTGGAGCGGGGGCTGGTTCGCGATCTCTCGGACCTCTACCGCCTCGAGAAGAAGGACCTCCTGGATCTCGACGGCTTCGCAGAGAAGTCCGCGGAGAACCTGGTGAACGCCATCGAGGCTTCGAAGAAAGCTTCTTTCGACCGTTTCCTCTTCGGGCTCGGGATCGGAAACGTGGGCCAGCACGTGGCCCAGGTCCTCGCCTCCCATTTCGGAAGCCTCGCCCGGATCCTGGACGCGAAGGAAGACGAGCTCCTCTCGGTGCACGAGATTGGAGAGGAGGTGGCGCGCTCGGTCGCCGGCTACTTCAGAGACGAGAAGAACCGGCGGGTGATCGAGGACATGGTGCGAAACGGACTCGATCTCGTCTGGGAGTCGAGCCAGAAGGAAAAAACACTGGCAGGGACGCGGGTGGTCTTTACCGGAACTCTTTCCAAGGTCCACCGCGACGAGGCGAAACGGCTGGTCGAGGAGCGCGGCGGAAGGGTGACCTCCTCGATCAGCAAGAACACTGGCTTCGTGGTCGTGGGTGAGGATGCGGGATCGCCCTCTCTGAAAGCGGAGAGGGCGCGCGAGCTGGGAGTGAAGATCCTGTCCGAGGACGAGTTCCTCGCGCTGGTGCAATCGAGCTGAACTTTTCCGCGGTCAACGGCGTACCGATCGAGTGAAATGACGAAATTTCTGCTCTTTATGATCCTGCTGGTGGTCTGCTGGCCGGCGGCGCTTCTCGCTCTCATCCTCTACCCCTTCGTCTGGCTGCTCCTGCTCCCGTTTCGTCTGGTGGGCATCGTGGTGAGCGGGGTCTTCGACCTCCTGCGGGCGATCGTTTTCCTTCCGGCCCGTCTTCTCGGGTCAAAGCCGACGTAGCCGCACCTCGAAGCCAGCCCCTCCCAGCGACGAGTCTACCAGAGCGATCGAGCCTCCATACCTTTCGACGACCGCCTTCACGATGGCGAGCCCCAGACCGGTGTGCTCTCGCGCCCGCCGATCGTTCGGACGATACGAGAAGAACCTGTCGAAAATCCGTTCCCGGTGCTCTTCGGGAACTCCCGGACCCTGGTCTTCGACCCGCACTAGCGCGAGCCTTCCCTCCGCTCGCAGAACGACGCGGATCCTCCCCCCGTCTACCGTGAATCCCAGGGCGTTGTCGAGGAGGTTCTCGAAGATCTGAGCGAGCCTGTGGCCGGGCATGCGCACCTCGAACCCGGTCGAGGGTGCTTCGAGCTCGATCTCGATACTCCGCTCGCGGTAACGCGGGGCTCCGGTCAGCCCCTTCAGGAGCCCGGCCAGATCGACGGTTTCTGCTTCGGGCTCCTCGAGCTCCGAGTCGACGAGCGTCACTTCGCGCACGGTCGAGAGGAGCCGCTCGAGCCTCGCGATCTCCCGCTCCACGACTCCGGCGAACCGCGCGCGCTCTGCCGGATCCTCGACGTCCTTCAGCATCTCCGCCGCCGCGCGGATCGAAGTCAGCGGGTTTTTGAACTCGTGCGAGACGTCGGCCGCGAACGACTCGATGAACCGCATGCGCTCCTCGAGCCGGGAGGAGAGCTCCGAGAGCGCGCGGCTGAGGTCACCGATCTCGTCGAGCCGGGTCGAGCCGGGAAAGCTCCCGACGAGGCGCCCGCCCCGGCCGATGAGTGCCTTCGCCTGGGAGCGGAGCTTCTCGAGAGGACGCGAGATCGTCGCCGAGAGCATCAAGCTCAGGATGGCGGCGACACCCGCCGCGCCGACGACGTACCGGAAGATGGCGAGGCGGACTTCATAGAGGTCCTGGAGGATATGGAACGTGGACTGCGAGACCAGGACCACGCCTTCGACCTCGCCCTCGTTTCGCACCGGAAGAGCGCTGTAGAGCGTGACCGAGCGTTGCCCCCCGCGAGTGATACGGGTGGCGGCGCCGTAGGAGCCCGAGAGCGCCTGCCGGATCTCGTTTCCCCGAAATGGGGAATCGGGCGAATAGCCCTCCTCACGCGAGATCTCGATCTCCGGCGGGGGGTCCGCGAGGAGCGGGCCCACCAGGCGAAAGAGCCAGCTTCCCACGCGATAGAGGAGCCCGGCGCGCGGGTCGGTCTCGACCAACGCTGTCTCCTCTACCTCCTCCGGACCAGGTGACGGGCTGGGTCCGAGACGGCTGGTGTCGCAGATGAGCCAGCCGTCCTTGTCGAGGACCCGAATCCGCGAGGGCGTCTGCCGCTCGAGCCGCGCGAGGATGGGCTCGGCGAGGACGAGATCGAGGGCGCCCCTTTCGGAAAGCGCGGCGGCGAGGAGCCGGCCCTGCTGCACCATCGAGGCCTCCTGCGCCTGCAGCAGCTTCCGCTCGTAGATGGTGAGATAGGACACTCCGGCGGCGGGAAGGAATACCAGGAGCACGTTGAAGGCGAGAAGTCGTATCCAGAGCCGGGAGAGAAACCTCCGGATCGAGAGCGAGGCGTCAGCCTTCCCGGTAGCGATAGCCAAGTCCGTACACCGTGTCGATGGCGTCGAATTCGGGATCGATTCGGACGAACTTCTTCCGGAGGCGTTTCACGTGGCTGTCGATGGTCCGCTCGCTGACGTACGCGTCGTTGGGATAGCACTCTTCCATGAGCCGGCCGCGGGACTTGACGTGACCGGGGCGCCGCGCGAGCGCCTGGAGCAGCAGAAACTCGGTCACCGTCAAAGCGAGGAGCTCGCCCTTCCATGAGGCTTGATAGCGGGCGAGGTCCAGCTCGAGCTCTCCGAGTGCGAGCTTCTCCTCCGGCTCGGCGGACGACTTCTCGAGGAGAGCGAGCCGCCGGAAGAGGACCTTGATCCGGGCGAGGAGCTCCCTCACCGCGAACGGTTTCACCAGGTAGTCGTCGCCCCCGAGCTCGAGGCCGAGCACGCGATCGAACTCCTCGTCCCGAGAAGTCAGGAAAATGATGGGGAGCACCTCGGTCACTCCGCGGATCTTGCGGCAGAGCTCGAGCCCATCCATGCGCGGCATCACGATGTCGAGGACCAGAACGTCGGGAAGCGCCTGCGCGAACTTCTCCCAGGCCGCCTGACCGTCGGGATAGAGGTCGACGCGGTAGCCCTCCCGTTTCAGGGCATAGCCTACCGTCTCGCGGATGTTCTCCTCGTCGTCGACGACTGCCACCCGTCCGGCGTTTCTAGTGGTCATGAGCGGATGTTAACAATCTAACCCATGCAAGCCTGCCCGGGAAGGGCTGCCACAGGAATGCCACAATCATTCCTTATTAATGGAGGCAGGAAAGGCAGGTTGCTCCTATGACCTTCACCACGGGCGACGTCGCGGCGATAGTGATGCTCCTCGGCTTTCTCGGGCTCATCGGCACAATCCTGATGCGCTGGAGCGCCGACACGTCGGCGAAAGCGGAGCGCTCGGTGTTCTCGCCCTCCGTCGTGTCCGACCCGCAGATGAAGTGATACGACACCGAGTATGACGCCGAACCAAGTTTTCCCAATCGACTGGGCTGCCGTGGCGGACGCTTTCTGTCAGGCCTGGTCCAGCAACCGGGGTTCGCCCGATTACGACTACCTGGCGAATCTCTACGCACCTGACGACGATGTAGTCATCTACGACACTCTTCCACCCATAGGCGGCTTTCTAGGGTTCACGCACCTTCGACGCGAAATCTATCCTGGACTTGGGCAAATTGCGGTCGAACGGACGGGCGACGTCGTGGCAAGAGAGATGGCTGCCGGACAGGTTGTGGTCACCTGCTATCCATTTCGCCTCCAATACGCATTTGCAGGTGGCCGCAAGATGTCGATCGATGCACGGATCAGCGAAGTGTGGGAAAGACGAAGCGACGGATACCGCATCGTTCATGAGCACCCCTCTACCGTTTATGACATGGGCCGAAACATGCCGTGACAAAAGGCCAGCGTACGCCGCACGAGATCCGCTGCCGGCTCTGGTAGACCGTACGCTGGACGTCGCCATCGTCTTCAGTGTGCCGGACCCGCACCGCGGGTGGTGACTCTCGAGAGTTGTTCCGCGATGAGCTTCTCGGGGTAGTGCCCAAGGCCCATCGCGGGCGCTCGGTGATAAAGTGAGCTGATGCTCCAGGAGCTTCCTTCCCCCGAGGCCGAGAGGCTGAAGAAGCGGTTCGACGCCTGGAGAGAGGCGATGGACCGCCTCAAATCCAACGCTCCCGAGGCGCGCGAGCTCGAGCCCCTCTTCGCGAGCGAGCTCGAGCCCGTCAAGAAAGACACGTGAGCGCTCACGAATTCATCCGCGAGGTTTCGTCCCTTCTCACCCGCTCCAAGATGAGCTCGGAGGAGCTCGTCCGGCGGGATCTGAGCCGCGCCGAGGCGCTGTCCGATCTCAACGCTTTCATCTCCCTCCTTCCGGACGAGGCGATCGCGGAAGCGCGGCGGCTCGACGCGATGCGCCGGCGCGGCGAGGTGCTGGGTCCGCTTCACGGGATCCCGATCACCGCCAAGGACCTCGTCTGGTCCAAAGGCCAAAAGACGACTTCGGGCTCGAAGATCTACGCTGACTTCGTGCCCGAAAGGGACGCTCCCGCTCTCGCGAGCCTTCGCGCCCGGGGCGCGGTTCTCCTGGGAAAAACCAACCTCCACGAGTTCGCGTACGGGGTCTCGAACGTGAATCCCCACTACGGTGCGGCGCGCAATCCGTGGGATCGCACGAGGATCAGCGGCGGGTCGAGCGGAGGCTCTGCGGTCGCGCTCGCGAGCGGGGTCGGCTTCGGGTCCATCGGAACCGACACCGGCGGATCGATCCGGATCCCGTCCTCGCTCTGCGGCGTCGTGGGGCTCAAACCCACCTACGGAAGAATCTCCCGCGACGGCGTGACTCCGCTCTCGTGGAGCCTCGACCACGTCGGACCCATGGGCCGGACGGTCGAGGACGTGGCCTTGCTGTACGAGGCGATGTCGGGGGAGCCGGTCGAGGCACCGGAGACGGCGGAAAGCTCCCCGCTCCGGGGTCTCAAGGTCGGTCTTCACGAGCGCCACTTTTTCTGGAACCTCGCCCCCGATGTGGAGGCCTCGGTGCGCGCGTCCCTCACCGCCCTCGAGAGCCTGGGTGCTTCGATCGTCGAGATCGACGTGCCGGAGCTCGAGATCCAGGCCGCGTGCCGCAACACCATCGCTTTCGCGGAGGCGTCCTGCTATCACGAGAACGATATCCGGACTCGTCCAGAGGACTATGGCGAGGACACGAGAGAGCTTCTGCGGCTCGGGCTTCTCATTCCCGCGACCGACTACCTCGCGGCGCTTCGGGCGCGCCGCATCGTCGTCCGCGCGTTCCGGAAAACGTTCGAGGCCATCGACGTCCTCGCGGCGCCTTCGACCCCCGCGGCCGCGCCCCCGATCGGAGCCTCGGTTCTCGACAACGGTGAGGAGCTTCGAAGCGGGCTCCTCCGGCTCGCGGGGCCGTTCAATACCAGTGGCTTTCCCGCGCTCTCGCTTCCATGCGGCTTCACCGAAAGCGGGCTTCCGATCGGGCTCCAGCTCGCGGCGGCACCCCGTCGCGAGAGCCTCCTCCTTCGCGTCGCCCGCGCTTTCGAGATCCGAGCCGGACAATCTAGCCTCGGCCGGTCTCCTGCTGTATAGTCCGCCCTTTCACTCGAAACGGAGGTTCGCCGGATGCTTCTTTCGGGAAAACGAGGGCTTGTAGTTGGGGTGGCCAACAAGCGCTCGCTCGCCTGGGGAATCGCGCAGTCGGCCGCTCGAGAGGGTGCGCGGCTCGCGCTCACCTACCAGGGCGAAAGGCTCGAGGAGAACGTGCGGAAGCTCGCCGCCGAGCTCGATAGCCCGGTCATCCTCCCGCTGGACGTGACCAAGGACGACGAGCTCGATGCGCTCGTCCCCGCTCTCCAGGAGCAGCTCGGAGGGCTCGACTTCGCCGTCCACGCCGTGGCTTTCGCGCTCCGGGAGGAGCTTGACGGAGAGTTCGTGCAGACGTCTCGCGAAGGCTACCGCATCGCGCATGACGTCTCCTCATATTCCCTGACCGCTCTCACTCGCCGCGTGGCGCCGCTCATGTCCGGGGGAGGAAGCATTCTGACGCTCACCTACCTCGGCGGGGAGCGGGTCGTACCGAACTACAACGTGATGGGCATCGCCAAGGCCGCCCTCGAGATGTCGGTGCGTTACCTGGCCTCGGACCTCGGACCGAAGGGGATCCGCGTGAACGCCATCTCCGCCGGTCCGGTGAAGACTCTCGCTTCCTCGGGAGTTCACGGAATCTCCCGAATGCTCGAGCACCACCGGACGTTCGCGCCTCTGAGAAGGAATACCGATCAGGCGGAGGTGGGAGACGCGGCGGCGTTCTTGCTGTCGGACCTTGCCCGTGGGGTCACGGGCGAGATCCTCTATGTCGACTCGGGGTATCACGTCCTCGGGAGCGCCTTTCCCGTCGAGACTCGATGAAGCTCTCCGCGACGCCGGAGTTTTTCGATCTGTTTGCCGAGGCAAGGATCGCTCTCGTCGTCGTCCGGGGGGTCGACAACTCTCATCAGCGAGGCGGCGAAGCGGCGCTCCTGCTCTCGGCTCAATCGAGCGCTTCCGCCCGGCTCGGGGCCGGGCCTCTCGCCGAGCATCCGAGGATTTCCTGCTGGCGTGAGGCCTACCGCGCCTTCGGCGCCAAGCCCAAAGACTACCCGTCCTCGATCGAGAACCTCGCGCGCCGGGCTCTGAAAGGCGAGCCGCTTCGTTCCATCAACCCCTTGGTCGACCTCTACAACGTCATTTCGCTCACGCACCTCCTGCCCGCGGGCGGCGAAGACCTCGGCGCCATCGAAGGAGACGTCGTCCTCACGCGGGCCTCGGCGGTGGAGCCGCCGGTCAAGCTCCTGGGCGAAAGCGAGGAGCGCGCCCCGAAACCGGGAGAGGTGATCTACAAGGACGGCCGCGGCGCCATCTGCCGAAGGTGGAACTGGAAGGAAGCCGAGCGCACGAAGCTCACGGAGAAGACGGCGAGCGCGATTCTCGTTCTCGAAGCGGTTCCGCCCATCTCGCTCGACGAGCTGGAAGCGGCGGCGAGAGAGCTCGAACGCCTCGTCCTCGAGCACTGCGGCGGAGACGCGAGGGTCGAACTGCTGGATCGTCACCGTCCCGAGGTCGCTTTCGAAGCGAGACCGGCGTAGTGCTACGTTTCGTTAACTCCGTCCGGACGGAGCGCGATTGATTTTCTTAGATACTAAGAATACTATGAGACATGGATCTCGGAGTCCGGACGGTATTGCTCCTGGCGCTCTCGGAAGGCCCCGAGTTCGGTCTCGAGCTCATCGAGAGCGCTAGGATCCGATCCCGAGGACGGATACGCCTCAACCGGGGCGGCACGTACCTCGCTCTCCGAAAGCTCGAGCGAGAGGGTTTCGTTCGCGGGTGGATGCGTCCGACCGGTGCCTCCGGCCGTCCTCGCCGCTACTACGAGCTGACCCCGAGGGGAATCGCGGAGGTCGACGAGACCCGCGAGGTCATCGGGCACCTCTTGGGCTCGAGTGGCGCCCGAGTCGTTGCCGCCGAAGCGCTTCGAATGGCGGCCCGTGTCGAGAGGAGCGGGCGCCTGAGCCGGCTTGCGCTTCAGGTTCGGAAGGCCGCGCGAAGAGCCGGAATCCGGTGAAGCGGAAGCGAGGGAGGACGGAGGCGACGCCAGACCAGGTGGCCGTCCGGCTCGCTTCACTCCTGCCCGAGCCGAACGCGCTCATCGGAGCGCTGGCCGTGGCCGCTCACGGCTATATTCGAGCCACGGACGACATCGATTTCGTCTCGCCAGCCGAACCCCGAGAGATCCAGGCCCGGCTGGCGAAAGGAGGGATCGAGAGCAGAACCCGGCGAGGAGGCGTGCTCGAGGGCGACATCCCCTGGGTTGTTTATGGACGCGCCGACGGATTCCGCTTCGACGTGCTCTTCCCGCCGGTGCCGATCGACTGGAGCCGGACCGTGATTCTGCCGCTGACCGAAGGCTCGCGATTGCGCGTCGTGGACCTCGACGCTCTCGTTCGTCTCAAATTGCGTGCGGGCGGGCCGCAGGATCTGATCGACGTGGTCCATCTCGTCCGTCTGCATTCCGAGATCGAGGAGAGAGCCCTCGCGCTCGCGGAGGCCTATGGAGTGCGCGGCCGCTTCGAGGACTGGCTGGCGGATCCGCGGATCCGTTCTTCGAAGCCGGTTCAACCGCGGCGCCGCCCGGGCCGCCGCGGAGAGCACCGGAAGCGCTGAAATGATGGCAGTCGCATGACCCGCGGAATCGAAGGCCCGCTGGTGAGCCGTCCGGTCGTGAGCCGGCACGGCGTCTTTTTCTGGCTCTTCTCCACTCTCGTGACCGTCCGGTTCACGTTCTTCCTGGTCATGGTGTTGATGGCGGGCCTCTCGCGCCGAAGCTTCCTTCAGATCCTCGTCTGTGTGTTCGTTGCGGGCTTCGGGGTTCTCCTCCACGAGTTCGGGCACGTCGGCGCCGCTCGTTACTACCGGCACAAGCCTAGGGTGGAGCTCTACACCATGGGCGGGGTGACGACGTGGGAAAGCGACGGGAGAGAAGGCTGGAGGGAGCGCCTCGTCATCAGCCTCGCCGGCCCGGCCATCGGCCTCGTGCTTGCCGGTCTGGTTTGGCTCTCCCTCGAAACCCTCGGGTTTCGACCGGGCTCGCCCTTCGTGCACCTCGCGCTCGGTGACTTCATCGGGGTCTCGTTCGGCTGGGGTCTATTCAACCTCCTGCCCATCCTCCCGCTCGATGGGGGCCAGGCGCTCGAGGCGATTCTGACCGGACGCTTCGCCCGCGATCCTCGCCGAACGACACGAATCGTGTCTCTGATCGTCGGTGGAGTGACGGCGCTCCTCGCCTTCTCCGCTGGTTGGACGTGGGCCGGCGCGCTCGCGGCGATGTTCGCGTACAACAACGCCCAACGGTTGCGCGGCGGCCGAGAAGTGCGCATTGTCGGTTAGATAAGTTAGATAAGTCAGCGTTCCATCTGGCCGACGCGCCGGAAATAGTCGGCGAAGGCGATCATCCCCCCCTCGGCCTGCTCCCAGTCGTAGTTCTCGTTGGGAGCGTGATACCCGTGCTCGGGAAGAGAGAGGCCGAGGAAGAACACCGGCGCCTTCAGCACTTTTTCCATCGAGACCACGGCCCCGATCGAGCCGCCCTCCCGGACGAAGACCGGGTCCTTGCCGAAGGCGAACTTCATCGAAGCGCGAATGGCGTCGGGGTGCGGGCCCTCGGTGTGGCCCTGATAGGCGGGAAGGCCGTGCTCCGGCTCCACTCGCACGTCCGGGTTCTTCTTCTTGACGAAGTCCTTGACGAGCTTCGTGAGCTTCTTACCGTCCATGTCGGGGACGAGCCGGCAGGAGACGATCGCGGTGGCGCGGGGCGGAACCACGGTCTTGACGCCGGGTCCCTGGTAGCCGCCCGCGATGCCGTGCAGTTCGAACGTCGGCATGCACCAGATGCGCTTCATGATCTCGATCGGATCGGTCACCCGCAGGGACTTGAACTTATGGTCCTTCTTGAAGGCGGCGGTGGTGAAGCCGGAGTTTTTCAGATCCTCGAGCTCGCTCCTGGTGGGAGGCACGACGTCGTCGTAGAAGCCGGGAATCTTGACCTCGCCGGTCCGGGCGTCGTAGCAATCCGCGATGAGCTGGCACATCTCCCCGATGGGATTGCGGGCGGCTCCTCCCGCAGTGCCCGAATGCTGATCGGTCTCTCCCGTCTCCAGAATGAAACGAAATCCCTGGAGGCCCCTCAAGCCCGCGGGGCAGGCGGGGCGGCTCCTCGACACCCAGACGGTGTCGGAGACCACGACCGAGGCGGTCTTCAAACGATCCTTGTGCTGCCGGATGGTCGCTTCGAAGTGGGGGCTCCCGATCTCCTCTTCCGCTTCCCACAGGAAGTGGATGTTGACCCGGGCGCTGTGAGCGAGCGCGTACTTCGCGCCCCAGAGCGCGGTCAAGGCCGGCCCCTTGTCGTCGGTCGTCCCACGGCCCCAGTAGCGGTCGTCCTTGGCGGTGAATCGGAAGGGCTCGGTCGTCCACCCATCGGTCTTTTCGGCGGGTTGGACGTCCAGGTGGTTATAGACGGTTACCGTCGGATAGTCCCCGCTCTGATCGAAGCGGCCGTGGAGCATGGGATGGCCGCCGGTGTCGAGGACCTTGACCTCTCCGCCAATCCGTCGGATCAGGTCCGCCGCGTGCGAGACCGCCCCGGCCACGTCGGTTTGACGCTGGGGATCCGCGGAGACGCTCGGGATCTCCACGAGATCCTTCAGCGATTTTTCGAAGCTTCCGCGCTGAGATTGCGCGTAGTCCGAGAGCGATTTCTTCGAGAATCCCTGGTTGACCGGTGTGGCCATAAATCACCTGCTTTAGGTTTTGCGGATTTTCGCCCCCCGCGCTCGCGAAGGAGACAGCATACCACGCACTCTCGCGTTGTTGGGAAACGCCCCTTTCTTGAGGGCCTTTCGCCCCGGAGGGCATTGGGAGTCCCGGGGAAAGCCTATAAACCAAAGCTGTACTATAGATTAGATAAGCCCCTTGCTGTAACCCGCGGAACAGAACTTGCTATACATGGAGTCAGGCCTCCAATGCCTTCAGTAGACGAGCACGCGAACGAACACGATGGGCGGGGAGCCGACCCGTTGATCGGGAAGCGGCTTCGGGAGTACCTGATCCTGGAGCTCCTGGGAAAAGGCGGAATGGCCAAGGTCTACAAGGCCCGCCACGTCCTTCTCAACGAGATTCGAGCCATCAAGTTCCTCCGCCCCGAGCTCCGCGAGCGGCAGGAGTGCGTCGCAAGGTTCCACCGCGAGGCGCAGGTCATGGTGCAGCTCCGGAACAAGCACCTGGTCATGCTCTATGAGTTCGGAACCGTCGGCCAGGAGCTCCTCTTCCTGGTCATGGAGTATCTGGAAGGGGAGACTCTGAGAAAGCGGCTGCGGCGCACGAGCTGGCTCCCCGTCTCGGAGGCAGTGCGCATCATCCAGCACGTGGCGATCGGCCTATCCGAAGCCCACAAGCACGGCATCGTTCACCGCGACATCTCTCCCGACAATATTCAGATCCTGCAGAAGGACGGCGAGGAGATCGCGAAGGTGATCGACTTCGGGATCGCCAAGAGCCTCGTTGCCGGGGGCGGCAAGATCACCCAGACGATGAAGCTCGTGGGAAAGGCGGAGTACGTCGCTCCCGAGCAAATCTGCCTGCCCGTGGGCGAGGACAGCAAGGACGCCGTGGACCATCGCGCGGACATCTACTCGCTCGGAGTTACTTTCTACGAGCTTCTCACCGGCAACAAGCCCTTCGAGGCGAGGAGCTCCAAGGCCTATCTGGTGAAGCATCTCACCGAGGCCCCGAAGCCCTTGTCGGAAACGAACCCTCTCATCCGCGTCTCTCCCGCTATCGAGGATCTCGTGCTGCGGATGCTCGCGAAGAAGAAGGAAGAGCGTCCCGAGTCCATGGACAGCCTCTTCATGGAGCTCGCGGCCCTGAGCCACGACCAGCCGCTCCTTACGCCTGTCTAAGAGAAGGGGGATATCTCCCTTCTTGCACTTTCCCGGTTCCACCGGAATCGTGTAACTTAGGAATATGAGAGGAACCTTGGTTGTCGCCGCGACTCTGTTCTTTGGCACCGCCGCGTCTCTCCAGGTGGAGAGGCTCGATTCGGAGCACCAGCCGATCGTCCGCGATTTCCTGGCGGGCAAGGGCCGGGCTCGCCTGATCGCGATCCTGTCTCCTACTTGAGGGAAGTGCGCGCATGGCGCCCGTGTGGTGCAAACGGTGCTTGATAGAAAGAGGGAAGTCCCGCTCGACGTTCTCATCGTGTGGATCCCGGCCATCGCCGGAGACGACTACGCCGCGGCGAATCGAGCGATGAGGCTGGTCCCGGACGAACGGGCCCGTCACTACTGGGATGGATCCCAGGAGCTGGGAGACGCTTTCTCACCGGTGCTCGGAATCCGTTCGAGAATGGCGTGGGACGTTTACCTGCTGTTCGGCGCGGATGCCGACTGGAACGACACGCCGCCCGCTCCCGCCGAATGGCTTCACCAGCTCCCGGGCGAGAATCCGGATCGGAAGCTTTCCGAGGAGCTGCTCGAGGAGGCGATCGCGAAGCTCGCCCGCTGAGATACGTATATGTCTGGCTCATCGTCGAGGGAGCGCGACCTGATCTACGACTGGAATCAGGCAGGTCTGGACCTGGACCGGCCGGCGAAACCCGTCGAGCTCAACGACGAGACGCTGCGCGATGGGCTTCAGAGTCCTTCGGTCATTTCTCCGCCCGTCGAAAAGAAGCTCGAGATCCTCCACCTCATGGAGGCTCTAGGGATCCACTCCGTCAACATCGGCCTTCCGGGCGCCGGCCCCCACGTTCAGAAACAGGTGCTGCGGCTCGCACAGGAGATCGCCCGTCAGGGGATGAAGATCCGCCCGAACTGCGCGGCGCGCACGCTCAAGGCCGACATCGAGCCGATCGTCCGCATCTCGAACGAGGTCGGTATTCCCATCGAAGCGGCGACCTTCATCGGCTCGAGCCCCATCCGCCAGTACGCCGAGGACTGGGAGCTCGATCGGCTCCTCGCCTACACCGAGCAAGCGGTGCGGTTCACCGTCGAGAGCGGTCTGCCGAACATGTACGTGACGGAAGACACGACGCGCGCCCGTCCCGAAACCCTCCGCAGGCTGTACACCACGGCCATCGAATGCGGAGCCCGCCGCGTGGTGCTGACGGATACCGTGGGGCACGCGACTCCTTCCGGGGTCCGCGCTTTGGTGTCGTTCATCCAAGAAGTGGTGAAGGCGACGGGCGAAGACGTCAAGATCGACTGGCACGGGCACAGCGACCGGGGACTCTCGGTCCCGAACAGTCTCACCGCCATCGAGGCGGGCTGCGATCGGGTCCACGCCTGCGCTCTCGGAATCGGCGAGCGCTGCGGCAACACCCCGATGGACATCCTGCTCGTGAACCTGAAGCTCGCAGGAAGGATTGCGAACGATCTGAGCCGGCTCCACGACTATTGCCGCGTCGTCTCCGACGCCGTGGGCGTTGCCATCCCCGCGAACTATCCGATCGTGGGAGAGGACGCGTTCCGCACTGGAACCGGGGTCCACGCTGCGGCGGTCATCAAAGCCCTGAAGCGGAAGGACCTCTGGCTCGCGGACCGCGTCTACTCGGGAGTGCCCGCGGGAGACTTCGGTCTCTCCCAGAAGATCGAGGTTGGCCCGATGAGCGGCATCTCCAACGTGCAATACTGGCTGTCGACACACGGCCAGCCGTCGGACGACGAGCTGGTGCGCGCGATCTTCGAGAAAGCCAAGGCATCGAACCGCGTCCTGGAAGACGAGGAGATCGAAGCGGTAGTGCGCGAGCGCTCCCCTCGATGAGCGGAATCCACGAAACCGCCATCGTCGACGCCGGAGCCCGAATCGGCTCCGGTGTCGACGTCGGACCGTTCGCGGTCGTCGAGCGAGACGTAGAGGTCGGCGCGGGCTCGCGAATCGGAGCTCACGCGGTACTCAAGAGCGGTCTCAGGCTCGGCAGCCGCGTCCGGGTCCACGAGGGAGCGGTTCTCGGCGGCGATCCGCAAGATCTGAAGTTCGAGGGCGCCCCGAGCTACGCCGTCGTCGGAGACGACTGCATCATCCGGGAGTTTGCCACAATCCACAGGAGCGCCAGGCCCGAAGAAGTGACGCGGGTCGGCCGTGGCTCGTTCGTCATGGGTTACGGTCACGTCGCCCACGATTGCGAGATCGGTGAAGAGGTCATCATCGCGAGCTACGCCGCCCTCGCCGGACACATCCGCATCGGCAGTCGAGCTTTCGTATCCGGCGGCGTCGTGATCCACCAGTTTTCCCGCATTGGAGAGCTTTCGATGATCGGCGGCGGGTCGAAGGTAAATCTCGACGTGCCGCCCTACTTTACGGTGGACGGTGTCCCGGCCCGAGCCGTGGGTCTGAACGTGGTGGGCCTCAAGCGCGCCGGCATCGGCGAGGAGGACCAAGGCGCCATCAAGCGGGCCTACCGCCTGCTGTACCGCTCGAAGCTCCCGCGGCGTGACGCTTTGGCCGCGATCGAGTCCCTTTCCAATGAGTACGCCCGCCGCATCGCGGATTTCGTGCGCGAGAGCGAGCGCGGCGTCTGCCACCCCCGCACCCCTTAGTGTAGGCGCAGGAACAAATCTACATCTCTCGTGCGGGAGCGACGGTGTAGTTCCAGGCGGGCAGTGTGCGATGGGGCCGGTGGTTGAGTCGGGAGATCTGGTCGGCGTCGGGCTTCTG
>Ga0184637_10000257_pt1 | contig 38897 bp, 37 predicted proteins | sample PLM3_127_b2_FD_133143 | JGI IMG/M metagenome (GOLD analysis project Ga0184637, IMG submission 133143) | Groundwater sediment microbial communities from an aquifer in East River, Colorado, USA - PLM3_127_b2 | ecosystem: Environmental > Terrestrial > Soil > Riparian zone | place: USA: East River... | reverse complement strand
CATCTGCGGCGAAGGCTTTCCTCGGAGGGGGCCTCGACGGCCCCCTTCATCTCGGCTGGCCTTAGACCGGCCAGCCTATGGCCGAACCTCCCCCAGCTTCTCTTCGCGAAAGTTGCGAGCGGAGCGAGCGTACCGTTGCGGGCACCCGCCGTCAGGCGGGTCGGGCGAAGCCGGCGCTCGAACAGCCGCCTTGCATCTAGACCTTTTTGCTCAGCCTGTAGAAGCCTCGCAGCCCAGATCGCGGGGGGCGCCCCGAGGCCGGGACGGGACGAGGCTGCATCCAAACGTCGCCGGATTTTTCCTGTACTGGTCGAGGAGTCCTTGGAGCCGGGCGAGGGTCCTCTCGCGCTTTGAAAGACCCAGACCGTAGATCGCTAGATCGTTAACCAGCTTCAGGTAGAAAACGTGGTCCGCGTCGTGATCCCGGACACACGGGGTGGGCTTTCTGGCGACGCGAATCAGATTGTCGAAGGCCGTCGCGTATTCGCCGAGCAGGGGCTCATTGCCAAGGTCCTTCGGGATTTCAGGGAACCTGGCGAGCAGTTCTCCGACTGTCATCGCGAGCGCTTCCGACCCGGCCCGTTCAGCAGGGTGCTGAAAAACACGGTTCCGACTGCAGGCTGATCAAAAAGGTCCAGATGCAAGGCGGCGAAGGTTGGGACGACTGAGGCGTACGCGGTTGTACGTCGCAGGGAGGCACAACCGAGCCAACGCCGCAGATGGGCCTTTTTCATCGGCCTGCTAGATGCCGAACGCCTTCGCCGCGCGCCTGACGTCCCGCGGCTTGACCCAAAGGATCGCCCCGTAGCGGTCCGCCCCGGCGCAGACAGCGTCGCTGGCAGTCACGTTGATCTTGGCTGCCGCCAGCCTTCCCATGATCTCGGCGAGCGCGCCGGTGCGATCCTCTCCCTGAATCAGAAATCCTTTCTTGGGTCCCTTGAGCTTCCACTTGGCTCTCTTCGCAACGGCTCTAAAGGCGGCCGGATCGGCGGGAATGAAGTCGAGCTGGGCGCGCCGGCCCTTGGGGAAGCCGGAAAACGCGAGAAGACTAATCCCGGCGTCTCTCAGGAGGGCGAGGGCCCGCTCCCCTTCCCCCGGTTTATCCTGGGTTTCAACATAGAAGTAATCAACTTGACGGATCATGTCAGCCATGACTGTCCTCCTTTTTTGACTCGGAGGGGGGCACGCCCCCCTTCCGAACCTCCCCCGAGGGTTGCGCCGGCGAAGCCGGCGCTCGAAGGGCCTGGACCTCCTCCACCTGGGTTGATCAATACGTGAGCCTGTTTCGCTTCGGATGAAGACCTTTCACGCCTTGGCCATCACCTTCTTGGCCTGGGCCCGTCCCCTGGCCCAAAGATCCCAATCCACGATCACGGACCCCGCGATGTAAATGGTTGAGTAGGTCCCTGTGATGACTCCAATGGTAAGCGCAAAGGCGAAATCTTCCAAGACCTTCCCGCCGAAGAAAAAGAGGACCGTGGTCGACATGAAAACGGTCAGGGCCGTGAGCACCGTCCGGGAGAGGGTCTGGTTGATGGCCCCATTCATCAGCTCCGCCAGGGGGGCCCCCCGCTTGAGCGCCTTGCCGCGGTTCTCGCGGAGCCGATCGTAGGCGACGATGGTGTCGTTCACCGAGTAGCCGATGATGGTGAGGAGGGCCGCGAGAACCGGGAGGGACATTTCCCGGTTGGTGAGGGAGAGGGCCCCGAGGGAGACCAGGACGTCGTGGAAGATGGCCAGGATCGCCGCGATCCCCCCTCGGATGTCGAAGCGAAACGCGATGTAGACGAGAATCCCGGCCACCCCGAGCCCCACGGCGTACAGGGCCTGGAGCTGAAGGTCCTTCCCGACCTGGGGCCCCACGAACTCCACCCGGCGGATCTCGACGGGGCCGAGGGCCGCCTCCCGTGTCAACGCGTCCTGGACCGATCGCGCCACCTCGGCGCCTGAGCTCGCGACCCGAATCAAAAACTCCCGTGGATCCCCGAACTCCTGGATCACGCTTTCCCCGAGCCTGATCCGGTCCAGGGTGCCGCGGATCGCGTCTATCGCCACGGGCTTCTCAAAGCGGACCTGAATCAGTGTCCCGCCGGAAAAGTCGATTCCGTAGTGGAGCCCTCCTTTGAGGACCATGGAGCCCACCCCGAGGGAGATGAAGGCCAGGGAGATGAGGTAGGCCCACCGTCGTCTTCCGATGAAGTCGTAGTTCGGGTTGACAAAGACTTGAAGCATGAATCCTCCCCTAGATGGACAAGGCCGTGAGTCGCCGGCGGCCCATATAGATGAGATCGAACAAGAGCCGGGTGAAGAAGACGGCGGTGAAAAGGCTCGCCGCAATGCCGATGGCGAGGGAGACCGCGAACCCCTTCACTGGCCCTGTCCCGAACTGGTAGAGGATCGCGGCCGAGACCAGGACCGTGACGTGAGTATCAATGATAGTCTTGAAGGCCCGGGTGAAGCCGGCCTCGATCGCGGCCCGAACCGTCTTCCCCGTCCTCAACTCCTCCCGGATCCGCTCGAAGATCAGGATATTGGTGTCCACCGCCATCCCGATGGTGAGCGCGATCCCGGCGATCCCGGGGAGCGTGAGGGTGGCGTGGAAGCCGGCCATGGCCGCCATGAGGATCAGAAGGTTCAGCAGGAGGGCCACGTCGGCGATCGCGCCTGAAAGCCGGTAGTAGACGAGCATGAAGGCAAAGACGACGGCCGCCGAGGCCAGAATCGAGATGAGTCCCTTGCGGATGGAGTCGGCGCCAAGGGACGGACCGACGGCACGCTCCTCAAGGATTGCGACCGGGGCCGGCAACGCGCCGGCTCTGAGGACGTCGGCCAGATCCCGGGCCTCCTCGGGCGTGAAGTTACCCGTGATCCGGGCCTGGCCTGAAGGGATCCGCTCCCGGATCGCGGGGGCGGAGTAGACGGTCCCGTCCAGGATGATGGCGAGCTGCTTTCCCACATTCTGAGCGGTCACTTCGCCAAAGATGCGGGCCCCGTCCCGGTTCAAATCTACCGACACGCCCCATTCGCCCGTCTGCGTATCCGGGCGGACTTCCGCACCCTGAAGGAGCTCGCCGGTCAGAATGGCGCGTTTCTTTACCACATACGCAATCCTTCGCTCCTGCTTGGTCTTCCTGTCTACGTCCCGCTGCCAGAGAAGCTCGTCCCCTTCCGGAATCTCGCCCTGAAGCGCTCTGTTCACATCAGCCGTCTCGTCCAGCAGCTTGAACTCCAGGAGCGCGACTTGCGCAATCTTCGCCTTGGCCCGCTGCGCGTCCTCGAAGCCGGGCAGCTCGACGAGGATGCGGTTCTCCCCCTGGCGCTGGATTGTGGGCTCCTTCACCCCCTCCGGGTCCACGCGGTTGCGGATTTTCGTCAGCCCCACGCGGACCGCATCGTCCCTGAGGCGCGCCACCTCTGAGGCTCTCAGGCCGAGCGTGATCGTCGCTGTCGCCTGGTCAGTCGTCTTTCTTTCATACGAGGGGAACTCATCCAACACCCGGAGGGCCTCGTTCCAACTCTCCCGGTTCGCGAGCTGGAGTCTTATCTCCGTGCTGCCCTGACGGGCGAGGGCGGCGATCCCAATACCCTTTTTCTCCAGAGCCGCTCGGATGTCGGATCCGGTCCGCTCCACCTGGTTTTCGAGATAGCGGTCCAGGTCAACCCCAAGGACCAGGTGGATCCCGCCCTGGAGGTCTAACCCGAGGTTGATGCTCTTGCGGGGAGGATAGAGATACCACACGGAGCCGGCAATGACCGCGATGACGAGGGCGATCCTCAGCCAGAGATGCCTGGGCATGCTAAGACCCGCCCTCCCGTTTTTCCTCCCCCTCGGTCCCCCAGAGCCCCACGACGGAGCTTCGAAGGCACTCCACCCTGACCTGATCCGCAATCTTGAGCGTGACGACGTTGTCGGTCAACCCCACGACCGTCCCGAGGATGCCGCCTTGAGAGATGACCTTGTCCCCCTTCTTCAGATTGGCCAGCATCTGGCTCTTCTCCCGCTTCTGCTTCTGCTGGGGACGAATGAGGAGGAAGTAGAAGACGACAAACATGAGGGCGAGCGGGGCGAGGGCCGAGATGCTCCCGAACGGGCTGCCGCCCTGCGGCTGTGTGCCCATGGCATAGGCCAGGTCAATCACGACGACTCCTCCTGTGTGCTGAGGGCCGGCTCCTCAAGGGAGCCGTACCGATCGATGAACTCCTTGCGGAATTCTCCGTAGTGATCTTCCCTGATCGCCTCCCGGATCCGGGCCATCAATGTCATGTAGAAGTGGAGATTGTGGAACGTCGCGAGGCGGTAGGCCAAGAGCTCCTCGGCCATGAAGAGATGGCGCAGGTAGGCGCGGGAGAAGCTCGCGCACGCGTAACACGGACAGGAAGGATCCACGGAGCGGTCGTCCCGAGCGTATCGGGCATTTTTGATCGCCAGCACGCCCTCGGCGGTGAAGAGACTTCCGGTGCGGGCGTTCCGGGTGGGCAGCACACAGTCAAAAAGATCCACGCCGCGGGAGACCGCCTCGACCAGGTCCTGGGGCTTCCCAACCCCCATCAGGTATCGGGGGCGATCCTGGGGAAGCAGGCTCGCGGTGTATTCCGTCAGATCGTACATGAGCGATTTCGGCTCCCCCACCGCGAGGCCGCCAATGGCGAAGCCGTCGAATCCAAGACCTCCCAGCGCCTCGACACAGCTCATGCGGAGATCCTCGTACCCCCCGCCCTGGATGATCCCAAAACAGGCTTGATGGTCAAGGGCGCCAGCCCGATGGGCGGACAGAGAGCGGCGGGCCCAGCGAAGGGTCAGTTCCATCGAGGCCCGCGCCGCCTCGTGAGTTGCCGGGTAGCCGAGGCACTCGTCGAAGGTATGAACGATATCCGCCCCGAGGCCCTGCTGAATCTCGATGGCGAGTTCCGGGGTCATCAGGTGCTCGGAGCCGTCCAGGTGAGAGCGAAAGATCACGCCCTCCTCGGTCACCTTGCGGAGGGCCGCGAGGCTGTGGACCTGGAAACCACCCGAGTCCGTGAGGAGCGGCCCATCCCACCCCATAAACGAGTGGAGGCCACCGAGCTCACGGATCACGCTGACGCCCGGGCGGAGGTAAAGATGATACGTATTGGCCAGGACGAGCTGGACTCCAAGGCTCCTGAGGTCGTCAGGCGTGAGGCCCTTCACACTCCCCTGGGTCCCCACAGGCATGAAGGCGGGGGTCTCCACCTGACCGCGGGCGGTCAGGATGCGCCCGAGACGCGCCCCGGTTCGAGAATCAACCTTGAGGAGATCAAATCGCGTCACAGCGTCTTAGTATAGCGGGATTTTTCGATCAAGCAATGAGCATCGCGTCGCCGTAGGAGTAAAAGCGGTACCCGCCGGCGACGGCATGGCGGTACGCGGCCAGGACGCGTTCCCGTCCTGCGAAGGCCGAGACCAGGACAAGGAGGGAGGAGCGTGGCAGGTGAAAGTTCGTGACGAGGCCATCCAGAACGCGGAAGGCGTGACCCGGGGTGATGAAGAGATCGACCCACCCTGTGAATGCTCGGAGTGGTCTGGTCAGCGCGATTGACTCCAAGGCCCGCGTGACCGTGGTCCCGACGGCAATCACCCTCCTCCGCTCGGCCTTTGCGCGCGAAATGGCCTCCGCGGTGGGACCTGGGATGGTCACCCACTCCGCCTCCATCTGATGGTCTTCGACCAGCTGGGCGCGGATCGGGCGGAAGGTGCCGGGGCCGACGTGGAGCGTGAGCGGATGACATTCGATCCGACGAGCGCCCAGCGTCTCTAAGAGCTCTCGGGTGAAGTGGAGGCCTGCCGTGGGGGCCGCCACCGACCCGGGGTGGCGGGCGTACACGGCCTGGTACCGCTCCCAATCCTCCGCCTCCGGCTTCCGAAAGCGGCGGATGTAGGGCGGCAGCGGGGGGAACCCATGGCGCTCCAAGAGGGACCGCACGCCGTCAGGTGTGTCGACGGTGACGATCCGCCGCCCCCAACTGCCACGCTCGATCACCCTCACGCGCGATTGGCCGTCGGAGAGGGCAACCTCCACCCCTGACTCGAGGCGTCTCGCCGGGCGCCCCAGGATCTCCCACCGACCATCCTTCTGCTCGTGCAAGAAGAGCAGCTCGACCTCGCGGTCGTCCTGGAGGTGGCCGAAGACGCGTGCCGGAACGACGCGGCTGTCGTTGATGATCAGGCAGTCGCCGGGTCGAAGCAGGTCGGGCAGATCGGTGAAGACGTGGTCTGAGAGCCGATCATGGGTCCGGTCGAGTACGAGCAACCGTGATTCGTCCCTCACCTCGGCCGGATATTGCGCAATCCGGTCTGGTGGCAGCTCGTAATCGAAGAGGCTCAGATCCACAAGGTTATCTTAACCCATGGCCAGGAGCCATTGGGCGGGGGATTCCGATATTTATGCGTTCCCCAACAACTCGGCCCCCGCCTGCTCCCAGTCGGGAGCGCACGTCCATCTTCCTTCTTGGCGTCTGACACCACGCCTCCCCTTTGGTACATTAAGACTAAAAGGACTAAAATAGTCATGTGAACAAAATGGCCAAAGAGTTTTCAGTAGGAGAAGCCAAGGCGAAGCTCTCGAGCCTGATTAACTCCGTCGCCTATGGCGGAGAGCGGATTGTCATCCTGTCAAGGGGGCGGCCGAAGGCGGCTCTGGTCAGCGTGGAAGACCTCCATCGCCTGGAGGGGATCTCCTCCGGTCGCCCTTCTAAGGCCCAACGAATCCTCGCCCTCACCCAAGCCGATCGGGTGCGGCAGGCGCTCGAAGGATTCAAGCTCACGGACTCGGTGAAGGAGCTGGCGCGGGCACGGGAGGAGCGCGCGCGTGGCCTCCGCTGACTCCGCGGCACGGCGGACGCAGAAGCCAGGCGTGGTGATTGACGCAAGCGTGGTGTTGAAACTGCTCCTCCCGGAGGAGCGGAGCGATACGGTCCGACATCTCTGGGCCCCGGTGGGTCGCGCAGGACGTGGAGATCATGGCCCCTTTTCTACTCGCGTATGAGGTGATCTCGGTACTGCGGAACAAGGTGTTTCGTGGCGAGCTTCCGCCGGAGGCTGGTGAAGCCGTGTTCGTCGAGGAAAGAGCATGGAAACTTGCGAAGCAATGGAACCTGCCCACCGGTTATGACGCAGCCTACCTGGCTCTGGCCGAGATGACGGATTACAATCTCTGGACGGCCGACCGCCGGTGCGCCGCAGTCCTTCGAAAGAAAGTGCGTAGAATACGGCTTATCGGCCGCTGACCGACAGCCCGCCCCCGGCCTGATCGCGCGGCCCGGCCGAGCACTCGGCCACACTTCGCCCAGGAGAGGCCGCATCCACACTCGTGGCGCCTCGACCGACGGAGTGAGCCCGCCCACGCACCAATGTCCCCCATCCTTCACCCCCGTTTCGCCTTGACACGCTCTTCATCCGCACCGTATCTTGCCCCATGAGAAGATTGGGCCGCCATGAGAGTGGGGGGTTGGCCGGACGCCGTCCCGGGCGGGGAGCCCGAGAGAAGATGCGCTGGAGGTTGACCGGGCGCTGACCGAGAAGGCGAGGAGGCACACACCATGAACGTCCTGGCAGCCGTGGTGGAAAAACCCGGGGTCATGTCGCTCCAGGAGTTCCCGCGCCCGTCCATCGGCCCGGAGATGGCGCTCCTCAAGGTGGAGATGGGCGGGATCTGCAGCACGGACGTCAAGATCCTTCACGGAACCTTTCCATGCCCCTATCCCCTCATCATGGGGCATGAGGTCCTCGGCTGGATCGAGGAGATTGGCAGTGCCGCGGCGAAGCGTTTCGACGTGAAGGCCGGCGACCGGGTGGTGGTGGAGTCGAGCGTGCCGTGCGGCTCGTGTTTCTACTGTCTCACCGGCGGCTACCGCTTCTGCCAGGACGCACTCTCCTACGGGATCAAGTTCTCCTGCGCGGACCCGCCGCATCTCTGGGGGAGCTACGCCGAGTACATGTGCCTGGCGCCCCGCACCGCCGGGATCTACAAGGTCTCCTCTCGAATCCCCGCCGAGGTCGCCGTGCTGATTACGACCGTCATCGCCAACGGCATCCAGTGGCTCCGCCGGCTCGGGGGCGCCCAGATGGGCGACACCGTGGTCATCGTCGGCGCGGGGCCGCAGGCACTGGGGTGTGTGGCGGCGGCCCGCGAGTCCGGGGTCGGGCAGGTGATCGTGCTCGGGCTCTCGGTGGATCGTGAGCGATTGGAGCTGGCCGGGGAGATGGGAGCCAGCCGCACCGTCAACGTGGAGGCGGAGGACGCGATGGAGGTCGTGCGAGCAGCCACGGGCGGGCGGATGGCCGACGTCGTGGTGGAGGTCTCCGGCTCGCCGGCGGGCGTGGCCCAGGCGATCGAACTGGCGCGGAAGCAGGGCACCGTCGTGCTCGGCGGGCTCACCGGGATGAAGACGCTCACCTCGCTGGCCGTGGACAAAGTGGTCCTGAACGAGGTGAGGCTCCAGGGCGCGTTCAGCAAGGGGACGGAGGCGATTCGCGCCGCGATCCAGCTCGCCGAGACGATGAAGTATCCGTTCGGAAAGCTCGTGACCCACCAATTCCCGCTGGCGGAGGCGGAGCAGGCCGTGAAGTCCGTGGGGCGCGAGGTGCCCGGGCTGAACCCCATCAAGGCGGTCCTCTTGCCGACGCGATGACCGGCTCGCGTCGAGCTGCCGAACGAGGTGGCCTTCACGCGGGGAGTCGCCGGAACCCCAGGAGGATCTGCCATGGCCTTTGACCTGGTCGTGCGGCACGGATTAGTCGTCGATGGAACCGGAGCGCCCGGATACGAGGCGGACGTGGCGGTGGCGGGGGAGACGATCGCGGCCATCGGCCGGCATCTTGGGCCGGCCAGGCGTGAGGTCGATGCCCGCGGCCACGTCGTGGCGCCCGGCTTCATCGACGCCCACACGCACCTGGATCTGTTCCTGGTGCTCTATCCCCACGGCAACCCGGTGGTCAACTTCGGCGTGACCACGGTGGTGATCGGCGATTGCGGCGCCTCCTGCGCCCCGGTCCCGCAGGGCGCCGGGCCGCTTCAGGTGCTCGTCGCCTACCTCCGCCGCGTCCTGGACAACTACGTGGATGCCAGCACGTGGAAGTGGCAGACCTTCCCCGAGTACCTGGCCTATTTGCGAGGCCGGGTGGGCGTGAACGTGGCGGCGCTGGTCCCCCACTCGCCCGTGCGCCTGATGGTGATGGGCGAAGCGGCCTCCCAGCGGGAGGCGCGGCCCGAGGAGCTGGCCGCGATGAAGACCCTGGTGGCGGAGGGGCTCGCGGCGGGCGCCTTCGGCTTCTCCACGAGCCCGCGGGGCGGGCCCGCCATCCACCAGGGGACGCCCAGCACCTTCGCGGCGCCGGAGGAAATCATCGAGCTGGCCAACGTGGCGGCCGACCGGGGCGGCGTCTTCCAGTTCAACGGCTTCGGTAACCTCCTGAACCCTGAATCCGGCTATGCCACGCTGGTGGAGCAGATCCGCGCCCCTATGATCGGCAACGAGTTCCGACTCTACGCCGGCGCCAAGGCCGGCGGGCCGCGGGCGCTCCGATTCCTGGAAGCCGCGAACCAGCAGGGGAAGGCGATCTACGGCGTCGTCATCCCCTACCCGCACATCCGCCGGTTCGGGAACGGCGCCTGCTTCCTCTTCGACGGGCTGCCCACCTGGGAGGTGATCAAGACCCCGGGGGACCGGCTGCGCCAGCAGCTCCACGATCGCACCGTGAGGCGGCAGATCGAGGACGAGCGGATCCGAGGGGCGGGCCAGCCGGGCTTCCCGGAGTGGCTCGGGTGGGAGCGCATCGTGTTCACGCACTTCGAGGACGCGAACCTCAAGGCGCTGGAAGGGAAAAACGTTGAGGAGATCGCACGGATCGTGGGCCAGGCGCCCGGGGATGCCTTCTTCGATACCTGGCTCCGGGATGACCTCCGCTCGCGGGGCCTCTACGTGGGGTTCGCCAACGGCCACCTGGATGTGCTGGGGGAGATGATCAAGTCGCCGCACGCCCTGATCGGCACCGACGCCGGCGCGCACCTGGACCGCTTCTTCTGGCACGGGACGCCAGCGCGCCTCCTCGGCTACTGGTGCCGGGAGCAGAAACTCCTCACGCTGGAAGAGGCGGTCTGGAAGCTCACGGGCCTCCCGGCCCGCGTGCTCAACCTGAACCGCGGCCGGCTCAGAGTCGGGGCGCCCGCTGATCTCACCGTCTTCGACCCGGACCGGATCCAGGACCTGGTGGGCGAGCGGCTCCCCGACGCGGTGGATGAGCGGGAGGTGCATCGTCACCCGCCGGGCATCCGCGCGGTCGTCGTCAATGGGCAGGTTGTCGTCCAGGATGGCGAGTGCGCGGATGTCTACCCGGGCAAGGTGACGCGGCACGAGCTGTGCGCCTCCTAAGCTGGAGGAAAGACCATGGAAACGCTCGTGGCCGAGAAGGGCCTCGTCGCGCCCGACGAGCTCGCCCGCCGCACGGCCGAGTGGGACCGGGTGGTGCGCGAGACTCCGCCGGGCCAGCCGCTCGTCCTCCCGCGGCTCGCGCCGCCAACTTCTCCTCCGACATCCACCACCCGGCCGGTTGACAACCCGAGGAATCGAGCCTAGACTTGCGCTAACTCGTCGTAAATCTGACCCGATTTAGGTTAGGCGGAACGCGACAGTTGGGCGCTGGGCCGATCGTGTCAATCTTTGGGCAACTGTGTTATACTCTCTAACAAGAGAGGGGGTGTTATTAGTGCATTGGCCGGGTCGACCAGGAGGTCCAGACGGGCCGCCCAAGAATCCGGGGGCTTAGCTACCACCAAGCTTTGCCATCTAGACGCTGCTGACCAAGTTTGAGGTGACGGTCACAAAAAGCCTGCGCTAGGGCTTGAGTTCTGTCGTCGCCTCCTAGAGCATCCGAATAGGCCGCCTCGACTAGACTCATCCCGTCGCGCACCGCGGCATGGTCCCTTCCCAAAACGATGAGGGTGAACCCCGCGGTGTCCCTAGAGGGGGGGTCTCCCTCGGCCAGTCTTGTAGCCATCTCTAACGCCATCGCTTTCGCTGCTGTCGGCACGAAGGCATGGAAAACCTCCGCATCAGAAACGAAATAGCAAAAATCATTCTCGTCGTTGCTACCGGGGCGGCGCTCCGGCTTCTTCATCGCGCGTTCAGCGGACTCGACAGCGCCGGCAAAACGCCCTAGCGCCCAAAGCACGGAGGCTCTCAACATCTCGTCGCGAGCTGTGCTGGGCGAGATCATTAGAAGGTCGTTTACGAGCCGGACCGCGTATGCCACCTGGCCTGGAGCCCGAGAGCACAACGCAACGAGGGTGGCAACCCTACAGTGATTCCGATCCACCCCGCCCTCTTGCTGTTCACGGCGTAGAGCTTCGTTTATCGCTGCGATACTCTCCGAAGTGAACGCAGTCTCATCAGGCAGAGCTCCGTGAGTAAGTTCAGGAATCGCGAGGTCTGGGTACTTGGTCCGGAGGATTTGAAGCTGGGGGACAGCGTCACCGAAGAATCTTTGCGCGGCGGCGTGTCGATGCTTTATGAACTCGGCGAAGTAACCTTCGACCTGCGTGCGGAATATTTCTCCCACGCCCTCAGCACCCTTGAGCGTATCATTCAGAGCCGCGAAACCGTTCATAAAGACTTCGGGGATCGCGTCCGCGCGCTTGTACGTGAGATCGTGGGTCATGGCGTCCCACGCCTCTTGGATCAGAGTCTTGATCTGAACCTCGCAACAAAGCCCGCTTAGCTCATAGCGCCGGCCTACAGCCGGATAGACGGTGAAGTTGTATCCTCGATAACCCCGGGGGTCGTCCCGCCACCCTTGTTGTGGATCGTGTTCAATCACCCGAACACGGTCGGTCTGGGCGAACAAGTAGTTCGCAACCTCGTCGGCATCAACCTTATAAGGGCATAAGACCTTGATACCCACGAGATCCAGCACGTGTTCTAGATCGTAGGCTTTGTGTGCTTGCCTGGCTCTCTCTCGTTTTGTCTGTTTTGCTCTTTCCGCTTCCGAGCGATCTTCTCGGTGAGACTATCGATGGCCTTTATCTCATCGCGGTAAATGATCGCCCTGATAGGTCGCGTACCAGTTTCACGGCGAAGGGTCTCGAACGGGCCCCAGCGCCTGCCCGGGCGGGCCTGAGCGGAAGCCCCTATCCTCTGAGAGAGGGCGTTGATCCTTCCTATGGTTGCTCTCGTGGTTGGACGATATCGTGCGGTTGGATGTTTGGTCTATCTGGATTAGATCCGACCTTGCAGCAACCGCGCCTGGGATGGATTCGGTTCTGTGCGCGGCTGGACGCTGAGGTCGAGCTCGAAGAAGGGTTCCTGAACGATCCGGGCGGCACTTGGGGCCGCCTGGCCAACCCGAACGCGCTCAGTCTTGCAGATCTGGCCTCGGAACCCTGTGTCGTCCTCCTGGGTGAACCCGGTCTCGGGAAGACGATTGCACTCGAGCAGGAAGAGGCACGTCTTCGAGCGGCGGGGGGCACAGTTGACCGTATCGATCTGCGCGGCTACGACACCGGCACGGACCTGGGAACCCGGATGTTCAGGTCTCAGTGCTGGCAAGAGTGGCAGAAGGGAAGCTACCAACTCACCCTCATCCTCGATGCTGTCGACGAAAGTCCCTTGCCCTCGAACACACTCGTCCGGGTGGTACTTGACGGGCTGCGTACGGCGGATCTCACCCGGCTGGTGTTACGGATCGCCTGTCGGCACGGCGCGTGGCCGCCGGCGTTCGAGCAGGGGTTGGCTGACCGCTTTGGCCGGACGCCGCGAGAGCTCCTCTACAAGCTGCTACCGCTTCGGATGGCAGACGTCAAGGAGGCGGCAACTCACAGGGGGTTCGATGGGGACGGCTTTGTCGCCGAGGTCGTCCGCCGGGGTGTGGGGCCCTTGGCGTCAATTCCCATCACGCTTGACATGCTGCTGCGGATCTATGCCGAGGGCCAGACGCTGCCCAAGATGCGCAGCGAGATCTACCGGCGAGGGCTCCTCACGCTGTGTGAGGAGCCCGACGTCGCTCGCCGACATGAACTGGAGCGGGGAGCAACGGGGTTACGCTTGACGGCCGAGCAGCTGTTTCGGGTAGCTGCACGGATCGCGACCTATACCACGCTGGGGGGCCACACTGCAATCTCCCGGTGGGGTTCGCCGCATGAGGTGTCTGGAGCCGATTTCCTGCTATCGTCGTCGGCCGGTGGAAACGAGCGTGTCGGTGAACAGCAGGTCCTCGTCGACGAGAATGCGCTGGGTCAGAGCTTGAGAACCGCCCTGTTTGTCCCGGTCGGCGGCGAGCGCTACCGGTGGGGCCATCGCACTTTTGCCGAGTTCCTCTCAGCGTCGTATCTCGCGCCGCGCCCGCCCGAGCAGCTGCGCGGGGTCGTCGTGATGGCTGACGACGATGGTCCATACATTACGCCACAGCTCCGCGAGGTGGCCGGCTGGCTGGTGGACCTCCGCCCAGAGCTGTTCGAGCTTCTGCTGCCGTCCGATCCCTTTGTGGTCCTCAAGGGAGCGGCGGCTCTCGGCGAGCCGGCGCGGGAACGACTTGTCGAAGCCCTGCTCCAACGATTCGAGGAGGTGTCGTGGGACGAATACTGGGATCTGTGGCATTCGTTCGCTAACCTGCACCACGCCGGGCTGGTCACTCAGCTCACGCGCGGAGCGGAGGACCGGGGGGTGTCAGCCATTCGACGGCGAGTGGCTTTAGAGATCGCCGAGCAGTGCCGGTTGAAGGAGATGGAGCCCTTGTGGCTCCGTATTGCTCTCGATCCGGCAGAATCCGAGGAGGTGCGCCTTGAGGCGGCTGGCGCCATCGTCCGAGTGGGCTCAGATGACGCCAAGGCCCGACTTGCCCCGCTCGCTCGCGGCGAGGCCGGCCCAGATCCGAACGACGAACTTCGCGGGTTAGGGCTTCGTGCCGTCTGGCCTCGGCACTGGGGAGCGGCCGAGGTGCTGGACCATCTGACGCCGCCCCGGAACTAGACACTAATCGGGGTTTACTACGGCTTTATGCAGCGCTTCCCGGAAGAGGTCGACGTGAGCGATCTCCCCATGCTCTTGGCCTGGACGGCCGATCGCCTTCCTGACGAAGACGCGCGGCGGGGCCCAGCGCGAGTCCTTCTCGATGGAGTCCTGCGCCGGGCGTGGGAGTCGCTGGACGCCTCTGGTGTTCCACTGGCGCTCGCGAGGCTCCTGGTCGCATACGTACGACGCTATCAAAGCTGGATGGACGAAGATGAGCCGGTCACCGAAGCTCGGACGCGGGCCTTGACCCAGCTCAACCGACGAAGAGAATTCCTGACGGTTCTGCTCAACAAGACGGATGTCCAGCCGATCGAGTGCTACCTCCTGAATCGCACGAGTGGCCTATTGCGAGAAGACGACGCCCTCTGGGTCCTCGAGTCCGCTGCGGCGGCCCCGCCTGGGCGAGAGGCTGCGTGGGTTGAGTGTGCCGAGAACGCGGTCACCCCTTCCGTCAGCGCGGCGGTGTGGGACCGGGTGCTCCAATTGCCCTCGGACGAGTCTCCACTGGCGCGCGCATTTGCCCGGTGGCGAGGGGCGGTCGCGCTGGATTCGGAGGACGCCCAGCAGCACCAAACCCGTCGAGCAGAGCAGGCGGAGCGAGAGGCCGAGCGTCAGCGGCAGGCTGAAGCGGTAGCGGAGACTCTGACACGGGCCCTCGAACGATGCGACCGGGGGGAGCGCCGGCGCTGGCTCGATGTGATGAGGTCCCTAGAAGTTGACCTACGCGGTCAGCCCGAAGGGGGGGACCTCAACCGGTCCCCGACCGGCCTGGCTCGGTGGCGGGCAGCAGACGCCGCGACTCAATCCAGAATCCTGGAGGCTGCGCGCGGATACCTCACTGATCCTCCCGACGTCGGCACTGAGTGGATCCGTACCAGCCAGATCCCGTGGGGGCCTTACGGAACACATCAGGCCGTGAGACTGCTCTGGGAATTGGATCGTCCCTTCCTGGACGCGCTCCCGCCCGAGCGCTGGCCCCACATTGCTGAGGCCATCGTGGGCTTCCCCGCTTGGGGTCGAGAACCCCACACGGCTTTGGTGCAATTCGCCTACTCGAAAGCCCCGGCGACAGTCCTGGGGCTCTTGCCCAGGCTTGTGAAGGAAGCGGACTTCCTCCGTGATCTTGCACGGGTGTGGGACGATCTCCTGGCCGGGGCTTTGGCGGAGTTGCTCAGGTCCGAAACCCTGCCGGCGACAGAATTCTACGAGGTGGCGGACCACCTGCTCGCCCACGACCACCAGGAGACGCGAAGGGTCGTGGAGACGCTGTCCTCCCGTGAGGCGCCGCCAGAACTGACGCTGCCGGTCAACCTCCCCGACCTCCTCGTGCTCCTCCTCACGCATCGTCCTGAGGAATGGGACACGATCTGGCCGAGACTCGCCGCCAATCCGCCGCTGGCCCTCAGCGTCCTTCGCCGTCTCACGCGACGTGACCGCAGTTGGGCCCAGGTCATCGACGCACTCTCGGAGGAGGCGCTTGGGAAGCTGTATGTCTGGCTCTGCGAGCTGGTGGGAACGACGCCCGACGAGCCGGAACCAGGAGCCATGCGGCGAGTCACGGATGAAGCCCGGGTGGCTCGCCTGCGCGACTCGCTCCCGCGAGTCGTCGCAATGAGGGGGACCCGCTCAGCGATCCGGACACTTCACGCGTTGGCTGCGAGAGTTCCCACTCAGGCGGGGGTGCTAGAAGCAGCCGGAAGGACTGCACGCAGGGCATATCGCCTCCAGGCTTGGCACGGTCTCAGAGTCGCGGAGATTCGCGCTTTTCTGGCTCGAGAAAGCCGTCGCTATGTCGAAAGCGCCGACGAGCTAATCACGATCCTGATGGAGTCCCTCGAGCGCCTCCAGCAATACATGCAGGGACCACTCGCTCCCGTCGAGCGTGTTTGGAGTTACGACGGAGGCGGCGCACAGCGGCGGAACTTCCGCCCGAAGGACGAAGAGGCGCTGTCAGACGAGATTGCGCGGTGGTTTGATAGCGATCTGGGTGAGCGCGGAGTCGTTGTCAACCGGGAGGTTCAGGTGCGTCGGGGCCAAAAGACCGACGTTCACGTGGACGCCATCCGCCCCGGCACCGAGGGGCAGGAGGCCGAGCGGTTGACAGTAGTGATCGAGGTGAAAGGTTGTTGGAATCACGATCTGGTCAGGGCCATGGAATCTCAGCTTGTCGAGACATACCTGCAGCGATCGGGGCTGACTCACGGGATTTATGTCGTTGGCTGGTTCGCCGGCGGGCGCTGGGACAAAGATTGGCGGCGCGACGCGACTCCAAAAACTCCGCTCACCGAAATCAAGAAAAGACTGGCCCAGGAGGTTGAGCGGCTGATGGCCGCTCGTTCGATGCTGCGCCTTAAGGCGGTCGTGCTCGATCTGGCCCTCCGAGCCTAAGCCGCCTGTGGAGCCCGGAGGCGCCACGCCCCTCCTTGCAGCCGGAAGCCCAACGCATCAGCTTTCCCCTTGACCAGCTCTTCGTCCGCGCTGTAGCATCGGGCCGTGCTCCTGACGGGCCAGAGGCTTGAGGCCGGGAGGGGCAGGACGTCGGGGGCGCCCCCGGCCGCCCCGGCGGTCCCCGCCGGGCTGAGCGGAAGCGCCGACCTTGATCACGCCGGCGCGCTTTGGGTTAGGGGGGCGTAGCCATGCCTTTTTGCATTCTTAGCCTCAGCGGTGGCGGAATTCGAGGCATCTTTCAGGCTCTATATCTGGAGGAAGTGGCGCGCAGATTTGATCGTCCGCTGAGAGAGTATTTTGACCTCGTTGCAGGCACGTCGACCGGCGCGATTATCGCCCTTGGCGTGGCCCTCGGCGTTGCCCCCGGAAGGATTGTAGAACTGTTTGAAAAGCACGGTCATGAGATCTTCCCTCGGCAAGTACAGCGGTCGGGAAAGCGGTTAATATCGTGGCTGTGGAGAGGCCCGCGGTACAGTCAAGAGCCTCTGCAGAAAGTTCGGCTTCAAGGCGATTCAGGCGGCGACGCCGCCTGAACTTCACGGCCTCTGTGACAAGTACTTTGCGCTGGGCCACCCTCTCGTGGCCCAGGAGCTGATCCCGGGCGGCCCTGAGCACCTTGTAGAGGTCATGGTGTTCATCCGGAAGGACGGCACGCCCGCTGCGACGTTCGCGAGTCGAAAGCTCGAGCACTTTCCCGCGGACTTCGGGTCCGGGACCATTTTCCAGAGCATCGAGGGCGGGGCTGTGCGTGAACTGGCGTTGAGGGTCGTTGACAGCTTCGGATTCCGGGGCCGGGGGCACGTGGAGTTCAAGTGGGATTCCAGAGATCGCGGGTTCAAGTTTCTGGAGCTGAATCCGCGGACGTCGGTATCAAGCCTCCATCCGCTGGCATGCGGCACGAATTTCCCTTGGCTCGCCTACCTCGAAAGTGCCGGGCTGCCGCTGCCCGGTCCCTCGCGTGAGTACCAGGCGGGCAAGGTCTGGGTGTTTCCCGAGGTCAGACTGCTGCGAATGGGGCGCGTTCGTATGCCGCAGGAAGCTCCAAGCCGCTGGCCGTGGGCCAGGCGCTACACCCAGGCGGTCCTGTCCCTTCGCGATCCACTGCCGGAGGTCTTCTTGTTCCTCAGGGCGGTGGTCCGGGACATGCGGCGTGCGAGGACCGGATCTGCCAGTCGTCGGCGGGCCTAAACGGATCATTCCGCAACGAGTCCCACAGCGGACCGCCCGAGGACTCCCGCGTGATCCGCCAGATCCTCGTTCATCTCGGTTTGCCGACCGAAGGCTCCGATTCCTGTCCCTTTCGGTCGCCGCTTTTTCACCTTGACAGGCTCTTCACCAGCGCCGTAGCGTAGGGGCGGTAGTTGTCCTCCACATGCCACCCCGCGCAGAGCGGGGAGAAAGGATGAACCCCATGGGATTCCTGAGCGACGAGGAACTCAGCGGCGTCATGAGGATGAAAAGGGCATTGTATTGGGGCGCGGCCACGGTCGCGATCGCCGTGGCCGCGGCCGCCATCGCGGTTGTCCTGAGCGCGACGCCAATAGGCGCCCAACAGGCGCCGGCGGTTTCGGTCGGCAACGTTGACATCGGCGGCGTCGTGCGCGGTCCGGGCGGGCCGGAACCCGGCGTGTGGGTGATCGCGGAGACGACCGAGCTCCCCACGAAATTCGCCAAGATGGTCGTGACCGACGAGCAGGGGCGCTACGTCATCCCCGCCCTGCCGGTAAACGTGAACTATCAGGTCTGGGTGCGCGGCTACGGGCTCGTGGATTCGCCCAAGCTGCGCGCCAAGCCGGGGCAAATTCTCAATCATACGGCCGTGCCGGCGCCGAACGAGCGGGCGGCGGCGCACTATTATCCGGCGATCTACTGGTACGCGATGATGAAGATTCCGCCGGCGAAGGATTTCGGCGGCACGACCAATATCCCCAAGGACATCACCCAGGAGACCTGGCGCCACCGGATGACCAACGTCGACTGCATCGGCTGCCATCAGCTTGGTCAGGAATCGACGCGCACGATCCCGGCCGCGCTTGGCGAATTCAAGTCGGGCGCGGACGCATGGGCGCGCCGCATCGCCTCCGGCCAAACCGGCGAATATATGGTGAACCGGATCGTCAGAGAGCTCGGCGGCGTGCCGTTGAAGTATTTCGGCGATTGGACCGACCGCGTCGCCAAGGGCGAGCTGCCCAAGCACAAGCCGCAGCGGCCGGCCGGCATCGAGCGCAACATTGTCGTCTCCTCGTGGGACTGGGGCACAGAGAAGCACTTTGTCCACGACCTGATCTCCTCGGACAGGCGCTATCCGACCGTCAATGCCTACGGTCCGCTCTACGGCTCGCCTGAATACTCAACCGACAACATGCCGATCCTCGACCCGAAGACGCACAAGGTGACGTTCTTCAAGATGCCGGTCGCGGATCCGAACGCGCCCGAATCGTTCGGACCTCCCTTCCATCTTACTGCTGGCGTCAAGCCGCTGGCGCCCTCGCCCTACTGGGGAGAGGAGAAAATCTGGAGCCAGCGGGCCAACAACCACAACGCCATGTTCGACAAGAAGGGCCGGGTGTGGTCCGCCGCGGCAGTGCGCGGCGTCGATAATCCAGCCTTCTGCAAGAAGGGCTCGGACCATCCCTCGGCCAAGGCGTTCCCGCTCGACCGCTCGGGACGCCAGGTGTCGATGCTTGATCCCAAGACGATGAAGTACAGCTTCATCGACACCTGCTTCGGCACCCATCACCCGCAGTTCGGCTACGACGCCGACGACACGCTGTGGCTCTCCGGCTCCGGTCCGGTGGCCGGCTGGGTCAATACCAAGGTGTGGGACGAGACCGGCGATGCCGCCAAGGCGCAGGGCTGGGCGCCGTTCGTGCTCGACACCAACGGCAACGGCAAGGTTGACGAATACACCGAGCCGGGCAAGCCGGCGGAAGCGGGCAAGGACATGCGGATCGCGGGTTCCGGTCCCTACGCCGTGATGCCGCATCCGACCGACGGCTCGGTCTGGTACACCGTCAATGTGTTCGCCGGCCCGCCCGGCTTCCTGCGTTTCGACCCTAAGACCAAGCTCTCCGAGTTCTACGCCATTCCGAAGGACGGCATTGGCGTCCGCGGCGGCGACATCGACAAGAACGGCGTGCTCTGGGGCTCGGGCTCGAACGGCAGTCTGATCAGCTTCGACCGCCGCAAATGCAAGAGCCCGCTCAATGGACCCAATGCGACTGGCAATCATTGCCCCGAAGGTTTCGCCTACCACAGGTATCCGGGCCCGGGTTTTGAGGGCTTCGAAAACACCAGCGCCGAAGCGAGCTATTACACCTGGGTCGATCACCACAACACGTTAGGCCTTGGCGAGAACATCCCGATCTCCACCGCCAACCTGAACGACGGCTTCGTCGCGCTCAAGGACGGGCAGATGGTCATGCTGCGCATCCCGTACCCGTTGGGCTTCTTTGCCAAGGGCCTCGACGGGCGCATCGACGACCCGAACGCCGGCTGGAAGGGCCGCGGGTTGTGGAGCACGAGCGGCGACCGCGTGCCGTGGCTGATGGAGGGCGGCAAGGGTTCTAAGCCGCGCGCCGTGCACATCCAGCTGCGCCCCGACCCGCTCGCGCGCTGATCGCAGCAACGAGAGCTGACGACACGGGGGGCAGCGCCACGCGCTGCCCCCAAGTCTTTGCGGAGGCTCGCACCGGTCTTCTTGCGACTTGGCGCGGAGCGGAATGTCCGCTCTGATCTGGGCCGTACCGTAGGGGCGGGGAGCCTGAGAGGGCTTCTTACCCGATCTTGTCTCCCGGCTTCACGGGCTCGTCGGGGCGGAGGAGGACCACCACAGGCGGTCGGCCAGTGTAGGCCCCCATCACCAGCACCTCGGAAGTGAACGGCCCCACTTGCTTGGGTGGGAAGTTCACCACGCACACCACGTGCCGCCCCACCAACGTCTCTGGAGTGTAACGCTCCGTAATCTGCGCGCTGGACCGTTTGACGCCGAGCGGCCCGAGATCAATCCAGAGTTTATAGGCGGGGCGGCGGGCCTCCGAGAACGGTTCAGCCCGGACCACCACACCCACCCGCATGTCCACCTTCTCGAAATCGCCCCATTGGATCTCAGGGCTCACGGTCGCTCCCGCCCCGGGATCACAGCCCCCGCGGGCATCGGGGGACCGGGTGCCGGATTGGGACCGGGAAGCGCCAGGCCGTCAACGAGCGTCAGCACTGTCCGCGGATAATAATGGGCAAGGATCTCTCGATAGCTGTATCCGCGCTCCCCCATCTCCTTGGCGCCATACTGGGAAAGGCCAACCCCATGCCCCCAGCCGCGTCCCTGAAAGATCGCGCGCTCCCCCTGAACAGAAACCGCGAACAACGTACTCTTCAAGGTGTCGTATCCGACGATCCGCCTGAAGTCGACTCCACGGAGCTGCAGGCTCCCCTGGCCGTGCCTGATTTCGAGGCGCTGGACGCGGAGGGACTCGCTGTGATCCAGAATCTCCATCTCCCGAATCTCTCCCACGCCGACCCCCGCGCGCCTGAGAAGATCCCGGAGATCTCGAAGGGGCAGCTCGAGAGTCCAGCGGGCGTGAGGGGAGCTCACGGAAAACTCATCCCGGGCGCCCCTCAGCGCTGCCATCTCGCCCGAAAAGACCAAGTCCGATCGTTCGGTCCATCCGCCGGAGTCCGTATGATAGAACGCAGCGATCAACTGCCCCCCAAGGGCAAGAAGCTGCCCCAGGGTCTCTCTGACGGCAACCCACAGGGGAGAGGTTGGGCTCACCCGGCCGGCATAGTTCTGATACTGAGTTCCGGCGGCGAGATGGTAAACCTTTGCTTGATTCAAGAGCTGATGGTACACGGCGTAGGTGCGGATGGCGACCGCCTGGGCCTTGAGGGTTTCCAGGGGCCATTTGTCGGAGATCTCGCCACGAAGCGCTCCCGTCACGTACTCCTCCAGTGAAAGCTGGTTGACGACGAGGAGTCCTCCCTCCATGCGGAAGATATCGACGAGTCCGGCATACTCACGTGCGCCGATCTTGATCCCCCCGCCCCGGATCGCCTCAAGACTGATCGCGCTCACGGGTAAGAGCCTGGGGCCCACCTCCATTCCCTGGCCCCGACCGAGAGAAACGCGGAGCGGCGTCGGGTTGGGATAAGAAAAGTGGGGCCTTCGGCTCTGCGGGTCTGAAACAACGAGGCCACGTTCGGCAGAGAGATCCACCGACGCGACCCCTTCAAGAATCGCGACTCGAACAGGCGGGGCGCCCCGGGCCTCGCTGGAAAGAAACAGAAGGGCCGCGCAGACGGCCCACGTCGCCCCCCGGATCATCGGCGGCTCAGGAAGGAAAAGAGGAGGGTCAGGAAGATGCTCAGGAGAATGGAGGTCGTCAGAGGAAAGTAGAAGCTCCAGTTACCGCGCTGGATATGGATGTCGCCGGGAAGGCGGCCGATCCACGGGATCTTCCCGGGGAGACTCCCTGCGAGGGTGAAGAGAAGTCCCACGAGGATCAGAAGGATCCCAAACCCAATCAGGAGTTTGCCGAGGGCTCCGAGGGGAAACATGCGGGTCTACCCCGAAAATGAGAGCTGCTGGGGCCCGGTGGCGGGGTAGCCCAGGTGAATGAGCGCCTCCCGCGTGACCCGCCGCCCGCTCGGCGTCCGGACGATGAAGCCGATCTTGAGGAGATAGGGCTCCACCAGCTCGGCCAGCGTCTCGGCCTCGTCGTTGATCGTGGCCGCCACGGCCTCGATCCCCACAGGCCCTCCCCCGAATTGCTCGATGATCGCGGTGAGGAAGCGTCGGTCAAGGCGATCGAGGCCTCGCCGATCCACCCCCTCGGCGGTCAAAGCCATCTCCGCGGCGGCTTCGGTGATCACGCCATCCCCTTTGACCTGGGCGTAGTCCCGGACTCGTCGGAGAAGGCGGTTCACGATCCGAGGCGTCCCCCGGGCGCGGCGCGCCAGCTCGGCCGCGCCATCGGGCGTGATTGAGGCATCGAGGATGGCGCCGGACCGGGCCGCGATTCGGGCCAGCTCCTCCTCCGAGTAGAAATCCAGGTGGTGGTAGATCCCGAAGCGCTCCCGGAGGGGCGAGGAAAGCATTCCGGGTCGCGTCGTGGCCCCGACAAGAGTGAACTTCTTCAGGGCGTACCGGAGGGTGCGGGCATGAATCCCCTTATCGAGGACGAAGTTGACCTCGAAGTCCTCCATGGCGGGATAGAGCAGCTCCTCTACAGGCCGGGGGAGGCGGTGAATCTCATCAACGAAGAAAACATCCCCCACCTCTAGATTGGTAAGGATCCCCATGAGGTCCGCCCCACGCTCCACGGCCGGGCCTGAAGTGGAAACGATTCGGGTTTCCATCTCCCTCGCCAGGATATTGGCCAGCGTCGTCTTCCCGAGGCCCGGGGGCCCGTACAGGAGGACGTGATCGAGGCACTCGCCCCGCTGGCGGGCCGCCTCGACCGAGATGCGGAGGCTTTCCACCGCCTGACGCTGGCCAATGTATTCGTCCAGACGCTGGGGGCGGAGCTGGCGCTCGACCTCCCGCTCCTCTTCGAGCGGGGCTCGGCTCATGATCCGCTCATCCATGCTGCAGCCCCTGATTCGCCAGTCTGGTCTGGGCAGCCCCGCTCGCTTCAGGAGAGGCGAAGCTGGGGATCCCCTTCGCTCCACACCGCTCCCGCGACGCCCCTTCCGTGGTTCGCGGGCGGGGCCCCCCCAATATCTCCCTACGCCCCCTGCGGGGGCTCCAGTCCGCTCGGTCCCCCCCGTCCCGCTCCCTCACGGTGGGGACCCCGTCGCTCCCGCGAATGCTGCGCTCAGGGGACCCCCAGCCTGCCTTGTTCATCATGAGGCGCTCGCTGGAGCTGCCCGGGCCACGCCGCCCGATATCACGACTTCCCTCCGCGGTAGATCTCGTCGAACAGCTCCTCCGGCGTCTCGATCTTGGGCTTCCGCGCGAACGCCTCGGTGATCATGCGTTCGGCCTCGCCGGGCCGGTGACCGAGTTGCTTCACCAGCACCTCCCGGACCATCTCACGGAGATCCTCCTGAGCGGCGGGGGGGGAAGACGGCTCCGTCACTTTCGGCATGAGCGCAAACTTCGCCACCTTCCCCTGGAGGGCAGCCACGATGTTCCGTGACTTCTGAAGCCCGATCCCCGGCAGCCGCCGAAGGGCGGCTTCGTCCCCGCGGGCAATGGCGTCGGCAATCTCGCCGATCGGGTGGACCAAGGCCCGCGCGGCCACGAGCGGCCCCACGTCCTGCACGGTGATGAGCTTCTCAAAGAACTCCCGCTCAATCTCCTGGCGAAAGCCGATCAAGAGCGGCTTCGGCTGGGCCTGGGAGACATGGTAGTAGATGACGAGGCTCACCTCTCCCGACTCTGCCCCGTTTCCGGCCGGGATATCGGCCAGGGCTCTCCAGACCACGGGGGGCAAGAAGACTTCATATCCCACGCCTGAAGACTCCACGACGACCCGATCCTCCAAGCGCCGTCGAAGCCGGCCTCGGAGGGACGCGATCATCGGAGGGCCACACCAGCGCGGGAGAGGGCCGTCACCGCGAGCCCCAACGCGTCCGCAACGTGGCTCGGTCGGGGGAGCGCCTGAAGCCCAAGGAGGGCCTGAACGGCCCGCTGGACCTGTCGCTTGGAGGCATTCCCGTTGGCGGTTGTCGCTCGCTTCACCTCGGCAGGCGTGAGGGGGACGATGGGAATCTTGCGCTGGCGCGCGGCCAGGCAGATCACCCCTCGGGCGTGCCCCATGAGGATGGCGGTCCTCGGGAACTTGGTCTCGGCGTAGATCTCTTCGATTACCACCAGCTCTGGATGGAGGCGGTCGAGAAGCCCGCAGACCTCGGCGTAGAGCTGCTCGAGCCTGACCTCAAGCGGGTCGTCCCCTCGGGTCCGAAGCACCCCGGTCTCGACCACCGTGACGCCGGGACGGGTTGACTCAAGAATCGCGTAGCCGGTTTCGACGAGTCCGGGGTCAAGTCCGAGGGCCCGAATGGATCGCACGCCTAACACGATGCTGAAAAACACCGTTCACAGTGCAGGCTGATCAAAAAGGTCCAGATGCAAGGCGGCGAGTCGAGCGCCGGCTTCGCCGGCGCAACCTCCGAGGGGGAGGTTCGGAAGGGGGCCGTCGAGGCCCCCTCCGAGGAAAACCTTCGCCGCAGATGGGCCTTTTTCATCAGCCTGCTAAGCCGTGGAGAGCGATTCGAGCACCTCGTCCGGAATGTCGAAGTTGGCGTAGACCGTTTGGACATCGTCGTACTCCTCCAAGGTCTCCACCAGCCGCAGGACCTGCTGAGCGTCCTTCCCTTCCAAGTGGACCGTCGATTGGGGGATCAGCGTCAGTTCCGCCTGGGAGATGGGGACCCCGCGCTCCTCTAACGTCTTTCGCACCCGTTCCAGCTCCTCGGGCGCCGTCACGACCTCAAACGCCTTGCCGTCCCCCCGAAGGTCCAGGGCCCCGGCCTCCAGGGCCAGGGTCAGGAGCTCGTCTTCCTCCATCCCACCCTCGACCCGAATGATGCCTTTCCTCTCGAACATCCACGAGACACACCCGATATCCCCGAGGTTCCCTCCGAATTTCGAGAAGGTGTGGCGAATCTCCGGGGCGGTGCGGTTCTTATTATCCGTGAGGACCCGGACCATGATCGCGACCCCGCCCGGGCCGTACCCTTCGTAGGTGACTTCCTCATACGACTCGCCAGGAAGCTCCCCTGTCCCCTTCTGGACGGCGCGCTTGAGGGTGTCGGCCGGCATGTTGACCGCCTTGGCCTCCTCGATCGCCGCCTTGAGACGCATGTTCCCCTTGGGGTCTCCGCCGCCGGTGCGGCCGGCGACCGTGATTTCTCGAATCAGTTTAGAGAAGAGCTTGCCGCGCTGCTGATCGTTCTTGGCCTTCTTCCGCTTGATCTGAGCCCATTTGGAATGACCGGACATGATGCCTCACCACCTTTTGCCGTGGATGGCCCATTCTACCCAGAGCCACGCGAGGTTGTAAAGCGCTTTGGCAGGCGAGATCGCTTCAATGTCGGCGCCGCGTGGCCCTTGAGGGCCCGGAGCATCCAAACTATGATGGGAAGATAGGAAAGGAGGAGGCGATGAGCGAGCTCACCAGCAAGAGATGCACTCCATGCGAAGGGGGGACGCCACCCTTGGAGAGGGCCGAGGTTGACCGGCTCCTCACGCAGGTCTCAGGATGGTCTCTCAGTGGCAAGTGGATTACCAAGGAGTTGAAATTCAAAGACTTCGTGGCAGCGATCAGGTTTGTCAATCGGGTGGCCGAGCTTGCCGAGTCCGAAGGGCACCACCCGGACATCCACATCCACTACAATCTCGTCCGTTTCGATATCTGGACGCACGCCATTGGCGGCCTTTCGGAGAACGATTTTATCCTGGCGGCCAAGATCGACGCCCTGCAATAGTGCCGTGGCGATAAACGTCGCATCCCTGCGTTCTCAGTCGTCGGGCATCCTCATGTACCAACCACGTACACTCCGGTGCCCTCCTCCCTCGGGCCTTGGGCTGCTCGCTTCTCACCACGGCGTTAGGATCTGGATCGATGGGCGGGGGAGGCCTCTCCGAGGGTGACTCCGAACTCTTTGGCAAGCTCGGCGGTTCTTTGGACATACCGTGGGACTCGTAGAGTAGTGAACAGGCGATGGGCCTCCCTGAGGTGAGTGGTCACGGCCTCCTGGTTCCGCCGAGCGCGGGCGATCGCTGCCAGGTCCAGGTGCGTACGGCCCAGCTCGTACTGAGACTGGATCGAGGCAAACGTCTCATGGGCCTGAATGAGATGCTCTTCGGCGTCTGAAAGCGCGCCCCGGGCTTGCGCAATCCGGCCGAGGGCGCGATGAGCCCAACCGACCCCGTGCAAAAACTTCGCCTCTCTGCAGATATCCAGTCCGTGACGCGCCAGATCGAGCGCCCCCTCGATTTGATGACTGAGGCGACGGGCCTCGGCCAGAAATATCATGAACCAGCCCTGAAACTGCCTGAAGCCAAACTGACCGACTTGCTGGATGGCCTCTTCCAGCCGGGGAATCGCCTCGCCGGAATCCCCCATTTCTAAATAGGCGTAGCCGAGCCACCCCAACGTGATGGCTCTGTTCAGCGGATCAGGAGAGCGTTCCAGGCCTCGCTGACACGCCTCGATTCCGGTCTCCCATTCTCCCATTGCCGCATGGATGACCCCCCGAACCCACGCCACACAGGCCTGAAGCCGGGGATCGGCCATGGCCTCCCCGATGGCGTGGGCTCGAGCCAGCGCCTCAAGGGCCGATTCAAACTCCCCCAGTTGAATATGATTGAGCCCCATCACCCAATGGGCCTGGCCAAGCCACCACCGCTCTTCTGTTCGCTCCAAGAGGGCCGCGGCTTCTCGGCCGTGCTCGATTCCCTGAAGTGATTGCGCTGACAAGGGCGCTCCCATTGCGAGCAAGCAATGGGCCTTGCCCATCGTCGCTTCATCCCCACCACGCCTGGCTTCTTCAATGGCCCGCTGCGCGCTCTGGGCGGTCCGCTCGTGATCTCCTAAGAAGCTATACGCGTAGGCGAGAAGGAAATAATAGCGGCCGATCAGCGATGCGTCCTGGACGAGATCGAGGCGGTCGCGTTCGCGGAGGAGAAGCTCCAACGTCTCCGGAAAGCGACCCAGCGGGACGAGGGAGGAGGCCAGCCGAAGGATCAAATCGAAGCGGCGCCGGTCACGCTCCTCAACCGGCAAACGCTCGACATGGGTGAGGGCCTCTTCGAGGGCCCTGACGGCTTCGGTATGCGCGTGCCCCCGGACCGCCTTCTCGGCGAAGCGCGTCAGGTACTCAACGGCCTTGCCGGCCTTATCGCTCCGCGAGTAGTGGTGCGCCAGACGGTCATAGACTTCCTCAAGGCGATCCGCATAAAAGGTCTCCAGCCCTCGGCCGGCCGCCGCATGGAGGGCTTGGCGGCGGGGGGCAAGGAGGCTCTCGTAAACTACCTGCTGCGTCAAGGCGTGCTTGAAGACATAGACCGGCTCCTCGCTCCCGGTCTGCTCGTAGAGAAACTCCAACCGCGTCAATTCCCGGAGATGCGGATCGAGAGCGCCGGGGCCGTCCCAGATGGCCTCGAGGAGGCGGAACGAAACTTCCCGGCCAAGAATGGATGCCGTCTGGAGGAGTCGCTTCGGTTCCTCCTGAAGTCGATCGATGCGGTCGAGCAGCACTTCCTCGATGGTGTTGGGCACTGCCACGTTCGGGCGCAGCTCTCCCTGCTCCCCAACGGCGCGAGCCAGCTCCTCCAGAAAGAAGGGATTCCCCTCCGCCTTCGTGAGGATGAGCTGCGTGAGGGGATCAGGGACGGAGTCGGTCTGGAGGATGGAGTGCACGACGCTCAGGCTCTCCTGGAGCGGGAGAGGCGGAAGGGCCATCTGACTCGCATATGACTTGTCGATCCAGGGGGGCCGATAGCCCGGCCGGTAAGTCAAGATGAACAGGATGGGCACGCCGGGCAGGCTCTCCACGAGCCACGAGAAACAGTCTTCGGAGGTTTTATCGGTCCAATGGAGATCCTCCACTGCAAAAATGATCGGCCGGTGCCGACTCCCTTTGAGGCTCATCTGCCGCAAGGTCTCCAAAGTCTGCGTCTTGATCGCCTCAGGGCTCATCACGGCCAGGCGGTCCGTCCCTTCCTTGACCCCGAGGAGATGGAGGAAGTATGGTCCCCACTCGTCAGGCTCCATCTCCACCGCGAGGAGGCTCAGGCGCACTTTCTCAGCGATGGCCTCGGGGGTGTCCGCTTCAGTAATCCCGCAGTTATTTCGGATGATATCGATCACTGGAAGATAGGGAATCGCGCTCCCATAGAAGTGGCAGCGCCCTTCGAGATAGGTCACCCGCTCCCCCGTGAGGCTCTGTCGGAACTCGAAGAGGAGTCGAGACTTCCCGATCCCGGCCTCTCCCACAATCCCCACGACCTGGCCGCGACCCAGTAGCGTCGCGGCCCATCGGCTCCGCAGGAGCTCCAACTCGTGATGTCGCCCCACAAACTGCGCCATTCGCCTTCCGAGCCCGAGGCCCGTCCGCTCGCGGCCCACAAGCCGGAAGGCGCGTCCACCGCCCTGCCCTGCACCGCCGACTGGCTGAAGCTCGAAGCGCCGTTCAAGGAAGGGAGCCGCGGCCCCGCTGATCAGGATCGTGTCCGGCTCGGCCTGCGCCATCAGCTCCTCCAGCACGCTCCAGGCCTCGCGCTTGGCATCCAGGTCGATCTGGGGGGCTCCGGTCACGTGGCCCACCAGGAACTGGCCCGCATGAACCCCGATCTTGGCCGCGAGCGGCTCCTTGTCATCGCGACGGGCGCGCTCCCGCGCCTTTTGAATCGCCATCGCCGCGTGCGCCGCCCTCCTCGGCGCATCCCCGACCGGATCGATTCCGAACGCCGCCACGATTCCCGTCGGGCTCAGCTCCTCGACTCGGCCGCCGAACGCGCGCACCTTCTCCACGAGGTCCTCGAGCGCCCGGCTGGTATCGTGCAGCGCCTCCGTGGCCGATGGCACGAGGGTGGACCTGAGGAGCGTGAGCCGTCGACGCTCCCATCGCACCCCGGCCACGGCTGGAACCGGTGTCCATGCTGGCGCGGGAGACGCGGAGGCGGTAACCGCCGTCGAGGGCCGATCGGCTTCCCGGGGGCGAGCCGGGGGCGGTGTTCCGGGACGCAACCCGTACTTCTCGATCCGGTATCGCAGCGTGTTCCGGGAGATCCCAAGCTGTGTTGCCGCGCGCGAGATGTTCCAGTCCGTCTGGCGCAATACCTCCAGGAGGTGGTCACGCTCCACACCCCCCACCACCTCCTCGAGTGAGACCGCCTTCTCCTCCCTGATTGTGCGACGGGATTCCCGCTGGGCACTCGCCGGAAGACCGAGTTTCTCCGGGGTCACCAGCGGCGTCTCAGAGAGCAGCGCGACTCGCTCGATCACGTTGGCCAACTCCCGGATGTTGCCCGGCCACGAAAAACGCAGGAGGGCATCGCGCGCCTCGGGGGAGAAGGTCTTCGGCTCGAGATCGTAGTCCCTGCACGCCTGGGCCAGGAAGTGCTCGGCGAGCAGCAGGATATCCTCGCCGCGCTCCCGGAGCGGGGGCAGCCAGAGCGTCAGGACCGCCAGCCGGTGGTAAAGGTCTTCGCGGAAGCGGCGCTGTCGTGTGGCCGCCGCGAGATCCTCGTTCGTGGCAGTAATGATCCAGACATCCACCGGCTCGTTTCGCGTGCTCCCCAGCCGGCGCACCGCCCGCTCTTCGATCACCTTCAGAAGCTTCGCCTGAAGCCCGTCGGGGAGGAGCCCCACTTCATCGAGAAAGATCGTCCCCCGGTTGGCGGTCTGGAAGAGGCCGGCCTTCGCGTGTCGGGCGTCGGTAAACGCCCCGCGCTCGAAGCCGAATAGCTCGGCCTCGAGGAGCGTTTCGGGGATCGCCGCGCAGTTCACGTCCACAAAGGGGCCGTCCGCCCTCGGGCCCGCCTTGTGGATTGCACGTGCCAGGAGCCCCTTCCCGGTTCCCGTTTCCCCAAGCAGCAGGATCGGGGGCAGGCGGCGGGTTTCAGATTGCCGTTCGACAAGGCGGGTGATCTTCTCGCGAACGGCCGTCAGCGCCGGGCTCTGTCCGATCAGGTCGGCCAGGGAGGTCAGGCGCGGAGGCATGGGGCGTTCAAGGCCTGCTCAGGTTTCCACCACCACCGCCCATCGAGGCGCCACGAGAAGTCTAACCTTTTGTTTTTAAAAATGTTTCTCACTGGCATCGACGTTGCTCCTTGATAAGAAGCGGAAACACACGGAACAGGGGCATCAGGCCCCGCATGCTGACGTGACACGACAATGGGCTGATTCGCATGGCGGTGTCAAGGGGGAAAAAGTGAGGACAGGGAAGCGGGCCTCCGGAGGAGAGAACAGATGAATAAGCCGAACAGGCATACCTATCTCGCCGTCCTGGCCCTTGTGGTCTTGGGGCAGGTGGGGTGCGCCACGCTGCGCCCGTCAGAAGAGATTAGGGCAAAACTCGGCACGATCGGCGTGGCTTCGGCACAGTTCACGCCGCAGGTGAACCAGGACACGCCGCCTAGAGGATCAGCGGCGGGGGCAGCGCGGGGCGCCCTTGGAGGCCTGGAAGTAGGCGGGGGAGGGTGGCCGGGGGTGCTGGCGCTTCCAGTCCTCGTACCGCTCTTCGCAATTCTAGGCGCGGCAACGGCGCCGTCCGCGGAGGAAGTCGAGAAAGCCGAGGTCGCGCTCAAGAGTGCGTTCGCCGACCTGAAGATCCAGGACGCGCTCCGCGACCGGGTTTTCGATCTCGCTCGGACCGGGACCGACGCTCCCGTCGTCCTCCTCCGGGGACGCGGACCCACGACCCTCGACGACAAGCCGGAGTACCGCTCCGAAGCCAGCGAGGGCATCAATACTGTCCTCGAGGTCCGCGTCCTCACCATTGTGCTCTGCGGGCGCCCCTGCGGGCCGATCCTCAACTTCGGGAATCCGACGCTCCAGCTTCAGGTGACGGCGGGCGCGCGACTGGTTCGAACTCTGGACGGGGCGGAACTCTTCAGTCGGCCCTTCTTCCAACGCGGAGGGACGGACAAGCTTACCGGATGGCTGGTTCGAACTCTGGACGGGCCGGCGGAACTCTTCAGTCGGCCCTTCTTCCATCACGGCGGGACGGACAAGTTGGCCGGATGGGCCGAGAAGGACGCCGAGCGATTGCGGGAAGCCCTGACCCTGGCCGCGGCTGAACTGGCGAAAGAGATCGTGGAGACACTGTTGCGCGCGCCATCCGAGCCCGCGCCTTGAAAGACTCGCTTCCACGGAGGGCACGATGGCTGACCAACCGAGCCGGACGTATTCCGACCTTATCGCGCTACTCGTGGCCGCAGTGATCATGCTCATCATGATCTCGATCACCGAAGCGGCGGCGAGTCACGAACGGGTGGCGGGGAGCCTTGACGCATCAGTGTATTTTCCCCAGACAGAGCGGATCGGCTCGCCGATCAGACGGGAGGTCATCTCGCTACGCTGGCAATAGCAGGTTCTACGGCCCACAGAAAGTGAGACGGATGGGGAGGAGGAACCCATGAGAATCAAGACAGCACGGACACTGTTCTGGCTTTTCCCGCTCGCGGCACTCGTGATCGCCACCGGATGCAAAGGCGGGGGAGGCGGTGGAGGAGGACCCGCCGGTCCGTCCGCCAACGCCCCCGTCGTTTCCGACCTTCAAATTCGGCCCCTGACCGCGGAGAAAGCGTTCACACAGGTACTGTATCTAATCACAGCGACGGTAACGGATCCTAACAATGACCTCATTGGAGGCCGCGTCGAGATCAGGGATCCAGCCACTGGCCAGATAGTTAGTCTAACGATCAACGGAGACGTTCTTGTCGGCAATACGATTAGTGTCCTGCTGGTGACCAACCCGGTGCCCCCAGGTCGATATGACGGGATCCTATCAGTCGTAGACGCGGCCGGTAATCGATCCAACGAGATCTCCTTCTTTGTCACGATTCAGCCCGAGGTTCCGTTGCGGGAGGTTCCGCAAGGATCGACTCCGAGCAAACTCATTGATCGCCTGGCACCAGCGAGGTGAGGCCACATCACGAGGGGAGGACCATACCATGACAATGAAATGGACGGGGGTACGGACACGGAGTATTTCGGTAGTCCTCATTTGCGCTGTGATGCTGGTCGCGTGCACGTCGTTCAAGGTGGTCAAACCGGATGACATCCAAGCCGGCCTGAAAGCGGGCGATACTGTCAAGATCGTCACGAAGGATGGCAAAGACTTGGAACTCAAAATCGTGACCATCACGCCTGAGGCCATCGTCGGGACTCCCCTATCGAGTGTAGCCACTGCCGAAGCGGGTGAAGTGAAGGAGCAGCGAGTGGAGTTCGCTGACATCGCGAAATTGGAGAGGCGCGAGATCAGTCCGGGCAAGACCGTTGGTCTCGTGGCCGGGATTCTTGCGGCGGTAGCCGCTTTCGTTCTCATCTCGATAGCCGTGGCCATAGCGAGCCTTCCCGCTGCGGGAGGAGTGTAGGCCCGGCTTGCCGACTCACACCGTGTCAGGTGAAACGTCCTGGCAGGAGGGCATCATGAGGCAGATGAAAGTGCTCCAAGGGTCGCTGGCCGGAGTTTTGAGAACAGCGCTACTAGCCAGCTTACTATTCGCGTTGAGCTTGCCCTCCCCTGCCCAGGCCGCGCCGGGCGATCTCGACCCCACGTTTGGGGTCGGGGGGAAGGTAACCACCGATTTCGGCGGCGGTGAGTTGGCCTTTGCCGTCGCCGTCCAACCTGACGGCAAGATCGTCACCGCTGGAGGGTCCGACTGCTGTGTTGGCGCGTTCCGGTTGGCGCGCCACAACCCAGATGGCACCCTGGATATCGCCTTCGGCAATGGAGGGAAGGTGACGACGACCTTCAGGGGGTCTGACTCCGCCTCCGCCCTCGCACTTCAGCCCGACGGGAAGATTGTTGTGGCGGGATCGACCGGCGGAATCTTTGCCTTTGCCCTGGCGCGCTACCTCCCAGATGGCAGCTTGGATGCTACCTTCGGCAGCGGGGGGAAAGTGACCACCAACTTCGGTCTGGCCTTCGCTCTCGCGATCCAACCGGATGGCAAGATCGTGGTGGCAGGAGGCACCGATAACTTCCTCCTGGCGCGCTACAACCCGGATGGTAGCCTGGATCCGACCTTTGGCGCTGGGGGGAAGGTCATCACTGACTTCGGGGGTGATGACTCCGCCTTCGCCCTCGCCTTCCAGGCCGACGGCAAGATCGTGGTGGCAGGCAAGTCGGAAGTATTCACCGGCATCGTCGGGGGCGACTTCGCCCTCGCGCGCTACAACTCAGATGGCAGCCTGGATGCCACGTTTGGCAACGGGGGCAAGGTGACCACCGACTTTATCAATCATAGCGTCGATGGTGCTTTCGCCGTGGCCCTCCAGCCTGACGGGAAGATTGTCGTCGGGGGAGCGACGACGCCAATTCCCATTGTCGCCCCTCCCGCCTTTGCCCTGGGGCGCTATCTCCCAAATGGGAGTCTCGATGCTACTTTTGGGAACAGCGGGAAGGTCATCACCAGCTTCGGTGGCCCACTGTGTAATTCCAAAACGTGTTTGTCCGACGGCGTTCGATCTCTTGTGCTCCAGCCCGGCGGCAAGATCGTGGCAGCCGGACGTTTCTTTACGGGTTTGACCGGATTGGGCAATTTCACCGGGAACTTTGCGCTGGCGAGCTATCACCCCGACGGCAGTGTCGACACCACGTTTGGCGACGGGGGCAAGGTGACCACCGACTTCGGAGGTTATGACGGGGCCCATGCTCTTGCCCTGCAGCCTGACGGCAAGCTTGTCGTAGCGGGGCAAGCCGCCCTCTCCGGCATTCCTCCCAGCAGTGGTGACTTCGCCCTGGCGCGCTACCGCGGAGATCCGACCCTCTTCCTCGCCCTCGCCGCCAACAAGACGGCCTTCGCCGCCGGCGAGACCCTCACGCTGAGCACCCGCATGGCCAACTCCGGCCCCGATACCACCGTGGACCAATACCTCGGCGCCCTCCTCCCGCCGTCCGCGGGCCCGGCCTTTGGCTGCCCCGCGAACGACGCGGTCGCCTTCGTCACGGAGACCCTTGGCCTTGTCCTCACGTGCCTCTCTGCGCCACCCCAGAGCTTTCCGCCCTTCGCCCGCAACGTCACCATCCCCGCCGATCTCTCGATGACCGTGACCCCGAATGTCTTCAGTATTGCCTGGCCCGCGGGGGCGCCGTCCGGGCCGTATGTCGTCTTCGACGCGTTCATCCGCTCAGGGTCGGTCGCGGATGGGAGCCTCGACCCGGGCGATCTCCCGGCCCTCGGGACCACCAGCCTGAGCTTTATGCCATAAAGAGGAGGTAGGTAGGATGATGCGTGATCGCTTTCTTGGTCAGCGCGTGCTTCTTTACACCCTGGTCGCCTGGGGGATTCTGATCAGCCTCTGGCCCGCCCCGGCCCTGGGGGCGCCGCTCCCCGCCCAGATGTCCCAGGGGGACCCGCGAGACAAAGACCTGGAGACCCTCCGGCTGGTTCTGGAGATGAAGACCGTCCGGAGCCAGCTTGAAGCCCTCGGTATCGCAACCGCCGAGGTCGAGGCCAAGCTGGCCCAACTCTCGCCCGAAGAGCTCCACCAGTTAGCTCAGCGAGCCGAGGAAGTTCAGGCCGGTGGCCAAGCAGCAGGAGGAATACCGAATGTCGGAGCCGCTCTTTTCTTTCTGGGCTTGGTAATCGTCATAGTCCTAATTTTCGTTTTGCTGCGATATTGGACCTCCCCGCGGGGAACGCCGACGCCTGGTCCTCTGACTGGCGGCGGCTCGTCGGGCTAGCGGAGCCATAGACATGCAGCGGGTGCATACTCCCTACTCAAGGCGGGCGGCTCTCCTGCTGATCTTCCCTCTGGCGCTCGGACTGCTCACGGGCTGCGCGACCCCGTATTCCCTTGCTCGTGCCCGGTTCGAGGAGCGCGCGCGCCTGATCAAGACTGTCGTCCTCATGCCCCCCGACGTGAAGATCTACCAGGTGACCGTCGGCGGCTCGGTGGAGTTGGCGGGCGAGTTGTCGGAGGAGGGGAAGAAGAACATCGCCACGGCGCTCAAGAGCGTCCTGGAGGAAAAGGGGGTCGGCATCAGGGAGTTCTCCCCGGGGGACGATCCCAAGCTCAACGAGGAGTACGAGGATGTCCGACCCCTCTTCGCGGCCGTCAGTACCGCCATCGGCTCGGTCCCCCCTGAAATATCAACCCAGTTCCGCTACTCCCTTGGCCTGCTTCCAGAGCTGGCGCGGACGGCGGAAGCCGACGCCCTGCTCTTCGTCTATGGGGTGAACCACGTCGCCACTGGGGGACGAACCGCGTTCCGGATCCTGACCGCCGTGGCTTTGATCCACCCCTTTTTCGTCATACCCGCGATGATGCCAGGCGAGGAGGGGAATCTGACGGTTGCCTTCGTTGATGCCCGAACCGGCGATCTCCTCTGGTTCAGCCGACTGTCGCAGTCCCGCTACCTGCAAGACCTCTCAGGCGCAGCCGCAGTGGTGACCCAGCTCCTCTCGAACTTCGAGATATCCAAAACCGCGGGCCCAGGAGACAAGCCATGAGGTGGTTGGGAGGGTGCCTCGCCGCGGTCCTCATGGCCGGGTGCGCGACAGCTTCGTTCACCGCGGTCAGCGGCAAACTCGCGCTCCTCGACCAGGGATTCGAAGCGACCCTCCCGGAAGGGTGGTATCGCGCCGCGGCAGTCAGGGAAGCCCTTCTCCTGACCAGAGACGGTCCCCAGCTCCAGTTCATCTACCTCCAGCGTGTCTCACTGGAAAAAGAGCTTTCCCACACGAAGCGGAGGCTTGCCCGTGGCATGCCCCCTCGTGATGCGGTCGAGCTCGAGGCGGAGAACCTCCGTGCCAATCACGCGGCCATAGACTTCGGGCTACTGGAGAAGGCGCCGTTCACTGTGGCGGGGCAGCCCGGGTTTCGGCTGGTGTATACCTGGAAGACCAAGGAAGGTCTGAGACTGAAGGCGGTCCACTACGGTGTCCTGCATGGAAACGGGCTCTATCGCCTGATCTATCAGGCCGCGGCCCGCCACTACTTCGACCGCGACCTCGAAACCTTCGAGCGGGTGCGGGAGAGCTTCAGGCTCTCGTCCCCCGCCAGCTAAGAGCCCTGGAGCGGGTTCACGGGAGGTTGCCATGAAGCAAGGGGGGGCGGTGAGATGAGAGCAAGAAGTGTGCTCGTGCTGGTGTGCGTATCGGGTCTGTTCGCGGTGGGCTGCGCGGCCACGGGACTAACCTATTCACTAACGACCTATCTAGATCCACACTTTCCGAAAGTAACGCATTCGGACATTCCGCCAATAACAGATCCGCGGCCTCTCCACTTACGCGTTGAATTCCAGCCGCTGGGAAAGCCGAACCTAAGAGCCAGCCTGAAGGCGTTGGGTAAAACCAGCAAGATACTCCTTGAATCCAAACTCTTCTCAGAGCTCACCCTGGTCGAGGATGTGAATCGCCTTTCGATCGTCATGAGCAGCGCCGCTGACCCAAATGAGCTGGCCAAGGGTGTTGGGATGGGACTTACGCTCGGATTGATCGGAGAGTCGGTCACCAACGATTACCTTTTCACTGCCACTTACACACCCGTGGGGAAAGAGTCAATCAAGAAGGAGTATCGGCGAACAACTCATACGAATCTTGGTCTCAACAAGCGTCCGGAAGGGCTCCAAGCGATGTCTCCTCAGGAGGCTTTTGACAAGGTGCTAGAGGAGTTCGTCCTTAGTCTGCTGCGTGACTTGCGCGCTGAAGGGCATCTATAGATGTAAAGGGAGAACCGGGCGAGATGGAGGCTGACAATGGCAACGAGGGAGATGATATGAAAAGAGGCAGCATCCCGATGCTCGTGTGTCTATTCAGCATGGTCGTTGTGGGCTGCGTGGCTCCGAGATTCATTCCGGTCACCGACGTCACCCAGCGGCTTGACTTTCACGGCTTTTCGATCCTACCTCCCCAAGGAAAAGATTGGTACGTCGTAGAGAAAGACCCGCGAGCGGTGGCGTTTCGCAAGAAACTTATGGAACGACCGAGACAGCCTGAGGATTTGAATCACACATTCGCTGCTCTAGCGGGTGCCGTCGATCTAAAACAACCCACATTCGACAGCCCGACAGAGCTCCGAGAGTTTGTCGAGCGGTCACTCCAAGGGGAAGGCCGCTTCAGCCTTATACAGTCCAGGGTGGTCTTGGATGGTTCTCTGGGGTTCGATTGCATGCGATACGACGCTATCCAAGAGGAGCGAGGCAATCCTAGAGCGGCAGGGTTTGTACTTGTTATCACGATGCACGGCCTTTTTTGCCCTCACCCGTATGCTCCGGGGCTCATAGTCCACGTCCATTATAGCGAAAGACGCGTACAAGGAGACCGGGCTCTGTTTGACGAGGCGCTAAGGCAGGAAGTTGAGCCATTTCTCGGGAGTGTGGTGTTTACGCGTCTCCGTTAGGCCGACCCGCATCCTCCCCCTCCTCAGCGCCGTGCTCACTCCCATCACCCCTTGACCGACACGTGATCCCGCAGTAGCATCGGGCGGTGCTCCTGACGCAGGGAGCGCTTCCGAGGAGGAGCAGAGATGAGAGCATACCGCGCTGACCACGTGGGCAGCTTCCTTCGGCCGCGGCAGATCATCGAGGCGCGTGCCAACGGCGTCGCCGGCGAACAACTGCACGCCCTGGAGAACGAGTGCATCCTCCAGGTGCTGCGCCACCAGCAAGAGCTGGGCTTCCGCATCTTCACCGACGGGGAGCTGCGCCGCCGGACCTTCATGAGCGACTTCAACGACGCCGTCGAGGGCGTGGATGAGGGCGACGCTATGTCGCGCATGTGGCAGGGCGCCGCCGCCCGAGTCGCGCGGAACCTCGGCATCGCGATCGGCAAGATCAAGCAGACGCGGCGCCTGACCAAGCACGAGGTCGACTTCCTCAAGCAGCACAGTCCCGGCGACATCAAGATGACGCTGCCCAGCGCCAATCAGTTTCCGGCCATCCTCTATAAGAAGGGAGTCACGGACCGGATTTACCCCACCTACTCCGACTTTCTCTGGGACATCGTGCCGATCATCAAGTCTGAGGTGAAGGCGCTGGTCGATGAAGGTATCAACTACGCTCAGATCGACGCGCCCCGCTACAGCTACTACATCGACCCCAAGTGGCGCGACTACGTCAGGAACGAGATGGGGCTGGACCCGGAGCAGGCGCTGGACGAGGCGATCCGCGCCGACAACGCCTGCCTGGAGGGGCTCCCGCGCGACGGCGTGGTGCTCAGTCTCCACCTCTGCCGAGGCAACAACCGCAGCCAGTGGTACGCCGAGGGCGGCTACGACCCGATTGCGGAGAAGCTCTTCAATCAGCTCAAGGTCAACGCCTTCTCGCTCGAGTATGAGACGGAGCGCGCCGGCACGTTCGAGCCGCTCCGCTTCGTGCCGCGCGGCAAGGCGGTGGTGCTTGGCCTCATCAGCAGCAAGCTCCCGACGCTGGAGTCGCAGGACGACCTTGTGCGGCGCATCGAAGAGGCGAGCAGGTACGTGCCGCTCGAGCATCTATCCCTGAGCCCCCAGTGCGGCTTCGCCTCCATGCTGGAGGGGAACCTCCTCACGGAAGAGGAGCAGTGGCGCAAGATGCAGTTGGTGGCGGAGACGGCCCGCAGGGTGTGGGGGACGACTTGACGGCTGATGAAAAAGGCCCATCTGCGGTGTTGGCTTCGTCGCTCGTCGTTGCAACGTACGACCAAGTACGCCTTGTATCTTTCTCTTGGACCCATGCTATGGTCACAACACGAACTCGGACGGGACAGACCGATACGCCTCGGGTCGTGGGAGACCGTGAGTGAGCGGGGTCGTCCCGTCCGT
>Ga0184637_10000256_pt1 | contig 38903 bp, 41 predicted proteins | sample PLM3_127_b2_FD_133143 | JGI IMG/M metagenome (GOLD analysis project Ga0184637, IMG submission 133143) | Groundwater sediment microbial communities from an aquifer in East River, Colorado, USA - PLM3_127_b2 | ecosystem: Environmental > Terrestrial > Soil > Riparian zone | place: USA: East River... | reverse complement strand
TCGATCCGGCGGGCTGGCCTCGCGAAGCTCGCCGGCTTCGACTCGTTCACGCACTACTGCGCCGAGCGGCTCGGGCTCTCGGCGCGGACGGTCGAGCAGCGGGCGGCGCTCGAGACGAAGCTCTGGGCCATGCCGGAGCTGCGGGCGGCACGAGACGCGGGGCTCTCGTACGAGAAGCTCCGGCTCCTCTCGCGGCTGCCGCCTGCGGACCTCGCCGAGTGGATTCCCAAGGCGCGCACGCTCACCTGCATCGCGCTCCGCGATGCGCTCGACGAACGCTCGGAGACGCAGATGCGTGCGGCGCGGGCCCTGCGGGCGAGAGTGCCCGACCGGGTCGCCGAGTTGCTCGCGAGCGCGTTCCGAGCGGTCCGCGCGTCGTCGGGCTGCGTCCTGCCCGACGGAAAGTGCCTCGTCCGGGTCGCGCAGCACTTCGTCGAGACGTGGAGGGCCCACGTGAAACGGCCACGGACGACCTCGCAAAAGGTCCGCGCGCGCGATCACGGGCGCTGCCAGGTGCCGGGGTGCTCGCGGCGGGCGGCGCTGCACGCGCACCACATCCACTCGCGCGCGCAGGGCGGGAGCGACGACCCCGAGAACCAGGTCGCGCTCTGCCCGTGCCATCACCTCCGCGGTATTCACGGAGGGTGGCTGCGCGTGCGCGGCACCGCGCCCGACAGGCGCGTGTGGGAGGTCGGCGGGAAGGTCTTCACGGGGGGTCCATAGTCGCCGGGCTCCGCGAAGGGCGGGGGCACCGAGCTCGACCCCAAAACGCGACCCCGACAGCGATCCCGACCTCGACCCCGACCGCGAGGCCCGACCGCGACCCGACCGCGAGGCCCGACCGCGTCCCCGACTGCGACCCGACCCCGACCGCGACGATCGCCGTCGCTCACTCGCACGCGATCAGATCGTGAACGTCCGCGCCCCGAGCGTCCGCTGGACGATCTCGCGCATGTTGCTCACGGTGCCCACCGCGAGTGTCTGCGTGAGGGCGAAGTGCTCGAGGCAGGTGACGCAGGCGAGCAGGTCGACGCCGGCGTCCTCCAGCGTCCGCAGCGCGTCGAGGTGGGGGGAGCCCGGGCCGAGGAGCTTCACCGCTGCGTTGTAGAAGACCACCGCGTCGGGCCTCGGCTCGGTGCTCGCGAGCGTCCGGAGGAAGCTCCCCATCAGCTTCGCGCCCAGGGCGTCGTCTCCGCGCCCCATCGTCTCTGCGCCGACGACCACCACCGTCCGGTCCAGGTCCGCCATTCGTCGCTCCCTCGTGCCCGCGCTGCAGCGTATCGCGCGCCGGCCCCGCGCGCATGGAACCTCCCCGCTCCCCAGCCGCACCGCCTCGCCTCGCGCTCCGCGCGTACGCGCCCGCGCTCGGAGTGCGCTCCGCGGCGACGCGGCCGGGGCCAGCGTCGACGCGAGTCAGGGTGCCGCCGCCGACCGGGCGCGCAGCAGCTCCACCACGAGGTCCCGGAACGCCGTCACCTTCCGCGGGACGTGCCTGGCGGCGGGGGTGACGACGTGCAGGAACCCGGCGGGCTGCTCGAGGCGCGGGAGGATCCGGACGAGCAACCCCGCCACCACGTCCGGCTCGGCGATGAACGCGGGGAGGAGCCCGATGCCGGCCCCCGCCCGCACCGCGTCGCGCGCGAAGAGGAGGTCGTCGCAGACCACCCGGGCGCCGTGCGGCAGCGCGGCGCGCGCGGCCGGCACGCGGAGGGCACCGGGCACGCGCAGCTTCTGGGGGCCGCTGCGGAAGACCACCCACTCGTGCGCCGCGAGGTCCGCCTCCGTGCGCGGCGTGCCGCGCCGCGCGAGGTAGAGCGGCGACGCGAAGTGCTGGAGCACGATGGGCGCCACCCGCCGGGCGACCAGCGTCGAGTCGGCGAGCTTCGCGGCCACGCGCAGCGCCACGTCGAAGCCCTCGCCGACGAGGTCCACCACGCGCCCGGTGAGGTGGAGCTCCACCGAGACCGCCGGGTACCGCGCGGTGTAGCGGGTGACCACCTCCGCGAGGAAGAGGACGCCGAGGTCCACCGGCGCGGTGACGCGGAGCGCGCCCGAGGGCTCCTCCTCGCGCTCCGGGAGCTCACCCACCGCGGCGCGCACCGCACGCAGGAGCGGGGCGAGCCGGTCGTAGAAGGCGGTCCCCGCCGCCGAGAGCGACACCTGGCGGGTGGTCCGGAAGAGGAGCTGAACGCCGACCTCGGCCTCGAGCCGCGCCACCGCCCGGCTCACCGAAGACTTGGGCAGGCGGAGCTCCCTGGCGGCAGCGGAGAAGCTGGTCGTGCGGGCGACGGCCTCGAACACGGTGAGGAGGTTCAGGTCCATCGTTCCCCCTGTGGAACGGAGATGTGCTCCTCAGCAGATTGCGCCATTCGCGGAACGGTAGCAGATCTCGGGGCGTCGCGGGGCGGTGCTCGCCCCCGAGCAAACGAGAGGACTCCGCACATGACCACCGCCCGCTGGGACATCGACGTCGGCCACTCCGCCATCCACTTCTGGGTCCGCCACATGATCATCTCCAAGGTGCACGGCCGCTTCGCGCGGTGGTCGGGCGCGCTGGAGCTCGACCCCTCCGACCCGACCCGCTCCTCCGTCGAGGTCCGCATCGAGGCCGCCTCGATCGACACGCAGGTCGCCGACCGGGACACGCACCTGCGCTCGGCCGACTTCCTCGACGTGGCGAAGCACCCGGAGCTCGTCTTCCGCTCGCGGCGCGTCGAGCGGGCCGGCGACCGCCTGCGCGTGACGGGCGACCTCGCCCTGCACGGCGTCGTCCGCGAGGTGGTCCTCGACGCCGAGTTCGCCGGCACGGGCAAGGACCCGTGGGGCAACGAGCGCGCCGGCTTCTCCGCGAAGGCGACCCTCGACCGGCGCGACTTCGGCCTCGTCTGGAACGCCGCGCTCGAGACCGGCGGCGTCCTCGTCGGCGAGAAGGTCGAGATCGCGATCGAGCTCGAGGCCGTGAAGAAGGCGGACGCGAAGCCGGTGGCCGCCTAGCCCTGAGACCCTCACCCCGACCCGAAAGAGAGACCGAACCCATGAAGAAGCTCCTCCCCGCCCTGCTCGCCCTCGCCCCCGCGCTCGCGCTCGCCGGCACCTCCACCTGGAACCTCGACGCCTCGCACTCGCGCGCCGGCTTCGCGGTGAAGCACCTCGTCATCTCCACCACGCGCGGCGAGTTCACGAAGCTCGCCGGCAAGCTCGCGCTCGACGAGGCCGACGTCACGCGCTCCACCGTCGAGGCGACCATCGACGTCGCCAGCCTCGACACGCAGGTCGCGGATCGCGACGCGCACCTCCGCTCCCCCGACTTCTTCGACGCGGCGAAGTACCCGACCATCACGTTCCGCTCGACCCAGGTGACGCCCGCGGGCGACGGCAAGCTGAAGGTCGCGGGCGACCTCACGCTGCACGGCGTGACGCGCCCCGTGGTGCTCGACGTGGAGACCTCTCCCGAGGTGAAAGGGATGGGCGGCGAGGCGCGCCGCGGCTACGCCGCCGTGACGAAGATCGACCGTCGCGACTACGGCCTCACCTGGAACAAGGTCCTCGAGGCGGGCCCCGCGGTCGGCAACGACGTCACCATCACGCTCGACCTCGAGGTGGTGAAGGAGCGCCCGAAGACCGCGTCGCGGTAGCACGCCCCGCGGCGCCGCGCCGCTCCGAGTCTCGACCGGCCGGGCCGGCTCCGCGCGTGCGGGGCCGGCCCGCCGCGGTCTCGATCGCGTCGTGCGTCGGGGTCGGTGGCCCGACCCGCGCCGTGAGTCATGCGCAGCGCCCGACGGATGATCGTCATGCTCGTGTCCACGGGAGCACGCCCCGAGGAGGGCTCCGCCTCGACCGAGCGATGCGGCCGACGGACGAGCCGCAGTCGCCGCAGTCCGCGACGCTGCGCCCGTTCCGACGGGGGCTGGATCGCGTCTCCTCGCGGCGCTACGGGAATTCCAGAGACACCGCCCGGAGAGAGGAGCCGCCATGACGACGAAGGCCGAGGAGTTCCGGTACTGGGCCGAGCGGTCGGGGGCCAAGAAGGAGAAGAGCGCGCCCCGCGCGCGCCGGGACGTCCCCGTGGACACCGCGCTGCCCGGCAAGAGCGCGACCGATCGCAAGGCAGGCACCGCCCGCAAGCCCTCGGTGCGGGCGGGGAAGAAGGCAGCCTTCGCGCTCGAGCCGACGACCGGTGGCCGCCCGTCCCGCAAGTCCACGCGCAAGGCGGTGAACCGCCAGCGGACGGACACGCAGATGCGCGTGAAGCAGCGGACCGAGGCGCTCCGCCCGTCGTCCCGCACGCGCTCCGTCTGACCCGTCGCCGCCGCCGCGCGTCGAGAGCGCGGCGCCCCGGAGCCGGGGACGTCTCCCCGAGGGCGCGCACCATGAACAACCTCGAAGGAGACCCCAAACCAGGAGACCGGCATGCGCGTGGAAGAGCTGATGAGCGAGGGAGAAAGCTGCGCGGAGGGAACGTCGGTCCGCGACTGCGCGAAGCTCATGAAGGAGCGGTCGATCGGGTTCGTCCCCATCATCGACGCGGCGCGCCAGCCGGTCGGCGCGGTGACCGACCGCGACCTCGTGATCCGGGTGCTCGCCGAGGGGCGCTCCGCGGACGAGCCGGTCGACCCGTTCGCGTCCCACGGTCTCGTGGTCTGCCGGATGGGCGACGACGTCCGCGAGGCCGAGCGGCTCATGCGCGAGCGACGCGTGTCTCGCGTGATGGTGTGCGACGAGGACGGGAGGCTCCGGGGCGTCATCAGCCTCGCCGACATCGTCGACGTGGCGAGCGACGAGGAGGCGGGCGAGACGCTGCAGCAGGTGAAGAGCGACGAGCCGCCCTCGGCGCATCACTGACGGTGATTGCGCCGGCGAAGGCGCGTCCGGGCGGCGGCCGCGAGGCAGTCGCCCGGTGACGACCACGGGACCGACCCCGCCCCGGCAGCCGCCCGGTCCGCTGCGTGAAGGGCCTGAAGCTGCTCGGCGAGAAGCAGCCGGACCCGGGCACGTGGCCGTGGCAGCGCGCGTGTAGGGGCAGCGCGCCTGTGGGTGTGACGCCGCGCACTGCCGTCGCGAGGAGTGACCGGCTAGGGTCGGCGTGAATCGGCGGCGGGCCGCGCCCGTCCAGCCGACGAACGCCACCGGAGGAGACCCGATGACCCGCCTCGCCCTCGTCGCAGCACTGCTCGCCACCTTCCCGCTCGCCGGCCGGGCTCAGCTCCCGGAGGACCGGCGCGAGCGCGCCGCCGATCACCGCGAGCTCGGCCATGACCGCCGGGAGCTCTCCGACTCGCGGCGGGACCTCGCGGTGATGGAGCAGCTCGTCGCGCGCTTCGACGAGGCGCGCACCCGCCGGAGCCGCCGCGCGCTCCTCGCCGTCGAGGACGACGTCGGTCGCGTGCTCCAGCGCGAGCTCGCCGAGGCGCGGGCCGAGGCCGCGCGCAGCGCCGCCGAGGTGGGGCGCGATCACCGGGAGGTCCGCTCCGAGCGGCGCGAGCTCGACGTGGACCTAGCGCGCGGCGAGCGGGGCGAGGCCGGGCGCGATCGCCGCGACCTGCGCGACGACCGCCGGGATCTGCGCGACGACCGGCGCGACCTGCGCGACGACCGGCGGGACCTCGCCCGCGTCGACGCGGTCCGGTCCGAGCTCGCCTCGCTGCGCGGCCGGATGGACCGGCGTGCGCTCGACCGCAAGCGCGGCCTCCTCGTCGAGCTGACGCAGATGGCGCGCGCCGAGCTGCACGAGGATCGCGGCGAGCTCCGCGAGGACCGCCGCGAGCTGCGCGAGGATCGGCGCGAGAGCCGCGACGACCGGCGCGGGTAGCGCTCCGGCGCCGGGGCCTGCGCGCGCGCCTCCCCGGCGCGCCGCAGGCCCTTCCCGCGCCGCGCCTTGCCCTCCCGGCGAACGTCGCCATCGTTTGAACGAGGGGTCAAATCATGATCGCGCGCGTCGGCACGTGGGTCGTCTGTGCAGGGTTGGTGGCAGGGGCGGGGGGCTGCGCCGGGCGGCAGCAAGCACGGCAGGAGAGTCCCGCCTCGAAGCAGATCTCCGCGTCGCAGGAGCGCTCGCAGGTGGCGCTCGACGAGGCGGCCTTGGCCCAGCGGCGGGCCTCCGAGCAGGCGCAGCGGGCTTCCAACGCCCGCCGCGAGGCGGAGCGGGCGGAGGCGGAGGCGCGGGCGGCCCAGCAGCGCGCCACGGCGGCCCAGCAGACGTACAGGGCCGAGCAGGCGAGGGCGGTGCAAGCGCAGGAGCAGGCGAACCGCGCGGCCGGCGAGGCGTCCGGCGTCGCGGCGCAGGCCCAGCAGCAGGCCTCGCGGCACCTGTCCGAGCAGCAGGGGGAAGCCGGCCCGGGCGAGCGCGTCCACACAGGCGAGGTGGTCGAGGCGGACCGCGGCCGCCTGGTGGTCTCCTCCGACCGCGGGTCGGTGTCCTTCGCGGTCACCCCCCGCACGCAGGTGGAGGTGGACGGCCGGCAGGGCACGCTCGCCGACATCCAGCCCGGCGCCGACGCGCGCGTCTCGTACGACGAGGCCGCCGGCGGCGCGACGGCGACGCGGATCGTCGTGAAGTCGAGCGGGACGCGCTAGCCCGCGGCGGGGCGCTGAGGCCCCGCCTCCGGCGCGTCGACGGCGGCGCGGGGCCGGAGCCGCGCCGCGACCGCGGCGACGAGGAGCGGCACCGCCACCGCGACCGCGACCGAGACGAACGCGAGCGTCCGCATCCCGCCGAGCCGGCCGTCCGGCTCGACGACGAGGATCCGCGCCGACAGGATCGCGCCCGCCGACGACGCGAGGTGCTGCACCGCCGACTGCGCGGACATGAAGCGCGCCCGCTCGCCGGGCGCGGGCACGCGCGACGAGAGCGTGTTGATCGAGACGTTCCGCGTCGAGTTGCCGAGCATGAACGCGACGAAGAGCGGGGCGACCGGCGTCGCCGCGGGCGGGAAGGCGAACCCGAGGAGGAGGACGCCCGCGAAGATCGTCGTGCCGAAGGAGGCGACCACGGGCGCCCCGGCCCGGTCGATCCAGCGCCCCGCGACGCGCAGCGCCACGAACGCCACCGCGCCACCCGCCATGTAGAGCGTGCCGAGCTTCTCGCGCGGATAGCCGAGGTCGTACTGCAGGTGCGCCGCGATGTTGGGCACGATGGCGAACCCGGAGAACATCGAGGCGGCCGTCGCCGCGAGCGAGAAGCGCGCCACGGGCCTGCGGAGGAGGGCCGAGAGCGGCAGGGCGGCCGCGGCGCCGGGGCCGACGTGGCCGGTCATCGGCGGCATGAGCCGCAGCGCGCCGCCCGCCACGAGCAGCCCGAGCCCGGCCACCGCGAAGAAGGGCGCGCGCCACCCCCCGAGCCGCGCGAGCTCGAGCCCGGCCGGGACGCCCAGCACCGACGCCACCGAGAACGCGCCCATCACGGCGCCGAGCGCCTTGCCCCGCCGCTCGGGCGGCACCGCATCCGCCACGACCGAGAGCGCGAGCGACGTCGCCGGCCCGCCGAACGCGCCCGCCACGACCCGGGCCGCGAGCATGGACCCGAGCCCGGTCGCGAGCCCGCCGGCGGCCGTGCCGAGCACGAGGCCGGTCATCGCCACCGCGAGCGCCTTGCGACGGTCGAAGCGATCGAGGAAGGCCGCCGAGGCGATCCCCGCCACGGCCGCCGCGGCGGTATAGGCCCCGCCCACGAGCCCGAGCCGCGAGGCGGGGATGCCGAGCCCGGCCGCGAAGTCGGGGCCGAGCGGCATCACCATCATGAAGTCGAGCACGTTGACGAACTGCACGGCCCCGACGAGGAAGAGGAGCGCGCGCTCGGAGGGGCGGTGGGGCACGCGCCGGTTGTACCGCCTCGCGGCGAGGCGAACGAGGGAGGCGCGAGCCCCCGCGTCCCCGGGAGGGCGGCGTCGCGGACGGCAGAACCCCCGGGCGGCCCGGCGGCTCTCACCGGCGCGGCCGCGTCCTGGCCCGCCGGCCCGCTTGGCCGATCAGCGGGAGGGAGCGTCGCCTTTGGATCCGTGGCTCATCGCCGTCGCAGCCGTCGGGGTGGGGCTCGTCGTGCTCCGCCGCCTGGGGGGAGGTTCGCGCGTGTCATCGGACGTCGTCCTGCAGAAGATCAAGGCCGGGGCCCGCATCGTGGACGTCCGCTCGCCCGAGGAGTTCGGGGCGGGCGCGTACCCCGGCGCGGTGAACATCCCGCTGGCGGTGCTCGGGAGGCGGCTCGGCGAGATCCCGAAGAACCGGCCGGTGGTGCTGTACTGCGCCTCGGGCTTCCGGAGCGCGACCGCGGCGCGGCTGCTCGCGCAGTCCGGCTTCACCGATGTGGTGAACGCGGGCGGCCTCCACCAGATGCCGCGGTAGCCGGCGCCCGGGCGCCACGCGTCTCCCGCGCGAGCCGTGCGGAGGCGGCGGCGCGGGCGCTCAGGGCCTGAGCACGGCCCGGCCGATGAGCCCGCCCGAGGCGAGCGCGTCGAGCCCCTCCTGGAACCGCTCCAGCGGCAGCGTCCGGTCCACCACCGTGCGCACGCGGCCCGAGGCGACGAGGTCGACCGCCGCGCGGAGCTCCGCGAGCGTGTTCCCCACCGAGGCGGTCACGACCTGCTCGTTCACCACGAGCTGGATCGGGTGGACCTGCAGCGCGTCCTGCGAGTAGCCGACGAAGACCAGCCGCCCGCGCTTCGCGAGCGCCGCGAGGCTCGCCGCCATCGTCTCCCGCGTGGCGACGAGCTCGAACACCACGTCGGCGCCGTGCCCGCCCGTCACCTCGCGCACGCGCGCGGCGACGTCCTCGGCGCCGGCGCGCACCGCCACCTCCGCGCCGAGGGCGAGGGCCCGCTCGAGCTTCGCGGGCGATCGCCCCACCGCGATCACCCGCGCGCCGCGGAGCCGCGCGAGCTGCACGAGCCCGTAGCCGACGGCGCCGATCCCGTAGACCACCACCCAGTCGCCGAGCCCGACGCCGGCCAGCGCGGCCGCGTGCACCGCGGTGGTGACGCCGCAGCCGATCGGCGCGGCGTCGGCGTCGGCGAGGCCGTCCGGGAGCGGCACCGCGTTCCGGGCGGGCACCGCCACGAAGTCCGCGAAGCCGCCGTCGGAGAGGAAGCCGTACTCGGCGCGCAGCCGGCCGCAGAGGTTCTCGTCCCCGCGCAGGCAGTGGGCGCAGCTCCCGCAGCCCGAGTAGTAGTGCAGGATGACGCGCTCGCCGGCGCGCTCCGGCGGCACGCCCGCGCCGACCCGCTCGATCCGTCCCACGATCTCGTGCCCCAGCGTGAGCGGCGCGACGCCGAGGTCGAGCAGGCCGGAGAGGAAGTGCAGCTCGGTGTGGCAGATGCCCGCCGCGGTGACGCGCACGAGCACGTCTCCCGCGCCGGGCTCGGGCGCGGGGATCTCGTCGAGCCGCAGCGGTTGCTTCGGGCCGTGGTAGCGGAGCGCGCGCATGCCCCCTGCATAAGAGCGCAGCGGGGCCGCGTAAAGCGCGGCGTCCCTTGACGCCGCCGGCGCTCGCCGCCATGGTGCGCCCCCCATGCCCGTCCTCCGCGGCGCCGTCACCTTCGCCCGCTTCCGGGTCGAGACCGGGAAGCTCCCCCAGCCCACCCGCCGCTGGCTCGCGCGCGGCCTCGCCCGAGGGGCCTTCCGGCCGATCGACGTGAAGCGCGGCGAGGACGACCGGAGCGCGGGGTTCGTGGCGCTCGAGGACCCCGGCTCGACCGACTTCGCCGCCGGCGGCCTCGAGCGCGGCCACGCGCTCTTCGCCTGGCGCGTGGACACCATCCGCGTGAAGGCCGCTGCCGTCCGCGCGGAGCTGGAGCGCTGGGCCGCCGCGTTCGAGGCGGAGCACCGCCGCCCGCCGGCGCGGGGCGAGAAGGCCACCGCGCGCGACCAGATCCGCCACGGGCTGCGGCAGCGCCAGGAGCCGACCACCCGCACCTTCGACGTGAGCTGGAGCCTCGAGACCGGGGAGCTGCTGGTCTGGGCCGCCGCGAGCAAGGTGGTCGAGGAGGCGTCCGCCGCGATCGAGGCGGCGTTCGAGGTGAAGCTCTCGCCGCGCTCGGTCTCGGCGCAGGCGGTGGGCGCCGGGATCGCCGAGGACGCGCTCGCGCCCACGGCCGAGCTGGTCGGGCTGTCGCGGGAGGAGGTGCGCCATGGCGAGGGCTGAGCGGGCGAAGGGGAAGGCGAGCGCCGAGGCGGCGTTCCTGCGAGGCGACGCCGGCGTGGACGGAGCGGCCACCGACGAGGACGTCCGGGACGTGGCCGAGGTCGAGCGCGACCAGGCGCGCGACCAGCTCCTGCGCGGCCGCACCTGGCTCGGGCGCGAGCTGCTCACCTGGCTCCTGTGGCGCTCCGAGGCGGGCGATCCCCTCGCCGAGGTGGAGGGCGCCCCGCTCGTCGTGCTCTTCACCGCCCGGGTCGTCCTGCGCGGGCTCGCCGGCGACGTCACCGAGCTCACCGCGCGCGGCGCCGGCGCGCCCTACGCGCCCGAGGTGCGCCGCGCCCTCGCGAGCGGCCTGCTCGTGCACCAGGCGCGGCTCCGGCTCGACCACGGGGAGCGGACGTTCGAGGTCACCCTGGACGCCGAGCGGCTCGACGTGCGGTCGGCGAAGCTGCCCGAGCTGCTCACGGAGGCCGACGACGACCGGGCCGCGGAGCGGCTCGACCTGTGCGAGCAGCTCGGACGGCTCGTGGACAGGCTCGTGGACGTCTTCCTCGCGGAGCGCGCCGCGCGGACGTGGGCGCGCCGCACCGTCCCCGCGCTCCGCGCGTGGATGGAGGAGGCCGGGTAGGCGGCGCTCGCCGGCTCGCGGAGGCCCGGGCGCTAGGGGCGCGGCCGCGCGCCGCGTTCGGGTGCCGCTGGCCGGCGCTGGAGTGCGTGCCGCCCTGCTCTGCACGCCGGGCTCGCGCCGCGCGGCTGGCGAGCCCGGCCGCTCACCCGAGCGTCACCTTGCGGACGCCCTGCGCCTCGAGCCAGCCGCGCACGCGCTCGCGCTGATCGCCCTGGAGGACGATCGCGTCCCCCTCGACGGCGCCGCCGCAGCCGAGCGAGCGCTTCAGCTGGTCGCCCCAGCCGGCGAGCGCGGCGGGGGGGAGGGCGAGCTTCTCGATCACGGTCGCCTCCTTCCCCCCGCGCCCCTTCCGCTCGAGCCGGACCACGGCGCGCGCGGGCGGGGCGGGGGCCGCCTTCGGCGCGGGGGGCGAGGTCGCGCCCGCGGCGGACGCGCCGTGCCCCAGCGGCAGCCTCGCGCCGAGCTTCGCGAACGCGTCGTTGAACGGACCGCTCGGCGCGTCCTGCGGCGGAGGCTTCTTCTTCATCCCGTCACCCCGTCGTCTCCCGGCCGCCAATGTACTTCACGAGGGTGTCCGCCGTCGGCCCGCGAGGCGGCAGCCGGAGGCGCTCGCCGCGGGCGGGCGGCGGGTGGTTCCGGGCCGGGCGCGATCGCGGCGCCTCGGCGGGTGCCTCCGCGCTCGCGGCCTGGCGCGCGCGGCGCGGTGCGGGTAAGCCAGCGGGCGCGATGCTCCCCTTCGAGCCCCCGCTCGAGCCGATGCTGGCGAAGGCCGCCGACGCGCTGCCCTCCGGGCCGGGCTGGATCTACGAGCCGAAGTGGGACGGCTTCCGCACGCTCGTCTTCCGCGACGGCCCGCGGGTCCACCTCCAGTCGCGCGACGCGAAGCCGATGAACCGGTACTTCCCGGAGCTCGAGGCCCCCCTCCGGGCGCGGCTCCCGGAGCGCTGCGTGCTCGACGGCGAGATCGTGATCGCCGGCCCGCGCGGCCTCGACTTCGAGGCGCTGCTCCTGCGCATCCACCCCGCGGCCTCGCGCGTGGCGCTGCTCGCGCGGGAGACGCCCAGCGAGCTCGTGGTGTGGGACCTCCTCGCCCTCGGCGACCGCGACCTCCGCGGCGCGCCGTTCGCGGAGCGGCGCGCCGAGCTGGAGCGCGCGCTCGCGGGGGTGACCCCGCCCGTGCACCTCACGCCCGCGACCTCCGACCTCGCGGTGGCGGAGGACTGGTTCGCGCGCTTCGAGGGGGCGGGGCTCGACGGCGTGGTGGCGAAGCGCGACGCGGGCCCGTACGAGCCGGGCAAGCGGGTCATGGTGAAGGTGAAGCACGCGCGCACCGCCGACTGCGTGGTGGGCGGGTTCCGCTGGCACGCGAACGGGCCGGGGACGGAGGTGGGGTCGCTCCTCGTCGGCCTCTTCGACGGCGAGGGCGTCCTGCAGCACGCGGGGGTCGCGAGCGGCTTCTCGGCCGCGCAGCGGCGGGCGCTCGTCGCCGAGCTCGAGCCGCTTCGCGCGAACGCGCTCGAGGGGCACCCGTGGCGCGACTGGCGCGAGGAGCCCGGCACGAGCCGCATGCCCGGCGCGACCTCGCGCTGGAACCGGGGCAAGTCGCTCGAGTGGGAGCCGGTCCGGCCGGAGCGGGTGGTGGAGGTCTCGTACGATCACCTGCAGGGCGACCGCTTCCGCCACGCGACGCACCTCGTGCGGTGGCGGCCGGACAAGCCGCCCGCGGCGTGCCGCTACGACCAGCTCGAGCAGACGCCGCCGTTCGAGCTCGAGGCCATCTTCGGTCAGCGCGCGTCGGCGCCGGCGAAGGGGTCGTAGTCGGGGTCGGGCGCCTCCTCGGACGGGCGCTCCGGCTCGGGGACGTGCACGAGGTTCACGCGCACGCGGGTCCAGGTGGTCGAGCGGCCGCGCATCGAGTCCACGAGCACGTCGGCGGGCTCGAGGTGCGGGACCACCGCCGGGTGGCGCGCCTTCCAGCGCTCGAGCCCGGCGAGCGCCTCCACCTGGCTCGCGGCCTTCGCCACCGTGACGAGCGGCGCGGAGGGCTTGCGCCGCCCGGTGCCGCCGCCCCGGCGCCGCGGGGCAGGTTCACCGTCCGGCGAGGGCGCGGCGGGCTTTCGCCGCTTCGAGGGGGGCGCCCGCGGAGCCTCGCCCTCGTGGCGCGCGAAGTGCGGCGGCCACGGCGCGTCGGGGACCCCGTTCGCCTCGTCGCGCGCCGCGAGCGTCAGCAGCCCCTCCAGCGAGCCGGCCACCGCGTCGATCTCCGCGTGCGGATCGCCGCGCGCGGCGAGGAGGCCCGGGACCGTCGCGAGCGTGAACGCGGCGGGATCGCAGCCGGGCACCTCGTCCCAGGAGAGCGGCATCGAGACGCGCGCGTCCGGCGTCGCGCGCACCGACCACGCGCCCGCGGTGGTCCGGTCGCGGGCGTTCTGGTTGTAGTCCACGAAGACGCCGTGGCGCTCCTCCTTCCACCACTTGCTCGTGGCGAGCGCCGGGGCGCGCCGCTCCACCTCGCGCGCGAGCGCGAGGGCCGCGCGCCGCACGTCGTCGTAGCCCCAGCGCCGCGCAATGCGCACCCAGACGTGCAGGCCACGCGAGCCGGAGGTCTTGGGCCAGCCGGCGAGGCCGTGATCCGCGAGCACCGCCTTCACCACGAGCGCGACCTCGCGCACCTGCGGCCAGGGGACGCCCGGCACCGGATCGAGGTCGACGCGCAGCTCGTCGGGGTGCTCGAGGTCGTCCGCGCGGATGGGGTGCGGGTGGAGGTCGATGCAGCCGAGGTTCGCCACCCACGCGAGCCCGGCGGCGTCGCGGAGCACCACCTCCTCGGCGGTCCGCCCGGAGGGGAACGTGAACGTGGCGACGTCCACGAACGGCGGCCGGTTCGCCGGCGCGCGCTTCTGGTAGAAGAACTCGCCCGTCACGCCGCCCGGGTAGCGCTTCAGCGCCATCGGCCGCCCGCCCACCGCGCGCAGCGCGGGCTCCGCCACCGCGAGGTAGTACCGGACGAGCTCCAGCTTCGTGTGCCCGGGCACGGGGAAGTAGACCTTGTCCGGGTTGGTGACGGTCACCCCGTGTCCGGCGACGTCGAGCGTGACGGAGGGCGTGGGCACGACGGGGTGGTAACGGGCTCCCGCCGCGGATGCACCGCCGTCGCCGCCGCCCGCGAGCGTGGGGCGCCCGCTCGCCCCGGGCAGGGGGCGCCGTCGCGGCGAGACCGTGCTCGAGCGCCTCGAGGACGGCGCACGCCGCGTCGCCGGGGTCGCGGCCGTGCGCCGCCGCGAGCGCCGTGCGCAGGGGGCCCCGCCCGCTTAGTCACCCGTCGTGAGCCCGCCGCCCGATCCCATCGCCCGCCTCGTCGAGCTCCTGGCGCGCGCCGCCGCGGCGTCGCGGAACGACGCGACCGCCGCGGCGCTCGCGACCGCCGACGCCCGCGGCCACCCGTCGGTCCGGATCGTCCTCCTCAAGGGCGCCGACGCGCGGGGCCTCTCGTTCTTCACGAACCGCGACAGCCGCAAGGGCCGGGAGCTCGCCGAGAACCCGTGGGCCGCGCTCTGCCTGCACTGGCCGGAGCTGGGCGAGCAGGTGCGGGCGGAGGGCCCGGTCGCGCCCCTCGACGACGCCGAGTCGGACGCCTACTTCGCGACGCGCCCGCGCGAGAGCCAGCTCGGCGCGTGGGCGTCGCGCCAGAGCGCGCCGCTCGGATCTCGAGCGGAGCTCGAGGCGGCACTGCGCGAGGTGGAGGCGCGGTTCGCCGGCGGGGCCGTGCCGCGTCCGCCGCGCTGGGGCGGCTACCTGCTCCGCCCCGACACGCTCGAGTTCTGGCGCTCCGCGCCGGGCCGCCTCCACCACCGGGAGGCCTACGCGCGCGACGGGGGCGGCTGGAGGGTCACGCTGCTCCAGCCGTGAGGGTGTCCGGAGACGGCGCGAGGAGGCCGGGCTCGCACGCGGGGTGGACGCCCGGCCTCCCGATCCCGTCCTACGGGTAGAGCGTGCCGGCGCCGGTGCGGTCGAGGCTCGTGAGCACGAGGTCGCCGGTCTGGGTGCCGTTGCACTGCGGGTAATGCATGACCGAGGACGAGTCGTACGCGGTGAGCGCGCGCCAGCTCGTGTCCTCGAAGCAAGCGGCCGCCTCGGGCCGGGTGTGCTCGTGCCGGAACCCGAGGGTGTGGCCGAGCTCGTGGCGGAGCACGCCCGCGAGCGTCCAGGGCGAGATGTTCCCGAAGGAGGAGATGCTGACGAGGATCTCGCGCCCGTTCCGGCTCGTGCTCGGGAAGAACGCGCGCGCGAGGTACTGCGGCGTCCGGACCTGGCGGACGTTGAAGACCACGCCCGCGGTGCGCGAGGTGCAGCTCCCGTCCTGCGTCGCGACGTGCACGAAGTTCACCCGCCCGGAGCCCTCCCAGGCGGAGGCGGCCGTTTCCATCGCGCTCACCACCGTGGCGTAGCGGCTGCCGAAGCTCGACTGGCTCACGCAGTAGGTGAGGTCCTGGGCCTGGGTCGCGGACCAGCGGTCGTCCTGCCCGTTGACGAGGTTGACGATGAGCGCCGAGCGGTCGGTGGCGAGCTCGGGCTGCTCGGCCTCGGCGCGGTAGCGCTCGTAGGCGGCGCGCAGGAGGTCCTCCGACTCGGCGAGCTCGTCCCCGTTGGTGATGAACATGCCGGTGTCCGTCTCCTGGTACGCCGCCGCCCTGAAGGCTTCCCACGACACGGCACCGTCCGGGGGCGAACCCCCACAGCCTGCGAGCGCGAGCGCTGCGAGCAGCGCGAGGGAGGCACGTCCGTTCGTCATCATGGGGCTCTCCGGTTCGTTGGGTTCCGTCGGCACCGACCGTGCGGGCGGCGCCTCGCACGGCGGGTTTGCATGTGCAGCAGGTTGTCTCGGAGCAACGGGCGCCCGAGGGTGCCCCCAAGCGGGGCCTCGGCCCGCGCTCGCGGCCGGCCCGGTCCGTCGTCGAGCGTGGAATCGCGGGGCCGCACGGAGCGTCCCGCACCCGCCTGCGCTAGGAGGGCTCTCGCGCCGCGCGGAGGCCGCGCGCGAGAGGAGGGACGCATGCACCGGAGCAGGCTCTGTGCGGTGGTCATCGACTGCCAGGACGGCGACCTCGAGGCGGCGGCGAGCTTCTGGGCTCGCGCGCTCGGGCGGGCCGTCACGAAGGTGGAGGGGAGCTACGCCGACCTCGCGGACCGCGCCGGCGAGCCGCTCCTGCTCGTGCAGCGCGTTGACCACGCGAGCCGCGCCCACCTCGACATCGAGACGGACGACGTCGAGGCCGAGGTGCGCCGGCTCGAGGCGCTCGGCGCGAGGCGGGTCTCGCAGATCCGCACCTGGTGGGTGATGGAGGCGCCGACCGGCCAGCGGTTCTGCGTCGTGCGCCCGCAGCGCGGGGAGCTCGCGGAGAACGCGAACGTCTGGTGAGCGCGCCGGTCCCGGCGGCGGCGAGTCCGGCTTGATCTAGACTCCGCCGTCCGATGCCCCCATCGCCCCGCTCGCCGCCGTGGCCGCTGCTCCGCGCGCACGCGCCGCGCCTCGCCGCGCTCGGTCTCGCGCTCGTCCACGCGGCGCTCGCGCTCGCGATCGCGGGGGCGCCGATCTTCGCCAAGTACCCGGCGCTCGCGGCGCGCCTGCAGGCGGGGCAGCTCACCGCCGCGCAGGTGAGCGACGCGAGCCCGGCCTACCTGCTGCTCCACCTCGCGCTCCCGCCGGAGGTCATCCGGCTCCTCCAGATCGCGGTCGCGGCGGCGGCGGTCTACCTCGTGGCGCGGGTCGGCGCGCGCCTCGCGGGGCCGGCGATCGGCCTCGCTGCCGCGGCCGCCCTCGCCTTCGCCGAGCCGTGGCTCCTCTACCCGTCCGTCCTCGAGCCCGACCTGCTCATCGGCGCGCTGAACCTCGCGGCCGTCGCGTCCCTCCTCCTCCTCGGCATGCGCCCCCGCGCCGCGGCGCTCGCGGGCGCGCTCCTCGGCCTCTCGGTGGCGCTCCGGCCGACGGCGGCGCTCCTCGCCCTCGTCGCGCTCGCGTGGATCGTGGCGCAGGGCCGGAAGGAGGGCCGGTCCATCCGGCGCGCGGTGGCGTTCGGCCTGGCGCTCGCGCTCGCGGCGGGCGCCCCCGCGTTCGCGCTCGGCATCCGCAGCGGCTCCCTTCGCGAGCGGGGATCGTCGATGAGCGCCGGCGCGGTGCTGCACCTCGGGAACCGCCCGGAGGGCTCCGGGCTCGGCGCGAACTACCCCACGCTCCTCAAGCTCGTCGAGCTCCAGTCGGTGGCGCGCTCCGACCGCACCCCGGATCACGCGCACGAGCTGTACCGCACCTTCGCGAGCGCCGCGGAGGGGCGGCCACTCGGCGCGCCGGAGGCGGAGCGGTACTGGATGGGCAAGGTCCTCGCGTTCGCGCACGACGAGCCGGGAGCCGTCCTCCGGCTGCTCGCGCGCAAGCTCGCGTTCGCCGTCGCGGCGCCCCCCGACGACCACGACATCCCCGAGGTGCAGCGCGCCGCCCTGGAGCGTCGCCTCCCGGCGCTCTCGCTGCGGGTGCTCGCGCTGGCCGGCGCCGGGGGCCTTCTCCTGGTCGCGCGGCGGCGCGGGGCCTCGCGGCTCGTCGCCGGCTGGGCCGCCGCGTACCTCGCCGTCTTCGTCGCCTTCTACTACGGGTCGCGCTACGCGCTGGCGATCCTGCCGGCCTGGGCGCTGCTCGCGGCCGCGGGCGCCGCCGCGTTCCGCGAGGCGGCGCGCGATTCCCGGGGGCTCGTCGCGCGCGCCGCCCTGGCCGCCGCGCCCCTCCTGCTGCTCGCGCTCCCGTCCGTCCGGCACGAGGGGCGCTTTCAGGAGCGGCGGCTCCTCGTCCCGCTCCGGTCCGAGGCGGTCGCGCTCCGCAACGAGGGGCGCTGGGCGGAGGCGCTGGACCGGTTCCTCGACGAGCAGGCCGCGTTCCCCGACCTCGTGTGGCCCTGGTCCACCAACGGCTTCGGCCTCGACGCGGACTCCGCGGAGCATGCGCTCGGCGCGGCGGAGCGCGCCCGCCGCCGCTTCGGGGAGGGCGACCCCGTGGACGCGTACCTGCTCGCGGTGCTGTACGCGGGCGGAGGTCGCTGCGACGCGGCCCTCCCGCTCCTCGATCGGGCCTCGGCCGCCGGCGTCTCCGGCGCGGTGGCGGATCGCGCGCTCGACCCGGACCTCCTCGCGAGCGACTGCCTCCTCGACCTCGGCCAGCCGGGCGAGGCCCTCGCGCGCGTCCGGCGCTCGCTCGCTCGCCGGCCGGGGACGCTCGACGGTCTGGCGCGGGCGACCGCCGCCGCGCTCGCGCGGCCCGGCCTCGCCACTGAGGCGGAGCGCAGCCGCTGGGAGGCCTCGCTCGCGCGGCTCCACGATCCCTCGAGCGTCCGCTGGGCGCTCTCGCGCGAGCACCTCCGCTGGGGGGACCCGGCGCGCGCGCTCGCCTCGGCCGACGCGCTCCGCGCGAGCCTCCCCGCCGCTGCGCCGTTCGCCGAATTCGAGCGGGCGCGGGCGCTGGCCGAGCTCGGGCGGCCTGCCGAGGCGCTCCAGGCGTACGCCCGCGCCCTCGAGCTGCGGAGCCCGATGCACGGCGCGGCGCGGCTCGATCCGCTCGTCCGCGCGCTCGACACCGCCGCGCCCGGCGGGGCCGCCCGCGCGCTCGCGCTCGCGCACTGGATGCGGCGGGGCCAGCATGACGCGGTGCGGGCGCTCCTCGCGAAGGATCGCGAGGCGACCCGGACGGCGCCGCGGGAGGGCGCCCCCGCCGGGCGCGACGCGCCGGAGCGGCAGCCCGCCCCGTGACGGCGCCGGGCGCCTCCGCCCGCTCGCGCGGCCTGGGAGCGGGGAGGCACGCCGCGCCCGCGCGCGAGAGCAACGGGCGGACGGCGACAAAGATGGGGGTCAGCGAGCACTCCGGAGCGCGCCCAGGCCCCGCCGGCGGCACAGCAACGCCGCCTCTGCGGTCCGTCGGTTCGGCGCGGAGGCCAAGGAGGAAGCCATGGCGACGGTGAGCAAGACCCCGACCACGCAGGACACCGGGAAGATCCGGGAGGAGATCAAGCAAACCTTCGGGGCTGTACCGAGCTGGGTGGAGGAGATGCCCGCCGCGGCGCTCGGCGGGTTCTGGGCGATGATGCGCGACTTCCAGCTCGCGGAGACCGCCATCCCGAACAAGTACAAGGAGCTCATCGGGCTCGGCATCTCGGGCGCGACGCGCTGCCGGTACTGCGCGCTGTTCCACACGGAGGCGGCGAAGCTGTTCGGCGCGAGCGACGAGGAGATCGCCGAGGCGGCGATGATGGCCGCCCACACGATGAGCGCGAGCACGTTCCTGAACGCGATGCAGACGGACTACGACACGTTCCGCAAGGAGACCCTCGACGCGATCGCGTACGTCCGCACCCAGACGCCGCAGACGCAGGCGCAGAAGCCCTCGTCGTCCCAGCTCCATGCCTGAGGGCGGGCGCGAGCGGCTGATCGCGGACGGGCTCCTCGCCGTGGAGTCGGGCGTCCGCACGTACACGACGGCGCGCGCGAAGGCCGCCCTGGCCCGCGCCGCGCTTTTGCTGCAGCGGGCCGGGGCGCCGTGGCGGGACCTGCGGCTCCCGCTCGCCGCGGTGCTCGCGGAGCGGTACCCCGAGCTCCCGGACGCGGAGCTCGCGGATCTCGTGGAGGTGATGTTGCCGGTGGTCACCGCCGAGCTGCCGCCGCTCTTCGGCGAGCGCTCGGCGGCGCCGGAGCCGTAGCGCGCGCTCCGGCCGTCCCGGGCGCGGGAGCACGCAAGGTGGAGACGCTCCGTCGCCGGTTCGAGGCGGAGCGCCTTCTGCCCCGAGACCGCCCGTCCTCAGAACGCGAGCCGGAGCTCGAGCCGCGGCGCGATGATCGCCTGGATCGAGAACACCCTCGCGGTCTGCGCGGGCTGGCCGACCTCCTCGACGCGCTCCCGGGAGTACGAGGCGCCGAGGAGCGGCGAGGCGATGCGGAGCGAGAGCCTGCCGGTGAGCTCGCGCTCCACGGCGAGCCCGGCGTTCGCCCCCGCGAGCCAGGAGGTCACGTCCGCGCGTCGCTCGATCGCCGCAACGAAGGTTGCCACCGGGCGCGCGGCCGGCGGATCGAGCCCTTCGACAATCTGTCAACGCCGCGGCGCACCCGCGCATCGGAGGCTGCCAGTCTGTCACGCGACCCGTAGCACTCTCCGTGTCGCCGGTGGGAGGCATCGGGCCGCCGGAGCCTGGGTGACGCGAGAGCGCCGTCGTACGATGCGCTCGACGTGGCGCTGGGCCTCGAGGCCGACTCCATGCGGTTACGGCCGCGCTGGTCGTCCTTCACGCTCCTTCACGGTCCCGGAACACCCTGGCAATCTGCTCGCGCCACCATCGACTCGACGACGAACGGAGGTCGGCATGAGCACGCACGTCTGTCCCTGGTGGCTCGGCCCGCTGCTCGCGAGCCCGCTCCGCAGGCTCCTCCAGGACCCGGCGCAGATCGTCGCGCCGCTGGTGCGGGAGGGGATGACGATCCTCGAGCCCGGGCCGGGGATGGGGTTCTTCACGCTCGAGCTGGCGCGGCGCGTGGGGCCGAACGGCAGGGTCGTCGCCGTCGAGCTGCAGCCGCGCATGCTCGCCGGGCTGCGCCGCCGCACGGCGAAGGCCGGGCTCGAGGCGCGCGTCGACGCGCGCCCGGCGGCGAAGGACGCGCTCGGCGTCCGGGATCTCGCGGGCAAGGTGGACCTCGTCTTCGCCTTCGCGCTCGTGCACGAGCTGCCGGACGCCTCGCGCTTCTTCGACGAGGTCCTGCGGACGCTCGCTCCGGGCGGCAGGTTGCTCCTCGCGGAGCCCTCGGGGCACGTGAAGGCCGCCGCGTTCGAGGCCACGCTCGCGGCTGCGGCGCGCGCCGGCCTGCGCGCGGAGCCCGGCCCGGCGATCCGGCGGAGCCGCACGGCGATGCTCGCGGCCGGCTGAAGGGCCGCCCGCGCGCGCTGGAGCACCCTCACGGACGCGGCACCGCGGGCGGCGCGGACGCAAGAGAGGAGCTCCGTGGGAACCGTGTTCGTCGACGTGGGTATGTCGCTGGACGGCTTCATCGCCGGGCCGAACGGCCGCCCGGGCAATCCATTGGGCGACGGCGGCACGCGCATCCACCAGTGGCTCTACCCGCTCGCCATCTTCCACGAGCGCATGGGGCTCACCGGGGGTGAGACCGGCCCGGACGACGCCCTGGTGCGGGCCCTCTTCGCGCGGACCGGCGCCTACGTGATGGGGCGGCGGATGTTCGACGAGGGCGAGGTGGGCTGGCCCGAGGAGGCGCCGTTCCGCGCGCCGGTGTTCGTGCTGACCCACCAGCCGAGGGAGCCGTGGGTGCGGAAGGGGGGCACGACCTTCACCTTCGTGACGGGCGGCCTCGACGAGGCGCTGCGGCGCGCGCGGGACGCCGCCGGCGGGCGCGACGTCCGGGTCTCCGGCGGCGCCGACGTCATCCAGCAGGCGCTCGCGGCGGGCGTCGTGGAGGAGCTCACCGTCCACGTCGCGCCCGTGCTGCTCGGCGCCGGCGTGTGGCTGTTCGAGCGCGTCTCGACCGCCGACCTGAAGCTCGAGGCGGGGCCGGTGAGCGCGTCGCCCCGCGTCACCCATCTCACCTTGCGCGCGGCGCGCTGAGCTCCCGCCGCCGCTCCGGCGCCCGCGGCTCGCCGCGACCGAGGTCCCCACCTCGCGCCTCGTGCCTACCAGACCCGCACGCGCTCCTCCGGCGCGAGGAAGAGCGCCTGGCCGGGCTTCACGCCGAACGCCTCGTACCAGCCGTCCACGTTGCGGACCGTGAGCGCGCGGTACTGCCCGGGCGAGTGGCCGTCGGTGAGGATGCGGCGGCGGAGGGCCGGCTCGCGGAACTTCGCCTGCCAGGTCTGCGCGAAGGAGACGAAGAACTGCTGGTCGCCGGAGAGGCCGTCGACCACCGGCGCGGGCTTGCCGCCCAGCGACGCGCGCCAGCCGTCGTAGGCGGCGGCGAGGCCGGCGAGGTCGGCGATGTTCTCCCCCAGGGTGAGCTTGCCGTTCACGGCGAGGTCGGGGAACGGCCGGTAGCGCCCGTACTGCTCGACGAGCCTCGCGGCCGCGGCGTGGAAGTGCTCGAGGTCGGCCGGCGTCCACCAGTTCCGGAGCCTGCCCTGCTCGTCGAACAGCCCGCCCTGGTCGTCGAAGCTGTGGCTGATCTCGTGGCCGATCACCGAGCCGACGGCGGCGTACTTCACCGCCGGCGTCGCGCTGCGGTCGAAGAAGGGCGGCTCCATGAAGCCGGCCGGGAAGTTGAGGGCGTTGCGCGCCGGCAGGTTCACCGCGTTCACGGTGTGCGGGAGCATGCACCACTCGCCGCGGTCGGGCGCCTGGCCGAGCTTCCGGAGGTTGCGCCGGTACTCGAAGCGCGCGGTCCGCTCGACGTCGCCGAGGAGGTCGCCCTTCACGATCTCGAGCCCGGAGAAGTCCTTCCAGCGGTCCGGGTAGCCGATGCCGACCTCGATCACCGCGAGCTTCGCCTTGGCGCGCGCCTTCGTCTCCGGGGTCATCCAGTCGAGCGCGTCGATGCGCTGGCCGAACGCCTTCCGGATGTTCTCCACCATGCCCTCCACCTCGGCCTTCGCCTCGGGCGGGAAGTGGCGCTGCACGTAGATGCGCCCGACCGCCTCGCCGAGCGCGGCGTCCACCACCCCGAGCCCCCGCTTCCAGCGCGCGGGCTGCTGCGGCGTGCCGGAGAGGGCGGTGCCGTTGAACGCGAAGGCCTCGTCGGCGAGCGCCTTCGAGAGGAGCGGCGCGGCGCGCTCGAGCGCGCGGGCGGTGAGGTACTCCTTCCACGTCGAGAGCGGCTCGCTCGCGGCGAGCGCGGCGAGGCCGGAGACCGCCGTCGGCTGCCAGAGGACGAAGCCCGGCTGGCGATCGAGCCCGGCCGCGCCGAGGAACGCCGCCCAGTCGAGGCCGGGCGCGCGCGCCTCGAGCTCCGCGCGCGTGACCGGGTTGTTCGCCTTCGCCACGTCGCCCGTGTCCTCGCGCGACGCGTGCGTGCGGGCGAGCCTCGTCTCGAAGGCGAGGACGCGGGCCGCCCGGGCCTGCGCGTCGGCGCCGCTGGCGCTGCCTGCGAGCCCCAGCATCGTCGCGAGGTGGGCCTGGTACTTCGCGCGGAGCTCGGCGAAGCGCGGCGTGTCGTCGAGGTAGTACGCCTTGTCGGGCAGCCCGAGGCCGCCCTGCATGAGGTAGGCGGTGTTGCGGGAGGGCTCGTTCAGATCCTGCTCGACGAACAGGCCGAGCGGGCGGTCGGTGGCGGTGATCGTGCAGTTGATGGCGTCCACGTCGGCGCGGACGAGCCCGCCGAGGTGGGCCGCGAGCCCGCGCGCGTCGGCGATCGCCGCGATGCGGGCGAGCTCGGGGCGGAGCGGGTCGAGCCCCTTCGCCTCGATGGCGGCCTCGTCCATGAACGTCGCGTAGAGGTCGCCGACCTTGCGCGCGTCCGAGCCGGCCGGCGCGTCGCCGCGGGCCGTCTCCTCGACGATGGTGCGGTTCCGCTTCTCGACCACCTCGAAGACGCGCAGGAACGCGCTCGTCGTGGAGCGGTCGGCGGGGATCTCGGCGGTGCGGAGGTAGTTGCCGTTCGCGAACGCGTAGAAGTCGTCGCCGGGGACCGCGCTGCGGTCCATCGCGGCGGGGTCGACGCCGTGGGCGGCGGGGGTGCGCGCGGTCGCGGCGGCGGCCTTCGCGCCCGGCTTCGTGCCCGCGCACGCGGCAAGCCCGGCGGCGCAGGCGAGCAAGGAGAGGATGAGCGGGGCGCTGCGGTCAGTGCGCAAGGAGACCTCGTCCTGGGTGAAGTGTCGGCCTTCGTGCTGGGAGAGCCGGGGCGACGGTTCGTGACACGGCCGGATCCCGGAAGGGCGCGGCCAGGGTACACGAGGAGGTCGCACCGCTCGCGGGGGCCGGCGCCGGCGCCTCTGCCGCGCCGCCCGCCGGAGGCGTTCGCGCCACCGGCCGCCCACGCCGTCGCGCCCGGTGTCACGGAGCGTCGCGGCGGGCGTGCCCGGGCCCGACGCGGCTTGATCGGCGCCGACGGCCGCGCTACTGCGTCACCACCCGATGACGGACGCGCGCTCGACCCCCGCGGAACGGAAGGCCGGCACCTCGAGCCTGATGCTCTTTCTCATCCCGTCGGTCATCTGGGGGACGACGTGGCTCGCGATCAAGTTCCAGCTCGGCTTCGTGCCGCCCGAGGTCTCCGTGGCGTGGCGCTTCGGGCTCGCGTCGCTGCTCCTGCTCGGCTGGTGCGTGATCCGCGGCGTCCCCTTGCGGTTCACCGCGCGCGACCACCGCCGGCTCGCGGTCCTCGGGCTGCTGCTGTTCGGGCTCAACTACGTGCTCGTGTACCGGAGCGAGCAGCACCTCACGTCGGGGCTCGTCTCGGTCGTCTTCGCGCTGCTCGTCTTCTGGAACCTCCTCGGCGCGCGCCTCTTCTTCGGGACGCCGGCTCCTCGCGCGGTGATCGTCGGCGCGGCGCTCGGGTTCGCGGGCGTCGCCCTGCTGTTCTGGCCCGAGGTCAGGAGCGCGGGGTCGGGCGCGGGGCAGGGCGCCGGCATTGCGCTCGCCCTGGTCGCGACCGGGGTCGCCTCGGCCGGAAACCTGTACTCGCAGCGGCTCTTCGGGACCGGCATCGCGGTGGTCCCGGGGACCGCCGTGGCGATGGGGTACGCGTCGCTCGCGGTGACGGGGTGGTGCCTCGCGACGGGCGTCGAGCTCTCGTTCGATCCGCGCCCCGCGTACGTGCTCTCGCTCGCGTACCTCGCGATCCTCGGCTCCGTGGTCGCGTTCGTCTCGTTCCTCACGCTGCTCCACCGGATCGGCGCCGGGCGGTCCGGCTACACCGCCGCCGTCATCCCGGTCGTCGCGATGCTCGCGTCGACGGTGTTCGAGGGCTACCGGTGGTCGCTCGCGGCGCTGGCGGGCATGGCGCTGGTGGTCGCGGGGACCGTGTTCGTGCTCCGCGTGAAGGAGAGCGCCGCGCACGCCGTCGCCCGCCGCGGGTGACACCGCGCAGGCCATGCACCCGACGCGTCCTCCGATGGCCTGCCTCCGTCGGGTAGGGAAACCTGCCCCGCCGTGAGACGGATCGTCGTCGGATCACCACGCGTGCCGGGCGGGATTCACGCCCAGGCCGATCGCGACCTCAATGAGCCCGGCAGGTTACGCTACGTGAACCGGGACCGACCGTTGCATCAGCCCCGGCTCATGCGCTCATTCGTCCTGGCTTCCACGCTGCTGCTGATGGCATGCCCGGCCCCCGACGGCGACCCGACGCCGGACCCGCTCCCCGAGCCCGTGACGCTCACCGGCACGTATCAGGTGACCTCCGAGTTCGCGGTCCCGGCGACCGTCGCGGCGCCCGGTCCGCTCGGCGACTCGCTCCGGCTCCTGCATCAGCTCTCGGTGAACCCGGCGAGCGCGCTGCTCGACCTCGCGGACAGCGCGGGGGTGCCGGCCGTCGGGACGCTGCGCACGGTCCTGCCGAGCGCGCTCGAGGACGAGCTCGAGGGCTGGATGAACGGCTACCTCGAGACCGCCACGGTGGACGGCGCCTCGCCGCTCGCGCAGATCCGGGCGATCGACGCGCAGATCCGGTCCGTGCTGCTCGACTGGGACCTCGAGTCCACGCTCGTCCTCCCGGCGACGGGCCCGGGCACGCACGCGCCGGACGCGCTCGTCTTCAGCGCGGCAGGCGAGCCCGTCGTCATCCCGGTGGACTTCACGGCGCCGGTCACCGCCGGCACCGGTGTCGTGGCGACGGTCTCCTTCCCGGCCGGCGCGAGCCCGGCGGTCGCGATCGGCGACCACGCCATGGGCATCCCGTTCGGCTCGTATGCGCTGCGGGCGATCGACTTCACCCTGCAGCAGGTCTACGGCGTGGCCGACCTCCGGGACGTCCTCGGCCAGGCGGTCGACTGCGGCGCCCTGGCCGCGAGCGTCGCCGACGAGTGCGTCGCGATGGTCTGCGTCGGCCACGAGACCGAGCTCCAGGCGATCTGCGAAGGCGGGCTCGACGAGGCGGCCGCGCAGCTCGAGGAGCGGATCCACTCGATCGACTTCCAGGCGATCCACTTCGAGTCCGGGACGGCCACGGCCGTGGGGATCGCGGTGGACGCGCCCACCGGCGCGGCCAGCGCGACGCGCCTGGACGCCGGCACCTGGGCCGCGACCATCGACCTCGGCCAGGAGCCCGAGGCCGCGACCGCCACCTTCACCGCCTTCCGCTAGGCGAGGAGCCCGCGATGACGTTCCGCCCGCTCTCCTCGCTCCTCGCCGTCTCCTTCGCCGCGGCGCTCGGCTGCGCCGCGCCGGCCACCGATCCCTACCCGGTCCCCCCCGACGGCCCGCCGCAGCTCGCCTGGTGCGTGGGGGCTCCGTTCACGCCGGCGCCCGCGCAGGGCTGGGACCACCTCGCGAGCGAGCTCGTCGCCGCGCTCGGCTCGCCCGGCCACTCGATGCAGGACGTGCTCGCCACCCCCGGCGCAGCCGTGGTCGTCCGGGGCAAGTTCGCCTACGGCTCGATCTCGAAGGATCTCGAGGGCGAGCGGATCCGGCTCTACCTCGACGACTGCTCCGGCTGGCGGTCGGTGGGAGAGGCCACGACGAGCTCGGACGGCCGCGTCGCCTTCGCGCTCGCGGAGACGCTCGCGGTCGGGGTCTACGACGTGCGCCTCGAGGCGCTCGGCGATGCGAGCGTGGCGCCCGGCCGGATCTGGGTCCTGCCGGCGGGCACGCGCCTCGCGATCGCCGACATCGACGGCACGCTGACCACGAGCGACGAGGAGCTGGTGCAGGACGTCCTCACCGATCTGTTCGCGCCGATCTTCTCCGGCGACGACGTGCCCTCGGCCTGGCCGGGCGGTGCGGCGCTCACCCACGCGCTCGCGGATCGCGGGTGGGTGGTCGTCTACCTGACCGGGCGCCCGTACTGGCTCACGGGCAAGACGCGCGACTGGCTCTCCGCGGGCGGCTTCGCGACCGGCGCGCTCCACACCACCGACTCCAACTCCGAGGCGCTCCCCATCGAGTCGAGCGTCGGCGCGTACAAGCTCGCCTTCCTCGAGGGACTCGAGGCCCAGGGCTTCGTCCTCGACCAGGCCTACGGCAACGCCACCACCGACGTCTTCGCCTACGGCGGCGCGGGGATCTCGCCCGAGCGCACGTGGATCATCGGCCCGAACGCCGGCGTGGGCGGGACGCGGGCGGTGGACGGCTCCTGGCAGCCTCGCGCCGACGAGGTCCTCGCGGGGGCTGCGATCGTCCAGCCGTTCTCACGCTAGCTCTGGTCTCGCGCTCGACCGGCCCCTGGTGCGCCGCGAGGCCCGAGGCGCCGTCGAGCTGCGGGAGAGGTGTACCGGGCGTCTACGTGGGGTTGACGACACGCCCCGCCGGGTTCCTACCCTCCGGTGGACGCCCCGGTATAGCTCTGCGACATGCCGGCCGACGCGATCCTCGAGACCCGCGACCTCGTGAAGGAGTTCCGCGGGTTCGTGGCGGTGAACGGCGTCTCCCTGAGCGTTCGGCGCGGCAGCATCCACGCGCTCATCGGCCCGAACGGCGCGGGCAAGACCACGGTCTTCAACCTGCTCACGCGGTTCCTGCCCGCGACCCGCGGGCGGATCGTGTTCGACGGCGAGGACATCACCGCGGCGCGGCCGGTGGAGATCGCGCGGCGCGGGGTGGTCCGGTCGTTCCAGATGTCGGCGGTGTTTCCGGACCTGTCCGCGCTCGAGAACGTGCGCGTCGCGCTGCAGCGCAAGCTCGCCACCTCGTTCCAGTTCTGGCGCTCGGAGCGGGTGCTCGACGCGCTCGACGGCCGCGCCCGCGAGCTGCTCGCGGCGGTCGGGCTCGAGGACAGCGCGGACACGCTCGCGGTGGAGCTGCCCTACGGCCGCAAGCGCGCGCTCGAGCTCGCGACGACGCTCGCGCTCGACCCCGTGCTCATGCTGCTCGACGAGCCGACGCAGGGCATGGGCCACGAGGACGTGGGGCGCGTGGTGGCGCTCATCCGCCGCGTCGCGACCGGACGCACCGTGCTCATGGTCGAGCACAACCTCACCGTGGTGCAGGACCTGGCCGAGCGCGTCACGGTGCTCGCGCGCGGGAGCGTCCTCTCCGAGGGAAGCTACGCGGAGGTCTCGCGCGATCCCGCGGTCCTCGAGGCCTACATCGGAGCGACGCCGTGAGGGCCGCCGCCCTCCCTGCCTCCGCGGAGATCCTGCGCGTCTCGGGGGTGCACGCCTTCTACGGCGAGTCGCACATCCTCCACGGCGTCGACTTCGCCGTCGGCGCGGGCGAGCTCGTGACGCTTCTCGGCCGGAACGGCGCCGGGCGGACCACCACCCTCAGGGCGATCCTCGGGCTCGTGGGCCGGCGCACCGGGTCCATCGTCGTGTCGGGCCGGGAGACGATCCGGATGCCGACGCACCGGATCGTCCAGCTCGGGGTCGGCTACTGCCCCGAGGAGCGGGGCATCTTCGCGAGCCTCACCGCCGAGGAGAACCTCACGCTGCCGCCGGTGGTCCGCTCGGGCGGCATGCCGCTCGAGGAGATCCACGCGATGTTCCCGAACCTGCGCGAGCGGCGCACGAGCCAGGGCTCGCGCCTCTCCGGCGGGGAGCAGCAGATGCTCGCGATGGCCCGCATCCTCCGCACCGGCGCGCGCCTCCTGCTCCTCGACGAGATCACGGAGGGGCTCGCGCCGGTGATCGTTCAGGCGCTCGGGCGGGCGGTCCGCGCGCTGAAGGAGCGCGGCTACACGATCATCCTCGTCGAGCAGAACTTCCGCTTCGTGGCCCCGCTCGCCGACCGGCACATCCTGCTCGAGCGCGGGCGCGTCGTGGACGTCGTGCCTCGGGCCGAGCTCGCAGCACGGCAAGAGTCGCTGCACCGCTTCCTGGGCGTGTAGACGCCCAGCGTTCCCAGAGGAGCCCACATGAACCGGATCGTCCGCATCGTCCTCCCCGCCGCCCTGCTCGCGCTCGCCGCGACCGCGTCGGCGCAGGCCCCCGCCAAGGGGAAGCTCACCGACGGCGTCGTGAAGATCGGCGTCCTCACCGACATGACCGGCTACTACGCCGACCTCGCCGGGCCCGGCTCGGTGGTCGCCGCGCGGATGGCGGTCGAGGACTTCGGCGGCAAGGTCCTCGGCCAGCCCATCGTGGTCGTCTCCGCCGACCACCAGCTCAAGGCCGACGTCGCGTCGAACACCGCGCGGAGGTGGTTCGACCAGGAGCAGGTGGACGCGATCGTCGATCTCGTCTCCTCGTCCACCGCCGGCGCGGTGATGCCCATCGCCGCGGAGAAGAAGCGGATCACGCTCCTCTCAGGCCCCGGCACGACCGCGTTCACGGGGGACAAGTGCACCGGCTACAACGTGCACTGGACGTACAACAACTGGGCGCTCGCGAACGGCACCGGCCGGGAGGTCGTGAAGCAGGGCGGCGAGAGCTGGTACTTCGTCACCGCCGACTACATCTTCGGCAAGTCGCTCGAGGAGGACACGTCCAGGGTCGTGAAGTCGGCCGGCGGCAAGGTCCTCGGCGCCGCGCGCCACCCGTCGCCGGGCACCACCGACTTCTCGAGCTACCTCCTCCAGGCCCAGTCGTCCGGCGCGAAGATCATCGGCCTCGCGAACGCCGGCGCCGACACCGTGAACTGCATCCGCCAGGCGAACGAGTTCGGCGTCACCCCGAAGCAGAGCCTCGCCGGCCTCCTCGTCTTCATCACCGACGTGCACTCGCTCGGGCTGGACGCCGCGAAGGGCCTCTATCTCACGACCTCGTTCTACTGGGACCTGAACGACGAGACGCGCAAGTGGTCGAAGCGCTTCCTCGAGAAGCACGGGAAGATGCCGACGATGGTGCAGGCGGGCGTCTACTCCGCGGTCTCGCACTACCTGCGCGCGATCCGGGCGGCCGGGACGGACGACGCGGACGCGGTGATGAAGGGCATGAAGGCGACGCCGGTGAACGACTTCTTCGCGAAGAACGGCCGGATCGGGCCCGACGGCCTCCACCGCCACGACATGTACCTCGTGCGCGTGAAGGCGCCGAAGGACTCGAAGGCGCCGTGGGACTACTACGAGATCGTGAAGACGATCCCCGCGGCCGAGGCGTTCCCCACGGTCGAGGCGCAGGCCTGTCCGCTGGCGAGGAAGTAGCCCGACGGGGATGCAGGCGATCTTCGGCCAGCTGCTCGTCGGCCTCATCAACGGGTCGTTCTACGCGCTCCTGTCGCTCGGGCTGGCGATCATCTTCGGCCTGCTCGGGGTCGTGAACTTCGCGCACGGCGCGCTCTACATGGTGGGCGCGTTCGCGGCCTGGATGCTGCTGACGATGTTCGGGATCGGCTACTTCCCCGCGCTGCTCCTCGCGCCCGCGATCGTGGGCGTGATCGGGGTGGTGCTGGAGCGGCTGCTGCTGCGGCGGCTGTACGGGCTCGATCCGCTCTACGGGCTGCTGCTCACGTTCGGCCTCACGCTCATCGCCGAGGGCCTGTTCCACCAGGCGTACGGCAACTCGGGCCAGTCCTACCCCGTCCCGGAGCTCCTCCGGGGCGGGTTCCAGCTCGGCTTCATGTACCTGCCGCTCTACCGGGCCTGGGTGGTGGGCGTCTCCCTCGTCGTCTGCGCGGCGAGCTGGTTCGTCATCGAGAAGACGAAGCTCGGCGCGTACCTGCGCGCCGGGACGGAGAACCCGAAGCTGCTCCAGGCGTTCGGCGTGAACGTGCCGGTGATGTTCACGATCACGTACGGCTTCGGCGTCGCGCTCGCGGCGTTCGCCGGCGTGATGGCCGCGCCGGTCTACGGGGTCACGCCGCTCATGGGCAGCTCCGTGATCATGGTCGTCTTCGCGGTGGTGGTGATCGGCGGGATGGGCTCCATCGCCGGCTCGATCTTCACCGGGATCGGCGTCGGGCTCGTCGAGGGGCTCACCCGCTACCTCTACCCGGAGGCGTCGGCGGTCGTCGTGTTCGTCCTCATGGCGATCGTCCTCCTCGTCCGGCCTGCGGGGCTGTTCGGGAGGGAGCGGTGACGGCCCGGCAGTCGAGCCTCCTCGGCTGGGCCGCGCTCGTCACGCTCGGCCTGGCCGCGCCGTTCCTCGTCTACCCCGTCTTCGCCATGAACGTGCTCTGCCTCGCGCTGTTCGCGAGCGCGTTCAACCTCCTCCTCGGCTACGGCGGGCTCCTCTCCTTCGGCCACGCCGCGTTCCTCGGCTCGGCTGCGTACGTCACCGGCTGGGCCGTGCGGGCGTGGGGGTTCCCGACCGAGCTCGCGGTGCTCACGGGCACGGCCCTCGCGGCGCTGCTCGGGCTCGTCTTCGGCAGCCTCGCGATCCGGCGCGCGGGCATCTACTTCGCCATGATCACGCTGGGCTTCGCGCAGATGATCTACTTCCTCGTGGTGCAGATGCCGTGGACCGGCGGCGAGGACGGGCTCCAGGGAATCCCGCGCGGTCGCGCGCTCGGGTTCGTGCCGCTGAACCAGCCCACCACGATGTACTACTTCGTGTTCATCGCGTTCCTCGGCGGCTTCTGGCTCATCCACCGGACCATCCACTCGCCGTTCGGCCACGTGCTGCGGGCGATCCGCGAGAACGAGCCCCGCGCGCTCTCGCTCGGCTACGACGTCTCGCGCTACAAGCTCCTCGTCTTCGTGCTCTCCGCGGCGCTCTCCGGGCTCGCGGGCTCGCTCAAGGCCGTCGTCCTCCAGTTCGCGTCGCTCTCCGACGTCCACTGGCACCGCTCCGGCGAGGTGGTCCTCATGACGCTGCTCGGCGGCATGGGCACCGTGCTCGGCCCGTCCGTCGGAGCGCTCGTCGTGGTGACGCTCGAGAACTACCTCGCGGACGCCGGCTCCTGGGTGACGGTGATCACCGGGAGCGTCTTCGTCGTGTCGGTGCTGTCGTTCCGCCGCGGGATCGTCGGCGAGGTGCGGACGCTCGTGCGGCGGGCGTTCATCGGGGGGAAAGGATGACCGGATCGCTCGCAGGGCGGGCCGCGCTGGTGACCGGCGCGGCGAGCGGCATCGGCCGCGAGATCGCGGAGGCGCTCGCGCGTGAGGGCGCGCGGGTCACCCTCGCCGACCTCGACGGCCCGGCCGCGGAGCGCGCCGCCGCCGCGCTCGCGGCGCAGGGGCTCCTGGCGCGCGGTGTCGCCTGCGACGTGACGAGCGAGGCGCAGGTCCGCGCCGCGATCGACGGCACGCTCGCCACGCACGGGCGGCTGGACGTGCTCGTCAACAACGCGGGCCTCCAGCACGTCGCGCCGATCGAGGAGTTCCCCACCGAGAAGTTCGAGCTCCTCCTCCGCGTGATGCTCGTGGGCCCGTTCCTCGCGATCAAGCACGCGTTCCCCGCGATGAAGCGCCAGCAGGCCGGGCGCGTCCTCAACGTCGCGTCGATCAACGGGCTCGTGGGGTTCGCCGGAAAGGCGGCGTACAACAGCGCGAAGCACGGGCTCATCGGCCTCACGAAGGTGGCCGCGCTCGAGGGCGCGCCGCACGGGATCACCGTGAACGCGCTCTGCCCCGGGTACGTCGACACGCCGCTCGTGCGGAACCAGCTCGCGGACCTCGCGCGCACCCGCAACGTGCCGCTCGAGCGCGTCCTGGAGGACGTGATCTACCCGCTCGTCCCGCTGCGCCGGCTGCTCTCGGTGCAGGAGGTCGCGGACTACGCGCTCTTCCTCGCGAGCGACCGCGCCGCCGGGATCACCGGCGCGGCGGCGGTGATCGACGGCGGGTACACGGCGCAGTAGGCAGGACGCCCGATCGATGCGCCACGATGGTCGCGGCGTGGGGTGGCGCCTGCCTCCGTCCCGGACCTGAGGGCCGGGGTTGGCCCGAGCCGGCGTGGCGGGTCCGCGGCCACCCGGCACGGACGCTGGGTCGCGGAAGCCACGAGGTCGGCGCGGACTCGCCGCGATCCGTGCGGATCGGGCGTGTCTTCGTGGAGCGCCGCCAAGAACGTGGCTTGCACCACGACCCGGGCATGAGCCGCCTATCCAGCCGCCGCGGCGCCTCGCTCTCCACGGACCCCGCGCGCGCCGTCGCCGAAGTCAGGGACGCGATCGACCAGCCCGGGATGGAGGCGGTCCTCCTCTTCTGCTCGTCGAGCTACGACCTCGAGCGGCTGGGGCGGGAGATCGCGGGCGCGTTCCGCTGCCCGGTCATGGCGTGCACGAGCGCGGGGCAGATCGGCCCGGCCGGCTACCAGCGCGGCGGGCTCGCGGCGGCGAGCCTCGCGAGCGAGGAGCTGAAGCTCCACCCGTACCTCATCGCGCCGCTCTCCGACCGGAAGGCGCGAGCGGCGCAGGTCGCCGCCGGCGTCCAGGGTGTCATCGACCGCCTCCCCGCCGGCCGCCGCGCGTTCGGCCTCGTGCTCACCGACGGGCTCTCGCTCGCCGAGGAGGGCCTCGCGGCATCCCTGTATCAGTCGCTCGGGAACGTTCCCATCGTGGGGGGCTCCGCCGGCGACGACCTCGCGTTCGTGCGGACGGCGGTGTACTGGGACGGCGAGTTCAGGACCGACGCGGCCGTGTTCGGGCTCTTCGAGACCTCGCTCCCCTTCGCGACCCTGAAGCTCCAGCACTTCCGTCCCACCGAGCGGAGGCTGGTCACCACCGCGGCCGATCCCGCCGTGCGCCTCGTCGTCGAGATGAACGGCGTCCCGGCGGCGGAGGCCTACGCGGAGGTGCTCGGGCTCCGCGTCGAGGAGCTCAGCGGCGCCGTCTTCTCGGAGAACCCGCTCATGCTCCGCATCGGCGACGACCACTACGTCCGCAGCCTCCAGAGGGCGAACCCCGACGGCAGCCTGAGCTTCTTCTGCGCCATCGAGGAAGGCCTGGTGCTGTCGGTCGGGGAAGGGGTCGAGCCGCTCGAGGCGCTCGAGCGCGGCTTCGCGGAGGCGGCGCGCGAGGTGCCCCGGCCCGAGCTCGTCATCGGCTGCGACTGCATCCTGCGGCGGCTCGAGCTCGAGGAGAAGAAGCTCTCCGGGCGCGTCGGCGAATTCCTCGCGGCGCACAAGGTGATCGGCTTCAACACCTACGGGGAGCAGTACAACGCGGTCCACGTGAACCAGACGTTCACCGGCATCGTGCTCGGAGCGTGAGCCATGGACGCGGACCCTCTCGAGAAGCGGCTCGCCGCGGCGCAGAAGACGATCGACGCGCTCATGCGCCGCGTCGAGGAGAAGGTGGGCAGCGGCGAGTCGGCGTTCGCGGTGCTCGAGCAGAACATCGCCCTCGAGCACGTGGTGCGGGAGAAGACGAGGCTTGTCGAGGCCCAGCGCAAGGAGCTCGAGGACGCGCTCGCCCACCTCCGCTTCGCTCAGGCCGAGCTCGTGCAGGCCCAGAAGCTCGAGTCGGTGGGGCGGCTCGCGGCGGGCATCGCCCACGAGATCAACACGCCCATCCAGTTCGTGAGCGACAGCGTCCACTTCGTCCGCGACGCGGCCAAGGACGCCCTCGGCCTCATCCAGGCCTACCGGGAGCTGCGCGCCGCCGTGGGGGCGGGCACGGTGACGCCCGCCCAGCTCGCCGCGCTCGACGCCGCCGAGGAGCAGGCCGACGTCGCGTACCTCATGGAGCACGTCCCGAAGGCGCTGGCGCGCTCGGTGGACGGCCTCGCCCGCGTCGCCACCCTGGTCCGGTCGATGAAGGAGTTCGCCCACCCGGACAAGAAGGTGAAGGCGCACGCCGACCTGAACCGCGCCCTCGCCACTACGATCACGATCGCCTCCAACGAGTACAAGTACGTCGCGGACGTGGAGACGAGCTTCGGGGAGCTGCCGGGCGTGCTCTGCCACATGGGCGAGCTGAACCAGGTGTTCCTGAACGTCATCGTGAACGCGGCGCACGCCATCGAGGCGGCGCAGCAGGGGAAGGAAGGGCGCGGCGTCATCCGCGTCGAGACGCGCACCGAGGGCGAGGACGTCGTCATCAGCATCTCGGACACCGGGACCGGCATCCCCGAGGAGATCCGCGGCGCCATCTTCGACCCGTTCTTCACCACGAAGGACGTGGGCAAGGGGACGGGGCAGGGGCTCTCCATCGCCCGCAGCGTCGTCGTGGACAAGCATGGCGGAACGCTCACGTTCGAGACCGAGTCCGGCAAGGGCACGACGTTCCACATCCGGCTCCCCATCGACGGCGGTGCCCGCGGTGCGAAGGCGGCGTGATGGGCAAGCGAATCCTGTTCGTGGACGACGAGGCGAACGTCCTCGAGGGCCTGCGGAACCTGCTCCGCAAGCAGCGCAAGCAGTGGGAGATGTGCTTCGCGGTCGGCGCCGAGGCGGCGCTCGGCGAGCTGGCGAACGCGCGCTTCGACGTGATCGTCACCGACATGCGCATGCCGGGCATGGACGGCGCCGCGCTCCTCCAGCGCGTGAAGGAGCTCTATCCGGGCGTGGCCAGGCTCATCCTCTCCGGCTACGCGGACCGCGACGCGGTGGTGAGGGCGCTCTCCGTCGCGCACCAGTACCTCTCGAAGCCCTGCGACACCGACGTGCTGCGCGAGGCCATCGAGCGCACCTGCGCGCTGCAGGCGCTCCTCGACGACGAGGTGATCCGGCGCGTGGTCGGGGAGATGGACACGCTCCCCTCCGTTCCCCGCATCTACGGCGAGCTCACCCGCGCGGTGGCGAGCCCGCAGATGGGCGCGGCCGACATCGCGCGCATCGTCGAGACCGACCCGGCGATGAGCGTGAAGGTCCTCCAGCTCGCGAACTCCGCCTACTTCGGCGCGGCCCAGAAGAAGCTCACCGTGACCTCGGCGGTGGCCTACCTCGGCGTCGAGCTCCTGAAGGCCCTCGCGCTCACCGCGCAGGTGTTCGCCGCGCTGGAGGGCTCGCCCGTGCCGGGCTTCTCGCTCGAGCGGGTGCAGCGCACCTCGCTCCTCTCGGCCCGCCTCGCGAAGCTGTTCGTCCGGGAGCGAGCGCGCGGGGAGGAGGCCTTCACCGCCGCGCTCGTCCAGGACATCGGGCAGGTGGTGCTCGCCCTCGGCCTCCCGGAGCGCTACGGCGAGGCGATCCGGCTCGCCGGGGCGAGCGGGCGCCCCGTCCACGTCGTCGAGAAGGAGGTCCTGGGCGTCACCCACTGCGAGGTGGGGGGGTACCTCCTGGGCGTGTGGGGCCTGCCGTTCTCGATCGTGGAGGTCGTCGCGAACCACCACGAGCCGGAGCCCGGCTCGCCCTCGTCGCGGGAGGTGCTGGCGGTGGTCCACGTGGCCTCCGCGCTCTCCGCCGAGGCCTGCCTGGACGCGAGCCAGCACGTGCCCTTCCCCGTCGACCTGCGCTACCTGGAGCGGGCCGGGCTCGCCGCGGAGCTCCCGCGCTGGCGAGCCGCGGCGGCGGAGGACATCCAGCGGCACGGCAGCGGGGCATAGCCCTGCCGCGCGAGGGCGCGCGCCCCCCGGGCCGGATAGCGGAGCTCGCCCGCTGGCTCGCTTCGATGCGGCGGCGGATGGCGCCGTGTGTGCGATCGACGAGATCGGGTCGGGGCTCCGGCTCGTGATCCGGCGCGAGCACCGTGGGTGAACAGGGCCGCGCGCGCGTCTCGGCGATGAAGGCGATGAGCTTCAGCCGTCGAGCTCGCGACGCGACTCGTTGGTAGCACCCCATAAGCGTTTCGCAGGTTCAACCGACGGTCCGCATCGTCATCTCGACGAGCTCGTGGCCTGCATCCGCGATCGCCCTGGGTGCGGGCGAGGGAGAAAGCGCCATGTTGCGAACAGTCGTATCCCGGGTTGCTGCTGCTGCCGTGTCGCTCGCCTTGCTGCAGGCGTGCGGCGATCGCACGGATGGACCGGACGGGCAGGCCGCGGCCCTTTGGGCCCAGGGACAGTCGGAGAAGAAGCTCGATTCGGAAGTCCTCTGCGCGCCGGACCGCACGGACTTCACCCTGGATTCGCTCAACCCCTGGTTCCCGATCGGGCCGGTGTGCCAGCAATGGGTGCTGGAGGGCGAGGAGGACGGCGAATTCATCCACGTGGAGATCACGGTGCTCGACGAGACCGAGGACGTGGCCGGGGTCACCACGCGTGTCGTGGAGGAGGCCGAGTGGGTCGACGGAGAGCTGCTCGAGGTCTCGCGCAACTTCTTCGTCGGGACCGAGGAGGGCACGGTCTGTTACTTCGGCGAGGACGTCGACATCTTCGGGGATGGCGTCTCTCACGCGGGGGCGTGGCGTGCGGACGACCCGGGTAACCATCCGGGCATCATCATGCCCGGCGATCCCACGCCCGGAATGAAGTTCCTGACGGAGGGAGCCCCCGGGATCGCCGAGGACGTGTTCAAGATCATCGGACGCGGGCGGCCGATCGAGGCGCCTTTCGGCGAGTTCGAGGACTTCATTCGCGTGGAGGAGTCGAATCCGCTGGAGGGCGGCAAGGGCTACAAGGCGTTCGCCGGGGGGGAGCTCGTCGACGGGGAGCCCGTGGGCGGGATCATCGTCGACGACGTCCTCGAGCTGGTCGACTTCAAGCAGGTCGACTGCAGCCCTTGACCCGAGGGAGGGCGTCCCGAGCTCGCGCTCGACCTCGTCGATGAGGTCGAAGCGCGGTTCCTCTCGGCGAGGGCGCTACGTCTTCTCGACGATGTCCGGGGCCGTGGAGGCGGCGATCTTCATGACCTCGTCCATCTCGGCTCGGGGCACGTTGTGCTTCTGCAGGGCAGCCTCGAGGTGGCCGGCCAGGGCGTTGAACTCCGCCTCGCTGATGCCCATGCCCTTGTGGGCCGTCTTCATGTCCTTGCCCTCGTACTTCACGCCCTTGGCGCCGAAGGCGACGCTGAGGAACTGGACGAGGCGCTTCTTGAGCCGGGCGACGTTCGCGTCGGTGGCCTGCCACTCCTTGGCCGTGCCCTTGCGGGTGAAGTTCACCGCCGGGTCCGCCGCGGCGGTGGCGACGAAGTCGTCGACCACCGCCTTGATGGCGGCCCCGCCGCCGAGGCGGTCGTAAAGGGACCTGGCCGGCTTGGCCTCCTGGGAGAACGCGGACGTCGAGAACAGGGTGCAGACGGCGGCGGCGAGCAGCCATCGATTCGCGTTACGCAATCCGGACGTCATCGGTGTGCCTCCACGAGGCTGGGAAAGCGCCTCGACCGCATGCTGACAAAGACCGATCGCGAACGTGCGAACACGCCGGTCGGCTGTCAACTGCACCGACAGTTCAGGGGTCCCTCGGGTTGAGGGCTCTTCGCCAGCATGCGGCTGCACCTCCCGGGGGCGGTTCCCCGCCGCCGCTGGACGAACCGCGTCGCGAACCCCCGGCGCTAACGCCGGGCGGCAGAGCGGGGCTGCGCCGCGCGCCCCGGGACACTCGCGTGAAGCCCCGCCAGCAGGACCTCGATGAAGCGCGGAAAGTCGCGGCCCGCGTCCGTGCACATCGACGCGAACTCCGGGCGGGAGAGCACCTCGCGCGCGGCGCGGGACGGGTTGGCTGACGGCCAGAGCGCGGCGAGCTGCAGCTCGATCGAATGCAGCGCGAAGATCGCGTCGGCGTCGGACAGCCAGGGAAGCGACCGGCGCAGCGCCGCGGCCGCCCGGGGGAGGGTCGCGATCAGCTCGGTCTTCACGGCCGCGATGGTCTCGGCCGAGATGTTGTGCTCGAGGATCGACGCCACCATGCCGGCGAGCTGGCAGAGGAGCGGCCGGGAGAGGTGCTCCTGCGCCACGATGGCGGCGACGGCGGGGAGGTCGAGGCCCGCGCGAAGCCGGGCGTCGAGGGCCGCGACCACCTCCAGGAGCTCGGCGGCGTAGAGCCGGAACAGGATCTCCTCGCGGCTCTCGAAGTACCGGTAGATGTTGGGCTTCGAGACGCCGGACCGGCGCCCCAGCTCGTTCAGCCCCAGCTCGATGGGGCCGACCTCGCGCGCGAGGTCGCGAGCCGCCTGCAGGATGGCGCGGCGGCGGACCTCCTTCTCCTCTGGCTTGCGGGCTCGCTGGAATCGGGGCATCGGGCGCTCCGCCGCGGTGGGCTCGCCGCGGCGTGAGGATCATATGGGACCGGTGGTCCCGTGACAACCGAGGTGGGGCCAGCTCGCGAAGGCAGTCACGGATGCGCTTCACGCCCTCCAGCGGTGGGGCCTCCCTTGACAGGAGACCGTTGGTC
>Ga0184637_10000255_pt1 | contig 39152 bp, 24 predicted proteins | sample PLM3_127_b2_FD_133143 | JGI IMG/M metagenome (GOLD analysis project Ga0184637, IMG submission 133143) | Groundwater sediment microbial communities from an aquifer in East River, Colorado, USA - PLM3_127_b2 | ecosystem: Environmental > Terrestrial > Soil > Riparian zone | place: USA: East River... | reverse complement strand
CGAGCAGCTTATCACCTTTCTTAAAGAACAGCAGTGGAAAATCGATTTCCGGACTGAACCGGCCCGGAAGCGACGCATCAGCGGCTCCGTTACCGCTCCAGGGGAAATCGTGCCGAAGCTGACGGCCCAGGCCATCGTGGCCGCTCCCTTCAGCGGTGTTTTGTTTGCCGAAAAGAACAGTCGAATGCCTCTGATCGGCTCCAAAGTGCAAAAAGGGGAAATGTTGGCCGTGCTTTCCCCTTCAGCGCAAACTCCAGACGGTGGGGAAAACTTTGCCTTTCGCTACGCCGAGGTGGAGTCAGAAAGCAAGCTGGCAGGTGCAGAATTTGAACGGGCTAAACGGTTGTACGAAAAAGGGGCCATTCCGCTCAAAGAATATCAGGAGGCCGAAGCGAAACATAAAAGGGCTTCGGCAAACTTTCGTGCTCTGCAAAAATACGTCCAGCCGGAGGCGGGGAAAAATCCGACGGAGATAACCCTTCAGGATGATTACGGCTTTGTCCTGAAAGCCCCCTTGTCCGGCACCGTGGCCGAGGTTCATGTCGTTCCCGGCAAGCAGGTGAATGGGGGGGATCCCCTGTTTCGAATCGTGAACGTTTCCACCGTATGGCTGCGGGCAAACGTTCCGGTTACCGAAGTGGGGAAACTTAAAAATCCCAACCGGGCTAGCTTCCTCATTCCTGGGTTTGACCAGCCCTTCCGCATAGACGAGCGCAACAGCCGGCTGGTTTCGTTCGGCAGCGTGGTAAGCGAAGAGACCCGCAGCATACCGGTCATATTTGAAATCCAAAACGACGACCAAAAGTTGAAAATCGGGATGTTCGCCGAAGTGAGCATTGCCACCGGCAGCGCGGATGCGATGACGGTTCCGGAGTCGGCCTTAATCGAAGAGGAGGGGCGTTACAGCGTTTACGTCCATCTCGAAGGGGAGACCTTCGCCAAACGAAGCGTGGAAATTGGGGCTTTTGACAACGGGCTGGTTGAAATCAAACGGGGCATTTCCGCGGGGGAGCGGGTGGTTACCCGGGGAGCATACGACATCCGTCTGGCCTCCCTTTCCACCCAACTGCCGGCCCACGGGCATGAACACTAAACTGGATCTAGGAGGAAAAAAGCATGCTGGATGCCATAATCAAAGCTTCGCTTAAAAACCGGTTTTTGGTTCTCTTTGCTGCGGCCGTTTTGCTTTTGGCTGGGGTTTTCATCGTTGCCGAAATGCCGGTGGATGTTTTTCCGGACCTCACCGCCCCCACCGTAACCATTCTGACCGAAGCGCACGGGATGGCTCCGGAGGAAGTGGAAGCGCTGGTCACTTTTCCGATTGAAGCCTCGGTCAATGGGGCCACCGGCGTTCGCCGGGTGCGTTCCTCGACCGCAATGGGCATTTCCATCGTTTGGGTGGAGTTCGATTGGGGCACCGACATTTTTACCGCCCGTCAGATTGTGAGCGAAAAGCTGCAACTGGTAGCCGCGCAATTGCCGAAGGATATTCCCCTGCCGGTTCTGGCCCCCATTTCCTCCATTATGGGGGAGATAATGCTGGTCAGTGTCTCCAGCGAAAAACACTCCGAGCTGGAGGTGCGCTCGGCGGCGGACTGGATTATCCGCAAGCGGCTTTTGGCCATCCCGGGAGTGTCGCAGGTCGTGCCAATTGGAGGAGGACACAAGCAGTATCAGGTATTGGTTGATCCGGATAAACTTTTAGCCTACGGCGTCACGCTGCAGAAGGTCACCGAGGCGGTGGAAAAGTCGAACCAAAACTTTTCCGGTGGCGTTTTTATGGAAAAAGGGCAGGAATATGTCATCCGGGGCATCGGGCGCGTTTTCTCCCTGGATGACATCGGCAACACGGTGGTAGCGGTAAAAAGCGGCGTTCCGATTTTGGTTCGGAACGTAGCGGAGGTCAAAATCGGCGCAGCCACCAAAATCGGGGACGCTTCAGTCAACGCCCGGCCGGCGGTGGTCATTTCGATTCAAAAACAACCGGCGGCCAACACTCTGGAGCTGACCCGCCAGATCGAAAAAACCCTCGAGGAAATTCAAGCCACTCTTCCGGAAGGGATGAGTGTAAGTTCCCACATTTTCAGGCAAAGCGATTTCATACAGGCCGCTGTCAAAAACGTCTCCGTCGCCCTGCGGGACGGGGCCATTCTGGTGGTTTTTATTTTGGCGCTCTTTTTGGCCAACTTCCGCACCACCTTTATTTCGCTGACCGCTATGCCGCTTTCTTTAATCTTTGCCATCTTTGTGATGAAGCTTTCAGATATCACCATCAACACGATGACTTTGGGCGGAATGGCGATTGCTATCGGCGCCATCGTGGACGATGCCATAATTTACGTAGAAAACGTCTTTCGGCGCTTGAAGGAGAACGCCCGCCTGCCGGAAGAGACCCGAAAACCGTTTATGAATGCTATCTTCGAGGCCTCCCGTGAAATCCGCGCTCCCATCGTCAATGCCACTTTAATCATTATGGGGGTGTTTATCCCGCTTTTTTTCTTAAGCGGAGTCGAAGGCCGCCTGTTGCGCCCACTGGGAATCGCCTACCTGACATCCATCGCCGCCTCTTTGGTGGTGGCTTTGACGGTCACGCCTGCCCTTTGCTACTACCTCTTGGGCGAGAAAAACCTAAAGGAGAAACAAGGAGACAGTTTTGTAGTTAGGCACTTAAAGCTTGTCTACGGAAAAACGCTGGACTTCGTTTTGCGAAAACCGAAGGTCGTTTTGTGGGGAGCCGCTCTGGCGCTTGCCGGCTCGCTGGCCTTCCTCCCTTTTTTGGGACGGGCATTTTTGCCGGAGTTCAACGAGGGATCCCTTACCATAAGCGTTTTAACCCTCCCCGGAACCTCGCTGGCGGAGTCAAACAAAATCGGAAATCTGGTGGAAAGTATTCTGCTTTCCCATCCGGCCATAAAATCGACCGCCCGCCGCACCGGCCGGGCAGAACTGGACGAGCATGCGCAGGGTGTAAACGCGGCGGAGCTGGACGCGCGGTTCGAGTTAAAAAACCAGTCCAAGGAAGAAATGCTGGAAGAATTGCGCCAGGCCTTGAGCGTCCTTCCCGGCACCAACATCACCCTGGGCCAGCCGTTGGGCCACCGGATCGACCATATGCTTTCCGGCACGCGGGCCAACATTGCGGTGAAAATTTTCGGCCCGGACCTGTACCGGCTCCGTTTTCTGGCGGAAGAAATTCGCCGGCAGATAGAGCCGATACCCGGAGTGGTCGATCTGGCGGTGGAGCAGCAGATGGACGTGCCCCAGGTGCGACTGCGAGTCAATCGGCCGGCTATGGCCAGATATGGGATGAGCGTGGCGGATTTGGCCGAAGCGGTGGATGTGGCCTTCAACGGCGAAGTGGTTTCCCAGGTTTTGGAAGGGCAACAGGCGTTTGATTTGCTGGTTCGGTTTGGCGAAAAAAGCCGGGGGACTTTGGATAAAATCCGCCAGGCGCGGCTGCACACCCCTTCGGGGGCCAACGTGCCGATTACTGAACTGGCGGCCATCTCTTCTGAAAAGGGGCCAAATACCATAAGCCGCGAGAATGTTCAACGCAAAATCGTGGTGCAGGCCAATGTCTCCGGGCGCGACCTGCGCGGGGTGGTGGATGATATCCGCGCCCGGATTAGCCGCAACATCCGGCTGCCGGAGGGTTATTTTGTCGAATACGGCGGTCAGTTCGAGAGCGAACGGGAAGCTACGCGAATCATTACCCTGTTAAGCCTGGCGGCCATACTCATAATCGGTCTTTTGCTTTATATCGAGTTCAAATCTTTCTGGACGCCGCTTCTGGTAATGGTCAATCTTCCCTTATCGCTCATCGGGGGGATAATTGCCGTCTTCTTTTCCAGCGGCGTAATAAGCGTCGCCTCCCTGATCGGTTTTATCACTCTTTTTGGGATTGCCACCCGCAACGGCATTCTGATGGTTTCACACTATTATCACCTTTTGGCGGAAGGAAAATCGCTTGAGGAAACCATTCGCCAGGGTTCAATGGAGCGCTTGAGCCCGGTATTAATGACCGCCTTGGCCGCCGGTCTGGCACTGGTGCCTTTAGCTTTAGCCGCAGGTGAGCCGGGGAACGAAATTCAAGCCCCGCTGGCCGTCGTGGTTCTGGGCGGGCTGATAAGTTCCACGGCGTTAAACCAGGTTGTAATTCCAGCTTTGTTTTTCAAATACGGTCGGTTGGAAAAAGTTGCTTCCAATTAGGGGTTGTGGGAGAAGGATGACGATTATTTGTAAGCTATTTCATAGCCTGCTACACGATTTGCTACACGTCGAGCCTCGATTGAAATCAAAATAAGGTTGACTTTGCTTGGCCGACGCTTAAATTAATCATGGGAAATGAGTAGAAGAATTTTTCTTACGGTACTCGCGCTGGCTTTTTGGTTGGTGAACACGCTGATCTGCTTTTGCTGCGATTTTGGCCATTCCGACACGTTCGGCCCCGAGCTAACCGCTTGCCCGGAGTCTCCATCCGGTCCGACGCCCGAAAAAACGTCCGAAGACTGCGGTTTCTGCTGCGGCCATCAGGTTTTTATCGCGTTTACCTCAGCAGGGACCTACGCTCGGCCACCCCGGGAAAACTTCGTGATTGAGAGCTTAACATTTTTCAACCAGTTTAATCTCCGCTCGATTTATCACCCTCCCAAGGCTTAATCAAGCCTTTTCTTGTTTTTTTAATACAGTCGTTTTTTAACTAAAACCACCGTTTCTGGAGGTGTAATGTTTAAGGCTTTTTTGGTTTTAGCCATATCTGTTTTTGGTGTGGTTGCTTGGGCGCAGGAGAAACCGGCTTTTTCATTGGAAGAAGCTGTGGCTGTTGCTTTACAACAAAATCCCAAAGTTCTTGCCGCCGAGCGTCAAATTGAGCAGGCTCGAGGAAAAAGGTCACAAGCTTCTTCGCCCGACCAGCCGGAGCTTTCTTTTTCCTGGGAAAAAATCCCATCCGGCGGCTCGTTTAGTCAGGCCGGCGATAGGGTTATTGAAATCGGGCAGAATTTGGAATTCCCGTCTAAGCCGCTCTTGAGGAAGAGCGCGGCCAGTCGAGACGTAGATATTGCTTTCGAAAACTTAGGCCGGATTCAAACTTTAGTTTCTGCACGGGTTAAGAATGCTTACTACACGGTTTTCTTCCAGCAAAAAATTCTGGAATCTTTGGAATTTACTGCCGGGCTTTTGCAGCAATTTCAGGATGCAACTTTATCAAAGTATCAGGCTGGTGGCCTGGCCTATTTTGAAGTCGTTCGAGCCAAGGTGGAAGCGGCCAAAACACAAAATGAAATTATCGCGGCTCGGGCTGAATTAACGTCAGCTAAAATCGATTTCAATTTGGTGCTTGGAAAGACCGGTTCGGAGGATTTTGAGTTGACGGATAAACCGGTTTTTCTCCCCTACGTTAAAGGCAAGGATGAAACCGTGCGGGAATGTTTGGAAAAAAGCCGCACGCTGAAAATTGCCCAAATGGCCAAAGAAAGGGAAAGCAGGAATTTGAGATTGGCCCGCTGGGGACTTGTGCCTGATTTGAAACTTGAGGGTGGTTTCCAGAGTGAAACCGGTCGGGACTTTCGACCCAGCGTAGGATTTGGTCTTTCTATCCCGCTCTGGTGGTGGGGACCAAAGGGAGGTATTACCGAAAGCCGGGCTGCCTTTCAGATTTCCCAAATCCGGGAGACGGCTTTACACAGAGTATTAGCAGCAGAAATCGAGCGGGCCTATATCTTAGTGAAATCGGCAGGAAGTCAGGTTTCTCTTTTCGAGAAAAGCCTTTTGCGGGAAGTGGACGAGGAGTTGAAGGCCGGAATCAATGCTTACCAATACAATCAAATCGACGCTTTAAATCTTCTGGATATTTACCGCACCACCAAGACCACCAAGACGGAATACTACAAAGCTTTGTTCAGTTATTTGTCGGCCTTGGCTGACCTGGAAACGGCAGCAGAGGAAAAATGAAAGGTTGTAAACCTTGAGCTTGTCGAAAGGAGAAATTATGAAGAAAGAAACAGTTTGGCTGGCCGCTTTCTTGCTCGCCCTGTGGGCGGTCGGTTGCGGCAAAAAGGAAGCGCAGGAAGAGCATGCCGAAGAGCACCATTCCGACGCCGTTACCCTCACCGAGGAAGGAATTAAACTGGCCGGAATCAAAGTGGAAAAGGCAACCGTCCGCAACGTTCCGGTGGAATTTTCTGCTGCCGGCAAGGTAGGCTTTAACGAAAAGAAGCTGGTGCATATGACTTCCCGGGTCTCCGGCTGGGTGGACGAGGTATTCGCTTTCACCGGCGACCGGGTCAAAGCGGGCGACAGTCTGGCTTGCTTATACAGCCCGGAGTTTCTTTCCGCTCAGAGCGAATTCATCCAGGCCGAGGAGCGGCTGAAATCTGTTTCACCGGCCGATTCTCTAGAGTACCGGACGGCTGAAGCGTTGTTTAATTCAGCCCGTTCCCGTCTAATCCTTTTTGGGCTGGGCGAGAAAGATCTCGCTTTGTTGTCGGAAAGCCACCAACCAAGTTCGCACTTGATTGTCAAAAGCCCCATTCGGGGGGCGATGGTGGAAAGCCGGTTGATTGCAGGCAACAACGTCGAAAAGGGAGCGGATCTCCTGCGCATCTCCGATTTGAGTTCCCTATGGGTCACAGCCGACGTTTATGAAAAGGACATAGGGGCCGTTCATAAAGGCCAGCCGGTTCGAATTCGGATTGCCTCGCGGGGAGGCCGCACCTTTTCCGGCACCGTGGAGGCGGTCAACGACGTTTTGGACGAAACCACCCGTACTTTTAAGGTGCGGATTTTGGTTGAAAATCCGAGCGGCGAGCTAAAGCCGGAAATGTTTTGCGAATGCATTTTTACGGGCCAGACCGGGCGGGCGGTCTTGGCCGTTCCATCCGAAGCCGTCCAGCGGCTGGGTGACGAGCTGTTTGTTTTCGTTCTGCAAGATTCGCTCTCTTTTCAAAAACGTCTCGTGCAAATCGGCCAGGAGTTGGGGCTGCTGGTGGAAATCGCCGGTGGGCTTCGAGCCGGCGAATTGTTTGTTGCCGAAGGTGCCTTTGTTCTCAAATCGGAACTTCTAAAGTCCGAGTTGGGTGGGCATGGACATTAAAATGACACTTGGGCGAGCTTCCCAAAATGCAACCTTTAACATTCATATCGGGAGAAAAATAAATGCTGGAAAAATTGGTTAATTTCGCGCTTCGAGAGAGGCTTTTAATCGTTCTTGCCACTATTCTTTTAGTGGTTCTGGGAGCTTATTCGTTCGAGAAGCTTCCCATCGACGCTTTTCCGGACGTTACCAACGTGCAGGTACAAATCATAACCCAGGCACCGGGAATGTCTCCCATTGAGATGGAAAAATTCGTAACCTTTCCAATTGAAATCCAGATGAGCGGCCTGCCGCGCCTGGTGGAGCTGCGTTCCCGCTCCAAAGCCGCTCTTTCGCTCATCACCGTTGTTTTTGAAGATGGGGTAGACATTTACTTTGCCCGACAACTGGTGCTGGAACGGCTGATTGAGGCGAAGGAAAAACTGCCTCTTAACGCCGAGCCGGCTTTAGGCCCGGTTTCCACCGGATTGGGGGAAATTTATCAATACACTCTCGAATCTCCCCAGCCGGGTCACGCTGAAGGACCCGAACATTTAATGGAACTGCGCACTTACCAGGATTGGATGGTCCGGCCGATTTTGAAATCGGTTCCGGGGGTGGCCGATGTCAATTCCTTTGGAGGTTTTGTCCGACAGTATCAGGTAATCGTTGACCCTGACAAGTTGAGGAAGTTCGGACTTTCGCTGAGGGACGTTTTTGAAGCCGTCGCCAAAAACAACGCCAACGTCGGCGGAAGCGTTTTAGAGCAAGCTTCTGAGCGGTATCTGGTGCGGGGCGTCGGTTTGGTGACCACCATAGAAGATTTAGAGTGGATTGTGGTGAAAGAACACGAAGGAACGCCTGTTTTTTTGCGGGAGGTTGCCAGCGTGGAGATAGGCCCGGAGGTCCGGCACGGGGCTTTCGTCAAGGACGGCAAGGAGGGGGTGGCTGGAATAATTATGATGCTGAGGGGTGGAAATGCCAAGGAGGTGGCCTCGCGGGTCAAAGCTAGGGTGAAAGAAATCAACGAGGGGCGGCTTCTGCCGGAAGGAACGGTAGTCAAGCCGTTCTACGACCGAACCGAACTGGTGGAAGCCGCTGTTGGCACAGTTCGCAAAGCGCTTCTGGAGGGCTCGGTTTTGGTAATTCTGATTTTGTTTTTGATGCTGGGCAATGTGCGCAGCTCCCTCATTGTAACCTTGAGCCTACCTTTGGCGATTCTGGCAACCTTTATTTTGATGCGGCTACCCTTTATCAATCTTACGGCCAATTTAATGACGCTCGGGGGGCTGGCGATTGCCATCGGAATGATGGTGGATGGCTCGGTGGTTATGGTCGAGAACATCTACCGGCATCTGACCGAAAAAAGGCCCGCTACCAACCACGAAAAATTGGAAGTGGTGCGCCACTCGGCTCTGGAAGTAGCCCGTCCGGTGCTTTTCGGCATCGGGATTATCATTATCGTCTTTCTGCCCCTTTTTTCCCTGCAAGGCATCGAAGGCAAAATGTTTACTCCCTTGGCTTCCACCATCAGTCTATCACTTTTTTCCTCCATTCTCATCGCCCTTCTGATTGCACCGGTTTTGAGCTTTTTGCTTTTGAAAGCAGGCAAGGAGGAAGAGGTCTGGCTGGTCAAAATGATTAAGAAGTTATATCTGCCGGCCCTGCATTCCGTGTTGCGGCACAAGAGGAAAACCGTTATAGTTGCCGTTCTGCTTTTAGGGGGCAGTTTGGCTCTTTTTCCTTTGTTGGGCACGGAGTTTATTCCTTCCATGGATGAAGGTTCGGTTTCTCCGCAAATAATCCGGCTGCCGGACATTTCGCTGTCACAGTCCCTGCGGATTGAAGAGGTCGCCCATCGCTTGATGCGGGAATTTCCGGAAGTCCGGGCAATGGCTTCCAAGATTGGCACGGCAGAAATAGCCACCGACCCGGAGGGGCCGAACACCTCCGACCCGATTGTAGTGTTGAAACCCCAACGGGAGTGGAAAAATTTCCGCACCAAAGCGGAACTGGTTGAGGCGATGCGGGCCGAGCTGCAAAAGATTCCGGGGGTGGCCTTAAACATGACTCAGCCGATAGCTTTGCGGGTGGACGAACTGATTTCCGGAGTGAAGTCACAGATTGCAATCAAAATCTTCGGGGACGATATGGAGACGCTGAAAAAGAAGGGGGATGAAATCGCGCAGGTGGTTTCCAGCGTTCAGGGAGTCGCGGATTTGCGGGTGGAGCAGGTGGCCGGGCAGGGGTATCTGACCGTGGAACTCGACCGTCAGAAAATCGCCCGCTTTGGTTTGAACGTTTCCGACGTGCAGGAAATCATTGAGATTGCCGTGGGTGGCAAAGAGGCCACAGAGGTATTGGAAGGAGACCGGCGGGTGGCTGTCGTCGTCCGATTTCCAGAAAACAAGAGAAACTCCATAGCCGCTATCGGGGCCATTTTAATCCCCGCCCCAAACGGTTCAACCGTGCCGCTATCGCAGTTGGCCAACATTTCCTTGCAGGATGGTCCGGTGCAAATCAGCCGGGAGAATACCAAAAGACGTGTGGTTGTTGAATGCAACGTCAAAAACAGAGATATCGGTGGTTTTGTGGCCGAAGCCCAGGCCAAAATAAAAGTGAAAATCCAGCTTCCTCCCGGCTATCTCGTCTCTTGGGGTGGAGCGTTTGAAAATCAACAGCGGGCGATGAAGCGGCTGATGATTATAGTGCCGGTAGCTATCGGGCTGATATTTTTCCTGCTTTTTTCGGTTTTTGATTCTTTCAAACAGGCTTTCATCGTTATTCTCAATCTTCCCTTTGCGCTCATCGGCGGGATCGCGGCGCTTTTTATCTCCGGCCTTTACCTTTCGGTACCGGCCTCGGTAGGATTTATCGCTCTCTTCGGGGTGGCGGTTTTGAACGGCATCGTGCTGGTTTCCTTTATCAACCAGTTGCGTAAGGAGGGAATAATGACGGAAATTGCCGTGGTGAAGGCCTGTTCCTACCGGTTGCGGCCGGTTTTGATGACCGCTTTGGTCACTATGCTCGGCCTGGTGCCTTTGCTTTTCGCCACCGGCGTTGGTTCGGAGGTTCAGCGGCCCTTAGCCGTGGTGGTAATCGGCGGACTTTTCTCTTCGACCGCTCTAACGCTTTTCGTCCTACCGGCCATCTACACCTGGTGGGTTAAAGACCCGAAAATGGGTTGAAAAACTATGCGGCGGGAAGAAAAATTATGCGAATGTTAGAGTGAATGAGTCCACCATAGGTAAGTCGGGGGTAGGAGAGACGAAACTTGAAAAAAACTGTCCGAAATGGGTAAAGACATTCTTGAAATCCATCTTCAACAGAAGTACGAACGGACTAAGGCCATCCGGAAGTTTACTCCTTGGAATTCATAAAATTTCGAGTCCGATGAGAGGTGCTGAATCGCTTCGCAAAGTAGGATGCTTTAACAACAGCGAAATTTTCTTTGACCGTAATGACACGAGCCAACCTTAAGATTCTTTCAAACTTACAAAAGTCTGCAGCTACATTTCAAAGTTTACTTTTCAGGGCAGGAGGAATATATTTCCGGCGTGAGCAACTATAGAGGAAACAACGAATGTAAGCACAACGAATGACTAAGGAGAGCTACCCATCCGGGCACTAATAACCGGCGGGGCGGGATTTATCGGTTCCCATATCGTCTCTTTTCTTTTGAAACAGGGTCATTCCGTCACCATTCTGGATAATTTCTTTTCCGGGCGAAGGGAAAATCTGGCAGGGCTTGAAAAGGCCCTGCTGGTAGAAGGGGATGTGCGCGATTATGATTTGGTTGGTCGGCTTTCGGAAAAGGTTGATTACGTTTTTCACTTGGCGGCGGTGGTTTCGGTTCTCACTTCATTGGAAGAACCTCAAACTACCTGGGAAGTCAACCTGAAGGGGACTTACAATATTTTGGAGGCGGCGCGGCGGGCTAAAGCAAAGCGGGTGGTATTCATTTCTTCTTCTGCGGTTTATGGAGAACACCCGAAATTGCCGTTCAAAGAGACCTTTCCCCTCTCGCCGGAATCGCCGTATGCCTTGACCAAGCTTTTTGGGGAAGAGCTTTGTTCTTTGTACTGGCGGCTGTATAAGCTGGAGACGGTCGCCCTGCGGCTTTTCAACGTCTATGGCCCGAGGCAGAATCCTTTTTCCCTGTACGCTAATGCAATTCCCAATTTCACCAAACACTTACTAACCGGACAGACGCCGACCATTTACGGCGATGGCAATCAGACCCGGGATTTCGTTTACGTTGGGGACGTGACGCGCGCGGCGGAGTTGGCCGCCCGGGCAAAAAAAGCGGTGGGCGGGGTTTTCAACGTCGGCTCCGGCAAGCGGCTTTCGGTCAACAAGCTTTTTGGCGAAATCCAGAGCATACTGGGAACGTCGGCCAAGCCCCAATTTTCACCCCGCAAGCAGGGGGATGTTTTACACACCTGGGCGGATATGACACGGGCCAAGAAAATTCTGGGCTGCAAGCCAAAAGCTAACTTCAGCAAAGCGCTGAAGGAAACGGTGCTATGGTTTAAAGATTCGGGCATCTTTTCGCAAAAGCAATGACCATTCGTTCCAAGCTGAGTTTAAGCTACCTATCGCTTCTTTTCGCAGTAGTGACAGTTGGAGTTGCCGCCCTATGGGCAACGGGAAAATGGCGCAATTCGGCCGTGGAGCTTACGCGGGCGTACGGTCAGGGAGTAGCCGCCGAGCGGCTGCGCACCGATATTTACCGCCAGATTGCCGCCGGAACGGATTTTATTTCCGGCGACCGGGGCGCCAAAAAAGAATTTGAGGAAATTCAAAGGCGGGTGGAAGAGCAGATGGAAAAGTTGAAGCGCTCGGCCCGCACGCCGGAAGAAACCGACCATCTTGAAGCCCTCGAAGAGACCCAGAAGGAACTGGTTTATTTTGCCGGAAACATTTTTGTGCCGTTGGCGCTGACCCGGCAGAACCCGAAAGCGGATGCGGCCGAGAAGTTGGACGAAATTGGCGACGAGGTTACCTCCGACGTGGCGGTTTTGAACCAGTACTATCAGGGCCTGGAGCAGGAAGCGCTTGCCGCCGCGGCCCGTTCCGGAAATTTGATTGTCTATCTGGCGGGAGGAGCGGCGGTCTTGGCTCTAGCTCAGCTTCTGACAACCGTTTTTTTTCTGCAGCGCTGGCTAGCGGGGCCCATCGCGGAAGTCGGGCGGGTTACTTCCAAAATCAGCCGGGGGGATTTTGAAGCGAAAGTTTCGGTTCGTTCAAAGGACGAATGGGGCGAACTGGCCGGGTCGGTCAACCGGATGGCTGACGAGTTGAAAAACTACGAACATAAGCTGCGGGCGCAGGAGCGGCTGGCGGCCATGGGGGAGCTGGCTTCCTTCGCCGCCCACAACATCAGAAATCCTTTGGCGGGCATTCGCGCCGCCGCGCAGGTGATGCTGGCGGAATGCAAGGAAGAGCCGGCGGCCAAAGAATCGCTACGGGACATTATCCAGTCGGTGGATAAACTGGACGTTTGGATTCAACGGCTTTTGGGATTTGCCCGGCCGCTTGTGATAGAGCCGGCGAGAACCGAGCTTTCGGCGTTGATTGCAGATTGCCTCCGCTTAAGCGGGGCACAACTGCAAGCCAAAAAAATTGCGGTGGAAAACAAAGTAAACCAAGTTCCGCCGGTGGCGGCCGACCCGGCTTTGCTGGAACAAGTTCTTTCCGCGGTTATTGTCAACGCCGTGGAGGCGATGGATGAAGGGGGATGTTTGAGTCTTCGGGCAACGGCGGATGGCCGCGCGGCGACGCTTTCGGTTTCCGACACGGGGAAAGGAATACCGGCGGGAATGCTGGAGCGGGTTTTTAAGCCGTTTGTGACCGATAAGCCGGCCGGAACCGGCCTGGGGCTGGCGCAGGCGAAGAAAATCGTCGATTTGCACGGCGGGGATATTAAAGTGGAGAGCCGCGTGGGGGAAGGAACCAAAGTATTCATTACCCTGCCTCTCTGGCGCGGGGAGAATTAGATGGCGCAGATACTGATTATCGACGATGAAATTCTTTTGGGGCGCTCCCTTTCCCGCTCCCTTTCACAAAGGGGTCACGAGGCCTCGGCGGTCGGAACGGCGGAGGAGGGGCTGGCGCTTCTAGAAAAATTGCTGCCGGACATCGTGCTTCTGGATATGCAGTTGCCCGGGCTTTCGGGCCTGGAGACGTTAAAGAAAATTCGGGAAACCGACCCCAACATTCTGGTTATCATCGTCACCGCCTACGGCACCATCGCCTCGGCCGTGGAGGCGATGCGCCTGGGGGCGATCGATTTTTTGCGCAAACCTTTGGACACCGACGAGGTGACAATCGCCATCGAACGGGCCTTGATCCATGCCCGGCTGGCGCGGACGGTTTCCTTTTATCAAAAGCGGGAAGCGGAGCAACTGGGGGAGGAAGAATTTTTGGGTGAAAGCTCCCAAGCCCGCGAAGTCCGGGCGCTTATTCAAAAGTTTTCACAACTCTCCGTAGCCAAGGTCTCCGATCTGCCGCTGGTTTTGATTTTAGGGGAAACCGGAACGGGAAAGGATTTGGTTGCCCGGCTTTTGCATTACCGCAGCACTTTCGGCAGCGCGCCTTTCATCGAAGTGAACTGCCCCACTTTGCCGAGAGGATTGGAAGAGGGGGAACTTTTCGGCTACGAGAAGGGAGCTTTCACGGATGCGCGGCAGTCCAAGAGAGGATTGGCCGAAGTGGCCGAAGGGGGCACTTTGTTTTTAAACGAAATTGGCGATTTGCCGCCCGAATCGCAGGCCAAGCTTTTGTGCCTGATTGAGCAAAAGAAGCTGAGGCACCTCGGCGGCTTGCGGGATATTTCCATCGACGTGCGCATCGTCGCCGCCACCAACCGCAACTTGGCCGAGGGGGTCAAAACCGGCCAATTCCGCCAGGATCTTTTTTACCGCTTGAATCACGTAACCACCACCCTCCCCCCCCTGCGGGAAAGATCGAACGACATACTTTTGCTGGCGCAGCATTTTCTTGATAAGGCGGCGGCGCGGGCCGCCGGCAACAAATCAAAACATCACTTAAGCGAGGCCTTCGGCAAGGCGCTTCTGGATTACCGCTGGCCGGGGAACGTGCGCGAACTGCGCCAGCTGATGGAAAAGGCGGCCCTGTTTTCCAGCGGCGAAAGGATTGAGCCGGCCGATTTGGGGCTGCAGACAGAGGCGGTTTCGGCCGTGACGGTGGCCGGTGGCAGGCAGATAAAAGTGGAATTCGGCCCGGATGGCATAGATATTGAAGAAGTTGAAAAGCAACTCATTATCCGCGCTTTGGAGGAATCGGATGGGAACGTCTCCGAAGCGGCCCGGAAATTGAAGCTGGGGCGGGAAGCGCTGCGGCACCGAATCCAGAAGTTCGGCCTGCCATATTGATTGTTTGAAATAAACCGCTTGGTTTATATGAACCACCTTTTCCTGCGGTTGATGCTTGAATTATCGTCTGCTAAATACCGGTTTATAATGCCGAAACTTCAACATAAATGTTGACAAGCGGCAGGCCGGGTATTGTTGTGTTCTTGTTATGTGAAGAGAGAAGCTCCACTGACATTTTTGATATGGACGAGAAAGGCGCTTTCGACCGCATACCAAACGGGCCACCCGGAAAAAAATTGAATTTTGGCGCGGTTTTTGATGTATATTTTAAGCATGTCCGAGAGGTTTTGGGCTTTCTCTGGGAAGCAGAAATCGGCTTTTTACAGGGATGGTATAAGGAGGAGCCAGGGCAGCAGAGCTAATGGTTAAACGAGAACCCGAACTTTTACGCGGGCTGGCAACCGAGTCCGGCCTGCCGGTCTATCCTCCCACCGGTATTAAAGTAACGGTCATCGGCGGCGGCTTCGTCGGGTTGGTGGCGGCGGCCGGATTTGCCCAGTTCGGGCATTCCGTTTCCCTTATTGAGAAAACCCCCGAAAAACTGGAAGAGCTGCGGGCCGGTAACGTGCGCATCTACGAGCGGAGTTTGCCGGAATTGGTTCGCGCCAATCTGGCGCGCAAGCGGCTGACTTTCTTTTCCGAACCGGCCGAAGCGGTGCGGGGTTCCAACGCGATTTTTATGTCGGTCGGAACCCCCTCCCTACCAAACGGCGAAGCAGATTTGTCGGCCGTGTTTGAAGCCGTGGATAAATTGGCGCCGGTTTTAGATCCCGGACAAATCATCGTCCTGAAGTCGACCGTGCCGGTCGGCACCGCGGCCCGCCTCCGCCGCCTGCTCTCCGAAAACGGAAGAGGGAGTAAAGGAATTGCGGTTGTCTCCAACCCCGAGTTTCTGCGGGAGGGGACGGCGGTGATGGACTTTTTCCGCCCCCAGCGAATCGTCATCGGCGGCGACCGGCCGGAGGCGATTGAAACGGTGGCCCAGCTTTACCGGGTGGGAATGATGGATTCCTGCCCCATCCTTGTTACCAATAATGAGACCGCGGAAATGATTAAATACGCCTCCAACTTATTTTTGGCCACCAAGGTGGCGTTTGTAAACGAGCTGGCAAACCTCTGCGACGCCACCGGTGTCAACGTTACCGAAGTGACCCGCGGGATGGGGCTGGACTCGCGCATCAGTCCGGAATTTTTGAATCCCGGCCCCGGCTTCGGCGGATCCTGCCTGCCCAAGGATTTGGAAGCGGTTTTGAATCTGGCAAAAAAAAGCGGGGTTGAGCTTTCCATTGCCCGTGCCGTTAAGGAGGCTAATTTACGTCAGCCAGAAAAAGTGGTTGAAAAACTGGAAAAATTGATTGGCAATTTGAAAGGAAAGGTAATAGGTATTCTGGGACTTACGTTTAAGGCACACACCAATGATTTGAGGGATTCACCGGCTTTGGCGGTGATGAAAAAACTGGAGGAAAGGGGCGCCTTCCTGCAGGCCTACGACCCGGTGGTGGAGGGGGAGGCAAAAGGGCAGTGGCCGGAGTTGAAGCTGGCTGCTTCCCCTGTCGAAGTCGCAGAAGGAGCCGACGCTTTGGTTCTCTTAACCGAATGGCCGGAGTTTATGGCGTTGGATTGGGAGGAAATCGGGCGGAAAATGAAAACCAGAAACATCGTGGATGCCCGCAATCTTTTGGTGCCGGAAATTCTGGTGCGGCACGGCTTTGCCTATTTGGGAATGGGACAGAAAGCGGAAGAGGTATGAGTTTCAAGCCCTCCTTTTTGACCGAAACCTCCGTTCGGGCCACTCCGGGTGAAGGGGCGCGGATTTTGATTTATTCCCACGATACCTTCGGTTTGGGGCATTTCCGGCGCTGTTTGAAAATCGCCAAGGCGTTTCGCTCGGTTTATCCCGAAAGCTCCATTCTTATAGTTACCGGCCAGCCGCAAGCGGAGCGCTACCGGCTGCCGGAAGGGGTGGATTTCATCAAGCTGCCGTCGGTGGTGAAAAGCGGAGACGACCAGTACCGGCCCCGTTCGCTGGGGAATTCGTTTAAACAGATTTTCGAGCTGCGGCAGAATTTGATTTTTGAAGCGGTACGCGTTTTCAATCCACATCTTTTTTTGGTCGACCACTCTCCGCTCGGGATGAAGGGGGAAATAAAGAAAACACTTTTCCGGGTTAAGGAGCAAAAGTGGCCTACGGCTTTGATTCTGGGATTGCGGGACATTTTGGACGAGCCGAAAAAGGTTTGCGAAACGTGGAGAAAGGAGGGGGTTTATCCGGTTTTGGAAAATCTGTACGATCAAATTTTCATTTATGGAACCCCGGAGCTGTTTGACCCTGTTTCCGCCTATTCTTTTGGAGAAAAAGCGCGCGCCAAAACCCATTTTACCGGGTTTATTACGGAGGGAAAGTTCGCTTCGGACGGTGACAACCGGACGGCCGAGAGTCCTAAACGGATTTTGGTGACGATTGGCGGCGGAGAGGATGGCGCGGAAATTGTGGAAACCTATCTGCGAATGCTCTCCACCTACGGGAAACGCTTCCAGGTTGAAACCACGATAGTCACCGGCCCTTTTTTACCGGAAGCGATACGAGAGGATTTTGCCAAAAAGGCGGCCGGACTTCCGGTGCGGCTGGAAGAGTTCGTACCGGAACTTTCTTCCCATCTGCAAAAAGCGGATTTAGTGGTGTCGATGGGTGGGTACAACACGGTGACCGAAATTCTGGCTTCGGCAAAAAAAGCTCTGATTATCCCCCGCGTTTACCCGCGCAAAGAACAGCTTTTGCGGGCACAGAAGCTGGCCGAGTTGGGCCTGATTAGGTATATTTCTCCCGAGCAGTTGACGCCGGAGTGTTTGTATGAAGCGGTGTCTTCCATATTAAAGGATGAAAGAGAGCCTTTGGTTGAAGCGCGCAAGAAAAATCTTTTGCCTTTGGATGGGGCTTTTAACTTGGCGGAACTTTGCCGTCCCATTTTGCAGGCACGAATGGGGGTGGCCAAATGAATCCGCTTAAGGTCGGCTATTTCGTCAAAATGTATCCGCGGCTTTCGGAGACTTTCATTCTAAACGAAATTCTGGAACTGGAGCGGCGCGGGGTGGAGGTTACCATCTTCTCCCTGAAAAAACCGAACGAGGGGCGTTTCCACCCCCAAGTTTCGGAAGTCAAAGCGCCGGTTTATTACCTGGACGACCTTGAGCCGAAGAAAGGGTGGGCTATGCTGGCGGAAAATTGGCCCGCCCTTTCGTCCCGCCGCTTTGAACTCTGGAAACTTTTGGAAGAGCTCATTCCTCAAAACGATCCGCAACTGCTTGAACTCTTTTTCGCAGCAGCCTGGGCGGCGGCGCTTGCCGCAAGCCGGGGGTTGATGCAACTGCATGCCCATTTTGCCACTTTGCCCTCCACGGCGGCCTACTTTGCGGCACGTATATCCGGCCTGCCGTTCAGCTTTACGGCGCACGCCAAGGACATATTTCAGGATACGGTCAACCGCAAAATGCTGGAGGAGAAACTTTCCGCCGCCCGGTTTGTCATCACCGTGACCGAATTCAACCGCCGCTTTCTTACTTCTTCTTTTCCATCCGTTCCGGCGGAGAAAATTCGGGTTTTGTACAATGGCATCAATCTGGATTTTTTCAATTATGAGCCGGGTGGAAAGCGCGAAAAGAATTTGATTTTGTGCATCGGCCGGCTGGTTCCGAAAAAAGGGTTCCCCGATTTGCTGGAGGCCTGTGCCGTTTTGAAAAGCAAACAGACGCCTTTCGAATGCGTCATCATCGGTCAGGGAGAAGAAGAGGCCGCGTTGGAAGCAAAGCGGCAGGAACTTGGGCTTTCCGATTGCGTCACTTTTGCCGGGCCGAAAACGCAGGCGGAGGTGCTGCCCTACCTAAAGCGCGCTTCGCTTCTGGCCTTACCCTGCACGGTGGATGCCGACGGCAATCAGGATGCCCTGCCGACCGTTCTCTTGGAAGCCCTCGGAACCGGCTGCCCGGCCGTTTCCACCACTGTTTCGGGCATACCGGAAATTGTCGATTCCGGCGTCAACGGCCTTTTGGTGCCGTCCGGTAACCCCTCTGCTTTGGCTGAAGCCATCGAGAAGATTTTAATCTCACCGGAACTGGCGGCCCGCTTTGCGCGCGAGGGAAGAAAAAAGGCGGAAGCAAAGTTCGATTTGAAAAAAAGCGTGGCGACTTTGGAAGGTTACTACCGTCAATCGGCGGAGAAGATGCCCGAGAGATTAGAAGTTCCAGCGCCGATCTTTATGGGAAAATAGCGATGAAGATACTGTATCTGTCGTTTGATTCGGGGATTTCCTACTGGGGAACCAAGGGGGCCTCCATTCATATCCGGGAGTTTACCAAGGCCTTGCGGCAATCGGGGCATCAGGTAACCACAATGGTGGCCCGGATGGGGGAGGAAAAAAAAGTTCGGGACGTGCACGAACTTCCTTCAGTGGAAGCGGATTTCTTCCACGGGGAAGAGAATGCCACACCGGTTTTGTCCGAAGCGAAGGCGTTTGCCCGGAACTTCGGGCTGAAAAAGCTTTTAAAGAAACTTCCGGTCAAAAAATTTAATTTGGTCTATGAACGCTACTCTTTGTTTGGCGTTGCCGGGCTTTCCTGGGCGCGGGAGCATAAGCTTCCTTTCGTCCTGGAGGTCAATGCGCCGCTTTTGGAAGAGGCCAAGACCCATCGCCAACTGGCGCTGGAGCCGCTCGCCAAGTCCGTTGAGGAATATCTGTTTGTGCAGGCCGACCACATCGTCACGGTTTCCGAAGCGGTGCGGGATTACGTTTGCTCGGTGGCGCGCAGGACGACGGTTTCGGTAGTGCCGAATGGCGTGGACGTGAAGCCCTTTTTGCATTCCGCTTCCACCAACGACGCGGGAAGGAGAAAAAAGGAGTTCCGGGTCGGTTTTGTGGGGAGCTTGAAACCCTGGCATGGGCTGGAGTATCTTTTGGAGGCCTTCCGCCGCCTGCCGGAAAATGAGAATTTCAGGCTGGTCATCGTCGGCGAAGGCCCGCTCGGCGAGCAGCTTAAAAAAGAGGCGGCCAGGCTCGGCTTGAAGGAAAAAGTCGATTTCACCGGCGCCGTGCCGTATGAAAAAATTCCGGCCCTTCTCAAAAGTTTGGATGCTCTGGCGGCCCCCTACCCTAAAATAAACGGTTTTTACTTCTCGCCCTTAAAAATCTTCGAGTATATGGCAGCCGGAAAACCAATCGTCGCTTCGCGCATAGGGCAGGTGGCCCAGATTCTGGAAAACGAAAAGACCGCCCTTTTGGTTTCACCGGAAAACCCGGACGAGCTGGCGGCGGCCTTGCGCCGGTTGAAATCGGAACACCGACTGGCGAAGCGGCTGGGGCTGGAAGCGCAAAAAACGGCCAGGGAAAAACATACCTGGAAGGAGCGGTTGAAAATCATCGAACCGATTTTCCGCTCGCTGGCGGTTAAAAAGAAATAGTATGGAACTGAAATTCAAGCTGCCGTTCGCCCGTGTGGACTGGGCCGGCCTGCGCCGTATTTTCCATCACTTCGGCCAGCACCTAAAGCCGCATAAAAAAAGCTTGTCCCTGGGCGGGCTCTCCCTTTTGGGGTTGGCGCTGGTGGAGCTGGCGCGCCCCTGGCCGCTGAAGATTGTCTTCGACTACATTCTTATTCCAGAGCGGGCTGCTAAAGATTGGAGTTTTCTTTCCCCCCTGACACAGTGGGAACCGATGACCGTGTTAACTGTGGCTGTGAGCGGGATAATTCTGCTTTCGCTTCTGGGAGCGTTTTTTGCCTATGCACAGAACGTTTTGTTTGCTTCCGTGGGGCAAAAAATTTCCGGCGCCATTCGGCTGGAGCTTTTTTCGCACATCCAGCGTCTGCCCCAGAGCTACCACGACTACCGGCAAACCGGCGAACTGATGATGCGCCTGACCGGTGACATCAATCTCTTAAAGGAGCTTTTGACCTCCATTTTCATCACGCTCGGAAGCCGGATTTTCATTGTTCTGGGAATGCTCGTTTTAATGTTCTATATGAACTGGAAGCTGACCCTTTTGGCATTTGCAGTGATGCCCTTTCTGTTTTTAACCACCATCCGTTTTTCCGCCAAACTGAAGGAGGCCTCGCGCCGGGCACGCAAAAAGGAAGGCCAGCTTTCCGCCGCCGTCTACGAGGGGGTTTCCGGAATCAGTTTGACCAAAATTTTCGGGCAGGAGAAACTGCACCAAAAGCTTTTGGGGAAATCGGTTTCCTCCGATGTTAAAGCCGGGCTGAAGGCAACCAAACTGGAAGCGGCCTACTCCCGCTGGGTGGATGTTCTGACCGCCTTCGGCACCGTTCTGGTTCTATTTTTCGGCGTCCAGCAGGTTTTGGCCGGGCATTTAACCGCCGGCAATCTTCTGGTTTTTCTGGCCTACTTGCGCGCGACCTACAAACCACTGCGCGACGTGGCCCAGCTTTCCTCCCGCACGGCCAAAGCGATTGTTTGCGGCGAACGGATTTTGGAAATATTGCACATCGAACTGGACGTGGTGGACCAACCGGAGGCGATTTCGGCCGGCGGCATCAAAGGGGAAGTCCGCTTTGAAAACGTCGGCTTCGCCTATCAGCCCGGCCGCCCGGTTTTGAGCAGTTTGGCTTTTACGCTGCCGGCCGGAAAAACCACGGCCATCATCGGGCCCAGCGGCGCGGGAAAATCGACGGTCGCCAAGCTGATTTTGCGGCTGTACGAACCGGCCGCCGGCAGCATTTACGTGGACGGGGTTCCGATTGGGGATTACCGGGCCAAGTCGCTGCGCAAGCGGATAACTTCCCTGTCGCAGGAGGCGTTTTTGTTCCGCACCACCATCCGGGAAAACATCGCTTTTGGAAATCCCAAAGCGAGCTTCGACGAAATCATAGCCGCCGCCCGCCGGGTGGAGGCGGACGAATTCATCCGCACCCTGCCGGAAGGGTACGAGACCCTCGTGGGAGAAGGAGGGCTGACGCTTTCGGGCGGCCAGCGCCAGCGCATAACCTTTGCCCGCGCCGCCCTGCGCGATTCGCGCATAATGATTTTCGACGAGCCGGCCACCGGCCTGGACCCGCAGGCGGAAAAGGTGGCCCAGGAGGCGCTTTCCGCTCTCAAAACCGGCCGGACGCTTTTATTGATCACCCACCGGCTGAATTTTCTGAATCTGGCCGACCGCATCCTCTTTATCGAAGAAGGGCGGCTTTCCGAAGAGGGAACGCCCTACGAACTTTTGGAACGAAAAGGGAGTTTTTTCCGGTTTTATCAGGAGTGGCTTTCCCAAAACGAAAGAAGAGGTTTGCTTGAACCCGCTGCCGTCGCCGGTGAGTAAGGCATTCTTTCCTCTGCCGCAGGATGAGGTATTGACGGGACTCCCCCTGCTTCTGGATTTAGAGGCGGTTCGGGAACGGCTCAACTCCGAAGGCGCTTCGGTCGAGGGCGGCCAGGTTTTTTACCTGCGCTACAAACCGAAGACCAGCTGCATTGCCGCCTACCAGTTTGAACGGCTCGATCCGGCCACCGGCGAAAGGAAACCGGCGGTTTACTACGGCAAGGGGATGGCCACCAACGCTTATTTGATGGCCGCCACCAAAGTCGAAAACCACCGCTGGATAGACCCGCAGGCCGGGCCGCCGATAGTTCGGTTTGAGCCGGCCCACGCGTTGCTTTTCGCCTTTCCCAACGATGCTCTTCTGGACGGGCTTAGGATTTTAGAGGAGCCGAAAAAGCTGCAGCGTTTTTTGTACGAACATTTAAACGAATATCCAGAGGAAGAATGGCGGCTTTCGGACAAGCGTCTGGCGACCGAGTTGGTGCGCTACAAACCGGAGCGCCGGGCGGTTTTCCGCTCCCGCACCAAGGCCATCCACCGCGAAAGCGCAGAAAAGGAACGAGTGGAGGTCTATTGGCGGGTGTACGGCGAGAATCAGGGGGCAGAGGTTTTCCGGCGGATGGAATTTTTGAAGCAAAATTTGTCCAAAAAAGATTTGTTGGCCGTGCCGACCCCTTTCGGCTACGAGCCCGAGCGCCAGATTCTGCTTATGGAAGCCTTGGCCGGGCGGCCGCTTTTGGAACTATTGTCCACCGACCAGGCGGCTACGGCGGTGGCCAAAACGGCATCCGCCTTGGCGCATCTGCACACCTTGTCCGACGGTCAGCTTCCCGCCTGGCGGGTGGAGGATTTTCTTGCGGAGGCCTTCGAGACGGCCAAAATGCTTTCCGCGCTTCTGCCGGACCGGACGGCGTGGATTGAAAAATTGCTAAAAAAACTTCAAGGCGGGGGGCCGGAGTCACAACTTTCCTTTTCTTTCGTTCACGGCGATTTTTACTACGGTCAGGTTTTGGTCGGGGCGGAGAAAGTCGGTTTCATCGATTTTGACCGGAGCCAGAGTGGGTATCCGCTCTTTGACCTCGGCAATTTTTTGGCCCACCTCAAACTTTTGGAGTTAGATAACCGCTTGCCGCAGGCGGACGCGCTGGCCGAAGCTTTCGTCGATACCTACGCGGATGCCGGCGAAATAAAGCCGGAGCAAAGCGAACTGAACTGGTGGACCGCTTTGTCGCTCTTTTTGTTAGCCGTTGGTCCTTTCCGCCGGCTGGAGTCGGACTGGCCGGAGCAAACGGGCCGCATTCTTTCGGCGGTTGAGGAGCTCCTATGCTGAACCCGAGCCCGGCCTATGCCCGCTTAACCACGGCCACCGACGAGATGGCGATGAAACCGGTATTCGAAGCCGAACTGTCCAAAATTTGGGGGCCGGTGCAAATTCAAAACTTCTTTATTCCCCGCGTTTTCTCCAGGGGGGGCGGGAGGTTTTTGATTCAATACCGTTTTTCGACTGCCGGGGCCGGCGGCAAAAACTGGATATTTTTCGGGGAGCTGTTAGGTCCCGATGAAATGATACCGGGGTTCGTACAACCCGGAAAAGCTTTCTTCGTTCCGGAAATGCGCCTGGCCGTGCCGGTTTTTCCGTTCGACCCGAAGCTGAAGGAATTGCCGCGCTTTTTTCAGATGGATGAAGCTGCCTCTATTTTATCCGAACTAAAACCATTTTTTGACTTGAACGGCACGGCGGCGGTAAAACGGGTCGAGGTTTTGGGCTACCGGCTGGAGCGCCGCAGCTTGCTGCGCTTGAGCATTCAGGAAAAAAGCGGAAATCTTTCGATCGTCGCCAAACTGGTGCGGCCGGATAAAGTGGACCGAATTTTTGGCCTTATGCAGGAATTGGAAAAGGCCGGTTTTAATAAAGAGGCGGAGGACAAAATTTCCGTTCCGCACGCTTTCGCCAAGACCGCCTCGGGCGTCATCTGGCAGGAGGCGCTTGCCGACCCCTCACTGCACGATCTCATCGGTTCCGCAGCTTTTGTTTCCAGCTGCCAAAGGACCGCCCGGGCGCTGGCCAAACTGCACACGGCCCGGCTTGGCGATTTGGTTCCCCATACGGCTGAAGAGGAGTTGAAACGTCTGCAGGAAATGGTTGCCGAAACAGCCCGCATTTATCCCGTTCTTAAAGAGAAAATGGACAAGGTTTTTGATTCTTTAAAAACTGAACCCCCGGTTTTGAAAGAAGAAACCGCGGTTCCCATCCACCGCGACTTTTACGACAAGCAGGTGCTAATCGGCGCCGAACGCACCACGCTGGTGGATGTCGATACGCTCTCCTCCGGCGACCCGGCTTTGGACGTGGGAAATTTTCTGGCACATCTTTCCCTGCGCGCCGGCCAGCATCCCGAAGCAAAGCAAACCTTGCGACAAGCTGGTCAAGTTTTTGTGGAAGAATATCGCGCGGCAACAAATTCGGTAGACGCGGAAACATTTTGGAAACGGGCCGGCTGGTGGGAAACCTCGGCGCTGTTGAGGTTGGCCTGCCTCTACTCCCTGCGTCCACGCTGGAAAAAACTGCCCATCCCGCTTTTGGATCAGGCGGAGAAAACCTTATCGGGGGAAATCCATGCATAAAACCTTGTTTTTCTCGCTTTCCGCCGCACTTGTTCTGGCAGTTTCTATCCTAGCCGCTCCCAGGCCGGAGTATATGAAACTGAAGGTGGGGGATGCGGTAGAGGTTTCGGGCGAGTGGGACCGAAAGGGGGAAGTTTTTGTGGCGGATGACATCGAAAAACTGCCCGAGCCCCGCCGCCCCAAACTTCGCGGAGCCGTTAGCAAAGTGCTGCAATCGGAAAAAAGTTTTGTTTTGTTCGGGATGAAAATCAAAACCGACGGCCAGACCGAGTTTCTGGACAACGGGGGACGACCGTTCCGCTTTGAGGACATCCGCGTCCGAACCCGCCTGGAGGCAACCTGCCGGGTGGATGAAAAAGGGGCGTGGATCGCCCGCAAGATTGAGATGGGGAAAATCAAAAGCTCGGACAAGGTCAAGGGAACGGCCACGCGCTTGGCTTTTGACGGAACGCCGCCGGATACGTTTGAGATTTCCGGCCTCAAGATTCTGGTATTGGAGGGAACCGATTTGTTCGGGCCCTGGGGTGAAACAAGCACCCGGGGGGAGTGGGCCAGTGCAAACGGGGGAGCTACCGACGCCCCGCAAGTTTTGAAGGATATGAGGAGGAAGGTAAAATGAAACGCAAAAGCCTGTTCATACCAGTCCTAATTTCGTTCCTGATGGGAACCTTGCTTTGGTCAGTCGATTTGTCCGGCCGCCCGTACACACGGCTGAAAGTGGGAGACGGGGTGGAGGTCTCCGGACGCGTTTCAAAGGGGATTTTTGCAGCCAAATCGGTGGAAAAGCTTGCGGAAGCGCGCCGCCCCAAACTGCGCGGGGCCATCGAGCAACTGGACGCAAAAGATTCCGCCATCGTGATGTTTGGAATGAAAATCCGCGTTTCGGCCAAAACGCTCTTCCCGGCCAAAGGGTCGGCGGCCGAAGGTTTTTTGAACTTGAAGGCCGGAATGCGGGTGGAGGCGACCTGCAACGTTTCTGCTTCCGGCGCCTGGGAGGCGGATAAACTCGACTGGAGCGGAATAAAACCGTCGGACAAAATCAAAGGGGTGATAACCCACCTCGCTTTTGATAACAAACCTCCCGATACCATCGAAATTTCAGGCCTGAAAATCCTGGTGACCGAAGAGACCGACCTGTACGGCTCCAGCCGTTATCTGGAGGAAGAACTCTTCGGCAACATGGTCGCCGAAGAAGGAAGCGCCAATTTTCCGCATTTGAAGCTGGGGGAACATCTGCTTTTCTCCGGCGACTACCGCCAGACCACCCGGTTTGAGAACAGCTACACCCTTTCCGACGTGCAGAAGGACAACTATCGGGAGACCGAACCGGCCTTGCGGTTGGAAGCGGCGGGCAACTGGGCGCCGGAGGCGCAGAGCTTTTTGCAACTGCGTATGCGCAAAAAATATACCTTCGGCACTTTCCCCTACCGACCCACCACCGTGGAATCGACCGACTTTGAGTTTCAGGCCATCCAGGCCTATTTGCTTTTGCGCGCTCCGCAGAATCGCGGGCTGGCAATGGCCGTCGGCAAACAGCGGGTGCGCGACCAGCGGGAGTGGCTTTTTGACGAGTACTTGGATGCCGTCCGGTTTTACCTTTACGAAACCCGGCCGATTGTACTGGAAGCATCTTTTCTCCCCTCTTTATTTCCCTTTAAGGGGGAAAAATTCAGAACCTGGGATGACGTCCTGTTTCGAGTCCGCTACATTCCCGACGGCAAAAACGAGGCGAACGTTTATGTCTTGAAACGCTGGGACTCCGATTTGCGCAACCGGGAACCAGTTTACTGGGGAATTTCATATTACGGCCGCCCCAAGCGTTTTGTAACCGGCTGGCTGCAGGCCGTGCTTTTGCGCGGAACGGACAAGCAGCGGAATCAAGAAGCGTTTGCCGTCGATGTGGGAGCAACCTTGGCCGCCGTCAACCTGCCAATACGTCCGAGTTTTACTTTGGGATACGCCCTTGGCTCCGGTGATAAGTCGAGCGTAGATACAGTTTCACAGGAGTTTCGCCAGACCGGCTACGAAGACAATTCCGGCCGCTTCGGCGGTTTTGCCAATTTCCAGTACTACGGCGAGGCGCTGAATCCGGAACTGGCCAACATTAAAATTTTAACCGTAGGGGCCGGCCTCCGCCCGCATACGCTGGTTTCGGTTGACGCTGTTTTCCACACTTATCGCCAGAACCGGCTGGATAATGACGTTCAATCCGATTTGATAACGCCGCCGGTTGTGCCGAGCGGCCTGTCCAAGGATTTGGGCTGGGAAGTAAACCTTATCGTGGGTATCCAAAAAATCTGGCAGCGGTTTAACGTGGCCTATTCTTTCAGTTTGTTTAACCCGGGCGAGGCGTTTATGCCCTTGCGGGCGGAAAACGCAGTATTGAACCGGCTCAATGTTCGGGTGGAATTTTAAGTTCAATGAAAGTAGCATTCAGGCTGTTTTTGATTTTTAGTGCGACCTTCTTGGTGCTTAAAGAAGATACATTTTCCCAATGTCCTACTTGTCCCCCGTGTCCGCAAGTCTGCGGTTCCCCCCAGTTTACAGTACAGGGTCGCGTGGTGGATATGAATGGGAACCCTATTAAAAGCGTCGATCTCGATTTCTTTCTGTTAGGGTTTAAATTTTGCACTTGTTGCGACAACACGGATGCGTCGGGCTTTTACAGCGTCTGTGTGCTCAATCGAGGTGAATATAGGATTACTTTCGAACCTCCTCCTAATACCAATTTTGTGGGTAAGGAAACCCTGAATGTGGTTTTGGATGGTTCTAAGATTCTTCCGGACATTCGGCTGCAGTTTGGACAGGCCGTTTCCGGCAGGGCGATTGATACGTCTGGCAATCCGGTCGATTCGGTCAATTTGAACGTGGATGATTGGATTGCTCGAAAACGGCTTTTTACGCCGGGCGACAAGACCGACACGCTCGGCAATTACCGTGTAGTTATTCCCAATGGCACCTACCGCTTTCGCTACGCTCCGGCCCCCGGACGACGGCAACTGGGGGTGCAACTGGATACCGTCCGCATTTCCGGGCGGGATACGGTAATCAATGTCACCATTCACAGCGGCTTTTTCGTCTCCGGCACGGTGGTCGATACAACCTTCAATTCCTCCGGAACGCCGGTTGCCGGCGTGGATTTGGATATGGAGGATACACTGGGGAACAAAGTTTTTCTGCCGCGCAACACCAGCGATTCTCTGGGAAAGTTTAGGGTTGTCGCCCCAGCCGGAGTTTTCGATCTGCTTTTCGTTCCCCCCCGCGATTCGCACTTTGTGGCCAAAAAGGTGCGGCGGTTCGGGCTTTCCAGCGATACCTCCATCACACAGGCTTTGAACCGGGGCGTTCTCCTCACCGTGCGGATACGCGATTCTTTAAACCAGCCGGTGCCATTTTCCGATTTAGACGTGATACGGCTTTTCCCCACGCGCAACGAACTGTTCACCCCCACCGACAACGCCGACGAGCTCGGGGTGATAAAAGTGGCCGTGCCGCCCGATAGCTACGAAATCGTAATCAACCCGCCGTCCGGCACAAGCAATTTTGATACCTTATTCCTTGCGGACATTATAAAGGTTCTGAACGACACCACCATTGACGTCATTCTTCCGGGGGTGCCTTTGCGCCCAGCGGTGGCGGCCGAAAGCCTGATTTTGGATGCCCGTCCCAATCCGTTCCGGGCGGGAGACGGGCAGCCGATGAAATTTCCGGTCGATTTGAGTTCCGTTTCGGGGAGTTGGGATGTTTCTCTTACGGTTTTTTCTGTTGCGGGGGAAATTGTTTTTCGCAACAAAAAACAACTTGCGGGCGGGGTGTCGGATACCCTGTTCTGGGACGGGCGGAACGAAGAGCAAGAGAAGTTGGCGTCCGGGATTTACTTTTGTAAAATAGTTTTGGAAGAAATTGGGGGGGCAAGAAAGAGCGAAAGGGTTTTAAAAGCGGCCCTGCTTCGATAAAACGGCGGCAGGGGCCAACAAATTCGGTTTACAGAGGAGGAGCAATGTTTCGCCAACTGGTTTTTGCAGCGGGGATCAGCATCGGGCTTTCGGTTTCAGCTTTTGCCCAGTTTACGCTTTCCGGGAAAGTCACCAATCCCAACGGGGCAGGAATCGCCAATGTGGATGTCGATTTGTTCGATTCCAACGGCAATCCGGTCGGTATATTGACGGATAAAACGGACGCTCTGGGGAATTACAATTTAAACCAACCCTTTGGGCTTCCCACGGGAACATATGATATAGCCTTCGCGCCGCCTTCCGGCAGCGGGCTGGCGCCGGTCATCAATCTCGGCTACGTGCTTGTCGGAAATCAGGTGTTTAACGACAGCGTTCCTTTTGGCTTCACGCTTTCCGGTTTTGTGCGCGATACGGGAGGAGTGGGCCAGCCGGACATTGATTTGAACGTGACCGATGATCTAAGCGGCCAATTGGTTTACACGCCCAATCCAACCGATAACACGGATCTGTCCGGCTTTTACTCGCTTGTCATTACTCCGGGCGTTTACACTCTGACCTATCGCCCGGTTGCCGGACAAAAACTGGCGGCGGTTGAATTCAAAGGGGTGGTTTTTAACTCCAACCAGACACGCAATGTAATTTTGCCGCCTGGTTTTTTTGTTTCCGGCAGGGTTTTGGACAATCAAGGACAGCCGGTGGTGGATGCCGATTTGGATTTCGATGTTTCTTCTACTGGAGAACGCATTCCTACGCCCAACGACAACACGAACGACAACGGAGACTACCAAGTGGTAGTACCGGCTGGAACCTATAACATAACCGTTGAGCCGCAGGTAAGCGATAAGCTGGTGGCCAGCAAAATATTTTCCTTTGTGGTAACCAATGATATCAATAATGTGAACTTTACCCTCCAGCCGGGCTTTTATCTTTCCGGCACGGTTCGCCGCGCCAGCAATATGACGGTTGTGGGCGGAGTGGACGTGGACGTGGAAGATACTCTGACCGGCCAAAAAATTCCGACTCCCGGAGGGGCCACTAACGCCAGTGGTTTTTATCAAACCGTAGTTCCGGCCGGCAGCTTTAACGTCGTCTTGCAGCCGCCGGTTTCCACCGGTCTGGCATCGGTGGAAAGTCTGCGCGTGGCAGTGAGCACCGACCGCACATTGAACGCCAATCTACCGAACGGCGTTACCCTCTCCGGTTTAGTGCAGCGAGCCGGGGGAAGCGGGCTGGCCAACGTGGACATCCGCTTCGAGAACCCGACAACGGGGGCCAAAATACCCCTTGCCGGGCACGCCACCAACTCTTTAGGGAACTATGCCGTGGTAGCCGTGCCGGGAACGTATAACGTCCAGTTTCGACCTCCCAAAGTCACCCGCCGCCTGGCCAAAGAGTTTCTAAATTTTGTCTTGAACTCTAATATGACTTTGAATGTTACCCTCGACTCCGGGCGGGCCGTTTCCGGCTTTATCAAGGACTCTTCGAACAACCCGATACGAGATGTTGACTTTGATGCTTTTACCGTTCCCTCCGGCAGCGAGATTTTTACGCCCTCTGCCAAGACCGATTCCACCGGCTTTTACCAGGCAATCGTTCCGGCCGCCAATTTGAATCTGGCCTACACACCGCCTTTGGCCTCTCGTTTTGCCGGAGTCTCTTTTGCCGGAGTTTCGATAACAAAGGACACCACCATTAATCTGACTTTGCGCCACGGCGTGCAGCTATCCGGCACCGTGCGGGATTCAACCAGCACTCCAATTTCCGGCATCAAAGTTCGCGCCTTCGGTTCACCGGAAACGCCATTGGCCAATGGGACTACCGCCGTCAACGGTGCCTTTGCCGGAATTTTAACTCCCGGAACATACTCTTTGCATTTCTATCCACCCGCAACCAGTATCTATGATTCTTTGGTTTTAAACGGAGTGCAAGTGCAAAACGACAGTTCCATTACGGTAACTTTGCATCAAAAGCCCTTTTCCGGAGTCAAAGGAGATCTGTCCAACGATGGGCTTCTCACCAGCGCCGATGTGGTTCTGATGCTGAATTGCGTTTTCTTGGGGATTGGCAATTGTCCTCTTTTTACAGCCGACGTAAACTGTGATGGTTTTTTGACCGCCAACGATGTAGTTTTAGAGCTTAACGCGGTCTTTTTGGGTGTTCTCTTTCCTTGTTAAGACGGAAGGGAGGCCAAGTCAGTCACTCAAATCACATCCACAAATTTCTATCCAGGGTACGGTATTGTATGGCCTCGGACAGATGGGATTCTTTGATGTCGGGTGAGATTTCCAAAGGTGGAGTTGTAGCAACCATCAGCAGAAGTTGGGTCTAATTAGACAAAAAATATTTTCCTCGACAGGCTCTCAACTGCTACACGTTTTGCTACCTTTCAACCACTCTATCAGAAAGAGCGGCTTGAATAGGCCGCCGACCAGGGGTCAGTTTGTCTTTGCCCGTGTTTTCCGCAAGTAATTCCGTTTGAATATCAGAACGTTTTCGATTATCTTGGCGCTGAAGTATGGGGACTCTTTGAGTTGTGCCCTTGCTTTTGGTTTGAGAATTTATTTTCCGGAAGCAGAAAAAGGGAAAGAGTGCCGACCCATATTATTAAGGTCCCCTCTCTGGCTGGATAGTCGCCGGCAGAAGGGCTGTAGGATAGATGAGTTGTATAAATAGTGAAGCCAACCGACGTTAAAAATCCGGACTATTTCCATAAAGTAGTCGATTGCCAATGGGCCTGCCCGGCGCATACCAACGTGCCGGAGTATATCCGTTTAATCGGCCAGGGCCGTTATACCGACGCTTATATGTTGAACCGGGAGTCAAACGTTTTTCCCGGAATTTTAGGCCGCACTTGCGACCGCCCCTGCGAACCGGCCTGCCGCCGGGGGCGGTTGGAGAACGATAAGCCGGTCGCCATTTGCCGCTTGAAGCGCGTCGCCGCCGACCTGAAGGGAGAAATCGGCCATCTTTTGCCGAAAGTGCCACAAAAGAAAATCGGCAAGAGGGTCGCCTTAATCGGCGCCGGCCCGGCCTCCCTGACCGTGGCCAATGATTTGATGCCGATCGGTTACGAGGTGGTGCTGTTTGAAAAGTACGACCGGCCGGGCGGCCTGATGCGCACCAACATCCCTTCCTTCCGTCTGCCGGAAAAAGTTCTGGAAGAAGAGTGTGCCGCCATACTCGATATGGGGGTTGACATCCGCTACAAAAGGCCGGTGGCCAGTATGAAAGCGCTTTTGGAGCAAAATTTTGACGCCCTCTTCGTCGGCAGCGGGGCGCCGCGCGGCAAGGATTTGGAACTGCCGGGTAGAACCGAGGCGGCCGCCAACATTCACATCGGCATCGACTGGCTGGAGTCGATCGCCTTCGGGCATATCGACAAAATCGGCGAGCGGGTCTTGATTATCGGCGTCGGCAACACGGCAATGGACTGCTGCCGCTCCTCGCGCCGCTTGGGTGGGAAGGATATAAAGGTGATGGCCCGCCGTCCGCGCGGTTTCTTCAAAGCCTCCTCCTGGGAATTGGAGGATGCCGAAGAAGAGGGAATTGAAATCGTCATCAACCATTCCCCCAAGCGTTTTGTTATGGAGAACGGGAAATTAGTCGGAATGGAATTCGAACGGCTGGAGTGGGATGCGGAAGCCAGGCATTCGAAACTAATCGATACGATTTTTCTCCCCTGCGACGACGTCATTTTGGCCATCGGTCAGGAAACCGCCTTCCCCTGGATTGAACGGAATATCGGCATCGAGTTCGGCAAGTATGACCTGCCGGTGGTTGATGAAACAACTTTTATGTCCACCCGGCCGGGGGTCTTTTTCGGCGGGGATGCCGCCTGGGGGCCGAAAAACATCATCTGGGCCGTCGCCCACGGGCACGAAGCGGCGATTTCGATTCATCAGTACTGCTTTGGCCAGCCGGTGACCGAGCGCCCGCCGCACGGAATGAACTTAATCAGCCAGAAGATGGGAATTTCGGAATGGAGCTATTCCAACGATTACAACCCGGTCCACCGGCAGAAAATGAAACACGTCGATTTGGAAAAACGTTTCCGCGAGCTGTCGGTGGAAGTCGAGTTGGGCTTTACTCCGGAGCAGACCGTGCGCGAAGTTGAACGCTGTTTGAACTGCGACATCCAGACCGTCTTTGAGGCACCGCGCTGCATCGAGTGCGACGCCTGCATCGACGTCTGTCCGGTGCAATGCCTGACCATCACCAAAAACGGCGAAGAGGAGGAGTTGCGCAGCCGTCTTTCGGCACCGGCCAAAAATCCGACCCAGGCGCTTTACGTTTCGGAGGAACTGCCCCAGACCAAACGGGTGATGATAAAAGACGAGGATATCTGCGTCCACTGCGGCTTCTGCGCCGAGCGCTGCCCAACCGCCGCCTGGGATATGCAGAAATTTGAACTGAAACTCCCGTATGCAGGTACCGTAAAATGGGCCCAACAGTCGATTCCCGTATAAACGATTTCGCCTTCAAGCTGGCCAACGTCAACGGCACCGGCTCCGCCTCCGCCAACGGGCTTTTGATGCAGGCGATTTTCCGGATGGGAATCCCAGTCTCCGGCAAAAACCTTTTCCCTTCCAATATCCAGGGCCTGCCGACCTGGTATGAAATTCGGGTGAATAAGGACGGCCGCACCTCCCGCGCCCTGGAGTACGATTTGATGGTGGCGATGAACGCCCAGACCTACGCGCGCGACATTGGCGAAGTCCGCCAGGGCGGATATGTATTGTTCGACTCCAGCTGGCCGCTCGACTCCAAGCTGCAGCGCAGCGATGCCCAGTTTCTGGGGGTGCCGTTTGCGCAAATGTGCAACCAAAACTTTGCCGACCCGCGCGTCCGGATTCTCTTGAAAAACATCGCCTACACCGGCACCCTAATCGCCCTGCTCGACATCGACCTGTCGGCCGTCGAGTTGCTGCTGGACGAAAAATTTGCGGCAAAGAAAGCCCTGCGCGAGTCCAACCGCAAGGCCTTGAAACTGGGGTACGACTACGCCAAAGAAAATTTTAATTGCCCGCTCCCCTTCCGGCTGGAAAAAATGCAGCAAAACGGCGACAAAATTTTAATCGACGGCAACACCGCCACCGCGCTGGGCGCCTTGTACGCCGGCTGCACCGTGGCCGCCTGGTATCCGATTACCCCGGCCACGTCGGTGATGGAAAATTTCATCGAACTCTGCCAGCGTTACCGCAAGGATGAAGGCAGCAAAAACAACTTCGCCATCATTCAGGCGGAAGATGAACTGGCCGCCATCGGCATCGTCATCGGCGCCGGCTGGGCCGGGGCGCGCGCCTTTACCTCCACCGCCGGGCCGGGGGTTTCGCTGATGAACGAATTTTTGGGGCTGGCCTACTACGCCGAAGTTCCGGCGGTGCTGGTGGACGTCCAGCGGGTGGGCCCGTCGACCGGAATGCCGACCCGCACCCAGCAGGCCGACATTCTGCTCTGCGCCTACGCCTCCCACGGCGACACCAAGCATATACTGCTTTTCCCCGCCGACCCCTCCGAGTGTTTCGAGTTTATCGTCCAATCGTTCGACCTGGCCGAAAAGTTTCAGACGCCGGTGATAATGTTAAGCGACCTGGACATCGGGATGAACGACTGGGTGGTGCCGCGCCTGCAATGGGACGATAGTTACAAGCCCGACCGCGGCAAGGTTCTTTCCGCCGAACAGTTGGAGAAAATTGAAACCTTCTATCGATATGCCAACGAGGACGAGAATTTTGTCTCCCCGCGCACTTTGCCGGGGATGAATCCAAAAGGCGCTTTTTTGACGCGCGGCTCCGGCCACAACCGCTTGGGGGGATATACCGAATATCCGGAGGAGTATCAGGAAGTGTTGGACCGGCTGGCGAAAAAGCATAAAGCCGCCGCCAAATTCGTTCCACCCCCGATAATCGAAAGACAAAAAGGGGCGAAAATTGCGATTGCAACAGTCGGCGGGTGCGACCCTGCCGTGCGCGAAGCGCTGGACATTCTTTCGGGCCGCGGAATCGTGGCCGACTACATCCGCATCCGCGGATTTCCCTTTGACTCGCCGGTGGAAAATTTTTTGAAGGAGCACGAAGTGAATTTTGTGGTCGAACAGAACCGCGACGGGCAGTTAAAATCGCTTTTGACAATTGAAACCGACGTGCCGAAGGAAAAAATGAAATCGCTGCTCTATTACGGCGGCTTCCCCTTGAGCGCCCAGCAGGTCGTAGACGGCCTGTTAAAGGCCGTCGCAGACCCCGATCACAGTCGAGGGGTTGAAAGGGTGAAAAGATAAAATGCCGTCGATTCCGAAACCTTCCGCCAAGCACGCCGGCCTGCCTCCCAACAAGCTGGGGCTGACGATGCGCGACTACGAGGGGGCGATGTCCACCCTCTGCGCCGGCTGCGGGCATGATTCGATTACCGCCGCTTTAATCCGCGCCCTCTATGAGCAATCGATTTCGCCGGAAACGCTGGCGAAGATGAGCGGTATCGGCTGCTCCTCCAAAACGCCGACTTATTTCGCCTCCGGCGCGCACGGCTTCAACGCCGTACACGGGCGGATGCCGGCGGTGGCCACCGGCGCCAACGCCGCCAACCGGGAGCTGATTTTCGTCGGCATCTCCGGCGATGGCGACTCCCTTTCCATCGGGCTGGGGCAGATGGCCCACGCCATCCGGCGCAACGTCCGGGTGCTCTACATAATCGAAAACAACGGCGTCTACGGCCTGACCAAAGGGCAGTTTTCCGCCTCGGCCGACGTCGGCTCAAAGTTGAAAAAAGGGGAGGTTAACCGGATGGCCCCGATTGACCCGGTGATGCTGGGTTTATCCATCGGCGCCACCTTCATCGCCCGCGGCTTTTCCGGCGACAAAGAGCAGCTGGTGCCGATTCTGAAAGCCGGCCTGGCCCACCGCGGGCTGGCCTTCGTGGATGTGATTTCCCCCTGCGTCACGTTTAACGACCACGAGGGCTCGACCAAAAGCTATATGCACACCCGCAGGAATCAGGCCGAAGTGACCCATACCGATTTCGTTCCGCCAGCAGCCGAGATTACGGCGCAAATCGGAAAGGCGGGGGAAACGATGGTGCAGATGCACGACGGCAGCTGGGTAAAGTTCACCGCCCTGCCGGAAGGGTACGACCCGACCGACCGCGGCAAAGTTTTCAGTTATTTACAGGAACATCAGGCCAAAGGCGTGGTTCCGACCGGGCTTTTGTTTTTGGACGAAGAGGCCGGCGATATGCACCAAATCAACAACTCCAGCGAAACGCCCCTGGTGAAAGTCCCCTACGAAAAGCTCTGCCCCGGCTCCAAAGAGCTGGACAAGCTGATGGAAGAGTTTCGGTAGTGAAGTAAAACATATGGCTCTGCCCACATACAAAGATATTGTCGAACTGCTGAAAAAAGGCGCAACAGTTGAGGCGCAAGAACGGATTATGGAACTTCGTGAGGCTGTTCTTGAACTCCAAGAAGAAAATGTCACCCTTAAACAAAAGATTCGAGAGTTGGAAGCGGCGCTTAAGCTGAAAGGCGAGTTACATTTCGATGGCTCCGTCTACTGGCAAAATGAAAACAATGGTCGCATAGGGCCTTTCTGCCCCCAATGCCTCGACGTCGAAGAGAAATTGGTGCGACTCCAGAATTATGAAACTACTTGGTACTGCACCAAACACAAGGAGTCGTTTGATAAACGGTCAAGAATGTAGGTTATGGCTCTAATTTGCTCTTTGAGACGGACGCGGTGAAACGCCGGCACGTTTTGCTCACAACTTAAATGCACTTTCGGTTGACCAGAAGGTTTTCGTTGGTATGACGTCTAATCGTTACATACCCTCTGATGTTGCCGACTCGATATTGACCTCCACAAGGAGAAGATGTGCATTGTGCTTTGGACTCAGCGGCGACCTGAGCGAGAAGAAAGGACAAATCGCACATTTGGATCATGATCCTTCAAACAACGATGTAGACAATCTTGCCTTCCTCTGCTTGGAACATCATGATGAATACGATTCCAAGACAAGCCAAAGTAAAGGACTTACTAAAAAAGAAGTGACGGTTTACAGAAGCCTTTTATACCGAGCGGTTGAAACCGGGCTAAATCCCGCTTTATCGGAAACGTCGTCTCGTTCGAGCGATGTCATCGATCATGATCGCAACATTTTTAGCGCATCTAATGAAATCCTCCAAGAATCTCATTTGAACGCATTTCTTGATATACTTCAGACAGACGATGCATACACGGATAGTGGCAGGAAACCGGTACGTAGCTTTTGCTATTTTTTTGAAGAAGTCGGTAATCACTTTGTTAATCCAGAAATTGCAGGCACCACCAGCAGATTAGTCATTTCTTTAAAAAAACTCCTGGGCTTTCTTAGCCAACATTTCTTCGTGTATCCTGCCAACACTGTCGAAACGAAAGATTGGCAGTACGCAATGTACCCAGAGTTCAACATTGATCGAGCCGGCGTGGGTACTCCCGAACAAATGGCTCGTTACTCTGAGTTTCAAGAGCAGCTTGACGAGCATTGTAGCACAGCAAGAGAGTCTTATAAAACGTACCGAAAAACGATTAAGTATGTTCTTCTACGCTAAAGATTTCAACATAGTAGCCCCCGGCTTCCGACGGGGGGAAATCCCAGGGGCGGAGACCCCTGGGCTACAGTGAAAGGAAACCTCCCCTTGGTCCCCTCCTTCGTAAGGAGGGGATAAAACGCAAAGCGCCGGAGCGGGTGGTTTTCGCAGGGACGAGGTCGCCTTGCCCGGACGGGGAAACCCCGCCCCTGTTGTTTCTCAAATTCCATATATTCCGGGTGTGAAAACCAAAGTTAAAGGAGGCAATAAATAAGCTTTCTGTCCCCTCCTTACGAAGGAGGGGATTAAGGGGAGGTTAGACCCGCCTTGACCGAAATTTTCAACAAAAAATCCGAAACAAAGAAGCGAAAAGAACTTCGCCATCAAATGTCCAAAGCGGAAGTCGTCCTTTGGACACAGCTCAAGGGAAAGAAGATGCAGGGGCATAAATTCCGCCGGCAATACGGCGTGGGGCCGTATGTTTTGGATTTCTACTGTCCGAAATTACGGCTGGCGATCGAAATCGACGGGGACAGCCATTTTCAAGCCGGAGCGGAAGAATACGACCGCGACCGGCAGGCGCTTATTGAGAAACTGGGCATTCGTTTCTTGCGGTTCACCAACTTGGGCGTTTACGAAAGCTTGAACGGAGTGCTGGAAAAAGTCGCCGACGCCGTTCAACGGATTAAAAGAGACTCCACGGCGTCGCCCGGCTCCAAGTGAAAAGAAACCTCCCCTTGGTCCCCTCCTTCGTAAGGAGGGGATAAAAACGAGGGGGATTAAAAACAGGTGAAAATTGATTTGTCCGCCCATCCCATTTCCAAAAATCTGTTCCCTTTACCAGAGGGGACGAGACGCGGCTCGCCGGAGGGGGTGCACTTGAGGGGTGGGGTCCGGGGTCATCGACCGCCCTATTTTCTTGCCCGCTCGGTCGCTTTGACGGGGTTGGATAAAAGCCCGCCGCGGCGGCCCTCCCTTCGATAAACTCCCTTCGACAGGCTCAGGGTCTGCGACAGGGTCTTCGACGGTCATCGGGCCGACGCCAATTAAAAAAGCGGGAAACGGGATTCGAACCCGCGACTTTCACCTTGGCAAGGTGACGCTCTAGCCAGCTGAGCTATTCCCGCGTCGTAAAAAAGAATATAATCAATGCCAGTGGTTGTCAAACGGATTTTGTCAGTGCAAAAGCTCTTCCACATTCGGAATCTGCAGGCGTAAGATGGAATCCTGGTGGACAACTTCCCTGTATTTTCCCTGTGCGTACAGTGTTTTGCGGTAAAAATATCGGCTTAGCGGGCCGCCGCCGTCCAGTTCCATCGCTTTTTTGGCGTAAGCCGCGGCGGAATCGAGCTGATTTGAAGAATTATAGACGAGACTCAAAAAGACATACGGGAAAGAACAATCTTTTAGGCCTTGGTTTAGCGACTTCCTGATAAGAGTAACTCCTTTCAAGGTGTCTCCCTTCCCCACCCAATGAATGCCCTCGCTGAAAAGGTTTACGGCGTCGGCCGACTGGTCGGGGGCAATTGCCACCGGCCGGGCTTGATAGCGGCGGAGATAGGGCTCGAATAGGAAGTGCTTTTCGGCCTGCTTTACAAAGTAGAATTCCAGCCTGTAATTTTGCCGAAACTCGGGGTAGAGGTAAAGGGCCCGTTCCGCCGGGGCGGACGGTTTTATTCCGGTCGAGAAGAGAATGACATCCGGCTTCTGGGAAAGCACATAACCGGGACTGAAATGTTTTTCTTTCCAGGTTGATATTAATCCCTCAATCTTTTCGGGGTTTTTGGCTATTGCCGGTTCGGTCAGGCCAAGCAAATCGATAACCCGGTTATTGCCCACATTGTAAGAAAAGGCCCCGATGGTGGAGATGGCAAAACTTTGGGAAATGCTGTTGGCCGCAAAATATTGACCGGTTCTGGTCATACTTCCAATTAAAGCTTGTTCGGCCTGGGCGGACGTCGAAAGATAGGAGGATGGAATTTTGTAACTGTACCATCCAAACATCAGGTTCGCCGCTGAAAAGATTATGGAGTTATACCATTTTGTTTTGAGGGTTTGATACAGCAGGTCGGCTGCGGGAAAGTATATAAGAATCAAAGCTGGCACCCAGAATCGATGGGCTTTGAGGACGTCGCCGCCGACGGCGATTACATACAAGGTGTAGGCCAGGAAGGTCAAAAGACAGAATTTAGAGAAAGGGGTAAGCTTCTTGTAGAATAGGAGGGG
>Ga0184637_10000254_pt1 | contig 39209 bp, 34 predicted proteins | sample PLM3_127_b2_FD_133143 | JGI IMG/M metagenome (GOLD analysis project Ga0184637, IMG submission 133143) | Groundwater sediment microbial communities from an aquifer in East River, Colorado, USA - PLM3_127_b2 | ecosystem: Environmental > Terrestrial > Soil > Riparian zone | place: USA: East River... | reverse complement strand
TTCTCGTACCCGCACTCGATCCCCGCCAGCGAGCCGATGACCGTGCTCTACGGCTTCCAGGGCGGGTGGCTCTACCTCGCAGCCACGCTCTGCCTGCTGTGCGGCTGCTTCCTGCTGGCCCTGCGCGTCGTGGCGGCCGCGAGCCCCCGAGGAGCCGGCGTCGCGACTGGCATCGCCGCCGCGCTCATCCTCCTCTTTGTCGCGATCTACCCCTCGAGCTCGCAGGACCTGTTCCACAACATCGCCTCGGCTCGAACCCTCTGGCTCTACGGCGAGAACCCGATGGTCACGCCCCCGGCGGCGCATCCTGACGATCCGCTGGCGCAGCAGGTCCGCGCATGGCGGGAAGAGTCGTCGTTCTATGGTCCGCTGTTCTACGCACTCTCCGTGCTCCCGTCGCGGCTTGCGGGCGACGACGTCCTTCTCAACCTGCTCGCCTTCAAGGCCGTGAATGGCTTCGCCCTTCTCGCACTCGCGGTGCTCGCCGGCGCGGCCGCGGAGCTGCTCGCGCCGGGTCGACGGACGCTGGGGATCGTGATGGTCGGCTGGAACCCGCTACTGCTCTACGAAAGCGTCGCGAACGCCCATAACGACGTCTTGATGCTGCTGGCGGCCGTCGGCGGGCTGTTGCTCGCTGCCCGCGGCAGGGAGCTGGGCGGACTCCTGGCTTCAGCGCTCAGCGCGGCAGTGAAGTACCCATCGGGAGCGCTTGTGCCAGTCGTGTGGATCTGGTCGTGGAAGCGAGGCGATAGCCGACAGCGGTTCGCGCTGGGCGCGCTTGCCGTCGGCGCCGCCGTCCTGGCGGCAGCTGCGCTGCTTCTATTCGTCGGCCAGGTAGAGATCGGGCGCGAAGCGGCGATCGGGCGGCCGCCGGTTCGGTCGGCGGTTGCACTACTCGATCATGCGTTTAAGCCGTTGCTGGGCGGTGACGCGTTAAGCATCGCCCGCCTTGTCTGCTGGGGCGCATTCCTCGTCGTCCTCGCGCTCAGCTTGAGGCGCCTCGACGGATCACCGCGCTCGCTCTTCCACGCCTCATTCTGGGTGATGGCGACGATAACGCTGCTTACGGTGCGGCAGATCTATCCGTCGTATCTCATCTGGTTCGTGTGCCTGGGCGCGATCCTCGTCGGGACTATGGCCTGGGAGATGTCCCTGCTGGCGTCCATCTCGGGTCTGCTCTCGAACGTAGTGTTCACCGATTGGTCCACGTGGAGCGCGGCTGACGACCTACTGTTCATGGCTGTGTTCGTCGGGATGCCGGCAGCATGCGTGGTTGGAAGACGTTGGCTTGCCCTGCCGGCGGGGCAACGAAAATCGTCTGCGCAAGAAACGGGCGCGAAGGCGAACTCGGGTGTTCCCTAGCGCTCGAACGCCAGGCTCAGATCCGTGCCGGGAAGCTCCCATGGGCGAGCTAGACCACCTGGACTTGAGGGGCTGTACTGAGCATAGAGTGGGCTCTCGGCCGCGCTCTGCGCAAGGTCGTCGGGGAGATTACGGGCCGTGATGATGGCCTTAATGTAGTCGCCGAGCGGCATGCCGCCAACCAGGCCGGTCGTTTCGTCGTACATCATGACGCCGTGCTGGAAACGCTGGTAGACGAAGCCGGCATTATTGGGATCCAGCGTCGGCTCGCTCGTGGGCAGTCCCCAGGTCTCAAGTCCCGCCACCAGATCGTCGTCTCGTGCGGAGACTGGTTCGGCCCGTCTGTATTCGCCCAGGAAGCCCACTGGCATGCCGAAGGCCTTATCGGGCACGTGTGACTGGACGAAAAGCGGCACGCGGGCGGAGTAGTCCGGATCTGTTGTCTTCGGCGCGGCAGCAAGCAGCGCATCGTCGACGTGCGGAAGCACCGAGAAGTTCACCGAGCCGTACGGGAAGAGGCTGCCAGCCGCGAGGTTGATCTGCGCGACGCCCTGGTTCGGCACCCGAACCAACATGCGCTTTTGGAACAGTTGCACCTCGTATCCGAGCATTACGAACGAGCGCGACACGGGGTAGCCCAAAACACGCACCCCGCCCTTCAGGACGAAGTACGCGCGAAAATCCTCGCCGAGCACGGCAAAGTCGGCCGCGGCACCTCCCTCCTGGCCTGCAAGTAGCTCCATGGAGGACGCCCGATCGGTGTCATTGCCCATTTCCTCTAGGGCGGCGGAAAGGGTGGAAAAAGCCACGAGCCCGAAGACGGGCAAGCCGCATGGATGTGTGACGCAGTCTTGTTGGCCCGGCGGGGAGTCGCCGTTCATCGCAGGCGTCGTCGGGTTCGGAGCAGCGTTGGAACCCTCGACCAGTAGAGGGACTGCTCTGGCAGCCGGGGGGATCTCGGTGGCGACTACATCCGGGTCAGACGTGGGGGCGACGCCGTTGGCCGGTGTGGGGCTGAGCTGCATAGGGGCGGCTGTGGCGGGGACAAAAGGCACAAAGAATCCACCCGGCTGCGATGTCACCGCCTCGGGAACGGGCAAAGCCGATGACGTGCTCGTGGTTGTAGCGGTCGCAGACGGGGTCTGTGTCGGCGTTGGAGTCGGCGTGCTCGTCGACATTGGCGTAGCGGTTGCAGTCGGCGTTGCCGAGCTCGTCGCTGTGGGCGTTGGCGTACTCGTTGCCGTGGCGGTCGCGGTCGGCGAAGGCGTGGGTGTCGCTGTGGCTGTCGGCGTTGCCGAGCTCGTCGCTGTGGGCGTTGGCGTACTCGTTGCCGTGGCGGTAGCGGTCGGCGAAGGCGTGGGTGTCGCTGTGGCTGTCGGCGTTGCCGAGCTCGTCGCGGTCGGCGTCGGCGTGCTCGTGGCAGTCGGGGTGCTGGTGGCGGTTGAAGTCGCGGTGCTGGTCGGAGTACTCGTCGGCGGCGGGTTGTACTGCGCGACGGCGCTAATCGCCAGCAACCGCACGCCATTCGTGTTCGTGCCCGTCTTCAGTGCACCCACTTCCAGCGTCGTCGACCCGCCCTTAACGACGGAGGAGACGGCGATGTTTTGAGTGCTGGTCGCCGTCCCCAACAATGGTGTGGCGAGGTCGATTCCAGAGTCGCTGTTCGACCCGTTCAAGCGGTAAAAAGTCTGAAACGTGCCGCCGCCGATGAGGCCGCTTACCCCGTAGCAAACGGTGATGTCGATGCGGGTGATCGTGGCTCCATCCGGTATGGCACTGATATCGACCGTATAGGAGTCCCGGTTGCCGGTCCCATTGGTGTTCACATAGTCGTTGGAGGTGTCAACGCAAGGGCTGGGGCTGTCGTCGACCAGGGCGAAATGCGCGGTTCCGCTGGCCGGTGTCCACGCCGTGAAAGTCCCATCGCCTGTTGGGCCCAAGCTGCCGGTAGCCGCGGCGTGCGCCAGTCCCGGAAGCAGCGTTGCAGTCAGGAGGCAGAGAACCAGGCCCCCTGCCGCAGCTGTCGACCAGAGGGGCGATAGGACAGGTCGACTCAATTTCCTAGCTCTCGAGCTTAGAACCGCCCATCACTCCATCTCGAATGCGCGCCACCACGCCCTGCTCGACGGCTTCCGCCGCGACGCGGATGGCGCTGCGGATGGCCCGGGCGTTCGAGCGGCCGTGGCCGATGATGACCACACCGTTCACCCCCAGGAGGGGGGCGCCTCCCCACTCGGCATAGTCGATGCGTCGCCGAACGCGAGCGAACGCGGGCATCAATGGGAGAGCGAGCAGACTCGTCAGCGGACTCGCGCGGAGCTCCGCGCGAATCAGACCGGCGAAGGCGGTCGTCACGCCCTCCGCGAACTTGATCAGGACGTTACCGACGAAACCGTCCATCACGACCACGTCCGCCACCCCGGTGGGGATGTCCTTCCCCTCGACGTTCCCGACGAATCGAATCGGCGCCGCACGGAGCTTCTGATGTGCCTCCTGGACGATCAGGCTACCCTTCGATTCCTCCTCTCCGATGTTCAGTAGGCCGACTCGAGGATCTCGTAGGCCTAGCACGTGCTCCGCATAGACGGACCCCATGAGAGCGAACTGGACCAGGTCCTGGGCGCGAGCCTCGGCGTTCGCCCCCACGTCGAGCAGGAGGCAGGCTCCCTCGCGGGTTGGGAAGGGAATGGCCATCGCCGGCCGATCGATGCCCTCGATGCGCTTGAGCCCGAACACAGCCGCCGCCATCGCAGCGCCGGTGTTACCGGCGGTGACGAAGGCATCCGCCTCGCCGTGGGCGACCAGGGCCACACCGACGACCATCGAGGACCGCATTTTCGCGCGCACGGCCTGAACCGGCGACTCGGCCATCCCGATGACCTCGGGCGCTTCGACGATCCGAGGCCGAACCGATGACCGGTGGGCTGCCAGCTCAGCCTCGACGGTGGAGGTCGGCCCCACCAGGGTCAGCTCGACATTCAGATCACGGAGCGCCTCGATGGCGCCGGCAACGGGCGCAGCCGGCGCATCATCGCCGCCCATCGCGTCGAGGACGATGCGTGGCGCGGCCACAGGCCCTTACTAGACGTCGAGGTTGCGAACGCTGCGGGCGTGGGTCTGGATGAACGCTTTGCGCGGCGGTACGGCGTCCCCCATGAGCATGTCGAAGGTCTCGCCCGCCAGGACGGCGTCCAGGACGTCGACTCGCAGCACCGTGCGCGTCTCCGGGTTCATCGTTGTGTCCCAGAGCTGGTCCGCATCCATCTCGCCAAGGCCCTTATAGCGAACGATGTCCGGCTCGCTCGTCCGCTTCTTCTTCAGCTCGGCCACGAATTCGTCCCTCTCGTCATCGCTGTAGCACCAGCGAAGCTCACGCCCGCTCGACACGCGATAGAGCGGTGGCTGCGCGATGTACAGGTGGCCATCGAGGACGACCTGCTCCATGTGGCGGAAGAAGAACGTCAGCAGCAGCGTGCGGATATGCGACCCGTCGACGTCGGCGTCCGCCATGAGGATGACACGGCCGTAGCGGAGCTTCGAGATATCGAAGTGCTCGCCGAAGCCCACGCCAAGCGCGGTGATGATCGTGCGAATCTCCTCGTTCGAGAGCATCTTGTCGACTCGCGCGCGCTCCACGTTGAGGATCTTGCCGCGGATCGGCAGGATTGCCTGGAAGCGACGGTCGCGCGCCTGCTTGGCACTGCCACCGGCCGAGTCGCCCTCGACGATATAGAGCTCGCAGTGATCGGGATCGCGGTCGGAGCAGTCAGCCAGCTTGCCGGGGAGCGTGAGCCCATCCAATGCGCTCTTGCGCTGGACGAGATCCCGGGCCTTGCGTGCCGCCTCGCGCGCCCTGGCGGACAGCAGGCACTTCTCGATGATCCGCCGGCCATCCGAGGGGTTTTCCTCGAGATGCCTCGCCAGGCCCTCGTTTACGACCGACTCAACCTGGACCTTCACCTCGGCGTTGCCGAGCTTGCCCTTGGTCTGACCTTCGAACTGCGGCTCGGGCATCTTCACCGAGATGATGGCCGTGAGGCCCTCACGCACGTCATCGCCGGTCAGGTTCGGGTCCGCGTCTTTGAGCAGGTTGACCTTTCGCCCATAGTCGTTCAGCGTGCGGGTGAGGGCTGATCGGAAGCCGGTGAGGTGCGTGCCGCCATCGACCGTGTTGATGTTGTTGGCAAACGCGTAGACCGACTCGGCAAAGCCGTCGTTGTACTGAAGCGCAACCTCCACCGCCGTATCGCTGACGGTGCGCTCCATCGAGATCGGGTTGGGATGGATGCCGGCCCGGTTCTTGTTCAGGTGGCGCACGAACGACACGATTCCCCCGTCGAAATAGAACGCGGTCTCGCGGTCTTCCCGCTCGTCGACGAAGCGGATCCGAAGCCCTTTCGTGAGATACGCCATCTCGCGGAAGCGCTGGGCGAGCGTATCGAAGCTGTAGTCCAGCTCGCTGAAAACGGCAGCGTCCGGGAGGAACGTCACGGTGGTGCCGTGCCCCTGAGCCTTACCGACCTTGCGGACGGGACCGAGGGGATGACCGCGTTCGTACTCCTGGACGTGGAGCGCGCCATTCTGCCGCACCTCGGCGGTGAGATGGGATGAGAGCGCGTTCACGACCGAGACGCCCACGCCGTGCAATCCGCCGGAGACCTTGTAGCCGCCACCGCCGAACTTAGCTCCAGCGTGGAGGATGGTCATCACGACCTCGAGGGCGGGCTTCCCCGTCCCCTTGTGGATGTCAACGGGGATTCCGTGGCCGTTGTCCTCCACGGATACGCGGCCATCCTGGTAGATCGTCACGAGGATGGAGTCGCAACGGCCGGCGAGCGCCTCGTCAACGGCGTTGTCGACGACCTCATAAATCAGGTGGTGGAGCCCGCGCTGATCCGTGCTCCCGATGTACATGCCCGGCCGGCGTCGCACGGCCTCCAGGCCCTCCAGGACCTGGATGTCGGCCGCCGTATAGGACGCCGCCGCGGGAGGTTTACGAACAGCTTCTACCAATACAGTCCTCTTGTCTCTTCCGGCCTATGTAATCGCGCGAAGGCGATCAAATCGTTCCTTATAATACGTCATACTGGCCGCAGCCAGCCCGGCTGAGATATAAATGTGCCCGACAATGCCCACTGCAACTCCAGCCGTTCGCAGGGTCGTGGCGAGTTGTTGCCAGAGCACGGATAGGCCTGCAGTAATCAGCAGCATGAGCAACATGAGCCCCACAGATGACCAGAAGTTGTAGCGAACGACGCGAATGCTGTGCTGAATGGCGATGAGAGGCGGCACTCTGCTGACGTAGAGGGCGTCCGGCGTAAAGAACAGGTAGACGAACGCCCATAGCCCCACGCCAACGAGGACCGCGGCCATGACGCTCGCCAGGCCTGCCGCCACGCTCTGCGACCCCATCGCCTGCGTCGCCACGAAGAGGGCGATGAGCGGTCCCCCGGCAAAAACCAGCACCCCCACTACCAGAAAGAATAGCGCCACCACCCACACCGCGAGCTGTGCAAAATCCGGCATGAAGCTGCGTAGCCCCGCCCGCCCTTCACGCACGCCCTGGGCCAGGAGTCCGTAGAACAGCGCCGCAAGCGTCAGTCCTAGCACGATCGACGCGAGGACCACCGCTACGGCGGACGCAGGCGAATCGAGCGGCAACAATGGTCCCTCACCTCTCGCGTCATGAAATATGGGCACGCCCACGAGCGGAGGTGCCAGCAGCGACAGCAGGTTGTAACGTGCAGCACCCTCGCCTCGGCGCAGGCCTTCCAGTGCCGAGAGGCGATTCTCCTCGAAGCCTGGACCAAGCCCAGCGGCTAGCTGCGGCGGCGGGGCCTGTGCGAGCCAACGCTCGAGGATCGGGCCTGCTGACGGCTGCGGACCCCACCAGAGGAAGAGGTCGATTACGATCGGAAGGGCAAGGAGCCAAACGTTACGATTGACGGTGTTGAAACCGGCTTGGAGTGTATCGATCAGCCCTGTTGGCCGATCAGTAACCCGCACCTCGGGCACGGAGTGATTCATCTCTGAATTTTACCATGCAGGCGCGGGCGTCGCCTTCCCGCCGGACCTCACCGAGGCGGTTTTAGTGGCCAGGGTGAACAGGTTCGCAGTGCTCGTGGACGTGCGTGGCAAAGAGACCCTGGCGCACCTCCCGAACTCGGGCCGCCTTGGCGAGCTGCTCGTTCCGGGCGCCCGCGTCTGGGTGATTCCTCAGCCGTCGGAGCTCCGGCGCACCGCCTGGGACCTCGCGCTTGTCGACGCCGGCGGTGAGCTCGTGAGTGTCGATTCCCGCATGGCGAACTTGCTGGTCGCGGCGGGCCTGGCGTGCGGCGCTTTCAGCGAGCTCTGCGACTATCCCGTGTGGAGGTGTGAGGTGCGTGTCGGCGCCAGTCGGCTGGACTTCATGCTGCAGAGCGAGAGCGGCTCGTGCTTCGTGGAAGCGAAGAACGTGACGCTCGTGCAGGACCGGCGCGCTCTTTTTCCCGATGCCCCAACGCTGCGCGGGGCGCGGCACCTTCGCGAGCTCACCCGGTGTGTGCTCGAAGGCGATCGGGCGGCGGTGCTTTTCATCGTGCAGCGCGGCGATGCGGACAGCTTCTCGCCGAACCGGCCGGCCGACCCGCCCTTCGCCTCAGCGCTCGAGGAGGCTGCTGCGAGGGGAGTCGTAGTAGCCGCCTATCGCAGTCAGATCACTCTCAGCGGGATGAGGCTGGGGCAGCCGATTCCGGTCTATCTCTAGGCGCTTTCAGATATCCAGCGGTCGGTGTCGCGCCGCCAGGACGTGAGCTCCCCGGGGCGGAACCAGAGGGCAATCTCAGCCTTGCCGGTGTCCGGTGAGTCCGACGCGTGCACGAGATTGCGCCCGATTTCGAGCGCCCAATCGCCGCGAATCGTCCCCGGAACGGCCGCCGCGGGATTGGTGGCCCCCACCGTCGAGCGCACCACCGCTACGGCGTCGAGTCCCTCGAACACCGCGGCCACTACGGGAGCCGAGGTGATGTAGGTAATCAGACCCGCGTAGAAGGGCTTGCCGCGGTGAACCGCGTAGTGCTCCTCGGCCAACGTAGTCGGTACGGACATGAACCGCAGCCCGATCAGCTTCAGGCCTCGCGCCTCGAGCCGGGCGAGGATCGATCCAACGAGCCCGCGCTGGACCCCATCGGGCTTCACGATCAACAGGGTCTGTTCGTCGGCTGGCACAGAGGCTCCGGAGGTGCTTCGGGCGCGGAGTATAGCGAGCTAGCGCTCGCGGCGGCAACGCACGGCTGTTACGGAATTGTGACTCGCCACGCCTGACTGGTGAATTAGAATGCGCGAAGGGTCGAGCCCGACGCGTATCGGCACCAGCACAAATATCTTCTGTGGGAGATGAAACCGATGGAAGCCTACTGCGTCAAGTGCCGGACGAAGCGAACCATGAACAACGTCCAGCAGGTCACGCTGAAGAATGGGCGGCCGGCGAGCCAGGGTGTGTGCGCAGTGTGCAGCACGAAGATCTTCCGGATCGGCGCCGTCAAGTAACCCAGGACCGTCCTATGGGAGTGGGAGATCCGACCCCATAGTCCTCAGCCTTTCAGAACCCGCCGATAGACGTCGAGTAGCGGCTCTACCGAGTCCTCCCAGTTGTGGTCTGCTACGGCTTTCGCCCGGAGCGCACGACCCCGCTCTTCTCCAGCCGTTGGGTCGCGCAGCACGCCCTCCAGCTCCGTGGCGAGGGCGGTCCAGTCGCCGTACGGCGCGTAGACGCCGAGGTCGCCAAGGATCTCGCGGTTGACGGGCGTGTCAAAAGCCACCGTCGGCAAGCCCATCGCGATGTAGTTCAACAGCTTGCCGTTGCCCTCGGTCTGCGACAGTTTCGGCGAGACCGCCACGTCGCCAAGCGCCAGATAGCGCGCGGCATCCTCGTAGGGAATCGGTCCTGTAAACGTCATGTGCCCGGCGAGTCCAAGGCTCTCCGCCATCTTGCGGTAGCGAGCCTCCCCGGGGAACCCCATCACGAGAAAGTGCGCGTCAACGCCGCGCTGTACGAGCGATTGGGCTGCGCGCAGCAGGTGGGTGATTCCCTGGTACTCAGCCAAGAGACCGAGGTAGACGATCACTGGGCGCCCTTCCGGAATCCCGACCTCTGCGCGTAGGCTCGTGGCACGTACCACGTGGCCGTCTTCCGTGGCCATCTCCCACAGCGGACGGAACCGGTGGACGTCCACGGCATCCGCGACGATCGTAATTCGACCGGCGGGGCAGCCGAAGTCCCTCACCAGCACGTCGGCGCCGTTTCGCGTGCTGGTGACGATCGCGTCCGCGCGCCTCGTGATCCACCCCTCCAGCGCGCGAAACGTTGGGTAGCTCAGTCCGCCGCGAACGAGAAAGCCGTGGTCTAGCATCTCTGATGTCAGGCTGCCCTGGAAATCGAAAACGAGGGGGATCCGACACGCTCGCGCGACGGCCCATCCAATCACCGCGCCTTCGTGCAAGTGCCCGTGTATCAGGGCCGGCCGATCGGCCGCCGCCAGGCCCAGGGCGAGCCAGGCGAGGGCAGAGTCCATCGGGAACTTGCGAAACGACGAGCCGGGATCCACACGGCGTTTCCCGAGCAGGCGGGGAGCGCGTCGGATGCGAAGGCCAGGTACGTCGCGCCCGAAAGGGTACGTCGCGATCGAGGTTTCCACGCCGCGGCGGCTGAGCGCGGTGACCTCCTCGACGATCCGAACGTGGCAGCCGTAATCGCCGAAGAAGGGCGTCGGTGCAATAGCGAGGACGCGAAGGCCTTCGAGGTCGCGCTCGCGCGACGACTCCGCCGAGTCCGTCGCGGGTGTGGGCGCGGAGGTTGTCTGAACCACTGTCAGCGCTCCGCCACCCGCTCATCGTTCCTCTCGCCTCGCGGACGTGAGGAAGCAGACTCTGGGCAGGGCTCCATGTGCAGGCGCAGCCACACGATGTCGCGAAACGCCCGAGCGATTACGCGCGGCTTTGCGCCAGTTGGACTGCCGGCCGTACGAGGGTAGTGGGTGACTGGCAGCTCGACCAAGCGATAGCCGCAGCGCCGGGCTTTCGCCAGGAACTCGGCGCTGAACGTAGCGCCTCCCGAGTGCACGTGTATCCGCTCCCAGACCTCCTTCGAAAATAGCTTAAAGGCGCAGTCGATGTCACGCGCGACGTAGCCGAAGAGCAGGGTGACGACCCACCGCCATCCCCAGGCGTAGACGAGGCGAACCAGGGGATCCTGCCGCGGATTGCGATAGCCGATAACGAGATCCGCTTGCTCGAGCTCGGGCATGAAGCGCGTGAGCTCGCGAACGTCGAACTGGCGGTCCCCATCGGTCAGAAAGATGAAGTCCTTCGTGGCCGAGGAAAAACCGGTCTTCAAGGCCTCACCGTACCCGCGATTCACACCGTGGCTGATGCACCGGACGCGCGGATTCGCGGCTGACACGTCGTCGACGACAGCGCGCGTCCGATCGCGCGAGCCATCGTCGACGACGATGACCTCGTAGTCGTCGCTGATGCCGGCCAGAACGTCCGCCACAGCCGTAGCCGTGTCTCCGATGAGGGCCTCCTCGTTGTATGCGGGCAGAACGGCGGCAATGCTCGTCATTCGCCCTCGCGTCCGAGCAGGGTGTCGAGCAAGCCGGCGAGCTGATCATCGTCATAGAAATGGATGATGAGGCGGCCGCCCCGCCTCGAGCGCATGATCTGCACCCTGGTCCCAAGCACGCGCTGCAGCTCTTCCTCGATCGAGTCACGAGTTGCGAGTTCCGGGTCACGAGCCGGGGACGCGGGACTCGCAACCCGTGACTCGGAACTCGAAACTGTCATTCGACGGACCAGCTCCTCAGTTTCGCGGACGCTCAACTCCCGGTCCGCGACACGCTGCGCGAGGGCGTCGATCATAGCGGGGTCCGAACAGCCGAGCAATGCACGTGCATGGCCCTCGGATAGGGAGCCGCCAACCAGGAGCTCGCGCGCCGTGGGAGGCAGAGCGAGCAGCCGCAGCCGGTTCGCTACCGCGGCTCGGCTCCGACCGACCCGTGAGGCGACCTGCTCCTGAGTCAGGCCTCGCTCGACGAGCATCTGGTAAGCGCCGGCCTCTTCCAGGGGTGTCAGATCTGCGCGCTGCAGGTTCTCGACCAGCGCCAGCTCGAGCATGGACTCCGGAGAAGCCTCCTTCACGATGGCCGGAACGGTGCCGAGCCCCGCCACGCGGGCAGCGCGCCACCGTCGCTCACCCACGACGATGCTGTAGCCTGCGCCGGATCGGGTTACGACCAGAGGCTGCAGGAGCCCGTGCTGGCGGATGGAGGATGCCAGCTCGTCGAGCGCCGCGGGATCGATTCGCTGGCGCGGCTGCTGCGGGTTTGGCGAGATGCGGTCGATCTCGATCTCCTGCAGGCCGCCGGCGCCGCGCGGAATGAGCGCATCGAGGCCGCGGCCGAGTCCGCCGCGCGGCTGGCTCAAGGCCCGTACACCCGACGAATGACCTCTTCCGCGAGGCCGGCGTACGCCATCGCCCCCCGGGAGGTGGCATCGTAGGTGAGAATCGATTGTCCGTAGCTGGGTGCCTCGCTCAGCCTTACGGATCTCGGAACGACGCTGCTGAAAGTCTCACTTGGGAAGTGGCGTCGCACCTCGTCGATCACCTGCACGCTGAGATTTGTTCGGCCATCGTGCATCGTCATCAGCACGCCGAGAAGCTCCAGGCGCGGATTGATCGTCTCGCGGACGGCATCGACAATTTCCATGAGCTGCCCCAGACCCTCGAGGGCAAGATACTCGCACTGCACCGGGACGAGCACACCATCCGCGGCGGCGAGCGCGTTCACCGTGAGGAGCCCGAGCGATGGCGGGCAGTCGATGATCGTGAGGTCGTACGACCTGGGTAGCGAGCGAAGGGCCTCGCGAAGACGAACGTCGCGGTTCGGGGCGTCCACGAGCTCCACCTGGGCACCGGCGAGGCCGCGGGAGGCGGGCGCCAGCCAAACGCCGGGCTCACCAGTGTTCACGATCACACGCTCCAGGGTCGTCTCCCCGATCAAGACCTCGTAGATCGAGGCCCGAACTTCACCCGGTGGGAGGCCGAGCGAGCTCGTGGCGTTGGCCTGAGGATCGGCATCGACCAGCAAGACGGAACCGGTTCGTCCGAGAAACGCAGCGAGGTTCACCGCGGTCGTCGTCTTCCCGACTCCGCCCTTCTGGTTGGCCACGGCGATCACTCGATACACGTTTCTCACCCCGCCCGCCGAGCAGCGATGGCCTCGCGGTCCGGCGTTCCAGACGTTCCGTAGCCTTCGACAGCTAGCGCCGCTGCGCAAGAAGCGAAACGCGCGCTCTCGACGGGATCGTCCGTCTCGACGAGGCGGATGAAGAACGCCGCCGCGAACACGTCGCCGGCGCCCGTCGTATCGACCGCCCGAGCCCTCGAGGCGGGAACGTCGATGACGCCAGCCGCGCGATACACGCTGCAGCCGTCTGATCCGCGCGTCAGGACCAGCACCGGCACTCTCGCAGCCATACGGCGAGCGACCTCGACATCGCCCGCCAGGTCCTCTGCCGAAACGACCAGAGCAGCAAAACGATCGAGCGGAAGGTCAAGCGCGCGGTCTGGCGCCGGGCGTACGGTGCCATCAGGCGCAATCGACCGCAGCCACCCTTGCGGCGTAGCGAAGACCCTGGCCGCCGGGAACGAGTCGGCCATGTCGGTAGGCATCTCGTTCACGATCGGGGCCAGGTGGACGATCTCCGCGGTGCGCCAGGCTGTGGGAACGTTGCGTTCGGTCAGCGGCGCCGCGCGGTCGAGCAGGCGAAGCACTCGACCTTCGGGACGCTCGAAGAATGCGAAGGTAGTCATCGTAGCGGAGGGAAGAGACGCGACCGCCGCGCCGGCGAGGGCCGCATGTTCGCTCAACGAGACGCCGCCGGCGGTGACGATGCCGACCCGGCGTCCAAGGCGGGCAGCGGTGGCTCCCGCGTACACGACCGTGCCACCGAGTCGAGACGTCGCGCCGAATACGTCCCGTGCGACGTGGCCGACGAGGACGTAGTCGGGCCCGCCGTCGCTATCCCCGCCGATACCCATAGGTGGGACGACGAGGTGGGGGAGCTGCCTTGGGAGACACGACTACACGTCGTTCGGGTCCCTCCCCGGTCGACTCGGTGCTGACGTAGGGGCTCGACTGCAGGGTCAGGTGGATGATCCGGCGCTCATTCGGTGGCATTGGCTGGAGCGTAATCGAGCGCCGCTCGCGTCGCACCCGGTCCGCCGCGCGCATGGCGATGCCGCGCAACGATTCCTCGCGGCGGTCGCGGTAGTGCTCGACGTCGACGATCACTCGCGTGTTCCTCGGCAGCTTCTGGCCGAGGCACGCGTTCAGCAGAAATTGCACGCTCGCCAGCGTCTCGCCATGGCGACCGATGAGGAGGCCAACGTCGTCGCCCGCGACGTCGATCAAAATGTTCGTGTTGCCGCGGTCGAGCTCGATGGAACGGATCGTCACCAGGTTCGGAAACTCGAGGAGGTCCAGCATGCGCTCGAGCGCTTCCCTCGCCGTCTCGGCGTCTTCGTCGCTCACGGGGCTCGGCTGGACCGCGTATTCCTCCTCTTCGCCCTCCTCGGCCTCTTCGCCCTCCTCTGCCTCTTCCTCGTCTTCCTCGTACTCGTCGCCGATGATCGTCACCCGAACGCGAGCATCCTGTGAGCCGACGCCAAACACGCCGGATCGGCCCTCGGAGAGAATTTCGATCTCTACGTCGTCGCGCGTGACGCCGAGTCGGTCGAGGGCCGCGTGGATGGCCTCGTCGACCGTGCGCCCCCGGATTTCGATGCTATCGCTGTCGCTTTCGCTTTCCATGGGGCTACCTTCCCCTCTTTCTCCGTGAGGTGGATCGACTGCTCCTGCTGCGCCCACTGGGCGCCGCTACTGCCGCCCCGTTGCCGCCAGCGCCGGGGTCGGTCGGCTTTTTGGAGCCCAGGAACGGCAGATTGCCCCACCCCACGAGGAAGTACTGCTGGAAAAAGCTGTAGACGTTCGAGACGACCCAGTAGAGAGCCAGGCCGGACGCGACTTGCAGCGAAAATACGAAGAACATGATCGGCATGAACTCCATCATGCGGTTCATCTGTTGCGTCTGGGGATCGCTCGACGGCATGGTGGACATCCTCTGGACCACCCACTGCGTCGCGCCGGTCAGGACAGGAAGGATGTAGATCGGGTCGGGGTGCGCCAGATTCGGAATCCAAAGGAACGCCGCCTGGAAAGCCGCGATCCCCCTCTCTGCGCTGCCAAGATTGATCAGAGCCGAGTAGAGAGCGAACCAGATCGGCATCTGGAGTACGAGTGGCAGGCACCCGGCCACGGGATTGACCCCGCTCTCGCGATAGAGGCGCATCTGCTCCTGGCTCTGCTTGGTGCGGTCGCCGGAGTACCGCTTCTGAATCTCCCTGAGCTGCGGCTGCAGCCTGGCCATCGCCTTTTGGGAGCGCGCCTGCTGGATTCCGAGGGGCAACATGAGGGTGCGAACGGCGACGGTGAAGATGATGATGGCGAGGCCCGCGCTGCCGGCAGCCTCTGTGAGGGCGAGCAGGGCGTTCTCGATGGGCCAGACGAGGAGTACGTTCCAGACTTCGGTAATCGCGTCCATTCGCTAGAGCAGCGCCTCCGGCAAGATCGATGACTTCATACTTCCGGCACCGGGTCGACCCCGCCGGCGTGGAATGGATGGCAGCGGCCGATTCGTCGAACGGTCAGCCAAGCGCCACGCAGCGCACCATGGCGCTCGACAGCCTCCATGCAGTACTCGCTGCAGCTAGGAAAATACCGACAGGAGACCGGGAGCGCCGGCGAGATCGCCGCTCGATAGAAGCCGACCACCGCCAGGATTGCCCTCTTCACCGCGCGTCCTCTTCGGGTGCGGCCCTTTGTCCTTCGGGCCATTTGACGCTCCGCAGGCGTTGGCCAACGTCAGTCCGCGCAAGGACCGACTCCAGCGCCACGGAGAGATCGGCGAGCGTCGCCGACGCGGAGGGCTGACGAGCAATCACGATGAGGTCGTGTCCAGTAAGAAGCTGTGGGTAGAGCGCTCGCGCCGCTTCACGGATCCGCCGCTTCACTCGGTTGCGAGTGGCCGCCTTGCCGACCCGCCTTCCGACGACGATACCAAGGCGCGTAGAGTCCGTATCGCCGCGAGATCGTTCATAGCATACGAGTAACGGGTGCGCCCAACTCTTGCGGTTGGCTCGCACCCGCTCAAAGTCTACTCCTCGGCGGAGGCGCTGCTCTCGGCGCATCGGGAGCCGTCCGCAAGCGCGCGCGACGGCACGGCTGAACCACTCGGTGCGAACGGCCTTCGCACGGCCGGCTCTAAATGGTGAGTCGCTTTCGGCCTCTGCGACGACGGCGACGCAGCACTTCGCGCCCGCCGGGCGACCGCATACGCTTCATGAAGCCATGCTCGCGTTTGCGAGGGATGCGCTTGGGCTGATACGTCCGTTTGGGCATCCCTCTCCCCGGTTTGTAAGCGGCCGTCGCCGACCGACGGGGATTATACGAGATGCGGTGCTTTGCTCAGTAAGATAGAGGAATACGCGCGACGTAGCCCAGCGACCCGCAATTCTGAGCCGCGAGGCTGAAAGCCGAGGGCGATGAATTGCGAACATGAATGGAGGCGGACCATCCCGGGACGGAAGACGCGCCCCCATCACGTGGCGGTTGGCGAGCAAGAGCGCGAGGCGGCCCAGGCCGTGATGTTCCGCGAAGCGCTCGGCGGCTCGACGGCGGCAGCCCTGCCCCTGGAGGCGCCGCTCGCGCTGCGCATGCGGCCGAGGACGCTGGACGATTTCGTGGGCCAGGAGCACCTCGTCGGGCCCGGAAAAGCGTTGCGGCGCGCCATCGAGGAAGACCGGCTGGCGTCGATGGTGCTGTGGGGCCCGCCCGGGAGCGGCAAGACGACGCTCGCCGAGGTCATCAGCCGGCAGACGCGAGCGCATATGGTAGCGGTGAGTGGCGTGTCGGCGGGCGTGGCAGATCTCCGGCGCGCCGCCGAGGACGCACGTCCGCGTCAGGAGGCTGGCCAGCGGACGATTCTCTTCATCGACGAGATCCATCGATTCAACAAGGCGCAGCAGGACGCCGTGCTGCCGCACGTCGAGAGCGGCTTGCTGGTGCTGATTGGCGCCACGACCGAGAACCCGTCGTTTGAGGTGAACAGCGCGCTGCTCTCCCGCTCGAGGGTCTATCGACTGGATCGGCTCACCGACGAGCAGGTCGCTGGCATCGTGCAGCGAGCCCTCGAGGACAACGAGCGCGGCCTCGGAATGTTTCACGTGAAACTCGAGGACGACGCGCTCGCCCACCTCGTCGCGATCGCGGGCGGCGACGCCCGCGTGGCGCTAAACGGGCTGGAGCTCGCAGCCCTCGGCGCGGCGCCCGACGCGTCGGGCTCGCGCCAAGTGGCGCTCGCGGCCGTGGAGGACGCCCTGCAGCGGCGCGCCCTCATGTACGACCGCGCCGGCGACAACCACTACGACACGATCTCCGCGCTCATCAAGTCTGTCCGCGGGTCGGACCCCGACGCCGCGGTCTACTGGTTAGCGCGCATGCTCGAGGCGGGTGAGGACCCGCTGTTCGTGGCGCGCCGCCTCGTCATCCTGGCGTCAGAGGACATCGGGCTCGCCGACCCGCTCGCCCTCCCCGTGGCGGTCGCCGCGCAGCAGGCGGCCCACTTCGTGGGCATGCCTGAGGCGCTCTTCCCGCTCACCGAGGCGACCCTCTACCTTGCCTGCGCGCCCAAGAGCAACTCGGCGCTGACGGCATACCACGCGGCAGTTGCAGAGGTGCAGAAGAGCGGCGATCTCCCCGTGCCCCTCCACCTGCGGAACGCCGTCACACCGCTGATGAAGGGCTTCGGCTATGGCGAGGGCTACAGGTACGCCCACAGCTACGAAGGGCACATCGCAGAGCAGGAGCATCTGCCCGCGACGCTCGTTGGCACGCGTTTCTACGAGCCATCGGATCAGGGACACGAGGCGGAGATGGCGGAGAGGCTGGAGCGAGCGAAGACTGCGACCGAGCTCCCGAACGATCGGACGGACGACAGCCTCGAGATCACCGACCCACGCCCCGATTAGCGATTGGGAGACCTCGTTCGAACTGAGGCCGCCCTTCTTGCCTCCGGTTTGTGGTTGCCTTTATTACGTGTATATTCAGCGTGATTCGAGGGGGTGGGGGGCCAAGCATGGTAGGAACCCGGCTTAGAAAAGCCACGTTTAGCCTCGACGAAAAGCTATTGCTCGAGCTATCCGACGCGGTCGGACAGGGTGCAGCTCCTACGAAGAACGCCTTCGTAGAGCGCGCGCTGAGACGTGAGCTGAAAGAAGCACGACGCCAGCGACGACGGACGCTCTGGCTGGAAGCGGCCGAAGATCCGCTCTTCCAGCGTGACATCGCCGACGTTGAAGCTGATTTCGCAGCGGCCGACGCTGAATCTGCTCGAGCCATCAGATGATTTCTGCGCTTCAATGGGCCGTGGTCGAAGCTGACCTCGACCTCGTTCAGGGGTCTGAACAGCGTGGACGCCGACCAGTGCTCGTCGTGAGCAATGAGGAATTCAATCAGGCTACGACTCATGTCACCGTATTGCCCTTGACCTCAACACAACGGAGGCTCTACCCATCTGAAGTCCGCCTGCCGAGGGGAAGCGCCGGCCAACCTGTTGACTCGATCATCATGGCGCACCAGGTCCGCACGATCGCAAAGTCCCGGTTTGGCCGGGCTTTCGGGCATCTGGAAGATTGGGCGCTCCAGGGTGCAGTCCGGGAAGCGATTGTGGAACATTTCGCGCTCGACTGAACGAATCTGGTAACCGCCCTGAGCACGTGCGGAGCTATCGACTCGTGAAGAACCAGTACGTCGGCGACATCAACGATTTCGCAAAGTACGGATTGCTCAAAGTTCTTGCCCGAGCGGCCGAGAGCGAGCCGCTCCGGCTTGGAGTAATCTGGTATCTGACACCCGACGACCGTGGGCGCGACGGCAAAGAGATTCGCTACCTCCAGAATCCACTGCATCTGGCAGCTGACGCCGATCTTCTGGCGAAGCTCCACGAAATCGTCGGCTCAACGGATCGTGGCGTTCGGTTGATCAGCCAACACGACGTGTTGCCCGTAAGCACCATTTACTACGATGCCCACGTGCCCGCCGGCGCATCGCGCGAGTCGTGGTTCGGCGATGCATGTTCCGTTGTCGAGGCCTGCGACTTGATCTTCCTGGACCCTGACAATGGCCTCGCCCCAGCGGGCGGGAGAGAGGGCCCCCCGTATGCGACTGTGAACGAGATTCGGGCTCTCACCTCGCGCGGCCAAAGCGTCGTGACCATTCAGTTCTTCGGGCGAAGAGGATCGCATCGGGAACAGATGCAGCGCCGCCTCTCTGAACTTGAACGCAAAGCACCGGCCAACGTTCGACCGTTCGCTCTGCGCTGGAGGAGCTAGAGGTCGCTCGGGTTTCTCGTCGTGGGGGCAACGGTGAAACAGGAGCAGATGCTCAAAGCACGCTCGGCCACACTGCTGAGACCCGAAAGTCCATGGGGGCCGCTCTTCGATGAACACCTCCATGTCTACCCGCCGACGAACTCGGTTGAAGGGGTGAGCGAAATGAACACTGATCCCCTCCGCGAACACGTCCTTGATCTCCTGCGTCGAACCGTCGAACGGCGCTTCGATCAAGCCGTCGCGGATTTCCCCGCTGAAGCCATCAACACACGCCCGCCCCACCTCGACTACACCTTCTGGGGGCTCGTCGAGCATCTCCGCATCGGGCAGTGGGACATCGTGGAGTACGTGCTCAACCCGAAGCACGAATCGCCAAAGCACCCCGATGGATACTGGCCACCGGCCGGACGGGAAGCGGACCCCGCGGCCTGGAAGAGGAGCATCGACGCGTTCCATGCCGATAGCAAGCGGTTCGCCGAGCACGTCGCGGATCCCCGAACGGACTTGCTGGCGCCGATCCCGCACACCTCCGGCCACACGGTGCTCCGCGAAGTGTCCCTGCTTGTGGGACACAGCGCCTACCATCTGGGAGAGTTCGGAATCCTGCGCCAGGTTATGCAGAACTGGCCGCCCGGGCACCAGTAAGTCTCAGGAAGGCGCAACGACTCGTTTCTCGAATCGCTGGTGGACCGTGCTGCTATCGCCCCAATGCGACTCCATCCGGCCGCGCCGAGTAAATCCTGCCTCCTCGTAGTAACGGAGGAGCCTCACGTTGTGGGCGACGCAATCGAGGCGCAGGTACGCCCGTCCAGCGGCCGCGACCTCGGCCTCGGACCACGCCAGCATCTGTCGGCCGATCCCTCGGCCGGACCACGCGCGTCGCACCGCGAGGCTGTGCACGTAGCCCGCCTCCCCGTCGTCTGCACCTGGCCACATGCGCTCGTCGCTCCACTGGAGTCTCAGCGCACCGACGGGCGTCTCGCCCAGATACACCAGGTGGAACTCGCCGGCGGCGATGCCGTCTGCGATGAGGTGGGGGAGAGCCGAGAACAAGCCGACCGGCCATTGCTCGATGCCCTCATCGCTCAACCAACGGGCGCCCTCCTCCAGGATGGCGACGATCGTGTCGAGGTCGTTGATTTGAGCGCGAACGATGCGCAATGATGGCTCTGCTGGCGATGCGATCGGATCTGTGGCTTTTATCCCGCCGGGCGCGCGTTGCGGCGCCGAGCGGATCGATCGGGCGACAGCCCCACTGCTCCGCTTCGTCGTGGCAGCCGCTTTCGCGTCCGCCGCTCGCTCGGCTCGCGTGCGGCGAACGAGGTCCCACAGCACCAGGGACGCCACGCTTCGGTACGGCCGCCATGGCTCCGCGCGCGCTTCCGCCTCGGCCGGCGTCGGCGGCGTCGGACGGTCCTCCAACAATGCGATGCCCAAGCGCAGCCCGAGGTCGTCGCCCGAGAAGATGTCGGGGCGGCGCAAATGGAACAGCAGGAACATCTTCGCCGTCCAGAGGCCGATCCCGGGCAAAGTGACGAGTCGGGCGATGACGTCTTCGTCGGACATTCCCTCGAGCGTCGCCAGGTCGCCGCGCAGGTCCGCTTCCGCGAGCGAGCTAACGTAGCGCGCCTTCGCGCGCGAGAGGCCGGCACCGAGCAGCTCCTCGTCAGACAGCGCTCGGACTGCCTCGGCCGTCCAGGCCCCGCCGCAGACAGCCAGGAAGCGGGCGCCAATCGCGCGGCCAGCGGCCATCGATACCTGCTGATGGATGATGGATCGGGTGAGCGCGGCGAAATGAGTGGGCATCTCGTCGATCGGACGATCGACGGGCGTCGGTGACGCAGCTCGGTACAGGACCGGGTCGCTGGCCTTCCACGCGGCTCGCGCCGCGGGCCACTCGTCCGCGAACAGCCGCTGGGCCAGCCCGTCATCAGCAGCTTGTGAAGTCAAACCCCGCGCGCCACGAGCAGCTCCTCAGGGTCTGTCTATCCGCTTTGGGTTGCTCAGCTCTGTGGGCGCGCCCCATTACCGCTTACCACGGGCGTCGGAAGCCCATTCGCAGGCGAGCGCGCCTTCGCCTGCGCTTCCAGGTCCAGCACGGCGGCCTCTATTCGCTCGGTCGCCTCGATGGGCGAAGATCCCGGCCGAAACTCGAGCGGATCACCCAGGTAGATCGTGAAGGCGCCGCGCCAGAGCCCTCCGCTTCGCTGCAGCACACACTCCCGCTCGACGTGAACGTACACCGGGACCACCGAGGTGCCGCCCTCGACGGCTACCAGGCCGGTTCCGCCCAGGAACGGCTGCATGGGGCCGCCCAGGGTCAACTTACCCTCGGGGAAGATCAGGACAGACCACCCCAGGTCGAGCAGTCGCCCGATGTACTCGAGGCTGCCGCGTACGTTGCCGCTCTTGGACAACGGAAACGCGTTCAAGAGCCGGGCCATGAAGCCGCGGATCGGACGGTCGAAGACGGAGTGCTCCTCGCCGGCCGTGCAGGTCTTCAGCCGAAGATCGCGCGGCAGAGCCATCCAGATCGCTGCCGGGTCGAACCCGAAACTTTCGTTGCCGAAGTGATGGTTCGCCGCGATGATCACGGGCTGCCGCGCGCCACGGACTCTCTCCTGCCCGACGACACGGACACGCCAGAAGAGATGGTAGAGCGGAAACACGATGAGCTGGAGGAATAGCTCGCGCGCTGCCGCGGCAATGGGTCCGAGCGGCCATGAAACGAAGCGCGTCTCGGTTCGGCTGCCGCGCGCCTCGCCGACCAACGTCTCCAGCTCCGTCACGGTCGTGTCGGGCGAGACCAGGCTCTCGTCGATGTACGCGCCAAGCTCGTCCTCGATCGCAGAGAGCAGCTCGACGCGGCCGAGGGAATCGAGGCCGAGATCGCCCAGCCTGCTCTCGGGATTGATCTCGCTCGGATCGATGGCCGCGAGCTCCGCGGCCAACCGGACAACCGGTCGCACGCTCGTCTGAGGAGCCGTCGACGGCTGGTCCGCCGCCGTGCCATCGCGCATGCGACGCAGCTCCTCCAGCACGTCGCGCTTCTTCACCTTCAACGTATGCGTTCGCGGGAAATCGTCGTGTGGCCACACGGTGAAGGCGTGGACTCGCTGGTGGTCGGCCAGCTGATCGTTCGCGGCGCGTACCACCTCGGCGGCCTGCGCGGGATCTTTCATGAGAAGCACGGCGTGGACCTCGACCTCCCCGCGATCCTTCTGGATCCCGACCACGACTGCCTCAGATACGGCGGGATTTCGATCGAGCTCGGTCTCGATATCCTCGGGATACACGTTCTGGCCGTTGGCGAGCACGATGAGGTCCTTCTTGCGTCCCCTGAGGTGTAGGAACCCCTGCTCGTCGAGGAAACCCAGATCGCCGGTTCGATACCAGCCGTCGTCCAGGACCGCGGCGCTTGCCTCGGGGTTGTTCCAGTAGCCAGGGAAGATGTTCGGGCCCCGCGCCAGGATCTCGCCGTCTGGGTCGATTCGTACGTCCACGCCGGGGTATGGCAACCCGACCGCGTCCGGCTTGCGCTGAGTCGGCCGATCGCACGCGATGATCGGCGCCGCCTCAGTAGCTCCGTAACCCTGTAGCACGGTGATACCCATCAGCTCCCAGCGGTGGGCAAGCGCCGGGTCAAGATAGGCGCCTCCACAGATCATCAGCTCGAGCGCGCCTCCCAGCTTCGCGTGGATGGAGCGGAACAGGATGCGTCGCAAAGGCGTCGGTAGCCGCTCGGCCAGACGAAACAGGCGCCCAAGGAGCGCCTCCCGGTTCTGGCGGCGCGCTTCGCGCTCGATGGCGCTCATGAACAGGTCGAGCGCCTGCGGCACGAGGCACATCATCGTGATTCGGTTCTCTGTAAGCGTGCGGAATATGGCGGTTGGCTGGCGGCTCACCGGGTAGATAACGCTCGCGCCGCCCGAAAGCGGTGCGAGCATGCCCACGGTCTGCTCGAACATGTGGCTGAGCGGCAGAAGCGACAGCAGGCGGAAGCCCTGCTCGATGGTCAGCACGTCCCGCGTGCCTTCTACATTCGAGACGATGTTCCGGTGCGTCAGCATCACACCCTTCGGATCACCTGTCGTGCCCGAGGTGAACACGATCTCGGCAAGATCGTCTGGGTCGACGTGTGATTCGTCGGCTGCTGCCTCGGCGGGCAGCAGCGACTCGAGCTGCTCGAGCTGAATCACCGGCGCGGCGATGCCCTCAACCAGACGGGCGGTCAGACGCGACGCAACGAGCAGCTTCGGCTCCGTCCGGCGGGCGACCGCCGCCGCGAATTCTGCCTCGCTGCGCACGTCGAGGGGCACGAGCACGGCGCCGATCTTCATGCACCCGAAGTAGAGCGCGACCCACTGGGGCATGTTCGGTGCCCACACCAGCACGCGGTCGCCCTTCTCGATGCCGCGCTCCTGCAAGAAGCGCGCACAGCGGAGGGCAAGCTGTTCCAGGTCCGCGTAGGTCGTAACCCGCGTGCGCACTCCCGGCTTGATTACCAGCGCCGGATTCGATGGAAAGCTGCGCGCGGAGTCAGACAACAGACCACCGAGCGTGTCGCCAACCGCCTGTCGCACGATTGCTGCTTCCTGGACCGCCATCTCGCTCACCTCCGTGGTGATGATCGCGTCATGACACCCTGAACTCTTCGGACCAGCTACCGACGAGCTGTTCGAGCGCGGCCCGTGCCCCTTGTGGCAACGGCCGGAAGTGGCTGAAGCAGATGCCGTCAACGTCGAGCGCCGCGAGTCGCTCCAATGAGGACTTCGCCAACCCGGGATCCTCGCTCACTCGCGAATCGGGAACCTCGAGCCGATTGCGACGGTACCCCATGGCGTCGCCCGCGAAGAGCAGGCGCTCATTGGGAAGCCAGAGCACGATGCTTCCCTGGGTGTGTCCAGGCGCATGCAGGACCCGCAGTCCACCGAGCACGTCGAGCGTGTCGCCATCCTCCAGGTTCTCCACCGAGAGCGGCCTGCCGCGGGTGGCGGCGAACAATCGGTCGGTCAGCGCAGCCAGGCGCGGCGCTCTATCGCGGTTCACAGGATTGGGATAGGGCCGGTGGCCTCGAAAATAGGGCGCCTCGCTCGAGTGGACCAGGACGCTCGCGCCCGTTGCCGCTCGCAGCTCGTTCACGGCGCCGCGGTGGTCGAGGTGGTAGTGGGTCAGAATGATCTGCTCGACGTCGCGCGGATGCACTCCCAGCTTGCGTAGCTGTCGCACAACGATCCGTCCGTTGCCCGGCGCGCCCGCGTCGATCAGCGTCACACGGTCGCCCACGAGAGCGAATACGTGGCAGCCCAGGCCCCAGAGCTGGTGGACGCCGGGTGCAACCTCCATCAGTCGCTCCGCTCGGCGGGCTGAAGCACCGCGGGCGTCCCGTCCGGGCCGACGGGTGACTCCGGTGGCTGTCTCATGGATTCGTCTTCGACCGCGATCGTGGCAGGTGGCCTCACCGTAGGGAGGAGCGCGATCGCGATGACAACTGACACAGCCATCACCGCGAAGATCACGCGCGGTCCGTAGATCTCCGACAGGCCTCCCGCGACCAGGCTCGCGGCCGGCGCCGCGATCGACCCGGCAGCCGCCAGGAGTCCGGTGGCGACGCCCATGTGCTGCCTGGGAACGAGGTCGGCCATGATCGGGATCGAGAGCACGGTCGCCGCGTTTCCGATTCCCGCGGCGAAGAACAGAACGGCGCCTTGCTCCTTGGTTGTGATCAGGAGTCCGACGACAGCGCCGGCGGCCATGACCGCGTAGCCGGCGGCGAGCACTCGCTTCTTGCCAATCCGCGTCGCGAGCCAGCCCGCGGGTATCGCGAAAAGGGTGGTGCTGAGCAGCAGCAGGCCCGGCAACAGCTGCGCTTCGCCTTCATTGGTTCCGAGGATGTCCCGCACGTAAATCGTGAGCAAGGGAAGCACCGCGTTGACGCCGGACCAGTAGGCCAGCGCGACCAGGCAAAACATGAAAGCGCCCCGGTACTGGCGTAGGAAGGCGAGTGCTGGCAAGCGTCCCCGGCTCTCTTCTTTCGATTCAGCGCCTCGCTCCATCCATACCTCTGGGGGAGGCTCGCGGACGCCGAGCACCGTCGCCAGGACACCCAGGGCAACGAGGGCTCCGACCAGAACGAAGGCAGAGTCCGGGATGCCGTTCGTCCAGACGAGAAACCCGAGGACCAGGAGGCCCACCTGCGAGGCGAGCTCGACCACAGTCGCGACCGAAGAAAGAATGTTCAGCTCAGCGTCCTGAACGAGGTCCGCACGCAGCGCCTTGTGCACGTCGTCGGCCATGTTGAAGGTAACGGTGAACAGGACGATCGTCACGACGATCAGCACCAGCTGAGCCGTGCTCGCGGAGATGTCCAGCGCCGCGAGGAGAGGGAGCCGACCGATAGTCGGTGTGGCAGCGATCAGCGCCGCCGACGTCAGCCCACCGACCAGGATGAATGGTCGCCGCCGGCCGAGCCAGCCAAGCCAGGTGTGATCGGACAGGAAGCCGACCGCCGGCGACACGACCGCGCCCTCGATCGATCGGGAATTCCCGAGCAAGCTGATTAGCGCGTACGACGAGGTGACGCTCGTCAGCCAGAGCGCCATCGTGTAGTTGTTGAAGGCGCTGTAGATACCCAGGCTGAACGCCCCGCCCAGGTAAGCGACGCGCTGTGCAGTGGTCATTTTCATGGGCCGATTCTATTGGCCATCGTCGCCAATCTAGGCCCTCCTAGCCGCCAGACGACGCAACCGAGCTGCCAAAAGCCGCCATCTTCTCCCTGGACGCGAGCTGCTCCTGGCGGTCCAATTCCTCGGCCAGCATCGCTATGGCCTGCCGACGATTGCGATTGAACGTGCCCTCGCTGATGCTATGGCGCACCATGATCTGTTTGTTGAGCAGCCCCTGCAAGTACTCCTCGCGCAGGATGTAGTACTGGAGGGCCGCCGGCGACTCGGGGCCGGTGTCGCCGTCGAGGGGTTTGAGCCGCTCGATGCCCGAGATGAGGACCGACCGCATCGCCTGGGCCCGCTCGAGCGGGGTCACGTCCTGCAACCCTCGCCCCAGAGCCGCTCGCGTAGAGCCGTCCAGCGTCACCGGAATTCTGCTCGCCAGCTCGTTGCGCCCCAGCGCCGCCGGATTGTTCAACCGGCGCAGCGCCTGCTCGGTGAGATCCCGGAGCCGATCCGCCGAGACCTCATCGATCTCGTTATGTGCTTCGACGAGGAGCGCATCGAAGTCCTGGGTTCGAGCGGCCGTCTGCAGGACCGAGGCGAGATTGTCTCGAAGCCTTCGCACGTCGCCGCCGAAGAACACTCGGTCGAGGACGCGTCGGCCCAGGTCGATCAGGGCATGGCTGAGGATTGCCACCGAAAGGACGACGGCCGTTACGTTAAGCAGCTGGAAACTGTAGCTCGGGCCGAACGTGAGCAACACGGCTGCGTACAGAACGCAAACGAGTATCAGGGCCGTGAGTAAGTAGAAGAAGTCGGTGCGAACCACCTGGCCCTTGAAGAGCAAGCTGTAAGCGGCCACGTTCCATGCCATGACCACCATCGCCGCGGCCAGCAAGAAATGTCCGAGTGGCGTGGGGAGCATGCTGCCGGCGGACCAGTTGAAGATGCCCAGTCCGTCCGCACCGGCAATGAAGAACGCGGCGCTCAGCAGCAACCAGCCGAAGCGCCGCCGCCGCTCCGCCGTCTCCGCAACCCGCCAGGCCACCCAAACGTTCACGAATGCGGCGAGGGTGCTGACGAGGAGCAGGGCGACAAAGCCGAAAAACAACGGACCGTTGGGCAGGAAGAATCGGGAATAAGAATCGAGGCCCGGCGGAGACGGCTGGACGCCGCTCCACACGTGGAGGAGATCGTCCACGTAGATGGCTGCGCCGAAGACGAGCGTGGCCACCGTAATGAGGGCCGCGAGCGGATATCCGACGTACCGGAGGTAGGCCCGAGCGCGGGAGCTTCGCTGCTCACGAAGGAGCAGTATCGTCAGCCAGAACCACAGAAGCTGGGCAAGATGAGCACCCCAGGTCAGGTTCCGCGCCCAGGGCAGCCATTCGTCAAAGGTCTCGGCGTTAGCCAACATTCCCTGGCCGAGTAAGTAGAGCGCGGTGGCGAACTGCGCGCCTACCGCCGTCAGCGAGATCGCGCCGCGGGGGCTGCGCGTAAGCACATACGCGCCCAGGACCCAGAAGAGCAGCATGGCGGCGAAGGTGGGTGCCGAATACCAGTTGAACAAATCCCCACCGCGTTTGCGACACAGTTTGCTGCTCGCACGTACCGGTCACGTCGAGGCCGCCTATAATTTCCTCGGCCCCATTTCGCGGCGAGCAGCGGCGACGATCTTACGCAATTTCTGACTCGAACGCGCGAAGGGCTCCTCTTAGGAGATCCCAATGGAGACCCCAATGTATGAAAAAACGGTGCTGGACAACGGGCTGCGCGTCCTGAGCAGCGAGCTTCCCCACACGCGCTCGGTGAGCATCAGCCTGTTCGTTGGGGCGGGTTCGCGCTATGAGGCCGACTCCATCGCCGGCGTCTCGCACTTTCTGGAGCACATGTTGTTCAAGGGCACGGACCGCCGCCGGACGCCTCGTGAGATCGCCGAGGCGATCGAGGGCGTCGGCGGAGTCATGAATGCCGCGACCGATAAGGAGCTGACCGTCTATTGGGCGAAGGTGCCGGTCGATCACTTCTCCGATGCGGCCGACGTTCTGCTCGATCAGCTCCTCTGCTCCCGAATCGACCCCGTCGAGCTGGAGCGCGAGCGCAAGGTTGTCATCGAAGAGCTGGCGATGGTGGAGGACAGCCCGGGTGAGATCGCCGGGCTGCTATTCGATAGCCTCATGTGGCCCGAGCAGCCGCTCGGGCGCGACATCGCGGGAAGCCCCGCTTCCGTTGAGGGCATCTCTCGAGACGAGATGCTCCAGTATCTCGGAGCCCAGTACGTACCGGACAACACAGTCGTTTCGGTAGCGGGCAACCTCACCCACGCGCAGGTCGTCGAGGAGGTCCAGCGGCATACGGCCAACTGGAAGCGCGGGCCGTTCGGCGGTTGGGAGCCGGTTCGCGACGGCCAGGAAGCCCGGCGCGTGGGCCTCCGCGCAAAGAAGACCGAGCAAGCCCAGGTCTTGCTCGGGTACCCCGCGTACTCGGCCTTCCATCCTGACCGGTACATCCTCGACGTGATGAATACGATCCTCGGCGAAGGCATGAGCAGCCGCTTGTTTCTCGAGATCCGGGAGATCCGCAGCCTCGCCTACGACGTGCACTCCAGCGTCTCGCACTATCTCGACACGGGCGTGTTCGTGGTCGGCGCGGCCGTCGACCCGCGCAAAGTCGACGAGTGCATTCGCGCCGTTCGGGGCGAGCTCCAGCGCCTGCGTGAAGCCCTGGTGCCCGAAGCGGAGCTAACGAAGGCGAAGGAGTACATAAAAGGTCGGATCCTGCTGCGCATGGAGGACTCGCGCGCCGTCTCATCCTGGGTGGGTGGGCAGGAGCTGCTGCGCGGAGAGATCCGCTCGATAGACGAGGTGGTCGAGGCCATCGAGGCGGTCACGACTGCCGAGATCCAGCGGGTCGCCGGCGATATCCTGCGCGACGACCGAGCGAACCTCGCCGTCGTGGGTCCGTACCGGAAGCAATCGCGCTTCGAGCGGCTGATCGCATAGTCGAACTCATTGACACGTAAGGGGCCCGGCCCCAAGATTAGGCACACTCAACGAGAAGGAGGCGCAAGGGTGGCTACGCCGATCAAGACCCATAAGGTGAGCCATGTCGTCCTGAACGTGTCCGACGTCGAGCGCTCCGCGAAGTTCTACACCGAGATCCTTGGTTTCAAGATCTCGGACCACAACCCCATAGGTATGGTCTTCCTCCGCAACCACACCGACCACCACACGATCGCCCTGGCACCCGGACCGAAGGACGCCACACTCGCGCCGAGGGACAAGTACCTGACCTTCCACCACGTGGCGCTCGAGGTCGACAGCATGGATGATCTGTTTGCTGCCCGTGAGTTCCTGCAGCAGCAGGGCATCGAGCTCGAGTACGAAGGGCGTCGAGGAGCGGGGTGCAACGCCGGCCTCGAGTTCCGCGACCCGGACGGATACATGGTCGAGCTGACGTGCCAGATGGACCAGATCGGCTGGGATGGACAGAGCCGCCCGCATGATCAGCACCGCCCGGTGAAGACTCTAGAAGAGGCTGCAGCCAACCCGGTCCTCCCCCGTTAGCCGCGACCTAGCAACAGGCGAGCGCTCGGAGCCGAGCGGTAGGCGGCCCGGAGATCGGGGTCTCCTCTCTTCGCTCCAGTACCGCGACTTTCGCTACCTCTGGACCGGCACCATCTTTATGAGCGCCGGGCAGTGGATCCAGCAGGTGACGCTGGGCTGGCTCGCCTACGATCTGACCGGGTCCTCGGTTGTGCTTGGCGCAATCAGCGGGCTGCGCGCCCTGCCATTCCTGGTCATCGCGCCGTCCGCGGGCGTGGCGGCCGATCGCATGGATCGCCGCAAACTGCTCATGGGTATCGAGGCGATCCTCGCTACAACCGCCGTTCTCATGGGCCTGCTCGTCGGCTCCGGACTTGTCGAGTTGTGGCATCTCGTCGTTTTCGCTTTCGTCACGGCGGCCGTGTGGGCGACGAGCCAGCCGCTGCGGCAAACGTTGGTGCCAAGCGTGGTGCCACGCAGCGATTTGACGAACGCCATCGCCCTCAACTCGCTCGCGTTCAATATCACGAAAGTCCTCGGCCCGACCGCTGGCGGCTTCTTGATAGCGGCTTTCGGGCCGGCGGGGAACTTCCACTTACAGGCTGTAGCCTACACCTGTGTCATCGCCGCGATCTATGCGATGCGGGTCGCGCCCCACGACACCGCGGCCGCGCGCCAGTCGTCAGTACTGGCAAACCTGCGGGAAGGCCTCAGCTACGTGCGGTCCACGCCCGTGGTGCTTGCCCTGGTGGTCGCGGCGCTCGTGCCCAGCATCTTCGCTATGCCGTACCAGGCGTTGATGCCAGTGTTCCAGAAGGACGTGCTGCACGAGGGGCCCGAAGCTCTCGGCCTGCTGCTCGCCGCGCCGGGCGTCGGCGCCGTCATCGCGGCCTTGCTCCTCGCCTCGCTCGGCAACTTTCCGCGCAAGGGGGCGCTGCTCCTGCTTTCACTGGGGTTCCTGGGGATCATGCTGATCCTTTTCTCGCAGACCACGGTTCTGCCACTCGCGCTGCTCATGCTCGTCGGGGTCGGCGGTTGCCAGGTCTTCTACGCGGCAACGACGAATACCATGCTCCAGGTCATCGTTCCGGACGAGCTCCGGGGTCGCGTGATCAGCATCTACATGCTCGATCACGGGCTATCGCCCATTGGCGCGCTGATCGGCGGCGTGAGCACCGCGTTCGTCGGTGCCCCGACGACGATCGCAGCGATGGGCATGATCATCATCGTGTTGGCGGCGGTCGTCGCCTGGCGGATGCCGATGCTGCGGCAGGTGGAAACTTAGCTATCGCTCGTGGTGAGCTTGTCGAACCACGGGGCGCCCTTCGACAGGCTCAGGGCGAGCGGGTCCCCGCTCCTGCAACCGCCGGCTGACCGAGCGGTCGGAGGTGGGGCATCACCTCGCGGGCGAACAGCTCCATGTTCTTGATCGTCAGGTCGTGCGGCAGGCTGCCGAACTGCAACAGCGGTACGAGAATGCCGAACTGCATGTCCTTCTGAAACGTCTCGAGTCGCTGCCTGACCGTCTCTGGCGTGCCGAAGGTCATGAGGCCCAGGTCCTGCATCTCGTCGTAGGTGCGGCTGGTCATCGTCGTCCGCCGCCCCATGCGTTCCAGTGCGCGAGCGAGGGACGCCTCGCCGGTGTAACCGGGCGGGACGGTGAAGACCAGCGGCCGATGCTGGAGCTTCTGGAAGAGGTACATGATGTGGCGCTCGGCCTCCTTGCGGGCGAGCTCCTCCGTCTCGGCGACGTAGATCGGCACCATCCAGCCGAGGAGCTCCGGGCCGGCCGTGTAGCCCCAGCCCTCGGCCGCGGCCCGATACTCGTCGAACAGCTGCTTCACGACACTCGCCACTTCGTACACCCGGATGAACGGGAAGCGGCGCTCAGAAGCCCACTCTATCGTCTCGACGCTCCCCGTTGATGGGACGAAGATGCGCGGGTGCGGCTTCTGGATCGGCTTGGGCCAGGGGTTCACGTACCGCACCTGGTAGTACTTGCCCTCGAAGCTGAACGGCCCGGGCTCGGTCCAGGCACGCATGATGAGGTCGCATGCCTCGAGGAAGCGGTCGCGCGACCGGGTCGGGTCTACCCCGAGTGAGAAGTACTCCGCCCCCAGGCCTCGCACGAATCCCGAGATGATTCGGCCGCCGGTGATGACGTCCAGCATCGCCACCTCCTCGGCCACCCGCAGGGGGTGGTCGCGGAGCGGGATGGCGTTGCCGAGGATGGCGATGGTGATGCGCTTCGTGCGTCGGGCCAGGGTGGCCGCGATGATGTTCGGCGCGGGCATCAGCCCGTAAGCCGTCTGATGGTGCTCGTTGACGCAGACGCCGTCGAAGCCGAGCTCGTCGGCGTACTCCAGCTCGTCGAGGTAGCGGTTGTACAGCTCGTGGCCGCGCTGGGGATCGAAGTTCGCGTTGCAGTACGTCACCCACGCTGACTCGTGCTTCTGCTCGAAGTCGTCGGGGAGATCGGGCCAGGGCATCAGGTGGAAGAAGTGGAACTCCACTACTTTGGCTCCTTGAGGAAGTCGCTGACGAGGCGGACGAGCTCTTCGGGCCGCTCCCGATGCGGCACGTGGCCGCACTCGTCGATGGCGGCGAGCCTGGCGTGGGGGATCGCCTCCAGCCAGAGGTCGGCGTTCTCGAACGGGATCACCCGGTCCTCACGTCCCCAGATCACGAGCGTTGGCGCCTTCGCGCGGTAGAGGCGCCGGGCAAGCTTCGGGTTGTAGAGGTAGGGGTTCCAGGACAGACGCGCGAACGTCGTCTGGTTCTTGATCCGCTGCATGATGGCGTCCATGCCCGGCTGCTCGACGATCTGCGACTCGGCGAGAGCCTGGTCGTGGAACACCAACCGCGTCGTTTGCTCCTCCGAGAGGGTGAACAGGTCGGGGATCGGCCGGCCCAGGTGGCGAAGGCCCGCCGGATCGATCAGCACCATCCGCTCGACCACCTCGGGGTGGGCGACCGCCATCTCGGCGGCGAGCCATCCTCCGAGGGACTGGCCCACGACGTTGGCGCTCCGCAGGCCGATCGTCTCCAGGAAATCGAGGTAGTGATAGACGAGGTCGTCCATCGACTCGAGCCAGTCTGGACGATCCGATGCGCCGAAGCCCGGATGGTCGGGCACGATGACCCGGAACTCTCTGGCCAGCATGTCCTGGTACGGCCGCCATGGCCCCGCCCCACCCGCGCCATGCAAGAGGAGCAACGGCGGGCCCGAGCCCGCCTCTCGGACGTGAGTGCGGACGCCGCGCACGTCCAGGAACTGCGCGGCGGGCGCCTGCGCCATCAAGCCCGCTCGGCGCTCGCGCCCTGCGGAACCCGGCTCGCATCGCCGTCCCCGGCATCGCTGTCCCGACCTCTCGGGTGCGCGTAAGGCGGCGTGTTGATCTCGAAATGGATCCCGGCGGGGCTCGTCAGGTTGTTCCGCGCCCGGCCGCGACCGGGGTGCACCACGTCGAATCCCCGAGCCCGCAACCGCTCGGTGAACCCGTTGACCTCGGCGTCGGTCGCCACGTCGAAGGCGACGTGGTTCGCGATGCAGCCCGGCTGGCCGTAGCCCGCGACCGGCTCGTCCACGGCGAACAGGATGAACTCGTGGTCCCGCAGCGGATCGGCGGCGAAGAACGCGTTGCGGCCCTCGACGCTGTGGGTCCGCGTCAAGCCGATGACGTTTTCCCAGAAGTCGACCTCCTGGTCGAATAGATCGCGCGGGATGTTGAACGCGACGTGGCTCAGACGTGCGATTGGCATGCGGTCCTCCTAGAAGCTAATTCGCGGCGATCATAGTCCGTGCGGCGAAAGGGAGCCAGCACCCAGAGGAAAAGCGAGGCCGGGTCGACCAGGCTTGCTGCTCAGGCTCCGGTGCTCCCGAGCTGGCTCGGGTCGTCGATGATCGTGATCCCGGCCAGCCTTCGAAAGTCACGGTCAAAGGACATTACGTTGCCGTGGCCGCGAGCGACGGCCAGCGCGGCGACATATGCGTCGGCGAAATCCAGACCACGCGTGTCTCGATACCGGGTAAGGGCGTCAATTACGACACTCTGTTCGAGCACGAGCAGGGCGGAGCCGGAGGCGACTGCAAGGAGACCGTTTGCTATGTCCTCGCGATTCCACCGATAAAAGGACTGAAGAACGTAAACAATCTCAGCGAGAACGACTGGCGAGACAAGCAGCTCCATCCCCAGATGCTGCGCGCTCTCCAGGAGCGCCCTAGCTCTTAAGGCGATGTCCTGGGGCGCGCCCGTGAGCTGCCGAACGAGCACGTTGGTATCGAGGATGGCCTCAGTCATCGGGGTCGTCATCCTTCCCATTCACGATGCGCTTCGCCCGCCAATCCCATGCTATGCGCCGTTGCTCCTTCCATGGGATCGAAGGATCAACTCCAGGCTTTGGCGGAAAGATTCCGAAGAACTCCGAAATGCTCTTACGCCGGACCGGTCGGACTTCCAGGCGGTCTCCCTCGAACTGGAACTCCAGAGAATCGCCCGGTCGAACACCCAGCCGCTCCCGAATCTCTTTGGGTATGGTTATTTGTCCCTTCGACGTGACTCGGGCTCTTGACGCGGCGACGGGACCCTGGCCTGCCCGACCTGCATCGGTCTTCTGACTTACGCCGGGTTTGCCCCGCTGTTGAGTCCTTACTTCTGCCATTGCCTTACCTCGACCTTGTCCTTACCATACGGCCGCCTCGAAGGCGCGCGCAAGGGGGCCGGATGCCGGCATAGAATGTGCGCCTCAACCTCGCTACCCCAGGAGGCCGCTATGCCAAACGCCTCGCAGTTCCCCCGCTTCTCCCAGAGCGAAATGGCGGCCCGGCACGCCAAGGTGCAGGCGATCATGGAGGAGGCGAACCTTCAGGCGCTGCTGGTCTATGGCTCGGGCCGGTTCGCGTCAGAGGTGTACTGGCTCACCGACTGGCCCGGCAGCCGCGAGGCCTACGTGCTCTTCCAGCCCGACGCGCCCCCCGTGGTGCTGGCGCAGCTCTACAACCACGTCCCGATGGCGCGCGTGATGTCCGTCGTCGACGACGTGCGCTGGGGCGGTGCGAACAGCGCCGACGCGGTTGTCGATCTCATGAAGGAGCGGCGCATCGAGGGAGCGCGCGTCGGCATCGTTGGCGGCATCCCCCATACCCAGTACGTGCGCATCCGCGACGGCTGCCCGGACCTGGAGCCGGCCGAGCTCGGCGGTAAGTTCCGGGCGGTGCGAGCCATCAAGAGCGAAGAGGAGATCGAGCGGCTGCGCGTCGCCTCTCAGCTCACAGACGCCTCGATGCAGGCGCTGGCGGATGGGCTTCGCCCGGGGCTCCGGGAAGATGAGCTGCCGGCGCTCGTCGAGCCCGTCTATCTCAAGGCCGGGGGCTATGCCGGCATCCACTTCATGACGAGCATGCCGATGCGCGCCCCGAACTTCCCGGTGCCGTCGCAGTTCCAATCATCACGCGTGCTGGAGAAGGGCGACTGCCTGATCACCGAGATCAGCGGCGCCTACTGGGGCTACAGTGGTCAGATCCACCGCACCTATTCCCTGGGCGAAGGCCCGACCCCCGAGTGGCGGAAGCTGCACGACGCGGCCGTCGAGGGCTTCGATGCCATCGTCGAGACGATCAAGGACGGCGCGTCGACCGCCGAAGTCGAGGAGGCCGCCGAGGTGATCCACCGCCGGGGCTACACGATCTACGACGACCTGCTCCATGGCGCGAGCCAGTACCCGCCCATCATCCAGACGCGGACAACGCGGCGCCACGGCGGTGGGGACACGATCTTCCGGGAGAACATGGTCGTCGTGGTGCAGCCGAACGTCATCACGCCCGATGAACGGATGGGCCTGCAGTTCGGGGAGACGTTCGTCGTACGGAAGGACGGCTGCGAGCGGCTCAACGCCTTCCCGCGCGAGTGGATCGTGTGCGAGGTGTGAGATGAACGCCGCGCGCGGCCGACCGATCGTCGACGTCCACCATCACTACATCCCGCGAAACGTCTTCGACCGGCTCGTCGAGCAGGCCGGCGGCAAGACTCGGCTGGTGACGAATGAGATCAGCATCACGCTGAACCCCGACCTGGCCGACCCGAGGTCGCACCTGGCCGCGATGGACCACGCCGGCGTGACGACCGCGGTGCTCAGCAACCCCGGCCTGAACTTCATGGGTATGGAGATCTGCCGCGCGATCAACGACGGAATGGCCGAGGTGATGCGCCAACATCCGGGCCGGCTCGTCGGCACCGCCCACCTGCCGCCAGAACCGGCCGCCCGCCGGCGAGCTCGCGCGCTGTGTGAAGGAGCTCGGGCTGCCCGCCATCGCCCTGCCGACGTCGACTGGCGACGTGAACCTGGACGACTCCGTGATGGACCCGATCTGGGCGGAGGCCGAGCGCTCGGCGACGCCCGTCATCCTGCACCCGAATCTGCTGCCGCGCGGCGCCGAGACCGACTACGGCATGGAGCGGAGCATCGCCCGCCCGACGGACACCACTAAGGCGGCGGTTCGCATCATGCAAGACGTCTTCGACCGCTACCCGAACCTGATCTTCATCCTGCCCCACTGCGGCGGCACGCTGGCGTTCCTCAAAGGCCGCATCGCCATGTTCTTCGATCACCCGAGCATCGAGCGGCCGCCCGAGCTGCGCGGCTACGGTCTGACTGCGAGCCAGCAGCGCGAGTTCGGCTTCGACAAGCTCTATGAGGACCGTTTTTGCCGCTTCTACGTCGACACCGCGGGCACTGCCGCCTGGCCCCAGGCCATCAAGACGACGAGCGAGGTCTTCAAGCCGGACCGCATGCTGATGGGCTCGGACTACCCGCTCGAAGCCAAGACTCCAGAGGAGATGGCCGAGGTCCTCGACACCGTCTATCAGATTGGGCTGAGCGACTCCGAGTTGGAGCTGATTGAGTCGGGGAATGCGAGGCGGCTGTTCAAGCTCACGCGGGAGGTGGCTGAAACTAGCGAGGAGTAACGGCGCAAGTCTCGCTTCAAGGATGACCTGTCCGTTAGTGATGGCGTCGATTAGATTCGGACGCCCCACCCTGAACGGGTCGGCCACCACCGCGGAGTGTGGGACGATGCGGCTTGGCCGCCCCTCTCTGCCAGGCGGCTTCGTCCTGCGAAGCCAGGGCCCGCGCGAGCATTTGCTCGGTGTGAACTGCGCGCAGCATGGGGTACAGCGAGTTGGATTCCTCAACCAGCACAGTCGGGCACGCCTCCGGCGGCTGACCGCGTTTAGCCAAGGTAACGATGAGTCCCTCCTTCGTTAGACTGAGCCGCAAGTTCGCCACCGCCTGCGGTCGCCGGGTTGGGGATTTGGCCAACTGCGCCCTCCGCGACACCTCGTACCCATAATACGCCTCAATTCGTGAAAAGCGAGGCCGACCTCCGCGGTACCGCTTTTGGGGCACGCCGGTCGGCAAACTGGGATCTGCAGGCTCCAGTCGATCCTCACGACGCTTCCAAGCGCGGAAGATCGCCTCTGCTGTGATCCCACTGTGAGGCACCTCGTAGTGCATCAGTTCTATACTCACTATTGTAATAACGCGCGCATTAGCGCAGTACGGAGGTCAAGCTATGGCCGGGAAGAAACCGCCACAGGGCGGGCAGCGTTGGACGCCGCCAGAGGTTCGGCAACTGGGTGAGCTAGCTGCCGGCAACACACCTACTCGCGTCATCGGTTTGAAGCTCGGTCGTACAGAGAACGCCGTGCGATCGAAAGCACATGAGCAAGGCGTTTCCCTGCAGCCGCCTAACCAGTCGCCGTACGACCGAAGGAAGAAGTGAAATGGCAGACGATCCGATTCGCGGCTATGTCGAAGCACGGGCGGTCTATGAAAACGCCAGGTCGCGGGCTGAGCACAGCGTTGCAGCAGTTCAAGACGTCGCTAAGAAACTGAGCAGGTGGGACTCGGTCATGTTCGCAAACGTCAGCAGCGCCGGCTTCCCGCTGGAGCTTCAGACGGCCCTGAGCATAGACGGCCGACAATGGCCTTCGATTGACGCCCTAGCGCAGGGTGTCTCTAGCTACCATACGGCTCGCTCCAACATGGAGCAGGCCTGGAGCCGCGTGCCGGGCCATCTGCGTTCTGGTCTTCAAGCCCCGCCGAGGTAGTGGCCGCAAGCTCGGTCTTTGCTGGTCAGAACTATGCTTCCCGCGATTGTGCCCAAAGCAAACGTGCTGCAGTAGGAAGGCCCGTGGACGAATTCATCCGCATGGTCCCCGCCATTCAGGCTGCCGCCTCACTTGCTCTGCTCGTAGTCGCGATTATTTCTGTTTGGTGGGCTATTGCCACGTTTGCGCAACGGGAGCAGCATGAGGCGGCAAAAGAAGTCCCCCACGTGGCGCTTCAACTGCAAACCTTCAACTGGAACCCGTTTCAGCAACCACTCGACTTCATGTTTGAAGATGACATGAATCGGCCGAACCGTTGGCTGACGAACTTTGTGGGGAACGGTTGGGACGTTGCGATGCTGGCGCTCCGGCAGCAACTGTCCTCGTGCTCTCTGATTTGCCTGGGGCCCGGCACCGTTACATCCGCGGAGGTGCCATATACGGTCGAGATTTTCGACCATCCTCTTACTGGTCAGGCACCTGTTGAGCAGTTCGATGGAGTCTTCCACTTTTACCATGTGCCGCCAGGAGAGGTTCGCCGCGCGACCGTAGCTCTCTTTACGACTTACTACCCGTACGTCCGCGTCCGTCTAGGAACGCCGGTTGTTCGTGACAGGTCCGGCGGAGTTGCCAACGTGACCCCTGACTCCCATCTAAGTGCACTCGAAATGGTTCGTTTAAACCGAGACAGTTGGAACTTCCTCAAATCAACCCAACAGGACGCCGCGCCTGGTGCCGGGCCGCCAATCCGCCCGGCGTAGAAACCAGTGTCATCGCGCGCCACTCGCTGGGCTAGCTAGCAGAACGTCAGTGTGGCGCGATCCGCTCAGGCTCAGATCGGCTCGGCCCGTCGCCGTGATTGAGCCTTAAGCCCGTGGCTCTCCACCGTAGTTCTTTAACAGCCAGAGTGCTCTTGGTAGCCTTGTATCCCTTTTCCCAAAGGTCGCTTGCAGTTGTTGTTCCAAACTCCTGATTGTCGGCGCTCATCTGCCGTTCCCGGCCTACAACCTATCCCCGGGACTCAACCGCGTGGGCCTCCCTGGCCCGATCCGCGGCCGCTGAAGCGGCATAGCAACCAAGCATCGTCCTGATTCTCCATCCCGCGAGCATCATCAGGTCTTGCTCCTGTCCGCCCTCCGACAACCAATGGTGCGCGAAGCCATGCCGCAATAAGCGCGCGTCAAGTCCTTCGAGCTTTGCCTGCGCGATACTGCCAAGTATCACGTTGATTTAGGCAGGCCGTCCCAGGTCAGCCTCGTGACACTTTCGATGTGATACGTCTGCGGAAACATATCGATCGGCTCGATGCCGTTGATGCGGTAGCCGCCGTCGCGCAGGATGCGGAGGTCGCGCGCAAGGGTGGCCGGATCGCACGACACGTAGACGATGCGCCGTGGGTGGCGCTCCAGGAGCGCCGCGACGACGTCTGGTGCGCAGCCGACGCGGGCGGGGTCGAGGACGACAGCGCCGATCGGTTGTTCGAGCTCCAGGAGCGCGGCTTCGGTTTTGGCCGCGATGAAGCGCACGTTGTCAAGATCGCTCGTGTTCCGGGCCGCGTTCGCGACGGCGGCCTTGGACTCGTCGATGCCGATGACCTCGCGCACGCGGGGCGCGATCAGCGCCGCGAACGTGCCGACGCCGCAGTAGGCGTCGAGCACAGTGTCGTTGGGGCCCGCCTCGAGTCGATCGATCACGATGAGGGCGAGCAGGTCGGCGATCGAGTACATCCCTTCGCGATGCTCGAGCCACGGCGCGGCGATCTGCTCGGGGATCGAGCGCATCTCTCGCCGCGTGTTCACCTGGAAGAACGCGGCTGGCGATACCGTGAACGTACGGTCCAGGACTTGCTCGGTGAGCGTGGGCTGTCCCGTCTCCAGCTCGGGGATCATCGGCAGCGCAGGGCTCACCACCAGATCTCCCGTGTTTGAGCCGTAGCGAACGGCGATCTGGTGCGCTCGCAGCCCAGCGCAGCGACGCTGGATCACGCTCAGGACTTCGTTGATCGCAGGATGTGCGATGTCGCAATGGTCGACGCGCA